>PJTS01000005.1_pt1 | contig 358443 bp, 310 predicted proteins | sample 1512251 | NCBI WGS metagenome assembly PJTS01 (sample SAMN08177686, study PRJNA422409) | Soil metagenome, whole genome shotgun sequencing project. | isolation source: Soil (2) enriched on wood chips: alkali lignin treatment | place: USA: Madison | collected 2015-01-15 | reverse complement strand
GTTCCGACCGCCGACGGCGTTCGCGAACTGCAGAACCGTCGCGTGGAAATCACTTACGGACCGGGTTCGGGCCGCTAAGTCACCACGCCGCGAGGCACAGAATTGGGGCCGGGAGAGCAATCTCCCGGCCCTTTTTCTTTGCCCGCTGTAGTGGCGGCGGGCCGTGCCATTTGTAAATGCTGGGCGCCGCAAGTGACGGGCGCGGCAGTAGCGCGCTTAGCTTTGGGGCGATTCAAGATGTCCGGGGATCACCGCGCGCGCCCTCGCAAGGCGCGAGCAATCACGGCCCGCACAGCCATCGTCCGAAATATCTGGGCCGCAGCAGGCGGCAATCGGACTGCGTGTCCGATCGGCCTCCTTCAACGGTGCGCTATTGGATCAGGCCTTGGCCTGTGCGTTCAGCGCTTCGAGGGTCGGTCCGATCGGGGCAATATCATAACCGGCCTGCGCGGCGCTTTCGATCAGCTTGGCCGGTTCGGCGCCACCGGCAGCTTCTGCCAGCGCCCACAGGAAGGTGGAGCGGGTGCCGGACCGGCAATAGGCCAGCACGGGGCCCGATGCGCTGGCCAGCGCGGCAGCCATGGCCTGAACCTGTTCATGGGTGAAGCCGCCGGGCGTTACCGGGATGGCGACATAGGCCATGCCCGCTTCGGCCGCGATGGTCTGGGCGTCTTCGCCGCTAAGCTGGCCGGGCTCTTCCCCTTCCGGGCGGTTGTTGATCAGCAGGGCAAAGCCGTTTTCAGCCGCTTCGCGAATCTCGCTGCCGATGACTTGCGGGCTGGCCCAGACCGTGTCTGAAAGCTGGCGGAAATTGCTCATGCGTGATCACCCTTGCTGGCTGCCGCCTTGGCCTGGCGCCGGTTGCGGGAAAAGATGTTGAGGGCTTCAACAGAGACGGAGAAGCCCATCGCTGCATAGATATAGCCCTTGGGGACATGGAAGCCGAAGCCATCGGCGATCAGCACCAGGCCGATCATCACCAGGAAGGCCAGTGCCAGCATCACCAGCGTCGGATTGCGTTCAATGAAGCGGGACAGCGGGTCTGCGGCGATCAGCATGACCCCGACGGTGATGACGACGGCAGCAACCATGATCGGAATGTCGTCCGTCATGCCCACGGCGGTGAGAATCGAATCGATCGAGAAGACCAGATCGAGGGCGATAATCTGCGCGATGGCGGAACCGAAAGTCAGCTGCGCCACGGCCTGGCCCGGGGATTTGTCGAGCAATTCGCCGGAATCGTCCTGCGGATCCATGCTGTGGTGGATTTCCTTGGTCGCCTTCCACAGCAGGAACAGTCCGCCAACCAGCAGGATCAGGTCGCGCCCGGAAAAGGCCGTTTCAAAACTGGGCTGGCCATTCGCGGCAGGTGCGCCGGTGATGCCGAGATCGAACAGCGGGGTTTGCAGCGTGACCAGCCAGCCGATCAACAGCAGCATCAGAATACGCATGCCCATTGCCAGACCAAGCCCGATCCGGCGGGCAATTGTCCGCTGTTCCGGGGGCAATTTGTTGGAAATGATCGCGATAAATACCAGATTGTCGATGCCGAGAACGATCTCCAGCACGATCAGGGTGAACAGCGCGGCCCAGGCTGCGGGGTCGCTCAACAATCCGACGATATCATCCATAAGGGGTGCTTGTTGCCGAAGACCGTGCAGGTGGCAAGCGGCAGCATATCGCAGCATGAACTTGTCATACGCAGCGCCTGCGGGCCCCCCATGTGAACACATGTGAACAGGGGCGAAAAAACACAGTCGCAATTAATTCGCACATGTGTTCTAATTTCGCTATACGCTGACAGTTGAACTGGCGGCAAAGGTTTGTCGCTACCATCCGGCGGTATTCGTCCGCCTCGCTGGGTGCTGATCGAGGACGAATGAAGGTACGTTCAGTTCATGGGTTACGATAAAGGTCGTCGCGGCCGGGGGCGCGACAAGCGGGACGGTTTTGGTGAAGGCGGATTCGACCCTTTCTCTGATGGTGGCCCGCCCCGTTTCGGTGGAGATGACTGGCGTTCCGGCGGTGACCGTGATCGCGGCGGTTTCGGCGGCGGTGATCGCGGCGGTTACAGCGGCGGTGGTGACCGCGGCGGTCCGCGTGGCGGCGGCGGCTTTGGCGGCGGCCCGCGCGGTGGCGGCGGTGGTGGCGGTGGCGGCATGCCCGCCCAGGTCGTCGGCGCAGGCAGCGGCAAGGTAAAATTCTTCAATGCACAGAAGGGCTTCGGCTTCATCCAGCGTGATGAAGGCGGCGAAGACGTGTTCGTGCATATCAGCCAGGTCGAACGGGCCGGACTGGAAAGCCTGGCCGAAGGTCAGGAACTGCAGTTCAACCTCGTTGATCGCGGCGGCAAGGTTTCGGCTGCTGATCTGCAGGTCGTTGGTGATGTTATCGCTGCCCCGGCCAAGGCCCCGCAGCGCGAACTGACCGGCGAAAAGGCAGTCGGCACCGTCAAGTTCTTCAACGCCATGAAGGGCTTCGGCTTCATCACCCGTGATGACGGCAAGGAAGATGCTTTCGTGCACATCAGTGCCGTTGAGCGTTCGGGCCTGCCGGGCATCAACGAAGGCGATCGTTTCGAATTCGATCTCGAAGTTGATCGACGAGGGAAGTATTCCGCAGTCAACCTTGCCCCCGTTCAGGGCTGATTCGCGAAGGCCTTCCCCGGCTAGCTTGGTCCGGTCATCCGACCGGGAATTGCCAAGATCATAAACGGAAAACGCGGGCGGTCCTTCGGGGCCGCCCTTTCCCGTTTGCGCAATGCGCTTGATTTCAAGGACAATTCACGATGTCGATCACCCCGCTGATGCCCGTATATCCCCGGTGCAGCTTCCGGCCTGTGCGCGGCGAACACTGCCATCTGATTGGTGAAGACGGCACGCGCTACCTCGACTTTGCGGCCGGTATTGCGGTCAATCTGCTTGGCCATTCGCATGCCGGGCTGATCGGTGCGATCCAGCGTCAGGCCGAAACCCTGATGCATGTCTCCAATCTCTACGGCAGCCCGCAGGGCGAAGATCTGGCCCAGCGGCTGGTCGATCTGACATTTGCCGACACGGTGTTTTTCACCAATTCCGGTGCTGAGGCGGTTGAAGCGGCGATCAAGACCGCGCGCGCCTATCACCAGCATGAGGGCAATGAGCAGCGTTTTGAGCTGATCACCTTCAACAACGCATTCCACGGCCGGACCATGGCCACTATCAGCGCGTCGAGCCAGACGAAGATGCATCAAGGCTTTGCACCGTTGCTGCCCGGCTTCCGCTATGTCGAATTCGGTGATCTGGATGCAGTCAAGGCGGCCATCGGCCCGCACACCGCCGGCTTCCTGATCGAACCGATCCAGGGCGAAGGCGGCATTCGCGTTGCCACCCAGGAATTCATCCAGGGTCTGCGCGATCTGGCCGATGAGCATGATCTGATGTTGGTGTTCGATGAAGTGCAGAGCGGCGTCGCCCGCACCGGCGCTTTCTTCGCTTATGAACATTACGGCATTGCCCCCGATATCATGGCCATCGCCAAGGGTATTGGCGGCGGTTTCCCGCTCGGCGCTTGCCTGGCGAGTGAAAAGGCCGCGCGCGGCATGACCTTCGGCACCCATGGGTCGACCTATGGCGGCAATCCGCTGGCCATGGCCGCTGGCGGTGCAGTGCTCGACGCCGTGGCGAATGGCGAATTCCTGGCTGATGTGACGGCCAAGGGCGAACGCATCCGCACCCGGCTGGAACAGTTCATCGGCAATTACCCCGATCTGTTCGAAGGCGTGCGCGGGCTTGGCCTGATGCTGGGCATCAAGATGAAGGGCGAACCGCGCCCCTTCATGCAGCATCTGCGTGACAATCATCAGCTGCTGACCGTGGCTGCCGGGGATGAAACGCTGCGGTTGCTGCCGCCGCTGGTGATCGGCGACGCGGAAATCGAAGAATTCTTCGATAAGCTGTCGGCCGGCGCGGCCGATTATGCTGCACAGGGAGACGCATGATGACCGTGCGGCATTTCCTCGAACTCGGTGATGCTGGCGGTGATGCGCTGGCGGCGATGATCAATGATGCGATCGACCGGAAGGCGGCGCGGCGCGATTGGCCCAAGGGTCAGGTGGATGCCGATGCGCCGCTGGCCGGCCGCGTGCTGGCGCTGATCTTCGAAAAGAATTCCACCCGCACCCGGGTCAGCTTTGACATCGCCATCCGCCAGCTGGGCGGCACGGCGCTGATCCTCGATTCGGGCACCACCCAGCTGGGTCGGGGTGAAAGCATCGCCGATACGGCGCGCGTGCTGAGCCGGATGTGCGATGCGATCATGATTCGCACCGATGATCACGCCAAGATCGAGGAAATGGCCCGCCATGCCACCGTTCCGGTGATCAATGGCCTGACCGATCGTTCGCATCCCTGCCAGATCGTCGCCGATCTGCTGACCGTGATCGAACATGGCAAGCCGCTGCCCGGGCTGGAACTGGCCTGGCTGGGCGATGGCAACAATGTGCTGCATTCGATCCTCGAAGCGGCCGGGCTGATGAAGTTCAACGTCCGTATCGGCACGCCCAAGGGGTATGAGCCGGAATGCGATTTCGTCGAACTGGCCCGCGCGGGCGGTTCGGTGGTGACGCTGACCGGTGATCCGCATGCGGCCGTGGCCGGCGCCGATGTGGTGGTTACGGATACCTGGGTGTCCATGGGGCAGCCGCATGCCGTGGCCAAGCTGACCGCGATGGCTCCGTTTCAGGTCAATTCTAGGCTGATGGCTGACGCCAAGGCCGATGCCATCTTCCTCCATTGCCTGCCTGCCCATGTGAATGAGGAAGTCAGCGAAGAGGTGTTCGAAGGCCCGCAGTCGGTGGTCTTTGATGAGGCGGAAAACCGCATCCACGCGCAGAAGTCCATTCTGTTGTGGTGCTTCGGCCTGCTCTGATCGGGGCTGGCCAGCCGGCAGCAGCCGGGTGGCGTGATACTGGTGTGCCGAGTGCATCCTTGCGAGCAAGGATGCACTTTCTTTCGCTGAAAGACATCACCATATGGCCCGCATGAACAATCAAGACCCCAGCGGGCAGCCGGTCGGGACCGATCAGGTGCTGCAGTTTTCCATCCCCGCGCGCGATGCGCGGGGCCGCATCATTCGCTTTGACCCGGTGTTGAACCAGATACTGGCGGCGCATGACTATCCCCCGCCGATCAAGGCGGTGCTGGCAGAAGCCCTGGTGCTGACGGCCCTGATGGGCAGTCTGCTGAAGGAAGAAGACAGCCAGCTGACCATGCAGGCGCAATCATCTGAAGGGGCGATTGAACTGCTGGTCTGCGATTACCGCAATGGAGAATTGCGCGGCTATGTCCGGCATGATGCCGATCGGGTGGCTGTATTGCCCGCCAATCCGGTGCTCGAAGACCTGTTTACCGAAGGCCATCTGGCGATCACTTTCGATCTGCCCGCCACCGGTGAACGCTATCAGGGTGTGGTGCCGCTGGAAGGCGAAAGCCTGGCCGATGCGGTGCAATCCTATTTCGAACGCAGCGAACAGGTGCCCACCCTGATTCGGGTTGGGGTGGCACAACGCGGTGGCACCACCTTTGCCGGCGGACTGCTGGTGCAGCATCTTCCCGATGGGGAAGAAGGCCGCGAACGCCTGCATGTGCAGATGGATCACCAGGAGTGGGAACATGTGTCCATTCTTGCCGGCACGGTAACAGCCGATGAACTGACCGATTGCGATCTGAGCCTGGAACAGATCATCTGGCGCCTGTTCCATGAAGAAGAGGAAGTGCGGGTTCTGCCCGGGGCGCATTTTTTCAAGGGCTGCCGCTGTTCGGTGGTCCATTTCGAAGATGTGCTGTCACGCTTCCCGGCAGACGAACGCAGGGAAATGCGCAATGATAACGGGATCATCCTGGTCGACTGTGCATTCTGTTCAAAGGAATTTGCGATTCAGGACTGATTACACCTGCCATTTCCGGGTGTCACAATATCCGGCTATCTTGGTACTGTAATCGGTTCGTCGCGCGTCAGGTGCAATTGGCCGTTCATGTCGTCTGTGGTAATGTGTCAACCATGCTTACAAAACTGAAACAGAAACTGGCGATTGGTGCACTGGCGAAGTCTGCGGTGGTGCTCTCTGCTGTCCTGCTGGTAGCCGTGCCCGCAGCGGCTGAAGGGCCAGAACTGGCCATGCTGGATACGCTGGAAAAAGGCGGCTGGTCTCTGCGGGTCCGTGATGACGGTTCGGTGCAGCGGATCTGCCTGCGCAATGGCCAGGATATGATCCAGATTCAGCACCGCCAGCCGGGCTGCAACCGCTTTGTGGTGGAAGACGGCGCCGATCAGGTGGTGGTGCAATACACCTGCCGGGGCAGTGGTTATGGGCGGACCACGATCCGGCGCGAAAACCCGCGCCTGGTGCAGATCCAGACCACCGGCATTGCCAATGGGACACCGTTTTCGCTAAATGGCGAGGCGCGTTTCCAGGGGCGTTGCTGATCGGCACTGAACGGTCTGCCACAGTCTGACGCATCTCTTCGCTTGCGTAAGAGTGGCTATCGGCCATAGCGCTGCGGAATGGTCGAAGTTCAGAAACAAGCCGTTGTCCTGCTGTCGGGCGGGCTGGATTCGATGGTGGCGGGTGGCATTGCCCGGCGTGATGGGTATGTCGTGAATGCCCTGACCATTGATTACAATCAAAGGCATCGGTGCGAACTGGACGCCGCCCGGGTGGTGGCGCGTGAATTGGGTGCGCAGCGGCATCTGGTGATGCCGCTGGATCTGCGGCAGTTCGGCGGTTCAGCCCTGACCGACGATATCGCTGTTCCCAAAAGCGGCGTCGGGGATGACATCCCGGTTACCTATGTTCCTGCACGCAATCTGATTTTCCTGTCGCTGACCCTGGCCTGGGCCGAAGCGATCGGATCGTCGGACATATTCATCGGGGTAAATGCGCTCGATTATTCGGGTTATCCCGACTGCCGGCCTGAATTCATCGCCAGCTTCGTGCAGACAGCCCGGCTCGCCACGCGGATCGGTGCGGAAGGCGCGAATATCACCGTCCACACGCCCTTGCAGCATTGGAGCAAGGCCCGGATTGCGCAGGAGGCGGCACAGCTCGGCCTTGATCCTGCGATCAGCTGGTCGTGCTATGATCCGACACCGGAAGGGCTGGCTTGCGGATTGTGCGACAGCTGTCGGTTGCGGCAGAAGGGTTTTGCCGAGGCAGGTCTGACAGACGGCACACGCTATGCCGCCGATCCGACCGACTGACGCCCGCTTGTCCGGCAAGGGGCAGGGCGTTTCCGTAACGGAAACGCCGGCGACAGAGCCGGCGGTGTCGACCTATAGCTGGTATGCGCTGGGCGTGCTGTTTCTGGTCTATATGGTCAATTTCATTGACCGGCAGATCCTGTCGATCCTGGCGAATGACATAAAGGCCGATCTGGCGCTCGACGATGCCGATCTGGGTTTTCTTTACGGCACCGCTTTTGCCATTTTCTATGCGCTGTTTGGCATTCCCCTTGGCTATCTGGCTGACCGGTGGAGCCGTACGCGGCTGCTGGGCATCGGTCTGTTGCTGTGGTCGGCAATGACCGCACTTTCCGGTCTGGCGCGCAACGGTGCAAGCCTGGCTCTGGCCCGGGTCGGGGTCGGGGTGGGGGAAGCCACGGCCAGCCCCTGCGCCTATTCGCTGATTGCAGACTGGTTTCCACGCCATATGCGCGGCACGGCGCTGGGCATTTATTCGGCCGGGTTGTTCCTGGGTAGCGGTTTGTCGCTGCTGATTGGCGGGGCCATCGTTCAAAGCTGGAATGCGGCCTATCCCGATGGTGGGCCGCTTGGTCTGGTCGGCTGGCAGGTGGCGTTCTTTGCCGCCGGCTTCCCCGGCCTGTTGCTGGCGGGGGTGGTTTTTTCGCTGCGGGAACCGGTGCGCGGGGCGAGGGATGGCATGCTGGTTGCGACTTCGGCAGCAACAGAGGCGTTCCCCTGGCACGGCTTCATGGAGCAATTGCAGCGCATCGTGCCGCCGTTCACGCTGATCGGCGCGGCACGCCGGGGCAAGGCAGCCCTGCTGGCCAATGTGATGATGGCGGGCGCGCTGGGTTTTGCAGGCTGGCTGCTGGGTATGCTCAGCGGCAATCCCGGGCAGTTCTGGTTTGTGGCTGGCGGTTGCTACGCGGTGTGGAGTTGGGCCGTGGCGATGCGCCATGACGACCCCGCTGGCTTTGCCATGACCTGGGCCAACCGGCCATTCATGGCGATCACGCTGGCTTATGCGGGCGTCTGCTTCGTCGGCTATACCGTCACCTATTGGGCGGCACCTTATGCGGAAAGGGTGTTCCTGCTGGAAAAGGCGCAGCTTGGCTGGATGATCGGGGCGCCGGCGGCGCTGGGCGGGTTTCTTGGGGTGCTCGGTGGTGGCCGACTGGCTGATTACTGGCAACAGCGGCGCGCCAACGGCCGGATGCTGGTGGTGCTGATCGGTATTCTTGGCCCCGTGCCACTGGTGCTGCTGGGTTATGGCAGCGGCAATCTCACCCTGTTCCTGATCTGCAGCCTGTTGTTGCAGATCGTGACGTCATCGGCGCTGTCAGCGGCGGCAGCCGCCAGTCAGGCGCTGGTTCTACCACAGCTGCGCGGAACTGCGACGGCGATCTTCTTCCTGGGCACCACATTGCTGGGGCTGGCCTTTGGGCCTTTCACGGCAGGTTATATATCCGAAGCGACCGGGAATCTTGCCTGGGGGGTGATGGGCAATCTGACCATTGTGCCGCTGGCACTGGCGGCCCTGATTGCGGGTATGCGCAGCTATGCTGCGGCCGCTGCGCGTGTTTCAACCAGCGCAGCGGCTGCTGGCGAAACTTAGGCGCGCGTCACGACGCCGCAGGCGATCCGTCCACCGGCGTTACCGGCAGGATCGGTCTTGTAGTCATCCGGACCAGCATGGACGACCAGGGCAGTGCCATCGGTGTCAAACAGCTGGGCCAGCACTTCATCGCGTGTGCCGGAAAGTGTTGCCGTGGTCGTGCCGGCGCCATTGGTGCCGATGGTCATGTTGGGCAGATCGCCAACATGCGGGCCAGCCGGGTTTTCACTGCCATGCTGGCGGCTATGCGGATTGAGATGTCCACCAGCGGTGGTGAAATCGGGAGCGTCGCATTTGCCGGTCGTGTGCAGGTGCACGGCATGCACGCCTGCCGGAATGCCGGTCAGCGCGATGGCGATTTCCACCCGGTCGCCTTTTGCAAACAACTGGGCGGTGCCCGCAGGCAGGCCATTGCTGTGGCGAAGTGTCGCCTGACCCAGATGCCCGGTCGGAATGTCACCGACAGACTGGCATGCTGAAAGAGCGATCACGAAGGGAAGTGCAGCAAAGCAAAGGCGGTTCATGGAAATCTCCAACGGTCTGGCTGGCAACGGCGTAGCAGGCTGGCGGTTCCTGCATAGCGGCAACTGCTCGCGGGCAGCGTGCATCTTGCACCGCAGCAAAGCCTCGCCTAGGTCGCTGTTCTGTCAGGACGTGAGGGTTGGAATGCTGCGCAAGCTTTATGACTGGGTGCTGCAAAAGGCCGCCCACCCGCATGCGGCCTGGTGGCTGGCACTGTTCAGTTTCATGGAAGCCAGCTTTTTCCCGATCCCTCCGCATCCGCTGCTGGGCCTGATGTGTCTGGCCGAACCGAAAAAGGCGATCCGCTTTGCTGCCATTGCCACGCTGGCTTCGGTCGCGGGTGGTATGCTTGGTTATGCCATCGGCTATGGTTTGTACGATACGGTCGGGGAACAATTGCTGGCCTGGCTGGGCCTGACCGAAAGCTTCCCGACGGCCGCCTGCTATCTGCGCGAATACGGGGTGGAAATCCTGATCGTGAAGGGGGCCACGCCGATCCCGTTCAAATTGCTGACCATCACTGCGGGCTTCATTGCCATGCCGCTGGTCCCCTTCATTCTTGCCAGCCTGGTATCGCGGTCGATCAGCTTCATGATCGTGGGCATTCTGTTCCGGCTGTTCGGGGCGCCGATCAAGCGTTTCATCGACAAATATCTGGGCCTGGTGACCATCGGTTTCATCGTGCTGGTGATTGCCGGCTTCCTGGCGCTGACCATGCTGGGTGGCGGTGGTGACGCCGCAGCGGATGCCTGCGCTGCCCCCCAGCCGGTGATCGGCCAGCAGGCCTGATCTGCTGGCGCAGCTGTTCTGAACAGATCCTGCGGGCTCAGCTTCAGAACAGTTCGCGGGGCGAGGTTCCGGGCGTAGTATCCGTTTCGGCCTGATCGTCAGGGCTGAATTGGCGATAGCGGGCCAGCAGGTGATCGAGCACGGCCGGGTGCAGAGGCTGCTGGAAAGACACGCCTACATCCATGCCGTTTTTCCAGCGAACGACCGATTCGATCGGGCCAATATCGGCCAGTCGCATCATGATCGTCTTGCCGACCTCGAGCAGGGAAAAATTCTGGTGCAGGCGGCAGCCGGATACGGAAAGATCCGACACGCGGACCACATGCATGCGCCCGCTGCCCGTGCGGAAGCGGCCGGTCAGTTCAACCGGGCTTCGCAGATCCCTTTTGACTAGCTGCCGTACCATGGCTTGCTCCGTTTCCGGATACATGTGTTAACGGTAAATTCTTACCGAGCTGCTAACCTTCAAAGACAAGCGCGGTGGCGGAAGTGCGAGGCACAGTTCGTCTGAGACAGGTTTGCCCGCCCGACTGCCCTGCCGCCGCTTGCAAGACGGAGGCAACAGATATGGCGCATACCGAATTTGCCCGTCAGCTCGCCGGATACGGGCTGTCCACCGTTCGCATTCATTATTTCATGCCGGATCATCCCAGTCTGCTGCAGCAGTTTGTGCTGCAGCAATATGATCTCGCGCCGCGCTTTCCCGAGCTGGATCGATTTCTTGATTACTGGCGCCGGGAAATAGAGGCCGTGCTGCACTCGGTGCAGATCGCGCACAGCAATCTGATCGGCCCGACCGAATGGCGCGCCGTGGATGGGGTGATTCGCATTCACTGAGGCAGCAATCAGCCCCGCTGCATGGCGTTTGCATGCGGCGGGGCGACAGATTGCCGGCAGGTCAGATGATGCTGACGGCCTTGCCGGCGCGTTCGAACATGCCGAGGATGGTTTCGACCTCTTCCGCGCTGTGTTCGGCGCAGAGCGAGCAGCGCAGCAGGGTCATATTGGCCGGGGTTGCGGGTGGGCGCGCCAGATTGACGTAAAGCCCTTCCTTCAGCAGCGCTTCCCACATGGCCGCACCGCGTTCGAGATCAGGCATGATCACGGCCACAATGGCGCTCTGCGGTTCACTGGTGCCGAGGGAGAAGCCCAGCTTGGTCAGCCCATCGTGCAGGCGCTGGGAATTTTCCCAGAGATGCGCCCGCTTGGCGCCGCCATGCATCAGCTTGCGGATGCTGGTGGCGGCCGTTGCCACCACGCTGGGCGGCAGGCTGGCCGTGAAAACATAGGGGCGGCAGACCAGCCGCATGATTTCGAACTTGGGATGGTTCGACACGCAGAAGCCGCCCACGGTGCCCACGCTCTTGGAGAAAGTGCCGATCACGAAATCGACCTGGTCCAGCACGCCCTGTGCTTCGGCCACGCCACGACCATGTTCGCCGATGAAACCCATCGAATGGGCTTCGTCCACCAGCACCATGGCGCCATGCTTCTTGGCGACGGCGATCATTTCCTTCAGCGGGGCGATGTCGCCCAGCATGGAATAGACGCCTTCCAGAACCACCAGCTTGCCGGCGCCGGCCGGAATGCGGCCCAGCCGCTTGTCCATCGCTTCGATGTCATTGTGCTTGAAGGGCACGACTTCGGCATTGCCCAGCGCGCAGCCATCCCAGATCGAGGCATGCGAATCGATATCCAGCACGATGTAATCGCCTTTGCCGGCGATGGTGCTGATGATGCCCAGATTGGCCTGATAGCCGGTGGAAAACACCATGGCATGGTCCATGCCATAGAAATCGCGCAGCGCGGCTTCGACTTCCTTGTGCCCGATATAGGTGCCGTTCAGCACGCGGCTGCCGGTGGTGCCCGAACCGAAATTGTCGAGCGCCTGCTTGCCGGCTTCGATCACGTCCGGATCGAAGGTCATGCCCATGTAGTTATAGGTGCCAAGCAGGATGGTTTCCCGCCCGTTGCAGATCGCCCTGGTGGGCGAAACCACACGTTCCATCACCAGGTTGAACGGATCTTCAACCCCGCCGGCCAGCAGTTCGGCCCGCATCTGGATGATGGGGTCGAATTTGTCGAACAGGTCGGGCGCCTGAGTGGAGGTTTCGGTCATGGGTTGATCACTTGCCCTGCAGGGAATGAACCGCGTCGACGAGATTGCCGTAGGTCTCGATCTCTGCCTGCTGGTTCATGCTGATGATGATGTCGAACTCGTCTTCGATGGCCGCCACGAAATCCATCACGGTCAGGCTGTCGAACTCCAGATCGCCGGCGAAGGTGGTGCTATCCTCGATCGATACTTGCTTCTTGTTGAACGGTTCGATCAGTGTGCGGATGACGGTGTCGACTGCTGCACGGTCCATGCCTAAATCCCATCGCAATTGCGTTGCGCGGCGCCTGCCACGCGAATGCGGCTGCAAAGCGGCCGGGGGGGCTGCTTGTCAAGGGATGTCCGCAAGTTCGCGGGGTCAGGCGGGTAGTTCTGTCGCTGCCGTGTTATGGTTCCACCAGGTTGCGGACAGCCGCCATGAAGGGAATGATCGACACCGGTTTGGACAGATAGGCTTCCGCGCCGACGCTGCGGATGCGTTCTTCATCGCCCTTGCCGGCATAGGCTGTCACGGCCAGCACCGGCACCGCCGCCAGCGTTGAATCCTGTTTCATTTCGGCGATCAGATCCAGGCCGGAAATATCCTGCAGCTGGATGTCCATTACCACCAGATTGGGGGAAAATTCCCGTGCGCGTTCGATCGCGCGCTTGCCATCGGCAACCGGTTCCACGTCAAAACCGCTGGCTTTCAACACATCGCAGAAAAGCTTGCGGTTGAGGTCGTTGTCCTCGACAACAAGTATGCGCTTTGTCATTTCGCCCCCGAACCGTACCGCCCGGAAGGGCCAAAGTTCAGGGCAACCCTATCTGCTGCATGGATGGCTGACAATTCTTAAGACGTCTGGATCGGGCAATGGCGATGACGCCATGATTGCGCTGGAAGCGCTGGGATGGATTCTGTCCGATGCCGATCGGGCGCATCGTTTTCTTGATGTGACCGGGCTGACACCCGATCTGTTGCGACAGGCCGTGGGTGAAACCAGCGTGCATATGGCGGTGATGGATTTTCTCCGCGCGCATGAGCCGGATCTGATTGCCGCAGCCGCGCATATCGGTATGGCGCCCGAAAAGCTTGCGATGGTCTGTCGCGGCGAGAACTGGTGAACAGGATAGCGGCATGGCGCGGCCATTGGTGATCAGCGATTGTGACGAAGTGCTGCTGCATATGGTGCGGCATTTTCGCGACTGGCTGGGCAGTGAACATGACATAGATTTCGCTCTGGAAGGCAATCCCTTCGCCGAATCGATGATCATCCGGTCAACCGGGGAAACCGTCGGCGTGGAAGGCGTGCATGGCTATCTCGAAGGGTTCTTCGACACGCAGATGAGCCGCCAGACCGCCATCGATGGGGCGATCGCCGCGATCAGTGAATTGCAGCGCGATGCCGATGTGGTGATCCTGACCAATCTGATGGACAAGCGCGCCGAAGACCGTCGCCGGCAATTGCTGGACCATGGGCTGACCCTGTCGGTCTATACCAATCAAGGCCCGAAGGGCGCCGCGCTGCAGCGGATCATCGCCGAATATGCGCCCAGCCGCGCGGTGTTCATCGATGATATCGCCGGCCATCATCAGTCCGTTTCCGAAATTACGCCGGATGTCCGGCGGCTGCATCTGTGCGGGGAACCGGCGATTGCGCCGCATGTGCCCTGCGCGCTGACCGCCGGCCATGCCGACGCGCGGATTGACGATTGGCAGCAGGCTTTGCCCTGGCTGCTCGATACATTGCATGGAGATCGCATATGACTGTTGCTGCCCGCCTCGAAGAACTGAACATTGTCCTGCCGACCGCCGCAGCACCGGTTGCAGCCTATGTTCCGGTGGTGGTTGCCGGTGGCCTGGCGCATGTTTCCGGGCAGTTGCCGTTTGTCGGTGGCCAGCTGGTGACCGGCCGGCTGGGCGATGATGTGTCCGCTGAACAGGGTTATGAAGCGGCACGCGCCTGCGGATTGATGATCCTGGCGCAGCTGCAGGCCGCGCTGGGTTCGCTTGACCGGGTGCAACAGGTTGTAAAGCTGGGTGCGTTTATCAATTCGACCGCAAGCTTCACCGATCAGCCCCGTATCGCCAATGGCGCATCGGAACTGATGGTCGAAGTGTTTGGTGATGCCGGCAAGCATGCGCGGGCTGCTGTGGGGGTACCGGCGCTGCCGCTTGGCGCCGCTGTGGAAGTGGATGCGATCTTTGCTGTGGCGCCTGTTTGACAATCTGCTGGTTCCCGCTCCTGAAAAGGGGCGGGCCGGCTGGCTGACCCGTTTTACCTATGCACACCGTGGCCTGCACAGCGCCGGGGTGGTCGAAAACTCGCCATCGGCCTTCTTTGGCGCGATCACGCAGGGGTTCGGCATCGAATGCGATGTGCGCAAGACTCGCGACGGGCGGGCCATTGTTTTCCATGACGAAACGCTGGACCGGCTGACCAAGGCCAGTGGCCCGGTTGCCGATCGCAGCGTGGGTGAAATCACCAGCATCCTGCTGTCGGGCAGTGATGAGCATATTCCGACCCTGCGCGATCTGGTGGCCCAGATCGGCAGCAAGGTACCGCTGCTGATCGAGCTCAAGACCCGGCGTGAACGGCCTGTTGGCCCACTGTGCCTGGCCGTGCGCGCCGAACTGGAAGGCTATTCCGGCGCGGTGGCGGTGATGTCCTTTGATCCGCGCGTTGCCCAGTGGTTTGCCCACCATGCGCCGCAGCTGCTGCGTGGGCTGGTGATGACGGAAACCGATGGCACCGGCGCGCGGCAGCGGCTGCAGCGCCGGTTGATGTTCTGGCGCGCCCGGCCTGATTTCCTGGCTTACGACATCGCCAGCCTGCCCTCTGTCTTCGCGGCAGAGCAGCGCGTGCGCGGCATGCCTGTGTTGACCTGGACCGTGGCGAGTGCGGACCAGCTGGCGCTGGCCGCTGACCATGCCGATGCCAATATTGCCGAAGGGGAAGGGCTGGTTACCAGGGCCGATGATGCCTAGATCGGATTTATGATCAGCAAGGATTGGACGGTTTGCCTTTATCCTGCCGTGGGGCAGCTTGATGCAGCGGCATGGGATGCGCTGGTTGGTGACGGCAATCCGTTCATGGCGCATGGATTTCTGACAGCGCTGGAGGATTCGGGCAGCGTTGGCCCTGGCACCGGATGGGCACCTGCCCCGCTGGTGGTGCAGGGGGCGGATGGGGAATTGCTGGGTGCCCTGCCGGCCTATGCCAAGGGGCATAGCCAGGGCGAATATGTGTTTGATCACGCCTGGGCCGATGCATGGCAGCGCGCGGGCGGGGACTATTATCCCAAGCTGCAGATTGCCGCACCCTTCACCCCGGCCAGCGGTCCGCGGCTGTTGCTGGCTGATCCCGATGCCGGGCCGTTGTTGCTGCGGGCGGCAGAACAATTGTGCCGCAAGGAAGGTTTCTCCTCAGCCCATGCCACCTTTATCGAGCCGTCCCAGCGAGATCTGTTCGAACAGGCAGGCTGGTTGCCCCGGCGCGATATTCAGTTCCACTGGCACAATCGCGATTATGCCAGCTTCGATGATTTCCTGGCCGCGCTGTCATCGCGCAAGCGCAAGGACATCCGCAAGGAACGCGAAGCGGCGCAGGCCGGGGTGGAGATCAGGACATTTTCCGGCGCCGATCTGCGTCCTGAACATTGGGACGCGTTCTGGCTGTTCTATCAGGATACCGGCGCGCGCAAATGGGGCACGCCTTATCTGACCCGGTCGGCATTTGAGCTGCTGGGTGAACGCATGGGCGATCAGATCCTGCTGTTCCTGGCCTATCAGGATGGGCAGCCGATGGCCGGTGCGCTCAACTTCATCGGCACAGATGCGCTATATGGGCGCTATTGGGGCTGCCTGGCGGACAAGCCCTTCCTGCATTTTGAGCTGTGCTATTACCGCGCGATCGATGAAGCGATTGCCCGTGGGCTCAGCCGGGTAGAGGCCGGGGCGCAGGGTGGCCACAAGCTCGCGCGCGGTTATGAACCGGTCCAGACCTGTTCCATGCATTACATCGCCGATCCCGGTTTTCGGGCCGCCGTGGCGGATTACCTGGTGCAGGAACGCGACGGTATCGCGCTGGATCAGATGGTGCTGGACGGGCGAACGCCTTTTCGCCGCTGATCAACAGCGGGCTGGATCAGGCGGCGCGCAATTCCCCGGCCCGCAGCCATTCGCGTGCCCGGCGCTGTGCTTCGGCGATTTCGCGAGCGGTCATTTCATCGGAAATATCCGCCCGGCAGAAGGCCGCTTCCTCATGCCCGCGCGATGCGGCGAGGTTGAACCATTTGTGCGCTTCGATCAGATCGCATTCTACCCCGCCATTGCCGGTGGAATAGGCGACCCCCAGGTCGAAGCAGGCGTTGATGTCGCCATGGGCGGCATCAACAAAAAAGCGCGCCAGGCGCAGATCAGCGACCGTTTCATTGGCCGGTGTTTTCTTCACGAATTGTTCGATCCTGGGCTGTTCCATGACCGTTTCCCCATGCTTGGGACCCCCTGGTCCGAAGCTTCTGCGGCAATGCTTCCCAGATGCCCTTCAAAAAATGGTTAATGCTGCAGTTAAATATGGAGTAGTACTTAGGTTTACTTGGCTGTTGTTCGTTCAATTTGGCGCGTCGGAATGGGCCATAGTTTGCGCTTGTGCGGGTTTCCGCCTGCCCTTATAGGCCGCGCCAATTCGACCGGATGGCAGATTTCGCCAAGTCGCAGAATGTCGCCGGCGAGCCTCGCCGTGATTATCGCGAGTGGAGTGTATATCGGTGCAGAATGACGAAATAGACATCCTCGCGATGGCCAAGCGAGCCCTGGATCGGGACTATGCCCCATCCGATGACGAGGAGTATATGTCCCCGCAGCAGCTCAATTACTTTCGGGTATTGTTGCTGGAATGGAAGAAATCGATCCTTTCGGCTTCGGAAAACACGCTGCAGTCCCTGCAGGATGGTCCGATCCGCGAGCCGGATCTTAATGATCGGGCTTCCAGCGAAACCGATTGGGGCATCGAACTGCGCACCCGTGACCGGCAGCGCAAGCTGATCTCCAAGATTGATTCTGCTTTGCGGCGGATCGATGCCGGCGAATATGGCTGGTGCGAAGTCAGCGGTGAGCCGATCGGGATCAACCGGCTGATCGCGCGCCCGATCGCGACCATGACCGTGGAAGCCCAGCAGGCGCATGAACGCCGCGAAAAGGTTTCCCGCGACGACTGATCCATCGCGGGACAGTTTTATCACGGCCCGCTGGTGTTAAGATTCGTTTAGGCAAGGCCCGGCAATGGTCCTGCACATGCGATGGATATTGCTGGCCTCCCTCTGGCGGCCGGCCACCAAGGGAACTACATAAGCGCGATGAGCAATGTCGACACTCGCCAGGTCAACCGCGACAGCCTGCTGCTGCTCGCGCAATTGCGGGTTGATGGCCAGGACGCCTTGCATCAGATCAAGGTGCGCAATCTGTCTGCCGGCGGCATGATGGCAGAAGGCGATGTCCGGGTGGTGCGCGGGGCGCTGGTCGCTGTCGATTTGCGGAACATCGGCTGGGTCGAAGGCACGGTCGCCTGGAAGCAGGAAAACCGTTTCGGTATCGCCTTTGTGGAAGAGGTTGACCCCAAGCTGGCGCGCGCGCCGCTGGTTGCCGATGGTTTTGAAAGCCCGCGCTACACCCGCAATTCGGCCATGGGCCTGAATGTGGATGCGTCCCGCCTGCGCAAGATCTGATTCGCACCGATAACAACGGGCGCAGAAAACCGGTTCCCACTTCAGCCTGTGATGCTCTAGGCTCGCCAACATGCTGCGGCGGCGCCTTCCTTCCTGTGTTTCCGTTTCGGTTCTGCCCGCTGCCCTGCTGCTGATGCTGGGGGCCTGTGGGCGTGGCGATTCCGGTGCCTTGCCGGTCGATTTCATCGATACTCAGGAATCGCTGTTTGCGACGGGCACGGATTTGTCCTCCGGTGCCCGCCATGTGCGTGCTGCAACCCGGGCCGGGCTGGTCGCGCTCGATGCGCAGGGCGAAGCCGTGCCGGCCCTGGCCGAACGCTGGATCGTCACCGATGATGGGCGCAGCTTCATCTTCCGCCTGCGCGAAGGCAATTGGGGTGATGGCACGCCATTGACCGCAGAAAGCGTGCGCAATGAGCTGCAGCGCGCGATCCGCAACGTGCGGGGAACGGCGCTGGCCATCGATCTGACCCCGGTGGAGGAGGTTCGGGCCATGGCGGGCAGGGTGGTTGAAATCCGCCTGTCCAGCCCGGTGCCGATGCTATTGCAACTGCTGGCCCAGCCGGAACTGACGCTCCAGCGCGGCAAGACCGGTATCGGTCCGATGACGCAGCGCGTGTCTGACACAGACAGGCTGTTCGAATTCAAGCCCCCCAACGAAAGGGGTATTCCGGAAGAAGAGGACTGGCAGGAATATGCCCGTCCGATCATCCTGCATGCGGCCACGGCGGGCCAGGCGATCCGCCGTTTTAATGACGGGCAGTCCGATGTTGTGCTGGGCGGGATGATCGGTTCCCTGCCGCAGGTTGATGTCGGGCCGCTGTCTCGCGGGACGGTGCGGATCGATCCGGCCATGGGGCTGTTCGGATTGCGGGTACGGGCGGCAAGTGGCTTCCTGACCGGGCTGGCCGAACGCGAAGCGCTGGCGATGGCCATCGATCGCCCGGCTCTGATCGAACCCTTCAACATCGGCGGGTGGACACCCACCACGCGGCTGGTGAACCCGGGACTGGCGAATGATCCGGGTCTGGTGGAAGAACGCTGGGCCGATGTGCCGATCGCCGATCGCCGCCAGGCAGCGGCGCAGCGGGTGGCAGCCTGGCGCAACGCCAATGGCGAAACCGGGCCGGTGCGGCTGACCTTGGCGCTGGACAGGGATCCTGGCCATGACATGCTGTTCCGGCAACTGGCCGGGCAGATGATCCGCATCGGCGTGGTGCTGGAACGGGCGGACAGCCCGGGCAAGGCGGATCTGCTGCTGGTTGATCGGGTTGCTCGCTATGCGGATCCGGCCTGGTTCCTCAATCAGTTTAACTGCCGGCTCAACCGGGGTGCCTGCCACCCGCAGGCGGATGAGATCATGGCCCAGGCAATGACGGCGGATAGCCTGCAGCAGCGCGCTGATCTGCTGGCCGAAGCAGAGGCGGCGCTGACGCTCAGCAATGTCTATATTCCCTTCGGAACGCCGCTGCGCTGGTCGCTGGTGCGCGGGCGGATCAACGGATTTTTGCCGAACATCTGGGCCTTCCACCCCTTGCCGCCCATGGCGGAGATACCCAGATAAGCAGCAGAAGGAGCTGCTCTTTGGAACAGGTACAACGTCCGCGTCCGATGCAGATGGCCCTGCCGCTGGGCCGTGATCCCGATTCCATTCGCCAGCGGGTGCTGGCTATGGAACATCTGCTGGAACGCAGCTTCGTCATTCCCGGGATCAACCGGCCGGTCGGGCTGGATGCGCTGGTCGGGCTGATCCCCGTCGCCGGCGATGTGATTGGTGCGCTGCTGGGCAGCTATATCATCTGGGAAGCGCGCAATCTGGGCATGTCGAAATGGCAGCTGGGCCGGATGGCGGGCAATCTGGCGATTGATACCGCGCTGGGCGCTGTCCCGCTGGCCGGCGATGTGTTCGACTTCCTGTTCCGCGCCAACACCCGCAATGTGCGGATCATCAAGCGCCATCTGGACAAGCATCACCCGATTATCGAGCAATAGGCGGGGATTTCCTCAGCAAATCTGCCCGTGGGAAATGACCTTCCCCGCGGCATTCGCTAGGCCCGGCGGTGATGGCTGCTGAACCGACCCCGATGATGACGCAATACCTCTCGCTCAAGCGAGAGGCGGATGATTGCCTGCTGTTCTATCGCATGGGCGATTTCTTCGAATTGTTTTTCGATGATGCCCGCCGTGCCAGCCAGGTGCTCGACATCGCGCTGACCAGCCGCGGCGAACATGATGGCGCCCCGGTGCCGATGTGCGGCGTGCCGGTGCATGCTGCCGAAAACTATCTCGCCCGGCTGATCAAGGCCGGTTGCCGGGTGGCGATTGCCGAACAGGTGGAAACGCCTGAACAGGCGAAGAAGCGTGGCGGATCCAAGGCGCTGGTCCGGCGGGATATTGTTCGCTTCGTCACGGCCGGCACTTTGACCGAAGAAGCCCTGCTCGAACCGCGCCGGGCCAATGTGCTGGTGGCGATCTGCGATCTGCGCGGGGCCTGCGGCATTGCCTCCTGCGATATTTCGACCGGGCGGATGGAACTGGAAGAATGCGCACCGGAAGAACTGGCCTCTGCGCTGGCGCGGCTGGGTGCGAGCGAGGTTGTGGGGCCGGAAGACTGGCCCGATGCGCCGGCCGACATGATTGCCCGGCCGCGCAGCGATTACGCCAGTGATGACGGCGCTGCGCGGTTGAAGGCCGTGCACGGTCTGGCAACGTTGGACGCCTTTGGTGATTTCAGCCGGGCCATGCTGGCGGCGGCCGGCGGGCTGATCGCCTATCTCGACCATGCCGGGCGCGGCAAATTGCCGCTGCTGCTGCCGCCCGTGCTGCGCGAAAATGGCGCGGCACTGGCGATGGATCAGGCGACCCGCGCCAGTCTTGAAATTCTCGAAGCTCAGGGCGGTGGTCGGGCCGGCAGCCTGATTGCGGCGGTTGATCGTTGCGTTACCGGCGCGGGCGCGCGGCAATTGGCAGAAGATCTGGCCGCGCCGCTGGCGCAGCGCAGCGCGATCGAGGCGCGGCTCAATCTGGTCGGCTGGCTGCATGGCGACCCCATGTTGCGGGCGGATCTGCGCGATGTGCTGCGGTCCCTGCCGGACATTGGTCGTGCGCTGGGCCGGCTGGTGGCCGGGCGGGGCAGCCCGCGCGATCTGGGGCAGTTGCGCGACGGCCTGCAGGAGGCGCGCCGGATTCATGACCGGCTGGCGCCCTTGCCGGATCAGCCCGCCTTGTTGGGTGAACTGCTGCCCAGCCTTGCCGGCCATGGCGAATTGACCGATCTGCTGGCGCGGGCGCTGGTGGCGTCTCCGCCAACTGAACGCGCCTCAGGCGGATATATTGCCGAAGGCTATGATGCCGCGCTGGATGAATTGCGCCAGGTGTCGGGCAATGCCCGCCGGGCGATCGCCGCGATGGAAGCGCGTTACCGCGACCAGACCGGGATCGCTGCGCTGAAGATCCGCCACAATGGTGTGCTGGGTTATTTCATCGAAGTGCCGGCGCGCCATGGCGACGCGCTGATGGCAGCTGACAGCGGTTTTACCCATCGCCAGACCATGGCCAATGTGGTGCGCTTCAATTCGCTGGCACTGCATGAGGAAGCGAGCCGGATTGCCGAAGCGGGCGGTCATGCGCTGGTCGCTGAAGAAGCGCATTTTGAAGATCTGGTGGCTGCGGTTGTGCAGGATCGCGAACGGATTGCAGCCACTGCGGCGGCACTGGCGCGGATCGATGTTGCGGCCGGGCAGGCGGAACGCGCGGCCGAAGGCGGCTGGTGCCGCCCGGCCATCACGCAGGATCTCTCCCTCTCGATCCGTGAAGGTCGCCACCCGGTGGTGGAAGCGGCGCTGGCGCGATTGGGCGAACGCTTTGTCGCCAATGATTGCGATCTCGCCCCCGACAACCGGCTGTGGCTGGTCGGCGGGCCCAATATGGGCGGTAAATCCACCTTCCTGCGGCAGAACGCGCTGATCGTGGTGCTGGCGCAGGCGGGCGGTTTTGTGCCTGCCGCAAGTGCCACCATCGGGCTGGTCGACCGGTTGTTCAGCCGTGTTGGCGCGTCGGACAATCTGGCGCGTGGCCGATCCACCTTCATGGTGGAAATGGTCGAAACGGCCGCGATTCTGGCCCTGGCCGGGGAGCGCAGCTTTGTGATCCTGGACGAAGTGGGGCGCGGCACCTCCACCTATGACGGGCTGGCGCTGGCCTGGGCGGTGGCAGAAGCGATCCATGAAACCAATCGCAGCCGCTGCCTGTTCGCGACCCATTACCATGAAATGGCCCGGCTGGCGGATACATGCCCGGCGCTGTCGCTGCACCATGTGCGCGCGCGGGAATGGAAGGGCGATCTGGTGCTGCTGCATGAAGTGGCCGAAGGGGCGGCTGACCGCAGCTATGGCTTGGCCGTCGCCAAGCTGGCGGGCGTGCCACCACCGGTGGTCGCACGGGCGCGGGCAGTGCTGGAACGGCTGGAAAAAGGCCGCGCCGAAACCGGCGGACTCGCGGCGGGGCTGGGTGAACTGCCGCTGTTTGCGGCGGCTGCCATTCGCGAGGAACAGCCCGATGACGGGCTGGCACAAAGGCTGCGCGATCTTGATATTGATGCGTTGAGTCCGCGCGAAGCGCTGGACCTGCTGTATCAACTCAAGCGCGACGCTGCGGAATAGAGGTAGGGCGGCGAATTGCTGCCCTACCTCCACGCAAATTTGTCGGTTGTGCCGGGGTTCGACTAGTCTTCGTCGGAGGACTTTTTGCCGTAGGCTTCGTCCTCATCGTCCATATTGGGTTCGCCGCGAAACGCACCCATGTCGATCCGGCCTGACTGTTCCATGTCGCGCATCACATCGATTAGATCCTGTGATGCATCATCCATGATCTCACTGTCGCCATGCGTCTTGCCGCTATCGAGCGGGCTGCTGTCGGTTCTGCCGCCCTGACGTGCCGCATCGGCGACGGTCTGCGCCTGCGAACCTTCATCATCCTGTTCGGAATTGTGCAGTTCCTGCGCCTCATCCGTGGATGGCGTGCTGGATGCACGGGGCGGTTGTTGCGGGGTCTGGGACATTGCGGGCTCCTTTGAAAAGGTAACCCGCGACATCATCAGGCTGTTCCCGCGGTCGTTTGCCTATCGGGTCGGTACCGGCTCTTCACCGGCGTAATCATAAAAGCCCTTGCCCGTTTTGCGACCGAGCCAGCCGGCTTCGACATAGCGGGTCAGCAGCGGGGCGGGGCGGTACTTGCTGTCCCCGGTGCCGCTGAAGATGACCTTCATGATTTCTAGGCAGGTATCGAGCCCTATAAAATCGGCCAGTTGCAGTGGCCCGATCGGGTGATTGAGGCCAAGCCGGCAGCCCTTGTCGATATCGGCCACGCTGGCTGTTCCCGCGCCGAGCACGAAGATCGCTTCATTGATCATCGGCAGCAGGATGCGATTGACCACAAAACCGGGTTCATCCTCGCTCAGCACCACCTCTTTGCCCAGGCTTTCGGCAAAGGCGCGCGTGCTGGCGATGGTTTCCGGGGATGATGCGAGGCCGGCAATGATTTCGACCAGCGCCATCACCGGCACCGGGTTGAAGAAATGCAGGCCGATGAAGCGGGCAGGATCGGGCACGCCGGCCGCCATGCGGGTGATCGGGATCGAGCTGGTGTTGCTGGCCAGGATCGCATCGGGAGCCAGCACCTTGGCGGCGCGGTCAAAGATCGACTGCTTGATGTCTTCGCGTTCGGTGGCGGCTTCGATAATGAAGCGGGCCTCTGCCAGCACGGCATAATCATCGGCCGGGCGGATGCGGCCCAGCGCAGCATCGGCATCAGCCTTGCTCAGCTTGTCCTTGTCCACCAGCCGCGTCAGCCGGCCGGAGATTCCCGATCGGGCTTTTTCGGCAAGGGCGATTTCCCGGTCGAGCAGCACCACGTCATATCCGCTGGCCGCCGCGACTTGCGCAATGCCTGCGCCCATCTGGCCCGCCCCAATGATGCCGATCAAACCCATCGCCTGTTCCTTCGCAGTTGCAGCACGATGGTTAGCGGCAGGTCGGGCCCGATGCCAGCGGTTTGGCCCGGATGCTTTGGTAACGGCTTGTTCGTCTCAGCGATTGGCGCCGGGTTTCCACAGCACATCGCCGGCTTCGCTGGCATTGACCGCGCGGGCGAGCACGAAAAGGAAATCGGACAGCCGGTTGATATAGGCCAGCGCCGTCGGATTGACCGGTTCGGTCTGGCCCATGGTCACCATGCGTCGTTCGGCCTTGCGTGCCGTTGCACGCGACAGATGCAGCCGGGCAGCCGTTTCATTGCCACCGGGCAGAATGAAGCTACGCAGCGGGTCGAGCGTGGCATTCACCTCGTCAATGCGCTGTTCCAGCCATTCGACCTGCGAAGGGACAATGCGCAGCGATTGCGCGCCGGCGGCGAAATCATCGCCCGGTGTGGCCAGATCGGCGCCCAGATCGAACAGATCATTCTGGATGCGCGACAGATCCGCCGCCCAGACGGTCTTGATTGCCAGGATCGCCAGCCCGAGGCAGGAATTGAGTTCATCCACCGCGCCCACAGCTTCAATGCGGGGCGCATCCTTGGCCAGGCGCGATCCATCAACCAGCCCTGTGGTGCCCTTGTCACCGGTGCGGGTATAGATGCTGGTCAGCTTGACCATGCGGTTGGTTGCCGATTTACCGGTTGCTGATCAGCAGCAGGACGGCGACGGCGACAATGGCCAGCGCCTGAAACTTGATCCGCGCAGCCATCATGCGGTTCTGTTTCAGCTGCAATTCGGTAACCTTGTCGCTGTTGCTTTCAAGGTCGACCTTGGTGGTTTGCAAAAAGGCGATGATCCCGCGCACGAGCGAGACAACGACCATGCCCATAAGCGCCACGATGGCGATGATCATGATTACCTGCATGATGCATGTTCTACAGCACTGCCCAGGGAAAGACCAGCGGGTAGCCTGCCCTCCCGCAGTGCCTGTGCCAGCGCCTTGCCATCCTCCCCCGCCTGTCGCCGGTCGGACAGCGTGGGGCTGTTGCGTCGCTTGGCGAGTTTGCGCCCGTCTTCGTCCAGCAGCAGCGCATGATGATGCCAGACGGGCACCGGAAGTTGCAGCAATTGCTGCAGCAAGCGGTGGATATGGCTGGCATCGAACAGATCCATCCCCCTGGTCACCAGCGTGACGCCGTCATCGGCATCATCCAGCGTGGCGGCCAGATGATAGCTGGCCGGTGTGTCGCGATCCTTGCGGATCAGGATCACATCTCCGGCTTGTTCCGGGCGGGCCTGCTGCTGCCCGGCCAGGGCATCATGCCACCAGAGCGGGCCGGTCTGCTGCAACGCGCGGGTGACATCGATCCGCCAGGCCACATCTTCGCTGGCAGGGTCGATTGCGGCATTGCGGCAGGTGCCGGGATACACCGGACCATCCGGGCCGATCCGGCTGGCCGCTGCGGCAATGTCCGCGCGGGTGCAGCGGCAGGGATAGAGCAGACCGGCGCTGCGCAGCTGCGCGGCTGCAGCATCATAGCGCCCGGTGCGGGTCGATTGTTGCGGCACCTCTTCCCATTCCAGCCCCAGCCACTCCAGATCGCAGCGGAACATATCGGCCAGTTCCGGCCGGGATCGGGTGCCATCAATATCTTCGATCCGCAGCAGGAAACGGCCATTTGCCGCCCGCGCCAGATCTTGCGCGACAATGGCCGACCACGCATGCCCCAGATGCAGCCCGCCATTGGGGCTGGGGGCAAACCGGGTGACGACGGGTCGCGTGGCGGCGGGGCCTTGCTGGTCGGTCAAAGAAATTGCTGTGGACTCCGATGGTGTAACGGGGTTGACGCTTTTTCGCGCAAATGCTCCTCTCCACCGTATCAGGGAGGACATGCGCAGTGTTCAAGGCCGAACTGATCGAACGTGCCGCGCGTTTCAGAAGCGCGGTCGAAGATCCCATCCGCCGGCTAGACAGCTGTCCGGCGCTGGTTCTCAATGCCGATTACACACCGCTGTCCTATTATCCGCTCAGCCTGTGGCCCTGGCAGACGGCGATCAAGGCCGTGTTTCTGGAACGGGTCGATATTGTCGCCAGCTATGATCGGCATGTGCATTCGCAATCGCTGGATATGCAGATCCCGTCGGTCATTGCGCTGCGGCAGTTCGTCAAACCCAGCGAATTCCCGGCCTTCACGCGTTTCAACCTGTTCCTGCGTGACCGGTTCAGCTGCCAATATTGCGGCAGCCCACAGCATCTGACCTTCGATCATGTCGTGCCGCGCCGGCTGGGCGGGAAGACGACCTGGGAAAACATCGCCACGGCCTGCGGACCCTGCAACATGAAGAAGGGCGGGCGGACTCCAGCGCAGGCGCGGATGCAGTTGCAGGTGCGGCCAATCCGCCCGACCAACTGGCAGTTGCAGCAGAAGGGCAAAAGCTTCCCGCCGCATTATCTGCACGAAACCTGGCGCGATTGGCTCTACTGGGACGTCGAACTGGAAGAATAACGCATCACTGGCACATCGGCCATGCCGTAGCGCTTTCCCCCGCGCGGCACACGCGCTAGTGCGGGATGCACAACGGAGGATCACCTTGGCCGAAAAAACCAATGAATTCACAGCGCGGGAAGCGCTCTATTACCATGAAGCGCTGCGGCCGGGTAAGATTGAGATCGTCGCGTCGAAGCCGATGGCAACCCAGCGCGACCTCAGCCTCGCCTATTCACCGGGTGTAGCAGCGCCGGTGCTGGCCATCGCGGAAGATCCCGCCAATGCGGCGCGTTACACCGCCCGCTCCAATCTGGTGGCAGTGATTTCCAACGGGACCGCGATTCTCGGCCTTGGCAATCTGGGCGCGCTGGCTTCCAAGCCGGTGATGGAAGGCAAGGCGGTGCTGTTCAAGCGTTTCGCCGATGTCGATTCGATCGATATCGAACTGGCCACCGAAGATCCGGACAAGTTCATCGAAGCCGTTGCGCTGATGGAACCCAGCTTTGGCGGGATCAATCTGGAAGATATCAAGGCGCCGGAATGCTTTGTTATCGAACAGGCCTTGCGTGAACGGATGAAGATCCCGGTCATGCATGATGACCAGCACGGCACGGCGATCATTTCCGCCGCCGGCGTCATCAACGCCTGTCTCATCACCGGTCGCGACCTGAAGGACGTGAAGATGGTGGTGAATGGCGCTGGCGCCTCTGCCATCGCCTGCACCGCGCTGATCAAGGCCATGGGCGTTCCGCATGAAAACGTGCTGATGTGTGACCGTTCGGGCGTGATCTTCCCGGGGCGGGACAATGTCGACCAGTGGAAGAGCGCGCATGCGGTGGAAACCGATCGCCGCACGCTGGAAGAGGCGCTGGTGGGCGCGGACATCTTCCTCGGCCTGTCGGCCAAGGATGCGCTGAAGCCTGAATGGGTTGCAGCGATGGCTCCGCAGCCGATCATCTTCGCCATGGCCAATCCCGATCCGGAAATTGCCCCCGAAGCTGCCAAGGCTGTTCGCCCTGATGCGATTATTGCCACTGGCCGTTCGGACTATCCCAACCAGGTCAACAATGTGCTGGGCTTCCCCTTCATCTTCCGTGGTGCGCTGGATGTGCAGGCAACCGCGATCAATGAAGAAATGAAGATCGCTGCGGCCCAGGCGATTGCCGAGCTGGCACGCCAGCCCGTGCCGCAGGAAGTGGCGGCGGCCTATGGCCAGAACCACCAGTTCGGCCGCGACTACATCATTCCTGCCCCCTTTGACCCGCGCCTGATGGAAGTTGTTTCTTCTGCCGTGGCCAAGGCGGCGATGGACAGCGGCGTGGCCCAGGCTCCGATCGAGGATTTCGACGCCTATCGCCATGCGCTGAAGATCCGGCTGAACCCGACCACCGCCGTGCTGACCAATGTCTACACCGAAGTGAAGAACAACCCGAAGCGGGTGATCTTTGCCGAAGCGGAAGATGAAGTCGTGCTGCGCGCCGCCATCCAGTATCGCGATTTCGGTTACGGCAAGCCGATCCTGGTGGGCCGTACGCAGGCCGTGCAGGAAAAGCTGGCGGAACTGGGCGTGGACGATGTCAACGCCTTCGAAATCCAGAACTCGGCCGATTCTGAACTGGTTCCGGGCATGGTTGAATTCCTGTATGAACGGCTGCAGCGCCGTGGCCATACCGAGCGTGACGTTCGTCGCATGGTCAATCAGGATCGCAACATCTTCGCCTCGCTGCTGCTGCAGCTGGGCCATGGCGATGCGATGATCACCGGCAAGACCCGCCCCTTCGCCCAGACCATGCGTGAAGTTGGACTGGTCATCAATCCGAAGGCGGATCAGGTGCCGTTCGGCATCCATCTGATGATCGGCAAGAACTTCACCGTCTTCCTGGCCGATACCACGATCAACGAACGCCCGAGCGCCGAAGAACTGGCCCATATTGCCCGTGAAACGGCGGCTGTGGCCCGTCGTCTGGGTCATGAACCGCGCGTGGCCTTCCTGTCCTATTCCACCTTCGGCAATCCGTCGGGCAAGTGGCTGGAAGGCATCCGTGACGCGGTGCATATCCTCGACGCGGAAGATCCCGGTTTCGAATATGAAGGCGAAATGGCGCCGGATGCGGCGCTCAACCCCACGGTGATGAAGCTCTATCCGTTCAATCGCCTGTCCGGCCCGGCCAATGTTCTGGTCATGCCGGGGCTGCAGTCGGCCAATCTTTCGGCCAAGCTGCTGCGCGAACTGGGCGGTAACGCCACCATTGGCCCGCTGCTGATCGGTATGGAAAAGCCGGTGCAAATCGCGCCGATGACCTCCAGCGTGCCCGATGTGCTGACGCTGGCGGTGCTGGCAGCAGCCGGGGTTGTTGGCTGACCTGACATGGCCACGCCGATTGGGCGTGGCATGATTATCCAAAGGGCCGGCCCGGATCATTGCGATCCGGGCCGGCTTTTTTGTGCTCATCGGACAGAGGCAGCAGTCCGATGGCCATGGGATTCCTTGCGTTAGGTCAAGGACGACCCGCCCCGGACCGGCCATTCGTGCTGGTGATTGGTGCGATCATCGGATCGCCAACTGGGGAGAATCACAATGACAATACGCAAGGCCATATTCGCAGTGGCGCCGTTGATCCTGCTGTCCGCTTGCGGCCAGGCGGGGGATCCCGCCAGCAATCTTTCGGCGGTTGAACTGACGGCCCAGGCGCAGATCGAAGCCATTGCCGCCAAGGATATCGACGGGGTGATGCGGTTGTTCGAAGATGCCGCCGTGCTGACCGGGCCGGACAACAGCGTGGCCAGTGGGGCGGCGGCTGTGCGTGCCAGCTATGAAAAGCTGCTCGGCGATCCCAATCTGTCCATCACCGTCAATCCGGGCCCGGGTTGGGCAGCGGGCAGCGGTGATCTGGCGGTCACCACATCGGATGCGCAGTTGACCGTCACCGATGCCGCCACGGGGCAGCCCGTCACCCTGCCGCTGCGCAATCAGACGGTGTGGCAGAAGGCGACCGGATCAACCTGGAAGATCGTTTCTGCCCACATTGCTTCTGTTGATGCGCCCAGGGAAAATCCCGCCGGATAAACAGCGCCCGGTTAAACAACTGGCGGCCCGACCTGTGTCGCGTCGATATCATGGCGCAGGTCGGGCTGGCCGTTCGATCCATGCATGGAAGGCGAAAACAATGCCGCCTTGCGGCAAAGTGATCGATTGATCAGCTATTGGAATCATTTCTTCCGAAAGAAACCTATTGGAAGAAAAGGATTTGTCTCTCTCAGGGATAGGGCTCGTAGCAATGCTATTGGGTGATTCACCCCTTTTTAAGTTACGTTGCATAACTTTTGAGAGCTTCCACCAGCCCTTTTTCGGATACGGTCGGCTATTCCTCGGGAGAGGTGCATTGGATAGTACGCACAAATTCGATCGATCCCGAGTGCTGGAGGCTGCTGACGAGGCAGACGTTGATCCTGCCTCTTTCCAAAGATCGATTGTCGCGAATGATGCCTATCTTTCGTCGATAGCTGCCGTTTTCGATAATCTGCCGCAGATGATCATCGTGGTCCGGCGCGGATCATCGGCAGGCTATGCCAATGCCTGCTGGATCGATCGCATTGCCCCCTTCGATGGTGACTATGGCTGGCAGAGCTGGATCGATGCCGTGCATGCTGCGGATCGGCCGGCGATTCGGGCCGCTGTTCAGGCCCGGCGTGCGGGTGATCCGGCTGCCCTGGAATGTCGGATTCGCTGTGTGGACGGTCTGGACCACTGGTTTTTGGCCAATGTTCAGCCCGTGGTGTTCGCTGGCGCGATCTACGATCAGATCATATTCACGGAGATTGATGACCAGGTCGAAACACGGATCCGGCTTGCTGCTGAAGCGGCGCAGCGGGATCATATGCTGGACGCCAGCATCGACTGCATCAAGATCATCAATCTTGATGGCAGTCTGCGCCATATGAACATGTCCGGCTGTATCGCCCTGGGCGTGCCGGTTGATGAAACCGAATTCGGCATGGATTGGGCTTCCCTGCTGCCACCGGCCTTCCGCGCCCGCAGCCGCAGCGCGTTGAAGGCGGCCGGCAAAGGCCGCACCGCGCGCTTTGTTGGCTGGAGCCAGCTGCCGGACGGGCCGGTGCAGCATTGGGACAATGTGCTGACCCCGCTGCGGGATGATGCCGGCAATCCCAATGCTATCCTTTGCGTGTCGCGCAATGTCACCGGCCAGCAGGAAGCCGAAGGGCGGCTGCGGGAATTGGGCGAACTCGACAGCCTGACCGGCCTGCTCAATCGCCGGGCGTTCCACACCCGGTTGAAACGGGTGCTGCGCAAGGCGCGCAAGCAGTCATCCAATGTCGGGATGATCCTGCTCGATCTCGATCACTTCAAACATGTGAATGACACGATCGGGCATGGGGCTGGCGACCATTTGCTGCGGGTGTTTTCCCGCCGGATGGTCCGTTCAGTCACCGCCGCGCGTGCGGGCATGGGGGAGGCGGCGGGCCCGGTCTATTTCGCCCGGCTTGGCGGGGATGAGTTTGCTCTGCTGATCGAAGGGGTTTCTTCTGTCGCCGAAATGACGGCGCTGGCCACTTTGGCGAAACAGCAGATGAAGGCGCCGATCATCTATTCGGGCGGATCGGTGAATGGCGATCTCAGCGCTGGCTGTGCGCTCTATCCGCGTGATGCGGCCAATGCGTCGGATCTGATGCGCTGCGCTGATACGGCACTCAACGATATGAAGCTGACCGGTCGGGGCGGGGTACGCGTCTTCAACGTGCATATGGCCCATGCGGCTGAAACGGTCGCACGGCAGTTGCGCCGTGCCCGCAATCTGGTCGCCGATGATCTGATCGAACCCTTTTACCAACCGCAACTGCAACTCGATGGGCTGACCGTCTGTGGCTTTGAGGCTTTGCTGCGCTGGCGGGATGGATCAGGGCGAATTCAGGGCCCTGCCGCCATCACCGAAGCCTTCCGCAATTATGAACTGGCCACTCAGGTTGGCGGTAGGGTTCAGGAACGGGTATTTGCCGATATTGCCAGTTGGCGCGCGCGCGGGCTGGCGGTGCAGCCGATCGCGATCAATGTTGCGCCGGTGGAATTCCTCAGTGATGATTTTGCGGAACGGTTCCTGGCCCGGCTGGCGCATTACCAGATTCCGCACAATCTGATCGAAGTGGAAGTGACCGAACACGCGCTGGTCGAACGTGGCGCCGATCACGTCATCCGCGCGCTGCGCATGTTCAAGGCGGCGGGTATCCGGATCATGCTGGATGATTTCGGCGTGGGGCAGTCTGCCTTGGTCCATCTGACCGATTACCCGGTTGACGGGATCAAGATCGATCGCAGCTTCATCAAGGAAATGACCCAGGGCGGTCCGCATCATGCAATCGTCAAGACGCTGGTTGAGCTGGGCCCGGCCCTGTCGCTGTCTGTGATTGCCGAGGGGATCGAAGGGTCAGATCAACTGGCTGCCTTGCGGCGGATCGGTTGCCATGTCGGGCAAGGTTTCCTGTTTGATCCGGCACTGGAGCCGGAAAAGGCCATTCAGAGCCTGAAGCACGTTTATACCGGTTAGATTGCCCGCCCCGGCACTTATCCGTGCTGGGATCGGTTCTGATGCGCTTCCAGTGTGTCGGCAAAATCCATCGGCTTGCCGAACAGATACCCCTGGAAATATTCGCAGCCCATCGCTCGCAGCGCGTCGGCCTGATAGCTGTCGGTCACGCCTTCGGCCAACACCTCGAAACGCAGCATTTCCCCCAGATTGGTGATCGATTTGACGATCGCTGTCGCATGGGGGCTGTCCTTCATGTTCCAGATGAAGGACTTGTCGATCTTCACCTTGTCGAAGGGGAAGATGTTCAGATATTCGAGGGACGAGAAGCCGGTGCCGAAATCGTCCAGCGCGATCTTCATGCCGAAACCCTTGAGCTGGCGCAGCACATGCAGGGCGATGTCGCGGTCGCGGATCAGCACGCTTTCGGTGACTTCCAGTTCCAGCCTGCGCGGTGGCAGCCCGGTCTGCACCAGAATATTGTGAACCATCGGGACCAGGTCGTAACGGTTCACCTGCAGCGCGGACAGATTGACCGCGATGGCGATATCATCGGGCCATTGGGTCGCGGCGATGCAGGCATCTTCCAGCACCATGCGCCCCAGTTCGTTGATGATGCCGGTTTCTTCGGCAATCGGGATGAAGGTCAGCGGTGAAATCGGGCCATGGACGGGGTGGTGCCAGCGGGCGAGCGCTTCGTAACCGATCAGCTTGCCATCGGTCGCGCGAACCTGCGGCTGATAGCACAGGCTCAATTCGGGCGAACGTTCGGTGACCGCGCGATAGAGATCCTTTTCCAGTTCCCGCCGCATCAGAATCCGCTGCGCCATTTCCGGGGCGAAGCGGCAGGCGGCCTTGGCTGGATCATGCTTGGCGCTGTAAAGCGCCATATCGGCGTGGCGCATCAGCGATTTGGCGTTTTCGCCATCCTGGGGGAACATCGCAAAGCCAAGCGAGGCGGCCGCAAACCCGGTTGCGGTGATCGACGGCACCTTGCCGATGCAGTCGAGCAGATCATTGCCGAATTTTTCCGGCTCGCTGCCTTCCGCCGTGATCTGCTGCACCACGATGAATTCGTCGCCGCCCCAACGCACGCAGAGATTGGGCGTGCTGCTGTCTTCCACCACGGCGGCAATTGCGCGCAGCAGCCGGTCGCCGGCAGCATGGCCGGCGGAATCATTCACTTCCTTGAACTTGTCGATGTCGATCAGATGCACGGCCAGTTGGCGGCCGGAAAGGCGCGCATCATCGAGCAGTTCGGGCAGGATTTCTTCCAGATAGGCACGGCTGTGCAGCCCGGTCAGGCTGTCATGATGGGCCAGATATTCGATCTTTTCCTGCGCGAGATGGCGTTCATGCGCGTCTTCCACCACGCCGGCCCATTCGATGATGGCTCCGTCTGCATCCAGCACCGGCACGCTGCGCGAACAGACCCAGCGCCACCCGCGTGAAAGGGTGCGGACGCGGAATTCCATCGTCACGATGGGACTGTTCTTGAACGCGTGGCGCATGTGTTCGATGATGGTCGGCAGATCATCGGGGTGGACCTGCCGTCGCCAGCGCAGCGGGGCTTCGGCATCGGAGATACCGGTCAGCTTTTCCCAGCCGGTAACGGAAGTGATGCGTCCCTGCGCATCGCCGCGAAACGATACCAGCGTGCCGGTTTCAGCCAGCGCGCGGTAGCGGCGCTCGCTCTGGGCCAGCACTTCGAGCGCCTGCTTCAGCGCTTCGGCACGGTTGTGCAGCACAGCCTGCGCATTGACGAGATTGTCCTGCAACACGTCAAATTCGCGGACCCGTGATTTCAGCGCCAGCGTCGACATCTCCCCGCCATTGCCATGCACCACCCGCTGGCTGTGTTCAGCCAGCCGGCGCAGCGGGCCAAGAATCAGCCGGGCCAGGGCAAAGGCGGCCGCCAGGGCCACCATCAGCCCAAGGATATTGGCCAGCATCACGATGGTGGCGGGGGATTGCCAGCGGGTGTTGAAGGCGCTCAACGGTTCACCAACGACCACCGCCCATCCAGGGGTGTCATCCAGTTTGTGGAAGGCAAAGGCGATCGACATGCCGTCGCTTGTCTGGGCCGAAAATGTCCCGGTTTCAGAATTCGCCTGGTCCAGCTTGTGCCAGTCCGGCGCCTGTTGCCCCACCATGCTGTCCGCATCGCGCGATCGGGCGAGGATCCGGCCATTGCCGTCCAGCACGGCCAGCAGCAGTTGTTCGGAGGCGGCCGGGTGGTGGTGCATCCCCTGCAGCAGCCGATCGGGTGACTGGATCACCGCCAGCATGCGCAGCGGCGCATCGGGCAGGGGGGAGGCAAAGCCGAAGGCGAGGCGCGGCTGGCCGCTGTCGGTGAAGAACAGGTTTGAAATGGCAATCCTGCGGCCATGCCCATCTGTTGCGGGGGACATCTGCGGAAGCGAGGCAGGGAACTGCCCATCCGGGGCCACAAGGATTTCGGCATCCTTCAGCCAGTCGGAAATCGCCGGCTGATTGATCGCTGCAGGACGGCTTCCGGGCTGCAGGCGCGGGGCCAGCGCTTCGAGCGTGGTGATCCGCGCGTCGATTTCCGTTTCGATGGTGTTGGCCGTCGTATGGGCGCTGGTTTCCAGAAGCGCAGTGGACAGCTTGCTGAGCGATGCGGAGGCATTCCACATGGCCGCGCCAATGATGGTGACGATCACTAGGCTGGTGGCCAGCACACCGATGATCAGGATGGAATGCAGGCCAAATTTCCGGCCTGCGCGCGCAGTCGGTCGGGGTCGTGGATGGATCGGCCTGTTGTTCAATCCTGGCTGCATAACCTGCTTGGTTGTCAGATGGTCAAGATGACACCTTGTGGCACCACTGATACTTCATGATACTATTGATATGATCAATACCAAACATCATATGCAGACAGATTGAATATTACTTAACGGCGCAGTTTCACGCAATCGATTTGGAAAAATCTCTTGCTGTGCTGATCATTTGCGCCGTTTTGATCAGTCTTCCTTGCGGCGATAGCGGAAGTACCAGACTTCGTGGCCCTGCTGGCGGGCCTTGGCTTCGTACCGGGTCTGGCTCCATCCGCCGGGGCGGTTCTGCCAGCTGGCCGGGCCTTCGGCCAGCCATTCGAACTGGTCGGTATGGCGGCGCATGACCATCAGGGCGTGGCGCAGATAGATGGGGTGATCGGTGCCGAAGCGGAATTCCCCGCCCGGCTTCAGCTTGGCCGCGAACAGATTGACCGGTCCGTCGTTCATCATCCGGCGTTTGGCATGGCGGGGTTTGGGCCAGGGATCGGGATGCAGCAGGTAGAGGAAGCTCAGCGCGCCATCGGGCACGCGGTTAAGCACTTCGAGGGCATCCCCATGATGCAGCCGGACATTGGCGATCGGCGGGCGGCGTTCGCCCGATCCGTCAGAATTGCCGCCGCTGACATGCAGCAGCGCCTGGGCGACGCCGTTGACGAAGGGTTCGGCGCCGATGAATCCGTGGTCAGGCAGCAGATCGGCGCGGGCGGCCATGTGCTCCCCCCCGCCGAAGCCGATTTCGAAATGCAGGGTGCGATCTTCACCGAACAGCCGTTGCGCGGTTACCGGGCCTTCGGCAGGCACGGCGATCTGGGGCAGCAGGGTATCCACCAGCCCTTGCTGGCCGCTGCGCAGGGGTTTGCCCTTGGAACGGCCATAGAGGCGGTTCAGCGTGGTCGGGTCGCCGGATTTGTAAGCAGTCATCGCGTCAGCCGCTAACGAAAAACCGCTCCGAAGCAAGCGCTGCGGAGCGGTTCTCGCTGTTTATCGGGTATCGGTGATAAAGCAGGATCAGGCGGCTTCAGACTCTTCGCCCGGATCGCGCAGCACATAGCCACGGCCCCAGACGGTTTCGATGTAGTTTTCACCGCCGCAGGCGCTGGAAAGCTTCTTGCGCAGCTTGCAGATAAACACGTCGATAATCTTGAGTTCGGGTTCGTCCATCCCGCCATAGAGATGGTTGAGGAACATTTCCTTGGTCAGGGTGGTCCCCTTGCGGAGCGAAAGCAGCTCCAGCATGGCGTATTCCTTGCCGGTCAGATGGACGCGGGCATTTTCCACTTCCACGGTCTTCGCGTCCAGATTGACGGCCAGCCTGCCGGTGCGGATCACCGATTGGCTGTGGCCCTTGGAACGGCGAACAACCGCATGAATGCGGGCGATCAATTCATCACGATGGAACGGCTTGGTCACATAATCATCGGCGCCAAAGCCGAAGCTGCGGACCTTGGATTCCATTTCGGAAATGCCGGACAGGATCAGCACCGGCGTCTGCACCTTGGCGACGCGCAGTTTCTTGAGCACGTCATAGCCGTGCATGTCAGGCAGGTTCAGGTCTAGCAGGATGATATCGTAATCATACAGCTTGCCCAGATCCAGGCCCTCTTCGCCAAGGTCTGTCGAATAGACATTGAAGCTTTCGGCAGAAAGCATGAGCTCGATTGCCCTGGCGGTAGTCGGCTCGTCCTCGATCAGCAGCACACGCATTGGGATATCCCCCGTCTTGACCTGCACTATCCCCCGTGCAGGAGGCGTTTCCTTCTATTAACCACAGCATCTCTGAAGGAAAAAGGTTAATCAGACGTAAACGCCGGGCAATCGGGTTAACACTTCGTGCCCTGGGCGGCCCCTTGGGAATTGCTCGGAGTGGCGGATTAACCCTTTTTGTAAGCTTCTGCGGCCCGTGGTGTTGATCCGGGTGGCAGGCAGATTTTTTCCGGGTGCGGCGTCAGGCGGCGTTCTGCAGCTTCTTCTGCCGCCGCCGCTGAACAGACGAACCGATCCCGATGGCTTCGCGATATTTGGCCACGGTGCGGCGGGCCAGATCAAAGCCCTTGTCGCGCAGCAGTTCGACCAGCTTGTCGTCCGACAACACATCTTTGGCATCTTCGGCATCGATCAGCGATTTGATCTGGGCCTTGACCGCCTCAGCCGAAACCGCGCCTTCGCCATCGGCAGAGGCAATGCCGCTGGTGAAGAAATATTTGAGTTCGAAGGTGCCGCGGTTGCAATTGAGATATTTGTTCGATGTCACGCGGCTGATCGTGCTTTCATGCATCTCGATCGCTTCGGCCACGGCGCGCAGAGTCAGCGGGCGCAGCTGCGACACACCATGGCGGAAGAAGCCATCCTGCTGCTTCACGATTTCGGCAGCGACCTTCAATATGGTCTTCTGCCGCTGGTCCAGCGCCTTCACCAGCCAGTTGGCATCGGCTAGCTTTTCGTTCAGCCAGCGTTTGGCGTCGCGATCGGTGCAATCACCGCGCAGTTCGACATAATAATCCCGGTTCACCACCAGCCGCGGCAAAGTCGCCTGGTTCAGCGCAATATCCCAGCCGTGATCGGCCGTCGCCGACACCAGAATATCAGGCACCACCGGCGCGCGCTCGCCCGCGCCGTAACGCAGGCCGGGGCGGGGATCATAGCTGCGCAGTTCGGCCAGCATATCGGCCAGATCTTCGTCATCGACCTGGCACATCCGCCGCAATTGCGGAAACGCACCACGCGCGACCAGTTCGAGATTGTCGAGCAGGCGGGCCATGCAGGGATCATATCGATCCGCTTCCTTCGCCTGCAGGGCTAGACATTCGCCCAGCGACCGTGCGCCCACGCCCGTAGGGTCCAGCGTGTGGATCACCCCCAGCGCCTGCTCGACATCGTTGAGCGTGACTTCGAGCGTATAGGCCACTTCATGCAGCGGGGTGCCCAGATAGCCGGCTTCATCAAGCAGGCCGACCAGATAGAGGGCAATGAATACCAGCCGCTGATCGCGTGTGGCCGTTCCGATCTGGCTTTCCAGATGTTCCGCCAGCGTGGGCCCATCGCCGCCGCGTTCGCTGATATCCGGGCCTTCTTCGCCCCCGATTGCGCCGGACTGGGCGGACCAGTCCCCGGTGTCGCGATCCCGGTCCAGCGCGGTCGGATCAATATCAAGCGGGGCGTCGGCTTCGCCGGCGCCCTGGCGGATCAGTTCGTCGGCCGTGGGGGCATCGCCGCCTTCGGTTGCGGAGCTGTCGGTGGTTTCGTCGCGCCGTTCGGCTGTGATTTCCCCTGCATCGAGCAGCGGATTCTGTTCCAGCGCATCACCGATGAAGGTCTCGATCTCAAGATTGGACAGCGCCAGCAGCTTGATCGCCTGCTGCAACTGTGGCGTCATCACCAGCGACTGGCTTTGTCGCAGGTCCAGTCTTGGCCCGAGAGCCATGGATCAGTCTTTCCGTGCCGGCATCACAGGGTGAAGCCTTCGCCCAGATACAGTCGCCGGACATTTTCATCCGCGACCAGTTCTTCCGGGCTGCCGGCAAACAGCACCTGCCCGCCATAGATGATGCAGGCCCGGTCCACGATGTCGAGCGTTTCGCGGACATTGTGATCGGTGATCAGCACGCCGATGCCGCGCCGCTTCAGATCCTTCACCAGATCGCGGATGTCGCTGATTGACAGCGGATCGATCCCGGCAAAGGGTTCGTCCAGCAGCATAATTGATGGCTTGGCGGCCAGCGCGCGGGCGATTTCGCAACGGCGCCGTTCACCGCCCGACAGGGCCATGGCCGCGCTGTCGCGCAGGCGGGTGATGTGGAATTCTTCCAGCAGGCGTTCCAGTTCCTGCTTGCGCACGGCCTTGTCCGGTTCGACCATTTCCAGAACACACATGATGTTCTGTTCCACGGTCATCCCGCGAAAAATGCTGGTTTCCTGCGGCAGATAGCCTAGGCCCAGGATCGCGCGGCGATACATCGGCAGCTTCGTCACATCGACGCCATCCATCAGGATGCGGCCGCTGTCAGGCCGGACCAGCCCCATGATCGAATAGAAACAGGTGGTCTTGCCCGCGCCGTTCGGGCCCAGCAGGCCCAGAACTTCACCTTTGCCCACCGTCAGCGAGATGTCGGTCAGCACCGCGCGCTTGTCATAGCTTTTGGCGATGGAAATGACTTCCAGTCCGCCCTGCGGGATCGGCGGGGCGGCGTTGACCGGCGCGTCTTCATGCAAGGAAGCAGGCGCGCCGCCGCCGATCATCGGATCATCAAGCGTGTTCATGAATGGCGATTTAGCACGCCCGGCGCTGGTTTGAAGCCCATTGGCAAGATTCCTGCATGGTCTTGCGAGTATGAGGCTGAGAAAGGGCGCGGCAATGGCTGCCCGATGCCGCAATGGGCTGGTTGAAGGCGCCAGCCCCGCCGGGGCTGGCGCGAACAGGTCAGGCCTTGGCCTTGGCTTCGTTATAACGGTCGATCGCTTCCAGCGTTACGCGGTGGGCTTCTGCAGCGCCGCCCCATGTGCCGATGCGGACCCATTTTTCGGATTCGAGATCCTTATAATGGGTGAAGAAATGTTCGATCTGCTTGAAGACGATTTCGGGCAGATCCTCCATTTCATTGACCTGAGTGTAATAAGGGAAGGTCGAATCAACCGGCACGCAGACCAGCTTTTCGTCGCCGCCCTGTTCGTCTTCCAGGTTCAGCACCGCGATCGGCCGTGCACGCACAACGCAGCCCGGAATGAAGGGCGAACGGGCGACGACCAGCGCATCCAGCGGATCGCCATCGGGCGACAGCGTGTGCGGCACGAAGCCGTAGTTCGCCGGATAGCGCATCGGCGTGTGCAGAATGCGGTCCACAAACAGGGCGCCCGATGCCTTGTCGAATTCATACTTCACCGGTTCGCCGCCCAGCGGCACTTCGATGATGACGTTCAGACTCTCCGGCGCGTTTTCGCCGACAGGAATATGTTCAATTCTCATGGATTGATTTCGTTTCCGCTTGTTGGATCGCCCGTTTCGGGCCTTTTTGGGTGCGGCACCCTCTCCGTTTACTTGTAATGAGTTGGTGGGCTGCTGCTACGCATACGGCACGCGCTTGTCACTGCCGAATTGCTGCCCCCCATAAACTAGGGCATCATCCTGTCCGATTTTCGGAGCGTATGGCCCACGCAGGCTGTCGCCCGTTCAATCGGAGAGGATAGACACAATGCATGTAGGCCTTGCCACAGGGTTCGCGCATCAGCGCGGGCGGGAATATCCCGATGCACAGTTCATTCGTGAAGAGGTCGAAAATCTCGTCCTTGCCGAAGAACTGGGTTTTGATTCGGTATGGATTACCGAACATCATTTCACCGATTATTCGATGTCCAATGATCCGCTGCAATTGCTGACTTATATTGCCGGGCGCACCAAACGGGTGAAGCTGGGCACGCAATGCATCATCGTGCCCTGGCACAATCCGGTGCGGCTGGCAGAAAAGATCATCAATCTTGATCTGCTGTCAAATGGCCGGGCGATCCTGGGTTTCGGCGGCGGGCTTTCGCCGGAAGAATTCGCCGGGCTGGGAATCGATCAGAACCAGTCGCGCGCGCTGTATTCCGATATTCTCGACATCGTCATTCCGGCCCTGGAAACCGGCGTGATCGAGGGGGAGGGCGCCTATGGCACGATTCCCCGGCGCGAATTGCGGCCCGGCCCGACGCGCAGCTTTGCCGGGCGCAAGTTCTGCGGATCATTGTCCGGCAATTCGATGTATTCGGCCGCACGGCATGGTTTTGGCAATATGGTGCTGATGCTGCCGCAGCGCGGCAAGGAAGCACCGCCGGACAAATATACCGAAGTCTGGCAGGAAGTGCATGGCCCGGGCACGCAGCCGCCCGCACCCATGGTCAGCGGCAATTTCTATCTCGATGAAAGCGCCGATTATGCTGAGGAACAGGGCCGCAAATATCTCGGCAACACCATGCGGGCCGCGATCCGAAATTACAGCCTCGACAAGCCGGGCATCTTCAGCACCATCAAGGGCTATGAGCATTATGAGAAGATGACACTGCAGCCCGATGCGATCGACCCCTATGTCGAGGATTTCGGCAAGGGCGCCGTGACCGGCACACCACAGATGATTCTGGACCGGATGTGGGAACTGAAAGAGATCTTCCGGCCGCAGGGCTTTTTCCCGCATGTCTATTTCGGCGGCATGTCGCAGGTTGATGCGGTGAAGAACATCCGCCTGTTTGCAGAAAAGGTGATGCCGGAAGTGAAGAGCTGGCAGGCCGATGTGTCGATCGACGATCGTTTCCTGGAAGCGGCGGAATAAACAAAATCCCGGTCGGTGCGGTCGAGCTGCACCGACCCCTTGCTGTCAGACCGCACCAGTCCTTTTCAACCGGTGAGCGCTCAAATCGCCCCGCCCAGGGCATTGATAGCAAAGGCGATGACCCCGATGTTGAAGACAAAGGCGCCGAAGCAGTGCAGCAACACCACCCCGCGCAGCGGGCTGGAGGTGACGGACACATCGGATGTCTGGAATGTCATGCCCAGCGTGAAGGCGAAATAGGCGAAATCGCGATATTCGGGCAGCTCCGTCCCCGGAAAATCGAGCCCTTTGCGATCCTGCCCGGTGTCATCGCGGGTATAGAACACATGCGCATAATGCAGCGTGTAAATGCTGTTGGCGAACAGCCAGATCAACACCAGCGTGCCCACCAGCCGGGCGATGGCGGCGGGATCGCCGGCGCGGGCAGCGGGCAATTGGCCCACAATTGCGCCCATGACTGCCAGCATCAGCAGCGTCGTCAACACCAGCATCAGCGCGCGATTGGCATCATTGGCGGCGGCGTGGCGCCGCAAGGCAGCCGGCGCTCGGTCGCGCAGCAGCGGGAGCAGAGAGGCGAGGAAGGCCAGAGCGGCACAATCAAACGCGATCACCACCCCGCTGATCCAGTCCGCCCGCGGCGCGATCAGCTGATGGATCAGATAGCCGGCCGGCAGCAGCGCCAGGAACATCAGGAAACGCAGGGGCGCCAGGCGGTTGCCGATCGTGACGGCCATCGCGTGACCGCCGCCACCTTGCGCGGAGCCCCTGCGCGACATCAGCCCGGCATCACGGCGTGGGCGTTTCTGCAGGCAGGCGTGGCGCCAGCAGGCGATCAAGCGCCTGTTCCCCGTCGCTGACCGGTTCGATCCATGGATAGCGCAGCCCGTCATGATAGGCGATCGGCACCGTCAGATAACGATCACCGCGCTTGACCAGCAGTTCGATCGGTTCCTTCGATACGGTGGCACCGCTGATGGCCTGTTTGATGACCGTGTCGGAATAAGCTGTGCCATTAACGGCAATGATCGACACGCCATCCACCAGCCCGGCATTGAAAGCGGGGCTATCCCACATGGTGGCGGTGATTTCCCCGCTGCTGTTGAGCGTGATGCCCAGCGAATAAAGCAACTGCAGCGATTTGCCGGTGCGCATGCGCCCTTCATCATAGGGGTTGGGCTCTGCCTTCCAAACCAGCCGGTATCCGCCCCGTTCGAGGCCCCCCAGTGGGGCCGGCTGGCCCGGGGTCTGGAATCGGCTGGTCAGAAAAACGGCCCAGTCATGCGGATGGACGGCGTTCAGCGTGGAAACGATATCATCGAATTCATAGGTGATCTGGCCCCAGTCACCATCATGCGTGCCGAAGAAGGCGCGGGCAAAATCATCCAGCCCGCGCTGCCCCTGCGTGCCATCGCGAATGATCTGGTCGGCTTCCAGCCACACCATCATGCCTTCATTGTAATAATCCTCGCTCCGGCTCAGCGTGGGATAGGGCACAGGGCGACGCGCATTGATGATCGGATCATGGGTGGTGTCTTCCACCGATCGCCAGGCCCGCCCGGGCTGTTCCGAATAGAGCCCGGCCGAACTGGCAATGGCGCCCAACACGGTTTCCTTCGGCTGCAAGCCGGACCGGGCAGCCAGAATCCAGCCCCAGAACTGGGTCTGGCCTTCATACATCCACAGCAGATTGCCCTGGGTCGGCTGGCGATAATCGGGCGCCCACAGCCGGCCCGGCCGGCGGAACTTGCCGTTCCAGCTGTGCACCAGTTCGTGGCTGGTGACGTTGCGGTCATGCGCCAGATTGGCCCAGTCGATAAAAGCCTTGGGGTTGTAGCTGTTTTCGCTGGAACGCTGATGTTCCAGACCGATGCCGCCCATGCGGTCGGTCAACGCGAGCAGCAGCTCGTAACGGTCAAAATGCCGCGCGCCGAACAGGGCGAGCGATTCGCTGACCAGCCGGCGGAAACTGTCGAGATTTTCAGGCGCGAGTTCGAGCAGTTCGGGCGCGTCGGCCACCACATCCAGCGATACATCATGCCCCAGATCCCAGGCGCGGGCGAATTTACCCGCGAACACCGGCGAATCGACCAGGGTTTCATAATCGACCGTGCCCCAGCTGACCGTGTCACCCCTGCGGCTTTCGCCATCCAGCGCGGCAAAGGCCGTCCAGTCTTTCGGGAAGGTGACGCTGGGGGCAAAACGGATCTGCCGGACATAATGGCCGGCGGGATAGAGGCTCATCTTTTCCCACTGCAGGTTCAGCATTTCCTGCGTCATGGTGATGCGACCTTCATTGGTCTGGATCGGCGATGTGTGGATGAAGCGGGCGACCACTTCGCGCGCGCCGGCGGGCAGGGTCAGGTGGAAGGCATTCACCTCAACCGGGTCACGTGTCCAGACGATCGGCTTACCGTTCACTTCGAAACGCACGTCAGCGATCAGATTCATCGGCCCGCGCGGCGCATGATTGCCGGGCAACCAGCTGGGCAGCTGCAGGATCATGCTGGTGCTGCCCTGCGGCACGGGCACCGTCTGCTTCACGCGATAGAGGGATCGGGTGATGTCGCTGGCATCGATTTCCAGCCTGATGGTGCCGGGGAAGGGCACATCCTGCGCATCGGGCACCGTCTGGGTGATCGGGATCGCGGTGGGGGCAGATTTTCCGGCTGTTGCGGTCATCGGACTGTTCGCCTGGGAATTTCCCGCTGGCTGGGCGAGGGCGGGCTGGGTTGCAGCAATCAGATGGGCGGCAAGCAGCGGTGCGACAAGACGGGATGTGATCATGGACACAAAGAATGACCCCAACATCGGCCTGCGGCAATATGGCATTGTTGCGCCTTTGCGAATTGTCGCGCGTCGGGCTAAGCGCGGCCCACTATGAGCAGGATTGAAACCCCCCGCCCCATCCGTGGCACCCAGGATATTTTCGGCCCCGACGCGGAAGCCTTCGCCCATGTGGTCGAATGCTTCGAAAAGGTGCGCAAACTCTATCGATTCCGCCGGATCGAAATGCCGGTGTTCGAAAAGACAGAGGTGTTTTCGCGGTCACTGGGGGAAACCACCGATGTGGTGTCGAAGGAAATGTATTCCTTCGATGATCGCGGCGGGGAATCGCTGACGCTGCGGCCGGAATTTACCGCCGGCATTGCGCGCGCCTTCCTGACCGACGGCTGGCAGCAATATGCCCCGCTGAAGGTGGCCACCCATGGTCCGCTGTTCCGTTACGAGCGCCCGCAAAAGGGCCGTTATCGCCAGTTTCACCAGATCGATGCCGAAGTGATTGGCGCAGGCGAACCGCAGGCCGATGTGGAACTGCTGGTGATGGCCGATCAGCTGCTGCACGAACTGGGCATTGCCGATGGGGTATCGCTGAATCTCAACACGCTGGGCGATGGCGCCAGCCGTGATGCCTGGCGCGCTGCGCTGATCGCTTTCTTCCGCCAGCATCAGGGTGATCTGAGCGAGGAAAGCCAGGAACGGCTGGAAAAGAATCCGCTGCGGATTCTCGACAGCAAGGATCCTCGCGACCGGGTGTTTGTGGATCAGGCCCCGCAGATCGATGAATTCCTCAGCGATGATGCGCGTCGGTTTTTTGATTCGGTAACCAGCGGGCTGGATGCGGCGGGCGTTGCCTGGTCGCGCAATCCGGCGCTGGTGCGTGGGCTGGATTATTATCGCCACACCGCGTTTGAATTCATCACCGATCGGCTGGGCGCGCAGGGCACCGTGCTGGGCGGCGGGCGTTATGACGGGCTGATGGAAAGCCTGGGCGGCGCGCCGACCCCGGCGGTTGGCTGGGCAGCCGGGATCGAACGGCTGGCGATGCTGGTCGAAGGCGTGGGCGAAAGCCCGGCCGATGTGATCGTGGTGGTCGAAGATGATGCGGTGATCACCTACGGGGTGGGCGCGGCTGCGCAGTTGCGCCGGGCCGGATATGCCACCGAACTGCTGGCCAGTGGGTCGCCGCGCAAGCGGTTCGACAAGGCGGTCAAGCAGGGGGCAAAGGCGATTCTGGCGCTGACGGCCGGCGAAGCGGGCGCCCAGCATCGCCTGCGTGCCGAACCGGAAATTGCCGCAGCGGTAGAGGCGGCATTGGCCGGCTACAGCTGGTAATGAAACGGGTTGTGATCAAAAGCCTATGAATATTCCTGAGGAACGGCTGGGGCAGATCGCCAATCGCTTTGCGGAGCTGGAAGCGCGCATGGCATCTGGCCAGCTGGAGGGCGAAGCCTTTGTCGCGGCCAGTCGCGATTATGCAGAGCTGGAGCCGGTGGCGAAGGCAGCGGCCGAGGTGCATGATCTGCGTCGGGAGATCGCCGAGCTGGCCCTGCTGACGCAGGATCCGGAAATGCAGGCCATCGCCGAAGAAGAGCTGGCCCAGCTGCGCAAGCGCCTGCCCGATGCGGAACGCGATCTGGCACTGGCGCTGTTGCCGCGCGATGCGGCCGATGCGCGCCCGGCCATGCTGGAAATCCGCGCGGGTACCGGCGGGGATGAAGCGGCGCTGTTCGCGGCCGATCTTTATCGCATGTATGAACGCTATGCCGCCGATCAGGGCTGGCGGGTCGAACCGATCAGCATGAATGCCAGCGACATCGGCGGGTTCAAGGAAATCGTCGCCAATGTGGCCGGCAATGGGGTGTTTGCCCGGCTGAAGTTTGAAAGCGGCGTCCACCGCGTGCAGCGCGTGCCGGTGACGGAAAGCGGCGGGCGCATCCACACCTCTGCCGCGACCGTGGCGATTCTGCCCGAACCGACCGAGGTGGATGTGCAGATCAATGACAATGATCTGAAGATCGACATCTATCGCGCATCCGGCGCCGGCGGACAGCACGTCAACACCACCGATTCGGCGGTGCGGATCACCCATTTGCCCACCGGGCTGGTGGTGATTCAGCAGGACGAACGCAGCCAGCACAAGAACAAGGCCAAGGCCATGCAGGTCCTGCGCGCGCGGTTGTATGAAAAAATGCGCAGCGAAGCCCAGGGGGCAGAGGCGGAGGCGCGCAAGGCCATGGTCGGATCAGGTGACCGGTCCGAACGGATCCGGACCTATAATTTCCCGCAGGGCCGGGTGACCGATCATCGCATCGGCCTGACCCTGCACAAGCTGCCCGAAGTACTCGAAGGGCCGGGGCTGGGCGAACTGGTTGATGCCCTGATTGCAGAGGATCAGGCCAAGCGGCTGGCCGCCATCGGTGACTGATCAGGCGGTGACCGATCAGGGCGAGCCCGCCATGGTCAGCCAGGCCTTGCGGGAAGCAACAATGCGCCTGCAGGGGCTGGCAGATACCGCGCGGCTCGATGCCGAACTGCTGCTGGCCCATGCCCTGGGCGTCAGCCGGTCAGACTTGCTGCTGCGGCATATGCGCGATCCGGTGCCAGCCGGTTTCGCCGCGCTGCTCGAACGGCGGCTGCGTCATGAACCGGTCGCCTATATCATCGGGCAGCAGCAGTTTTACGGGCTCGATCTGGCGGTTTCCCCGGCGGTGCTGATCCCGCGCGGCGATAGCGAGACATTGATCGAGGCTGCGCTCAGCGCCTTTGCAGATGATCCACCCGCCCGCGTTCTGGATCTCGGTACGGGATCGGGGGCGCTGTTGCTGGCGGCGCAGAGCCTTTGGCCTGCCGCCGAAGCATGGGGCATAGACCGGTCGCAGGATGCTTTGGCCATGGCGCGGGCCAATGCGGCGTCTCTTGGCCTGCCAGCGCAGTTCCGTTCGGCCGACTGGCATCAGCCCGGCTGGGCTGAGGGATTCGGGCAGTTCGATCTGATCCTGGCCAATCCGCCCTATGTGGAAGATGAAGCCGTGCTCGATGCCGATGTGCGCGAATGGGAACCGGCGGGCGCGCTGTTTTCCGGGCCCGATGGCCTGGATGATTATCGCGTGCTGGTGCCGCAACTGCCCGCGCTGATGGCCGAAGGCGGTTGCGCGGTGCTGGAGATCGGCTTTACCCAGGCCGAAGCCGTGTCGGCGATTGCTGCTGAAGCAGGAATGTCGGCAGTGTTGCATTGTGATCTCGCCGGGCGGCCCCGTGCGCTTTGTCTGCGATTGGGGCTTGGCAAACATCTTTTGAATGGTTACCTGCCCTCCTAAGGCCATGCGGTGCGGTGTTTTTCCTGCGCGGGGCTTTTAACTTCATCTCTCACATCAAGATTGGCGGTGGACCGCCATGGGTTTGGACAGATGGGGATCGCGCAGCGCGATGCGCGCCGTGGCGGGAGTTGATTGACCGGCCTCGCCGGTTCTAGTGAGGAAGTGACATTCCCTTGAACAACCATCGAAACAACAACAATAACAATAACAACAATCGTCGTCGCGGTCGCGGCAACAATCGCGGATCGAACGGCGGGCAGCAGCTGAACCGGATCGATAGCCGTGCGCGTGGCAATGCCCCGCAGTTGCTGGAAAAATATCGGAAGCTTGCACATGATGCATCGCTGAATGGCGATCGCGTGCAGACCGAATATTACCTGCAGTTCGCCGATCACTATTTCCGCGTGCTGGCTGACAGCAAGGTGCAGAAGGATGAATTCCGCGCCCGTCGCGACAGCGAACGTGATCCTGCGGATGAAGACGAAATCGAAGATTTCGACGATCAGGATCAGGGCCCGCGCCAGCCTCAGTCCAGCCAGCCTCAGCCTTCCTCGCAGCCGCCGCGCAATCCGCGCCGTCCGCGTGATGAGGATGAAGAGTCGGCTCGCGAAGGCGAATCTGGCAATGAAGCCGGCAGCGATGCGGGTGAGGGCGATGATGCGGAAATCGAAAATCCGTTTTTGCGTGATGCCCGTCCGGCTGCTCCGCGGACGCCACGTCCCCGGACGCGCGCGCCCCGGCGTGAACAGTCCGACGATGCCGGTCCGGCCCCGGAAGCCCGGAAGCGCCGGGATACTGCCCGCAATGACGAAGGCAGCCTCGATCCCGGTCTGCTGCCGCCGTCCATTCCGCGCGATACCAGCGATGATGCGCCGGCAGCCGAAGACAAGCCCCGTCGGGCTCCGCGTGCCCGCACCCGCCGCCCCCGTTCGACCGAGGATGGCGGTGAAGAGGCTCTCGAAACCGTCAGCTGATTGCTGATTGCCTGTCATCCGGCGGACCTGTTGGTTCGCCGGTGCAGGTATGGGGCCCGGCTTTGCGCAAACTGGCCCTTGCGGATCGGCGCGGGGCGGGCCACGGGGCGGCATGCGCCTGATCGCCCCCTTGGCCATGATGGCAGACCGCCATCCGCGCCTTCTCGCTCTCGTCCTCGGCGTTTTTGCAGCCACCGGCTTTGCGCCGCTCGGGCTGTGGCCCTTGGCCATGGCGGCCATGGGTCTGTTCGGATGGCAGATCGGCCGCTGTATCAGCGTGCGGCAGGCCGGCTGGGTTGGCTGGTTCTTCGGCCTTGGCCACTTCACCTTCGCCAACAACTGGATCGCCACGGCATTTACCTATCAGGCCGAGATGCCTGCTGTATTGGGCTGGCTGGCCGTGCCGCTGCTGGCGCTGTATCTGGCGGTTTATCCGGCGATCGTGGCAGCGGCGTCGCGTGCTATAACGGGCACTTTGCCGGGATCCGGCGCGCGCTGGGCGCTGGTGCCGGTTTTCGCCGCCTGCTGGACCCTGGCGGAAATGCTGCGGGCGGTGATGTTCACCGGTTATCCGTGGAATCCCTTTTCCATGACCCTGCTCGGGCCCTTCGCACGGCCTGGCCTTGCCATGCTGGCCCCCTGGATGGGTACCTATGCGCTGTCGGGGCTTGCCGTGGGTGTCGCGCTGGCGCTGGTGCTGGCCCTGCGCGATCGTCGCTATATCGGTTTTGGCGTCGGTGCTGCCGTGCTGGCGTTGGGTATGCTGCTGCCAGCGGGCAAGAGTGCGGAAGGCACGCAGGCCTTCACCCTGGTTCAGCCGAACATCGGGCAGGATGTGCTCAATGATCCGGAATATTATGAGGCCAATTTTGTCAGGCTGGCGCGGTTGACACCACCGAAGGAGCCGGGCCGCAAACGCATCGTGCTCTGGCCTGAATCGGGCCTCGCCGATTATCTGCGGCCCGGCTATCCGCAGCGCTATTACAACGCCACCACGGTGCTGGGTAATCCCGATGTCGCCCGGGCCCGGATCGCCCGGCTGATCGGGCCGGACAGTGTGTTGCTGACCGGTGCGGTTGATCTTGAAATCGAGCAGGGACGCGCAGTGGGGGCCTATAATTCTGTCACCGCGCTTGACGGGCGGGGGCAGATCATTGGCAGCTATGCCAAGGCGCATCTGGTTCCCTATGGCGAATATCTGCCGATGCGCTGGCTGCTGGAGCCCCTTGGCATCAGCCGATTGGTGCCCGGTGCAATCGATTTCATCCCCGGGCCTGGCCCCGGTTCGATCGATCTTGGCGCCTATGGCAATATCGGTGTGCAGATCTGCTATGAAATCGTGTTCTCCGGCCAGACAGTGGGCCGTGCGCAGCGGCCTGCCTTCCTGTTCAACCCGACCAATGATGGCTGGTTCGGCCATTTCGGCCCGCCGCAGCATCTGGCCCAGGCACGCATGCGCGCGATTGAGGAAGGCCTTCCGGTGCTGCGCGCCACCACCAGCGGCATTAGCGCGGTGATCGATGCGCGCGGCGTGGTGCGGGCTTATCTGCCCACCGGACAGGATGGCCGGATCGACGGGTTTGTGCCGCCTGCTGCAGCGCCCACCCTGTTTTCGCGCTGGGGCCTGTTGCTGTCGCTTGGGTGGGGCATAATCTTCCTTGCGTGCGGTCTTGTTGCAACGCGGCACAGGCACGGTTAGGAAGCCTGATCTTTGCGAAGCTAATCCCAATTTGGAGGGACCAGATCGTCTATGCGCCAGAATTATCTGTTCACGTCAGAAAGCGTTTCCGAAGGCCATCCTGACAAGGTTTCGGATCAGATTTCCGATGCCATCGTCGATCTGTTCCTGTCGAAGGATCCGGAAGCCCGCGTCGCCTGCGAAACGCTGACCACCACGCAGCGCGTGGTTCTGGCCGGCGAAATTCGCGGCCAGGGCATCATGGACGAAGCCGGCAACTGGGCCCCCGGCGTGCCGGAGGAAATCGAGCGCACCGTCCGGGAAACGGTGAAGCGCATCGGTTACGAACAGGACGGCTTCCACTGGGAAACGCTGAAGTTCTTCAACAATCTGCACCCGCAGTCGGCCCATATCGCCCAGGGCGTGGACGCTTCGGGCAACAAGGATGAAGGCGCCGGCGACCAGGGCATCATGTTCGGTTTTGCCTGCGATGAAACGCCGGATCTGATGCCGGCGACGCTGGATTACAGCCACAAGATCCTGGAACGCATGGCCGCTGATCGCCATTCCGGCACTGCACCTTTCCTGGAGCCTGATGCCAAGAGCCAGGTGACGCTGCAGTTCGTTGATGGCAAAGCGGTAGCTGCCACTGCGATCGTGGTGTCGACCCAGCACGCCAAGGGCTACGATCAGGGTGAGCAGGAAGCTGAGCTCAAAGCCTATGTGAAGCAGGTGGTGGCCGATGTGCTGCCCGCAGAACTGCTGAGCGACGCCACCGTCTATCACATCAACCCGACCGGCAGCTTTGAAATCGGTGGCCCTGACGGGGATGCCGGCCTGACCGGGCGCAAGATCATTGTCGACACCTATGGTGGCGCGGCCCCGCATGGCGGCGGTGCCTTCAGCGGCAAGGATCCGACCAAGGTCGACCGTTCGGCCGCCTATATCACCCGCTATCTGGCCAAGAACATCGTTGCTGCCGGCCTGGCACGGCGCGTGACCATCCAGCTGGCCTATGCGATCGGTGTGCCCGAACCGCTGTCGCTCTATGTCGATACCCACGGCACCGGCAGCGTCAGCGACGAAGCCATCGAAACGGCGATCAGCAAGATCGAAAAGCTCGGCCGGCTGACCCCGCGCGGCATCCGCACCCATCTGGGGCTGAACAAGCCGATCTATTCGCAGACGGCGGCCTATGGCCACTTCGGTCGCAAGGCTGAAGGCGATCTGTTCCCCTGGGAAAAGACCGATCTGGTGGATGATCTGAAGGCGGCTCTCGCCTGATCAAATCACACTGACACTGGCCGGGCTGAAAACTCCGGCCAATGCAGATGAATGGGGCGGCGCTGGTGATAACCGGCGCCGCCCTTTCTGTTAGTGCAGATGGACGGTGTTGCTGGTCCGGCTGGCGGGCAGATCCTGGCGAAGGTGCCGGCCGGCCAGAATGTAATGAGTACCCGCCCAGAAATAGAGCGTGGCAAAGGCGGCCATGGCCACGGCGAGCGCTTCGCCATTGCTGTAACCCATCTGGCGCATCAGATAATCGCTGAGCATGCCAAGGCCGAGTGGGCCCAGACCCTGCCCGATCAGCCCGTAGATTGCCCCCAGAACGGCGGCACCGGTGGCGCGCATGCGCGGGTGCAGCAGGTTCTGGAACGTGCCGGATGTGATCCCGAGATAGGTGTATTGAAACAAGGCGGCGATGGTCATCACCACCAGCAGCACGGCAATATTTTCCCGGGTAATGGCGAAAATATAGAGCGGCGCGGCAATCAGCAGGCAGATGCCCGGCAACAGGCCATAAACCGCCGGGTTGTTCTTCCCCAACCAATCCGCCAGCCGCCCGCCGATGATCACCGAAATCGCCCCGGGGAAGCTGGCCAGCATGCCTGACACCAGCCCGGCCTGCACCAGGGTGAATTCGAATTTGCGCACCAGCAGCAGCGCGACAAAGCTGTTGAGGGCAAAACCGATCATGGATGCCACGGTTGAACCGAACAGCAATTGCCGGGCGCTTCGCAGGCCGAACAGCCGGCCGAGCACAGCCTTCATTCCGGGAACCTCTTCCCCGGCACCCGGATCATGCCGGCCGCGCGGAGGTTCGGCAATGAACAGCCAGGCCAGCACGGCCAGCACCAGACCGGGCGCCGCAGCCACCAGGAAGGCGGTGCGCCAGCCATAATGCTGCCCGACCCAGGCCCCGCCTGCAGCGCCGATCAGCGCGCCAACCGGCGGCGCCAGCAGCAGCACAGACATCGCCGTGGCCCGTTTTTCCGGAGGGAAGTAGTCGGAAATGACCGATTGCGTGGCCGGCAGGCCCACAGCTTCACCGACCCCGACGCCGATCCGCGCCAGCAACAGATGGATCCAGTTGGCCGCATAACCGCATAGCGCGGTGGCGACCGACCAGGCAAAGGTGCCGAAGGCGATCAGCGACAGCCGGTGCCCGCGTTCCGCATGGCGGGCGACAAATATGCCAAGCCCGACATTCAGCACCGCAAAGGCGAGGCCGGTCAGCAGGCCAACCTGGGTATCGCTGAGGCCGAATTCGGCCTGGATTGGCACCGCCAGCACATTCAGCACGATGCGGTCGATAAAACCGACCGTGCTGATCGCCATCAGCAGGATAAGGGCCAGCCACGCGGAATCGCGGCGTGTCGCCATTGCCATAAATTTTCCTCCCCCGCCGTTTCGGCTGTGTTGGGGGGATCATGCCAATCAGAATGCCGCTTGGCGAGCCTGCAACTGTATCCAATTGCATCCGTACCGCAGGGCGTTCAGTTCTGGCGGAAATCGGCCGTTATGCTGCCCGTTTCGGCCAGTTCTGCCTCATGGGCGGTTTCACGCCAGCTTTCGGCCAGGGCTTCGGCTTCCCATTGCTGCATGGCAGGATGGGCTAGCACATGGTCGACCCAGTTGGCGCCGCTGGCGCCGACGTCAATGCCATAGGTGCGGATGCGGAAGGCAACCGGCGCGTAGAAGGCGTCAGCTGCGGTGAACTCAGCGCCGGCCAGCCAGGGCCCGCCGAAACGCGCCAGCCCTTCGGCAAATATCTCTGCAATGCGCGCTGTGTCGCGCAGCAGCGCCGGCGAAGCGGGCCGCGCATTCACCCGGACACCAACATTCATGGTCCGTTCGTTGCGGAGGGCCCCGAAGCCGCCGTGCATTTCTGCCACCACCGCCTGGGCAAAGGCGCGCGCATCGGGATCATCGGGCCAGATCCCTGCGTGCCGGTCGGCCAGATAGAGCGTGATGCCGAGCGAATCCCAGATATTCCGCCCACCATCAATCAGCAGCGGCACCTGTCCGGTGGGGGAAAAGCTGCGGAAGGCCTGATAATTATCCGCCTGTGTGAAGGGCTCGATCCTGTCGGTGAACGGGATGTCGAGCGCCCGCATGAGCAGCCATGGCCGCAGCGACCAGCTGGAATAATTGCGGTTGGCGGTGATCAGCGTGTAATCCATGGCTTCGCACCGCCCCCCTGTCGGCGTGTTTCCTGATGTCAGCTCAGATAATGCGCCGTGGTCTTGGCCGCGACTTCGTCCGCGCTCACCCCGGGGGCCAGTTCGGCCAGCCGGAAGGGTGCGGAATGGTCATCGCGCTGGAATACGGCCAGATCGGTGATGATCATGTCCACCACATTGCGCCCGGTCAGCGGCAGGGTGCATTCGGGGATGAATTTGGCGGAACCATCCTTGGACACATGTTCCATCACCACGATGATTTTTTTCACCCCGGCGACCAGATCCATCGCCCCGCCCATGCCCTTCACCAGCTTGCCGGGGATCATCCAATTGGCGATGTCGCCGCCCTGCGACACCTCCATCGCGCCCAGCACGGTCAGGTCGATATGGCCGCCACGGATCATCGCAAAGCTGGCAGCGCTGTCGAAATAGGCGGTTTGCGGCAGTTCGCTGATGGTCTGCTTGCCGGCATTGATCAGATCAGCATCGACTTCATCGGCATAGGGGAATGGACCAATCCCCAGCATGCCGTTTTCGCTCTGCAGCGTTACCTCCACACCCGCCGGGATGTGGTTGGCCACCAGCGTCGGGATACCGATGCCGAGATTGACGTAAAACCCGTCCTGCAATTCCTTGGCGGCGCGGGCGGCGATCTGGTCACGCGTCCAGGACATCAGGCTTCTTCCCTTTCGCGAGTGGTGACGAATTCGATCTTCTTGTCATAGGGCGCGCCCACAATCATCCGCTGCACATACACACCGGGCAGGTGGATTGCGTCGGCCCCCAGGCTACCGGTGGGCACCAGTTCTTCGACCTCAACCACGCAGATCTTGCCACAGGTCGCGGCCGGAAGGTTGAAATTGCGGGCTGTCTTGCGGAACACCAGATTGCCGGTTTCATCGGCCTTCCAAGCCTTGATGATGCTGAGATCGGCAAAGATTCCGCGTTCGAGGATGTAATCTTCCCCGTCGAACTGCTTCACTTCCTTGCCTTCGGCCACCAGCGTGCCGACGCCGGTTTTGGTGTAGAACCCGGGAATGCCCGCACCACCGGCGCGCATGCGTTCGGCCAGCGTGCCCTGGGGGCAGAATTCCACCTCCAGCTCGCCGGCCAGAAACTGGCGTTCGAATTCCTTGTTTTCGCCCACGTAGGAGGCGATCATCTTGCTCACCTGCCTGGTGCGCAACAGCTTGCCGATGCCTTCATTATCGATGCCGGCATTGTTGCTGGCAAAGACCAGATCCTTCACGCCGCTGTCGCGGATGGCATCCAGCAGCCGTTCGGGAAGGCCGCACAGGCCAAATCCGCCCGAAGCAATCAGCATGCCGTCGCGCAGGACGCCATCAAGTGCGGAACGGGCATCGGGGTAGAGTTTCTGCATTCGGAACCTCTGCATTCGTCAGACCGGAACAGGCATAGGCAATGGTCCGGGGGCTGTCACCATAGGGTTTGGTGTCAGCGTGGCGATGCTGCGCTGCAGCATAATCTGCCCGCACCACATCCAACTGTCACCAGAGTCAGTTATTTGCCGGGAAAAAATCCCACATAAAAACCATATAATCAATGACTTATATGACATGTTGCATGTTTTGCAATTCAATTTGTGATTTTCGCACTTGCGAAATAGGGCGATTCGATGGATATAGAACCTGCCTTTCAGGCATCCTCTCCCAAAACTTCCAGGCCTGGCCGGCAACGGTCAGGCCTTTTTTCTTGCCTTCGGCTGACGGGGCAGAAGCTGGCGCATCGCAGAAGTTTGCGCTGCACCGGTTTGCAATCATGCCATGCCGACCCTAGCTTTGGTGCAACAACAAACCGAAGTGGGAGCAAGCAGCCAATGGCGGATGCGGAAGCGGCAGAAATCACCAAGGGGACAATCCGCCTGCAGGTGGCCGCCGCAAGGCAGGATGAAAGCGGGCGCGGCGTGGCACGCATGCCCCGGTCGGCTTTCCAGGCAATGGGCATTACCGAAGGCGATGTGGTCGAAGTGGAAGGCAAGCGCCTGACCGCGGCCATCGCCCTGCCGGCCTATGACGAGGATCAGGCGCTCGATGTCGTCCGGCTGGACGGGTTGCAGCGCGCCAATGCCGGCACGTCATCGGGCGAACATGTCAATATTCGCCGGGCCGAATCGCGCCCGGCCACGCGGGTGGTGTTTGCCCCGGCGCAGCGCGAGATGCGGCTGCAGGGGCCGACCGAAGCGCTCAAGCGCGTGTTCTTCAAGCGGCCGCTGGTGGCCGGTGATCTGGTCGCCACCCACGGCCAGCAGCCGGTGCAGAATGTGCCCAATGATGTGCGGCGGATGTTCAATGCGCCGGCCTATGCGCTGACCGAAATTCGCCTGCAGGTGCTGTCCACCCAGCCCAAGGGCGTGGTGCATATTGACGAAAACACCGAGATTGAGCTGCGTTCCGAATTTGAAGAGCCCAGCGATGGTCGCGGATTGGTCAATTATGACGACGTTGGCGGGATGGATGAAACCATCAAGGCGCTGCGCGAAATGGTGGAACTGCCGCTGCGCTATCCCGAACTGTTCACCCGGCTGGGGGTCGATCCGCCCAAGGGCGTGCTGCTGCATGGCCCGCCAGGCACCGGCAAGACCCGGCTGGCGCAGGCTGTCGCCAATGAAAGCGACGCTGAATTCTTCATCATCAACGGGCCCGAAATCATGGGTTCCGCTTATGGGGAGAGTGAGAAGCGGCTGCGCGAAGTGTTCGAAGCGGCCGAACGCGCCCAGCCTTCGATCGTTTTCATCGATGAAATCGATTCGATCGCGCCCAAGCGGCAGAATGTCAGCGGCGAGGCGGAAAAGCGGTTGGTCGCCCAGCTGCTGACGCTGATGGACGGGTTGCAGGCCCGCGCCAATCTGGTGGTGATTGCCGCGACCAATCGCCCTGATGCGATTGATGAGGCGTTGCGGCGGCCAGGCCGGTTCGACCGGGAAATCATCATCGGTGTGCCGGATGAAAGTGGCCGCCGGGAAATCCTGGGCATCCACACGCGCGGCATGCCGCTGGGCGAAGGGGTGGATCTGAAGGAACTTGCCCGCAGCACTCATGGCTTTGTCGGCGCGGATCTGGCGGCCTTGGCGCGCGAGGCGGCGATCGAAGCCGTGCGGCGGATCATGCCCCGGCTTGATCTGGATGCTCGGACCATTCCGGCCGACGTGCTTGAATCGCTGCAGGTGGAAAAGTCCGACTTCCTGGAGGCGCTGAAGCGCGTCCAGCCGAGCGCCATGCGTGAAGTGATGGTGCAGGTACCGACGATCGGCTGGGACGATATCGGTGGGGTCGACGGCGCAGAAGAGCTGTTGCGCGAAGGTATTGAAATGCCGCTCCGCAATCGGGAAGCCTTCGACCGGCTGGGTATCCGCCCGGCCAAGGGCTTCCTGCTCTATGGCCCGCCGGGCACCGGCAAGACCCTGCTGGCCAAGGCGGTGGCGCGGGAATCGGAAGCCAATTTCATCTCGATCAAAAGCTCCGACCTGCTGTCCAAATGGTACGGCGAAAGCGAACAGCAGATCAGCCGCATGTTCGCCCGTGCCCGGCAGGTGGCGCCCTGCGTCATCTTCATCGATGAAATCGACAGCCTGGTTCCGGCGCGTGGATCAGGCGGCAATGAGCCGCAGGTGACCGCGCGGGTGGTCAACACCATTCTGGCGGAAATGGATGGGCTGGAAGAATTGAACTCGATCGTGCTGATCGGCGCCACCAACCGGCCAACGCTGGTTGATCCGGCCCTGCTGCGGCCCGGTCGGTTCGATGAACTGGTCTATGTCGGCCCGCCCGATGAAGCCGGTCGCGAACATATTCTGAAGATCCACACCCGCAATATGCCGCTGGCAGAGGATGTGGATCTGGCCAATCTGGCCCAGAAGACCCCGCGTTACACCGGGGCGGATCTGGAAGATGTGGTTCGCCGGGCAGGTCTGAACGCCATTCGCCGGCTTGGGCCGCTGGCGTCCAGTGTCGCCGCCGAAGATTTTGTCGGCGCGCTGGAGGAAAGCCGGGCTTCGGTGACCGAGAAGATGGAAGCCGAATACGCCAAGATGAAGGGCGAACTGAAACGCCGGGCCATGGAAGTGAAGCCGATCGGCTTCATCCACGAAGGCATGATTGAATCGACCCGCGAGCGCAAACACGGGTCTGATATCTGATCGCGATCACCCGATCCCGGCCGATGGGTGCCGGGATCGGGTGTGTGCGATGTCAGTGGGCCGCGTCCCAGCTGACGCCATGGCCGATTTCCACGCCCAGCGGCACATCCAGCGTTATCGCAGGCAAGGCAGCCTCTGCCATCACCTGACGGATGACCGTGGAGGCAGCCTCCACATCGCCTTCGGGCAATTCGAACACCAGTTCGTCATGCACCTGCAGCAGCATCCGCACATCGCCCAGTCCGGCGGCGGTAAGGGCGGGTGTCATGCGAACCATGGCCCGCTTGATGATATCGGCGCTGGTGCCCTGGATCGGGGCGTTGATCGCGGCGCGTTCGCTGCCCTGGCGTTCCGCCTGATTCTTCGAATTGATCCGGGGGAACCAGGTTTTGCGGCCAAACAGCGTTTCGGAATATCCGCGTTCGCGCACCTGTTCCAGGGTGGCGACAATATAGCGCTGAATGCCGGGGAAGCGTTCGAAATAGCGATCGATCATCGCCTGGGCTTCTTCTGCTGTGGTGCCCAGCCGGCCGGCCAGCCCCCAGCGGGAAATGCCATAGAGAATGGCGAAATTGATCGTCTTCGCCCGGGCGCGCGTGTCGCGATCGACCGTGCCGAACATCTCCTCTGCCGTGCGGGCATGAATGTCTTCGCCTTGTGCGAAGGCTTCTTTCAGCGGCGGCACATCGGCCATGGATGCTGCCAGTCGTAGTTCGATCTGCGAATAGTCAGCTGCCAGCAGCACATTGCCGGCTTCCGGCACAAAGGCCTGGCGAATCTGCCGGCCGATGGCGGTGCGGATCGGGATATTCTGAAGATTGGGATCGGTGGAGCTCAACCGGCCGGTCTGGGCACCAACCAGGCTGTAGCTGGTGTGGACCCGCTGGGTGGCAGGGTTGATCGCCGCCTGCAGCGCATCGGTATAGGTGCTTTTCAGCTTGGCCAGCTGGCGCCAGTCGAGCACCTTCTGGGCGATCGGTGCACCCTGGCCGGCAAGGGCTTCCAGAATGGCTTGATCGGTCGAATATTGTCCGCTCTTTCCCTTGCGGCCGCCCTTGTAACCCAGCTTGTCGAACAGGATGTCGCCCAGCTGCTTGGGGCTGCCGACGGTGAAGCTTTGTCCGGCCAGATCGTGGATCTCAGCCTCGATCCGCGTGATTTCCGTGGCGAATTCTTCTGACAGTCCGGCCAGCCGGCTGCGATCAACGCGGATGCCGTGGCGTTCCATCTGCGCCACCACTTCAATCAGCGGGCGATCGACCATCTGATAAACGCGGGTACCACCTTCCACGGCGAGGCGCGGGTGCAGCAGGGCATGCAGACGCCAGGTCACATCGGCATCTTCAGCCGCATATTCGGTGGCCCGGTCCAGTGGCACTTCGCCGAAGGGAATGGCCTTCTTGCCGGTGCCGCAGATGTCCTTGAAGCTCAGCGTGGTGTGGCTGAGATGCCGTTCGCTCAGCTCATCCATGCCATGGCCGCCACCGATGCCATCCAGCGATCGGCCGGCATCCAGGGCAAAGCTGATGATCATGGTGTCATCGATCGGGGCAACGGCAATGTTGTGGCGGGCCAATACAGTCAGATCATATTTGATGTTCTGCCCGATCTTGAGCACCGCATCGCTTTCCAGCAGCGGCCGCAATGCCGACAGCGCGGCATCGCGCGCAATCTGGTCGGGCCGTTCGGCAAACATGTCGCTGCCGCCATGACCCAGCGGAATATAGCAGGCGTCATTGGGGCCGAGCGCCAGGCTGATGCCGACCAGATCGGCGGCCATCGAATCAAGCGCGCTGGTTTCGGTATCGATGGCCACCTTGCGGGCGGCGAAGGCGCGCGCGATCCAGTGATCAAGCCGGTCTGCGGTTTGTACGCATTCATAAACCGTCCGGTCCACGGGTGGCATGTCCGGCGGTGGCTGGCGATTACCCTCCGGTGCGGCGGCTGCGCCGGCGGTTTGTGGCTTGGCCGGGTTCAGGCTGGTCGGTCGGGATGGCGATCCTGCGCCATCGCCCAGGCGCCGCAGCAGGCTGGTGAAGCCATGTTCGGTCAGGAATGCGCTCAGCGGTTCAGGCGGAATACTGCGCAGCTTCATGTCGTCCAGCGCAACAGGCAGCGCGCAGTCTTCCTTCAGCGCGACCAGCTTGCGGCTGAGCTGCGCCATTTCGCGCCCTTCGATCAGCCGTTCGCGCAGCTTGGAGGCTTTCATCCCTTCGGCCGCATCCAGCGCGGCATCAAGGCTGCCATGATCCTGGATCAGCTTGGATGCGGTCTTGGGGCCGATCCCGAAAATGCCGGGCACATTGTCGACCGAATCGCCCATCAGCGCCAGCACATCGCCGACCTTGTCCGGGGTGACGCCGAATTTCTCGATCACTTCGGGAATTTCGATCCGCTGATTCTTCATCGTATCGAGCATGTCGATATTGCCGCCGGGCTGGCCGTCGGCCCCGGGAATATTCTCCCCCACCAGCTGCATCAGATCCTTGTCGGACGACACGATTGTCACGTCCCAGCCCTGGCGCGCAGCGGCAAGGGCATAGGATGCGATCAGATCGTCGGCTTCCAGCCCTTCTTCCTCGATACAAGGCAGGCTGAAGGCACGGGTGGCATCGCGGATCAGCGGGAACTGCGGCACCAGATCTTCCGGCGGCGGCGGCCGGTTGGCCTTGTACTGATCATACATCTCGTTGCGGAAGGAATGGCTGCTCTTGTCGAGAATCACCGCCAGGTGAGTCGGGCCATCGGCCTTGTCCAGATCATCGGCCAGCTTCCACAGCATGGTGGTGTAACCGTAAACCGCGCCCACCGGGGTGCCTTGCGGATTGGTCAGGGGGGGAAGCCGGTGATAGGCGCGGAAGATATAGGATGATCCGTCGACCAGGTAGAGATGCTGCTTATCCGTCATGGCCGGCGTGCTAGCATCTGGCGGGGAAGCGGTCAGCCGCTTTCCTGCCGCCTCAATTGGGGCAGTTCCGCCATGGTATCGCCACATCATCGCCACAATTGGCTTGCGCGGCCACAAAGTCGCCATTATTAAGGGCGCTGAGGTCTTCCCCTGGGGGTGGATTTCACGCTGAAGGTTCAGGCCAAATGCTTGGATAATCGGCGTTTTCTACTCGCTGTTTAAGGATCGAAATTATGCGCAAGATCATTCTCGCCGCTGCTGTTGCCGTTTCTGCCCTGACCGTTGCTGCTTGCTCGGAAACCGCTCCGGAAGCAGAAGCAACCGACGCCGCTGCAGACGTTGAAGCAAACGCAGACGCAGCTGTTGAAGCAATCGACAGCGCCGCAACCGACGCAGCAGCTGCTGTTGATTCGGCTGCAACCGACGCAGCTGCAACTGTTGACTCGGCCGCTGCTGGCGCCGCTTCGGCTGTTGACTCGGCTGCTTCGACCGCAGCTGCACAGTAAGCTTTAAGCTACTGCAGTTTTTTGAAGGGGGCGTGGCTTATGGCCCGCCCCTTTCTTCTATCTCTTTCCACTCCATTTTAAGGATCATATCATGCGCAAGATCATTCTCGCCGCTGCCGTTGCCGTTTCTGCCCTGACCGTTGCAGCTTGCTCGGAAGGCACCACCGAAGCAACCGACGCAGCTGCTGATTCGGCCATGGCCGACGCAGAAGCCAATGTTGACGCAGCAGCAGCAGCTGTTGATTCGGCCGCAACCGACGCAGCAGCAGCTGTTGATTCGGCCGCAACCGACGCAGCAGCAACCGTTGATTCGGCTGCTTCGGACGCCGCAGCAACCGTTGATTCGGCTGCTTCGAGCGCCGCTGCTCAGTAAGCTTTACGCTACTGCAGTTTTTGAAGAGGGCGCGGCCGCAAGGCTGCGCCCTTTTCTTTTGTCCGGTTGGTGGAAGCGCTGATCGGAAGCCATCCCCGTACAGGTGACGGTGGCGTCACTTGGGCCCTGTACAAAGAGACCGGTGACGCAAAGCTGATTTAGGCAGATCTGCTGGCATCTGGCGTAAGCTTCGGTCGAGCCTGCCCCTGCCTGACGATGATCACGCATCAACCCAAAGCATTGTTGCAAGGGCTGTCCGCTTGGGTGGAGCACAATAGCGCCGCTCGCCACAGCCAGTAATCAGCGGATTGAGCTTACCCCGGGCAGCTTGATACAGCTGCCGCAATCGGCCACGCGATAAAGCGAGGGATCAGGGCCGCCGAGGCGATCGCCGGCCCGGAAACTTTCTCAGTACCGCGCGTTGACCCATTGTTGCGACGAAACGGCGTTCTGCCCTGACTGGGAATAGCCGTCGTAGATCGCACGGGCGATATTGGCGATGCGCGCTTCGCGCCGATCGCGGGTTCCCTGGCCGGTGACATAGATGGCCACGGCAATGGAGCGGCCATCCGGCGCGGTGATGATGCCGATATCGCTGGATGTGTTGTTCAGCGAACCGGTTTTGTGTGCAACCGTGACGCCACCCGGCAACTGGGCCGGAATGCGGCGGGTACCGGTGCGGCAGCGTTCCATCGCGCTGATCACCACATGCCGACTGGCGGAGCTGAGCCACTGGCCCTGATACAGCCCGGTCAGCAGCTGGACCATGGCGCGCGGGGTGGAACTGTCGCGCACGTCAATGCTGACGGCAGGATCGATTTCGCCATCATCGCGGACCAAGGTGGCGATGTCGCGTGACAGCTGGAATTCGTTGATCCCGGCGCGGCGGGCCCAGTCATTGACTGCAGCGGGGCCGCCAACGGCGGCCAGCAGGGCGTCGGTCGCCGGGTTGCTGCTCCGCGTGATCATCAGATCGATCAGTGCCAAAGCAGACATGTGATCACCGCGGCGCACCGGAGCAACGGCAGTGGAAAAGCGGGTGGAACGCACCGGAATCATCAGCGGGAATTCGCTCGACAGGCTCCAGCGGCCCTGATCGACGCCTTCCAGGAAGGTTGCCGCGATGGCGATCTTGCTGGTGCTGGCCATCGGGAAGCGCTGGTCACCCAGCACAGCGATTTCATGGCCGGTGGCCAGATCAATCGCGGCGACACCGATTCGCCCGTTCGAGCCATCGGCGAGCTGCGCGATCTGCTGTTCAAGCGCGCTGTTATAAACCGGCGTGAAATCACGCGGCGCGCGGATATCCGTGCCAAATGCGCTGTCGAAGGCGGTTTCGATATTGCCTTCGCGCGCATGCGCAGGGGCAGCCGCTGCCGCAGCTGTGGTGAAAGCCAGCGCCAGGCCGGCGGCGATCCGTCCAAATTTTCCGAGCTTCATGGCTTTGTTTTTACCACCCTCATGATTTGCAAAGGCTTAACCGCAGTTTCACCCATCACAATTGAGCACGCGATGAACGGATCGGCCCGGACGACCGGTTGAAGTCCGGGCCATGACATGATGCAATATATCAAGCCGGCTTGCGAAAACGAAGCGCGAACTGATCGGTTTTTCCGCGAATCGCCGAATCGAACACATTGGCTGTGTGGGGGTCGTCTTGCCGGGCGTAGAGCGGGCTTTCCTGTTCCAGGGCAAAGCCGGCTTTCGTCAGAGCATCGATTACCGCCTGCTTGTCGATCCGGTGCAGCGGGTCGGCGGCGCTGGTGCCGCTGCCGGCCATGGCCGCATGATCCACCACCACCAGCGTTCCGCCCGGTTTCAGCGCCGCGAACAGCGCGGCGCTGGCCTTGCTTCCCGTGTCGGCGGGCATGGGTTTCAGATAGAGATCGTGGAAGTTCATCACCGTGATGATGGTGTCGAGCGGTTCGGGGAAGGGCGGGGCAGCAATCGGCCCGCGCAGCGCCGTCACATTGCGATAGGGGGCAACGGCCGCATCTTGCTCCGTCGCATATTCGCCGCGAAAGGCGATGAACTCATCGGGCTGGAATGCATAGACCCGGCCGGTTTCGCCCACCGTGGCCGCCAGCAGCTTGGTCAGATAACCGCCGCCCATGACATAATCGCCGACTTTCTCGCCCTTGGTGATTTCGGCAAAGCCCAGCAATTCCGTCGGTTTGCGGGTGGCATCGCTGTCGCGGTCTGCATCGCTGCGTGCCGGATCGGCGACGGCGGCCAGATAGGCAGCATCATCGGTCACCTGCGTGGGGCTGGGGTCGGGCGCGGGCTGATCGCTGCCGGACGAGCAGGCGGACAAGGCAATAACGGCAAGCGAAACGGCGCTGGCCAGGATCAGATGGCGACGCATAATCAGGCTCTCCCCAGATGTCCCCGCCAGTTGGGCGGTGGATCGGCCCGGCAGTCTATCACCTCCCGGAAGGGCGACAAGCCGGCGACAAGGGCGGGCAGGCCCAAAAGAAAAGGGCCGGGAGATTGCTCTCCCGGCCCCAATCTTGCGCGTTGGCAGTGGCTTAGAAGCCCATGCCACCCATGCCGCCCATGTCGGGCATGGCCGGGGCCGGCTTGTCTTCCGGAACATCGGCAATCGCTGCTTCGGTGGTGATCAGCAGGCCGGCAACCGAAGCTGCGTCCTGCAGTGCGGTGCGCACAACCTTGGTCGGGTCGATCACGCCGGCGACAACCAGGTTTTCATACACATCGGTCGATGCGTTGAAGCCCAGCTGTTCGTCATTGCCGTCGATCAGCTTGCCAGCGACAACCGCGCCGTCATGGCCGGCGTTTTCGGCGATCTGGCGAACCGGAGCCTGGATGGCGCGACGGATGATGTCGATGCCACGGGTCTGGTCTTCGTTCACGCCGGTCAGGCCTTCGAGAGCCTTGGTGGCGTAAAGCAGAGCCGTGCCGCCGCCCGGGACAATGCCTTCTTCAACGGCTGCGCGGGTTGCGTGCAGCGCATCGTCGACGCGGTCCTTGCGTTCCTTCACTTCGACTTCGGTGGCGCCGCCAACCTTGATCACGGCTACGCCGCCAGCAAGCTTCGCCAGGCGTTCCTGCAGCTTTTCACGATCGTAATCGCTGCTGGTGCTGTCGATCTGTGCACGGATCTGTTCCACGCGGGCCTTGATCGCGTCGGCATCACCGGCGCCATCAACGATGGTGGTGTTGTCCTTGTCGATCGACACGCGCTTGGCCTGGCCGAGCATGCCCAGGGTCACGCTTTCGAGCTTGATGCCGAGGTCTTCGGAAATCATTTCGCCCTTGGTCAGGATCGCGATGTCCTGCAGCATCGCCTTGCGGCGATCGCCGAAGCCCGGAGCCTTGACAGCAGCAATCTTCAGGCCGCCGCGCAGCTTGTTGACCACCAGCGTTGCCAGTGCTTCGCCTTCGATATCTTCTGCAATGATCAGCAGCGGACGGCCGGACTGCACCACAGCTTCCAGAACCGGCAGCATCGACTGCAGGTTGGACAGCTTCTTTTCGTGGATCAGGATATAGGGATCGTCGAGTTCAACGATCATCTTTTCCGGATTGGTCACGAAATAGGGCGACAGGTAACCACGGTCGAACTGCATGCCTTCGACAACGTCGAGCTCGAATTCGAGACCCTTGGCTTCCTCGACGGTGATCACGCCTTCCTTGCCAACCTTGTCCATGGCTTCGGCGATCTTTTCGCCGACTTCACGGTCGCCATTGGCGGAAATGATCCCGACCTGTGCGATTTCGTTGGAATCGGAAACGTTCTTCGAACGGCCCTTCAGGTTTTCGACAACCTTGCTGACGGCCAGATCGATGCCGCGCTTCAGATCCATCGGGTTGGTGCCAGCGGCAACCGACTTCATGCCTTCGCGCACGATGGCCTGGGCCAGCACGGTGGCGGTGGTGGTGCCGTCACCGGCCTTGTCATTCGCCTTCGAAGCCACTTCGCGCAGCATCTGTGCGCCCATGTTTTCGAACTTGTCCTTGAGCTCGATTTCCTTGGCGACGGAAACGCCGTCCTTGGTGATGCGCGGTGCGCCGAAGCTCTTTTCGATGACGACATTGCGGCCCTTGGGGCCGAGCGTGACCTTCACCGCATTGGCGAGCGTGTCGACGCCCTTGAGGATGCGTTCGCGCGCGTCGCGCGAAAACTTCACGTCCTTGGCAGCCATTGGATTATTCCTCTCTGGAAAATTTCAAACAGGGAAAACGAAAGGGTTCGCGATCAGGCGATCACGCCCAGAATGTCGCTTTCCTTCATGATCAGCAGGTCTTCACCGTCGACCTTGACTTCGGTGCCGGACCACTTGCCGAACAGCACGCGATCGCCAGCCTTGACGTCGAGCGGGGTTATCGTGCCAGCTTCCGAACGGGCGCCGGTGCCGGTGGCAACGATTTCGCCTTCGCTCGGCTTTTCCTTGGCGCTGTCGGGGATGATGATGCCACCGGCCGTCTTTTCTTCGGCCTCAATGCGGCGGACCAGAACGCGGTCGTGCAGCGGACGGAATGCCATTATATGACCTCTTCCAAAATGAATGGTTTCTCGATTGGCACTCTCAGCAGGAGAGTGCCAGCGGGCCGCATATGTGCAGCCTGCCGGGGAGCGTCAACCGTCTCATAGAAGAATTTTATTCCAAATCGCGGTTCTGCGCTGGATTACCCCGGCAACAAGCCCAACCGATCGCGCCGCATCCAGCGGACCATCAGCAGGATGGCCACCACCAGCAGCCCGACGGCCAGCCCGATCCAGATACCGATTCCCTGCAGCGGGGTATGGAAGCCTAGCAGCATGGCGGTGCCGAACCCGGGGATCCAGTACCCGAACAGGGCATAGAGCATCGGCACCCGCGTATCCTGCAATCCGCGCAGCGCCCCCATGGCCACGGCCTGCGTGCCATCGACAATCTGGAAGGCGGCGGCCACCAGCATATATTGCAGGGCAAGGGCGATCATCGCGGCATTGGCCGCTGCATCGACATCGACATAGATGCTCAGCAACAGCCGCGGGAACAGCAGCATGGAACCGCCGGTCACCAGCATGAAGCCCCCGCCAATGGCGATGCCGACCCAGCCTGCCAGCCCGGCGCCCTTGCGGTCACCCGATCCGAAGAAATAACCGACCCGGATGGTCACCGCCTGGCCAACGCCGAAGGGAATCTGGAAGGCCAGCGATGCGATCTGCAGCGCCAGCGTATGGCTGGCGAGCGCAAGCGGTGAAATCGCCCCCATCATGAAGGCGGCGGCGCTGAAGATGCCGGCTTCGGCGATGATCGTGATGGCAACCGGCAGGCCGATCTTCACCAGGGCCTTCAGCCGGTCCCATTCCGGGCGCCACAAATTGCCCCAGATGCGATAGCGGCGCAGTTGGCGGTTGGTGCGGATCGCGATGGCATAGGCCGCGACAAAGGCGATGCTGGTGATCACCGTGGCTACGCCCGAACCGGTCAGGCCCATTTCCGGGGCGCCCCATTTGCCGAACACCAGCATGTAATTGCCCAGCGCCTGCACGCCGATCATCGCGGCGTTGATCAGTGTGGCAAACATCGGCCGGCCCACAGCCGCGACGAAATTGCGCAGCACGGCAGCGATGTTCATGGGAATGGTCGACAGGGCGATGATCGCCAGGAAATGCAGCGCATTGGCGCTGATTTCCGGGTCTTGCCCGGTCAGCCGCATCAGCGGCTCTGCGCCAAGACAGATCGCCATCCCGCACAGCCCGGCCAGCACCGCCAGCCACAGGCCCATGCGAACCGATCGGCGCACTTCGCGCACCGCGTGCCGGCGGCGGCCTTTTTCTTCGGCGATCAGGGCGGAGACGGCGCCGATCATTCCGGCCTGCGCCCACAGCAGCAAGCCCTGGATCGTCACCGCCAGGCTGGCGGCGGCCAGGGTGGTGGCGCCGAGCCGGGCGACGAAGATCACATCGACGCCATAGATGGCCATTTGCAGCAGATTGGCCGCAGCCAGGGGCGCGGCGAGACGCAGCGTGGCGCCAAATTCGCGGCGCGCCGGGGAAGGGATGGTTTGGGCAGGCATGAGGCCGGGTCCGATAGGCCTGCCGTGCCGGGTGCGCAAAGCAGATCTTGGCGCTGCGCCTGTTTTGTCACAGCCCGTGGTCGACCCGCAGCAGGGGCCTTTATATTATCGCACAGCGGAGATAGGGGGAATGCGCCTTATGGTTGGGAAGAATTCATGAAGAACATCAAGACGACCGCGTCTGCATTGACGCTGATCCTTGCTCTGGCCGCTTGCGGCGGCCCGCCTGAAGAAGCCACTATGCCGGAAGATCCGGCGGCACCGGCTGGCGTTGCTGCTGCCGATGATGCCACCGCCACACCCGATGCCGCGCCCACAGAGGTTGCCGCTGCGGATGCCACGCCGACCCCGGCGGCCAGCGAATCTGCTGCTGCTACCCCGAGCCCCAGCGCCACGCCGACGACCGTCGCTTCGGCTGCGGCCAGCCCGGCTGCGCGCCCCAGCGCCACGGCTGCTGCTGCTCCGGCAGCACCGGCTGGCCCGCCGCCAGCCTTCGCGCAGTGCTCTGTGTGCCACAAGGTTGGTGCGGGTGAAAACGGACTGGGTCCGTCGCTGGCCAATGTGTTCAATGCCAAGGCAGGCGATGTCGCCGGCTTCACCTTCAGCGCGGCAATGAAGGAATCGGGCCTTACCTGGAACCAGTCCACGCTGGACGAATATCTGCGCGATCCGCGCAAGGTTGTTCCCGGCACGACCATGGCCTTTGGCGGGGTCAAGGATGATGCCCGCCGTCAGGCGATCATCGATTATCTGAAGTCGCTCTGATCCGGCTTTCCATCGATTAACAGGCGCGGCGTATCCCTTCGGGGATACGCCGCGTTTTGCTTTTCGGGCCCGGCAAAGCAGAGCCGATCCAGCATCTGCAGCAAAAGGAACGCAAAAAGGGGCGGTGCCATCGGCACCGCCCCTTTCTGTTTGTAGCAAAGCTGCTCTGTGGCGGGTTGCCCCGCCGCCAGATTACTTGAGCTCGACGGTTGCGCCGGCTTCTTCCAGCTTCTTCTTGATTTCTTCGGCTTCAGCCTTCGGTGCGCCTTCCTTGACAGCCTTCGGTGCGCCTTCGACCAGCGCCTTGGCTTCGGTCAGACCCAGGCCGGTGATCGCACGGACTTCCTTAATCACCTGGATCTTCTTGCCGCCGTCGCCGGTCAGGATGACGTCGAATTCGGTCTGCTCTTCACCGGCCGGTGCGTCGCCGCCAGCGGCGGGTGCAGCAACAGCAACGGCAGCAGCGGCGGAAACGCCCCATGCTTCTTCCAGAGCCTTGGCGAGGTCAGCTGCTTCGAGCACGGTCAGCTGCGACAGTTCTTCTACGATTTTGGCGATATCGGCCATGTTATATTACTCCGTTCAAATGATGAGCCGGGTTGCCCCGGCGAAATTCGCTTGTTTGAAAAAACCGCTTACGCAGCGTCTTTGGCGGCATATGCGCCGAAAACGCGGGCGAGCTTGGCTGCAGGTGCGGTTGCCAGCTGCGCCACCTTGGTGGCGGGCGCATTGACGAGGCCGACGAGCTTGCCGCGCAGTTCGTCGAGCGACGGCATCGAGGCGAGTGCCCGGATACCAGCTTCGTCGAGCTGCGTTGCCCCCATTGCACCACCGACAATTTCAAGCTTGTCGTTGGTCTTTGCGAAATCCACGGCTGCCTTGGCAGCTGCGACCGGGTCAACCGACCAGGCCAGAGCAGTCGGGCCGCTGAGATGCTTCTCAAGGCCTTCGTACGCCGTGTCCTTCAGTGCGATGGTGGCGAGACGGTTCTTCGCAACCTTGTAGGTCGCACCGGCTTCACGCATCTTCACGCGCAGGGCGGTGGACTGTGCCACCGACAGGCCGAGGTTGCGGGTGACAACCACCACACCAACTTCGTTGAAGACTGCGTTGAGCTGGGCAACCGAATCGGCTTTTTGCGAACGATCCATGCCATACTCCTTCACTGTGGTCGCATAGGCTTGCGCCGCCGCGACCGGCTCATTGCTTGTCCGCACCGGTCAGGGTGCGGGCGAGTCCACGGTTGGGGAAGGAGGGCGGCATGCAACACATGCCGGAAACAGGGCTGCCATCACGTGGAAGGCGGCGCTGCAGAAACTCTTTTCCCCGCCTAGGCTGGAGATTAAGCCGCAAGGCGGCACCAGCTGTCTCGGACGGATGATCAGACAGGCGAACCCGACCGATCCGGGCGGCCCTTAGGCGTAACAGGGTACCGGAGTCAAGCTGAACCCCCGTCTGGGCGTTTCCTTGCTGCCCCTTCATTCAATCCGCTTCATAGGCCAGCAGATCGCCGGGCTGGCAGTTGAGTTCGCGGCAGATCGCTTCCAGCGTGGAAAAGCGGATCGCCTTGGCCTTGCCGGTCTTCAGGATGGAGACATTCGCCAGTGTCAGATCAATGCGTTCGGCCAGTTCGGTCTGGGTCATACGCCGATCATGCAGCAGCTCATCCAGTTTCACGATGATCGGCATCAGATCGTTCCTTCCAGATCGTCGCGCATGGCGCTGCCCAGGCGGAACACGCGGGCCAGGATAAACAGCACTAGGGCCAAGCCGATCGCTGTCAGCGACAGATCCGAATCCAGATGGAACACGCCTTCATCAACGCGGGATTCGAGCCAGGTCGACAGCAGCATGGATGGCAGGGCCAGCAGTTGCACGCCCACGGCCAGCCAGCCCATCCGGGTCAGCCGGGCGGCATTGGCCGATGTGAAGGGATCGCCCTGGCCCACGGTGTCGATGATCTGTGCCAGCCGGGCCACGAAATCATACATCAATCCCAGAGAGAACAGCGTCAGCATGATCACCAGCACGGCCGCGCCGGTGGTTTCGCCCAGGCCATCGGGCTCAAGCGCTATGGTGATCTGGTCCGAAACTCCGCTGGTACCGATCAGCGTGACGGCGGCGGCGATGCCCAGGCCAATCATGCCGATGACGAGGCCAATACGGACGATGATGGTGATGACCCGTGCGGCAGTGAGCAGCGGATCCTTGAGTGTGTTCGACATGACGGGGTTCCTCACGGAAAACGGGGTGGGAATGGAGGACGGGATTGACGGGCCCATCAGGCCAGCGGGGCGAAGGCGATTGTGCCACCCGGCGCTGGGGCTGGCAGGGCGCAGGACGCGAACAGCGCCAGAATGATGGTCACGATAGCGGCAGTGGCCTGGGTGGAGATGCGGGGCATTTCCTGTTCCTCGATAAGCTTCATATTGATATTCAATAATGTGAGTCGTGCTTATCGTCAATCGATAATATCGATAATCGATAATCCGGTCGTACGCTCGATGGCCGGGCGGTAGTGCGGAACGCTGCCGCGCATTTGACTCATCGCCGCCTTGTTCCTATATGCCCGCCATCGCCAGAGGTGCTTCGAGCAGGGTGGGCCCAACGCGGGGGTCTGCCATCGGAAGGAAGCCCAATGGTTTTTTCCGTGAGACGACAGAGTGGTGCTGCTGCAACGACCGGGTTTGCCCAGTCGCGCTGCGGCCTTTTGTCGTCTTGCCCTGCGTGGAACAGATTTTCCGTCCCGGCCGGCAGGTTGGGCGGCTTATTCAAAAGAGGCACCTCTTTCTATGGCGACCAAGGCGAACGCCCCGACCGGCAGCAAGAAGAAGCGTATCCGCAAGATCTTCGGTGACATTCACGAAGTCGTGCAGATGCCCAACCTGATCGAGGTGCAGCGCGAAAGCTACGAGCAGTTCCTCCGGTCGGACAAGTCGATCGGTTACGTTTCCGGTCTGGAAAAGACCCTGCGCTCGGTGTTCCCTATTCGCGATTTCGCCGGCTCTGCCGAGCTTGATTTCGTGCATTACGAACTTGAAGATCCCAAATACGACACCACCGAATGCCGTCAGCGCGGCATCACCTATGCAGCGCCGATGAAGGTGACGCTGCGCCTGATCGTGTTCGAAGTCGATCAGGAAACCGAAACCCGCTCCGTCCTCGATATCAAGGAGCAGGATGTTTACATGGGCGACATGCCGCTCATGACCGGCAATGGTACCTTCATCATCAACGGTACCGAACGCGTGATCGTCAGCCAGATGCACCGTTCGCCGGGCGTGCTGTTCGACCATGACCGTGGCAAGACCCATTCCAGCGGCAAGTTCCTGTTTGCAGCCCGCGTGATCCCCTATCGTGGTTCGTGGCTCGATTTCGAATTCGACGCCAAGGACATCGTCAACGTCCGTATCGACCGCAAGCGCAAGCTGCCGGTCACCGCGCTGCTCTATGCGCTGGGCCTTGATGGTGAGCAGATCCTCGATCACTTCTACAACACCGTCACCTGGAAGCGTGGCGCCGAAAGCTGGCAGATCCCGTTCGTCGCCGAAGCATGGCGCGGCCAGAAGCCCAGCTTCGCGCTGGTCGATGCCAAGACCGGTGAAGAGGTGTTCCCGGCCAATCAGAAGGTCAGCCCGCGCGCCGCAAACAAGGCCGCCAAGGATGGCCTGGAAACGCTGCTGATCCCGACCGAGGAAATCTTCGGCCGTTATTCGGCGCGTGACCTGATCGATGAACGCACCGGCCGCATCTACATCGAAGCCGGTGACGAAGTGACGCCGGAAAATCTGGAAAAGCTGGATGCCGCCGGCATTGACCAGATCGACCTGCTGGATATCGACCACGTCGCCATCGGCCCGTGGATCCGCAACACCATGGAAGTCGACAAGGCCGAAAATCGCGACGAAGGTCTCGAAGCGATCTACAAGGTCATGCGTCCGGGTGAACCGCCGACGAAGGAAACCGCAGAGGCGCTGTTCGAAGGCCTGTTCTTCGATGCAGAGCGTTACGACCTGTCGGCCGTGGGCCGAGTGAAGCTCAACATGCGTCTTGGCCTTGATGCCGAAGACACCGTGACCACGCTGCGCAAGGAAGACATCCTGGCCGTGGTCAAGGAACTGGTCGACCTGAAGGACGGCCGTGGCGAAGTCGACGATATCGACAACCTCGGCAACCGTCGTGTCCGTTCGGTGGGCGAGCTTCTGGAAAACCAGTACCGCGTCGGCCTGCTGCGCATGGAACGCGCGGTGAAGGAACGCATGTCGTCTGTCGACGTGTCGACCGTGATGCCGAACGATCTGATCAACGCCAAGCCGGCCGTGGCCGCAGTGCGCGAATTCTTCGGTTCCTCGCAGCTGTCGCAGTTCATGGACCAGACCAACCCGCTGTCCGAAGTGACGCACAAGCGTCGCGTATCGGCACTTGGGCCGGGCGGTCTGACCCGCGAACGCGCCGGCTTCGAAGTCCGCGACGTTCACCCGACCCATTATGGCCGTATCTGCCCGATTGAAACGCCGGAAGGCCCGAACATCGGTCTGATCAACTCGCTGTCGACCTTCGCCCGCGTCAACAAATATGGCTTCATCGAAACGCCGTACCGGACCGTTCGCGACGGCAAGGTGCTGTCCGAAGTGACCTATCTGTCGGCCATGGAAGAGCAGAAGCAGACCGTGGCGCAGGCTTCGGCTGAACTTGATGCCGATGGTGTGTTCGTCGACGATCTGATCTCTGCCCGCCAGAACGGCGAATTCGTGATGAGCCCGTCGGATCAGGTCACCCTGATGGACGTCAGCCCGAAGCAGCTGGTTTCGGTCGCTGCCTCGCTGATTCCGTTCCTGGAAAACGATGACGCCAACCGCGCGCTGATGGGTTCCAACATGCAGCGTCAGGCCGTGCCGCTGGTGAAGGCGGAAGCGCCCTTCGTCGGCACCGGCATGGAAGAAACCGTGGCCCGCGATTCGGGTGCAGCCATCGGCGCCACCCGCAGCGGCGTGGTGGACCAGGTTGACGCAACGCGTATCGTCATCCGCGCCAGCGGTGAAGTCGATGCCGGCAACCCGGGCGTGGACATCTACAACCTGCAGAAGTTCCAGCGTTCGAACCAGAACACCTGCATCAACCAGCGTCCGCTGGTGAAGGTGGGTGACCATGTCGAACAGGGCGATATCATCGCCGATGGTCCTTCGACCGATCTGGGCGAACTGGCGCTGGGCAAGAACAGCCTCGTCGCGTTCATGCCGTGGAACGGTTACAACTACGAAGACTCCATTCTGATCTCCGAACGGATCGTGAAGGATGACGTCTTCACCTCGATTCACATCGAGGAATTCGAAGTGATGGCCCGCGATACGAAGCTGGGGCCGGAAGACATCACCCGCGACATTCCCAATGTCGGTGAGGAAGCACTGCGCAACCTCGACGAAGCGGGCATCGTCTATATCGGCGCCGAAGTGCACCCGGGCGACATTCTGGTGGGCAAGATCACGCCCAAGGGCGAAAGCCCGATGACCCCGGAAGAAAAGCTGCTGCGGGCGATCTTCGGTGAAAAGGCCAGCGATGTGCGCGACACCTCGCTCCGCCTGCCGCCGGGTGTTGCCGGCACCATCGTGGAAGTCCGCGTGTTCAACCGTCACGGTATCGAAATTGATGACCGTACCCGCGCGATCCAGAACGAGGAAATCGAACGCCTCAAGAAGGATAGCGAAGACGAACGCAACATCCTCAACCGTGCGACCTACAACCGTCTGCGCGAAATGCTTGAAGGTCAGGTCGCTTCGGCCGCGCCGAAGGGCATCAAGAAGGGCACCGACATCACCGGCGATCTGCTGGACGAAGTCGAACGCCACGAATGGTTCAAGTTCGCCGTTGCCGACGACAACATGCAGGCCCAGCTGGAAGCAGTGAAGGGCCAGTATGATGAGGCGGTGAAGCGCATCAAGGACAAGTTCGAGGACCGCAAGGAAAAGCTCGAACGTGGTGATGAGCTGGCCCCGGGCGTGCTCAAGATGGTCAAGGTCTTCGTGGCGGTGAAGCGCAAGCTGCAGCCGGGCGACAAGATGGCCGGCCGTCACGGCAACAAGGGTGTGATCAGCCGGATCCTGCCGCAGGAAGACATGCCCTTCCTGGAAGACGGGACCCCGGTCGATCTGGTGCTGAACCCGCTGGGCGTGCCTTCGCGTATGAACGTCGGCCAGATCTTCGAAACCCATCTGGGCATGGCCGCACGCGGTCTTGGCCAGCAGGTTACCCGGGCTCTGGAAGAATGGCGCGAAGCCAATCCGAACCCGCAGGCCGCCCCGCCGCCGGCGGCCGTGATCGAAAAGCTGAAGGATGTGTACGGTCCGCAGTATCACGCCGATATTGAAAGCCGGACGACCGAAGAAGTGGTCGAACTGGCCGTCAATCTGAAGAACGGTGTGCCGATGGGCACCCCGGTATTCGACGGCGCGCGCGAACAGGACGTGTCGGACATGCTGCTGAAGGCTGGTTATGATACCAGCGGCCAGGTCACGCTGTTTGACGGACGTACGGGTGAAGCCTTCGACCGTAAGGTCACCGTGGGCTACATCTACATGCTGAAGCTGCATCACCTTGTCGACGACAAGATCCACGCCCGTTCGATCGGCCCCTACAGCCTCGTCACCCAGCAGCCGCTGGGCGGTAAGGCCCAGTTCGGTGGCCAGCGCTTCGGGGAAATGGAAGTCTGGGCACTGCAGGCCTATGGCGCAGCCTACACGCTGCAGGAAATGCTGACGGTGAAGTCCGACGACGTGGTCGGCCGCACCAAGGTGTATGAAGCGATCGTCAAGGGTGACGACAGCTTCGAAGCCGGCATTCCTGAAAGCTTCAACGTGCTCGTCAAGGAAATGCGCTCGCTCGGCCTCAATGTCGAACTCTCGTCGCTGGATGACCAGGATGATGAAGACGGCGCATGGCCAGAGGCTGCTGAATAACGGGCGGCGGGGCGGTTCTGCTGATCAGAACCGCCCACCCCCTTCGCCCCTGTTTATCCCTGCACACGGGAATTGAGACATGAACGAACTGACCAAATTCACCAACCAGCTGGCCAAGCCGGAGACGTTCGACCAGATCCAGATCGGGATCGCGAGCCCGGAACGTATCCGCAGCTGGTCCTTCGGCGAAATCAAGAAGCCGGAAACCATCAACTACCGCACGTTCAAGCCCGAACGTGACGGTCTGTTCTGCGCGCGCATCTTCGGTCCTGTGAAGGATTACGAATGCCTGTGCGGCAAGTACAAGCGGATGAAGTACAAGGGCGTCGTCTGCGAAAAATGCGGCGTCGAAGTCACGGTCACCAAGGTGCGCCGCGAACGCATGGGCCATATCGAACTGGCCGCGCCGGTTGCGCATATCTGGTTCCTGAAGTCGCTGCCGAGCCGTATCGGCCTGCTGCTCGACATGCAGCTCAAGCAGCTTGAGCGCGTCCTCTATTTCGAATCCTACATCGTCACCGAGCCGGGCCTGACCTCGCTCGAGAAGTATCAGCTGCTCACCGAAGACGAGCTGCTCGATGCGCAGGACGAATATGGTGAAGACGCCTTCACCGCCAGCATCGGTGCCGAAGCCGTCAAGCACATGCTGATGGATCTGGACCTGGTGCAGGAACGCGAAGACCTGCTGCAGGAACTGGCGACCACCAAGTCGACCCTGAAGCCGAAGAAGATCATCAAGCGGCTGAAGGTCGTGGAAAGCTTCATCGATTCCGGCAACCGCCCGGAATGGATGATCCTGGAAGTCGTGCCGGTCATTCCGCCGGAACTGCGCCCGCTGGTTCCGCTGGATGGCGGCCGCTTTGCGACCTCTGACCTCAACGATCTCTATCGTCGCGTCATCAACCGTAACAACCGCCTGAAGCGGCTGATGGAACTGCGTGCGCCGGACATCATCGTCCGCAACGAAAAGCGCATGCTGCAGGAAGCTGTTGACGCGCTGTTCGACAACGGCCGCCGTGGCCGCGTCATCACCGGTGCCAACAAGCGCCCGCTGAAGTCGCTGAGCGACATGCTGAAGGGCAAGCAGGGCCGGTTCCGTCAGAACCTGCTCGGCAAGCGCGTCGACTATTCGGGTCGTTCGGTGATCGTGACCGGTCCGGAACTCAAGCTGCACCAGTGCGGCCTGCCGAAGAAGATGGCGCTCGAACTGTTCAAGCCGTTCATCTACGCACGCCTTGATGCCAAGGGTCTGTCGATGACCCTGAAGCAGGCGAAGAAGTGGGTTGAAAAGGAACGCAAGGAAGTCTGGGACATCCTGGACGAAGTGATCCGCGAACACCCCGTGCTGCTGAACCGTGCACCGACGCTGCACCGTCTGGGCATTCAGGCGTTCGAACCCGTGCTGATCGAAGGCAAGGCGATCCAGCTGCACCCGCTCGTCTGCTCGGCCTTCAACGCCGACTTCGACGGTGACCAGATGGCCGTCCACGTTCCGCTGAGCCTCGAAGCCCAGCTGGAAGCGCGCGTTCTGATGATGTCGACCAACAACATCCTCAGCCCCGCGAACGGCAAGCCGATCATCGTTCCGTCGCAGGACATGGTGCTGGGTCTCTATTACCTGTCGATGGATCGCGAAGGCGAACCGGGCGAGGGCAAGATCCTGGCCAATATGCAGGAAGTCCACCAGGCTCTGCATGTCGGCGCGGTGACCCTGCACTCCAAGATCACCAGCCGCGTTCCGCAGGTCGATGAAAACGGCACCGAATTCATGCTGCGCGTGGAAACCACCCCGGGCCGCATGCTGATGGGTGAATGCCTGCCGAAGAGCCACAAGGTGCCCTTCAGCGTGGTCAACCGTCTGCTGACCAAGAAGGACATCGGCGACGTGATCGACGAAGTCTATCGCCACACCGGTCAGAAGGACACGGTGCTGTTCGCTGACGCGATCATGGCGCTGGGCTTCCGTCACGCCTGCCGTGCGGGCATTTCCTTCGGCAAGGATGACATGATCATTCCGGACGCGAAGGATGGCCTGGTCGATGAAACCAAGGCGCTGGTTGCCGATTACGAGCAGCAGTACCAGGACGGCTTCATCACCCAGCAGGAAAAGTACAACAAGGTGATCGACGCCTGGAGCCGTTGCGGTGACCAGGTGGCGAATGCCATGATGGACGAAATTCGTGCCCAGCCGAAGGACGAGCATGGCCGGCAGAAGCCGATCAACTCGATCTACATGATGTCGCACTCCGGTGCGCGTGGTTCCCCGGCCCAGATGAAGCAGCTGGCCGGCATGCGCGGCCTGATGGCCAAGCCGAGCGGCGAAATCATTGAAACGCCGATCATTTCGAACTTCAAGGAAGGTCTGACCGTTCTTGAATACTTCAACTCCACCCACGGCGCCCGTAAGGGTCTGGCCGACACCGCGCTCAAGACGGCAAACTCGGGTTACCTGACCCGCCGTCTGGTCGACGTGTCGCAGGACTGCGTCATCGTTGAAGACGACTGCAAAACCGAAAATGCGCTGGAAATGCGCGCCATCATTCAGGGTGGTTCGGTGATTGCTTCGCTTGGTGAGCGTATTCTGGGCCGCACCACGGCGGAAGATATCGTCAATGTCACCACGGGTGAGATCATCGTGCCGTCGGGCACGCTGCTCGACGAACCCATGGTCAAGGCGATCGAAGACGCCGAAGTGCAGCAGGCGAAGATCCGTTCGCCGCTGGTCTGCGAAGCGGCACAGGGTGTTTGCGGCAAGTGCTATGGCCGTGATCTGGCCCGCGGTACTCCGGTCAACATCGGTGAAGCTGTCGGCGTTATCGCTGCACAGTCGATCGGTGAACCGGGCACCCAGCTGACCATGCGTACCTTCCACATCGGCGGTGCGGCACAGGTGAACGAAACCAGCCATCTGGAATCGATCTCCGACGGTAAGGTCGTGTTCCGCGACATGCCGACCATCACCGACAAGCGTGGTCGTCGTCTGTCGCTGGCCCGTACCGGTGAAATGGTCGTGGTCGATCCGGCCGGTCGTGAACGCGCTATCCACCGTGTGCCTTATGGTACGGTGCTGATGTTCGAAGACGGCGCAGCGGTGAAGGAAGGCGATCGCCTGGCTGAATGGGATCCGTTCACCCTGCCGATCATCACCGAAACCACCGGTGTGGTGCGTTACCAGGATCTCGCCGAAGGCAAGACCATGGAAGAACGCGTCGACGAAGCGACGGGTATCGCCCAGCGCGTCGTCACCGAATATCGCGCCAGCGGCCGTTCGAAGAAGGAGGATCTGCGTCCGCGTCTGACCCTGCTGAACGAAGCATCCGATGATACCGAAGCAGCACGTTACATGCTGGCTCCGGGCACCACGCTGTCGGTCGAAGACGGTCAGCAGGTGGAAGCGGGCGACATTCTTGCTCGTGCATCGCGTGAAGCTGCCAAGACCCGTGACATCACCGGCGGTCTTCCGCGGGTGGCCGAACTGTTCGAAGCCCGCATTCCGAAGGACAATGCGATCATCGCCAAGATCAGCGGCCGGATTGAATTCGTCCGTGATTACAAGGCGAAGCGCAAGATCGCCATTATCCCGGAAGAAGGTGATACGGTTGAATACCTGATCCCGAAGACGAAGATCATCGACGTTCAGGAAGGCGACTTCGTCAAGAAGGGCGATACGCTGATTTCGGGTTCGCCGAATCCGCATGACATTCTGGAAGTGATGGGGATTGAGGCGCTGGCCGAATATCTCGTCGACGAAATCCAGGAAGTTTATCGTCTTCAGGGCGTGAAGATCAACGACAAGCACATCGAGGTGATCGTTCGCCAGATGCTGCAGAAGGTTGAAATCACCGACGGTGGCGACACAACCCTGCTGCCGGCTGAACAGGTCGATCTGGAAGAAATGAACGAAGTCAACGCCAAGCTCGGTAAGGGTAAGGCGCCGGCTGTGGGCATTCCGATCCTGCTGGGCATCACCAAGGCGAGCCTGCAGACCCGGTCGTTCATCTCGGCCGCTTCGTTCCAGGAAACCACCCGCGTGCTGACGCAGGCGGCGGTTGAAGGGAAGAAGGACACGCTGATCGGTCTGAAGGAAAACGTCATCGTTGGCCGTCTCATCCCCGCCGGTACCGGCGCGGGCATGAACCGCCTGCGGGTGACCGCCAACAGCCGCGATGCTGCGATCCGCGCATCCTGGAAGAAGGCGCAGGAGCATCTCATCATGGCGAACACCGCTGAAGAAGAGCATGCTGCTGAACTGGAACAGGGCCCGGAAGCGGCTCAGGGCAATACGCCGCTGGCATCGGTTGAAGGGGAAACCCACGGCACCGATGCGGATGCCGGTGATTACCTGACCCAGGGTGACGAAGGCGACAGCGCCGAATAAGCGCCCGCCATCAGGCCCAACAAAAACCCCGCCGGAGCAATCCGGCGGGGTTTTTTGTGTTTATCGGCCAGAGGATGAACCAGCCAGCAGGTCGCCGACGGTGCGGAGTTAATCCAGCTTCGGAGGTTGTGGAACTCTGGGATGCGGGGCGCGGCGGGCAGCGGCTTCATCCTCGGCTGTCGGAGCCTCAACGCGCACCTCCATTCTCGGATGTGAGGCATCGGATCGGGGGCCAGGCTTGTCGGCTTCGCCTGCCTTGCCAACGATCGCTTCCGCACGGACGGAACAGTTCGATGGCTTCGCATCACTCGGGCAGGATGGTTTCGCGGCCCCGGTGGTTGTCGTGAGCGCCAGGATCAACAGGGACAGGGCTGCGAAGGGAAGTCGCAGGCTGGAATTGCGCATCATGGCTTTCTCCTAAAGACAATCCTGTATAGCGCGCTGGATCATGACAACCATCACACGCTTTGCCCCTTCGCCCACCGGCACGCTGCATGTCGGCAATATTCGCACCGCGCTTCACAACTGGATGCTGGCGAAGCAGGCCGGCGGGCGTTTTCTGCTGCGGATCGATGATACCGATGCGGCCCGCAGCGAAGAACGCTTCGTGGATGCGATCCGGGCTGATCTGGCCTGGCTGGGGCTGGAACCGGAAGGCGAAGAACGGCAGTCGGCCCGGCTGGAACTGTATGAAGCGGCGTTTGAACGGCTGAAGGCGGCAGGGCGGGTCTATCCGGCCTATGAAACCGCGCAGGAACTTGATCTCAAACGCAAGATCGCGCTCGGGCGCGGGTTGCCGCCGATCTATGATCGGGCTGCGCTGGCGTTGAGCGAGGCGGATCGCGCTGCGCTGAAAGCATCGGGTGTAGCGCCGCATTGGCGTTTCCGGCTGGATCACGACGAACCCATTCGCTGGGAAGATGGCGTGCGGGGGCCGCAGCTGTTCGATCCGGCCCAACTGTCCGATCCGGTGGTGCGCCGTGCGGATGGATCCTGGCTCTATATGCTGCCCAGCGTGATCGATGATGTCGACATGGGCGTAACCGATGTGTTGCGCGGGGAAGATCATGTGTCGAACACCGCCGCGCAATTGCAGATGTTTACCGCACTGGGCGCCCCCGTACCGCGCTTCGCGCATGAAGCGCTGCTGGTCGGCAGCGAAGGCAAGCTGTCGAAGCGGCTGGGATCGCTGGGCGTCGCCGCTTTCCGTGAACAGGGCGTTGAACCGCAAGCTCTGCTGGCGCTGCTGGCGCGGCTGGGCACCTCGCTGCCGGTGGAACCGATCGCGGATCGCGATGTGCTGGTCAGCACCTTCGATCTTGGCACTTTCGGCCGTGCGCCGGCCCGGTTTGACGATGCGGAACTGTTGCGGGTCAACAGCGCGATCGTGCATCAGCTGGCCTTTGATCAGGTTGCCGATCGGCTTCCGGCGGGCATGGATACCATCGGCTGGGATGCGATCCGGCCCAATCTGGACCGGGTGGGCGATGCGGCGGACTGGTGGGCCGTGGTCACCGGGCCGGTGGTGCAGCCCGATTTCGATACCGAAACGCGCGATTTCCTTGCTCAGGCGGCGGCACTGCTCAGCTGGAGTGATGATCCCTGGGGCGGGCTGATCAGCGCGCTGAAGGCCGCCACGGGGCGCAAGGGCAAGGCCTTGTTCCTGCCCTTACGGCAGGCGCTGACCGGGCGCGACTCGGGCCCTGACATGCACGCCTTGCTGCCGTTGATCGGGGAAGCGGCAACCCGCGCCAGACTCTTGGCTGTGACAACGGTCTGACGCAAACGGGGCTCGCTCTGGCGCAAGCTTCCTTGTGCGCTGCATTGCAACATCTACGTGCTTTAGTGATACTATAACATCACAAAATCACGGGATCGTTGCTGCATGACTTCACTGCGCCTGGCGCTGCTCGCTGCCGCCTGCCTGCCGTTCTCGACCGTTGCGGTTGCGCAGGACAGCAACGCCCCGAATACCGGTGATGATCAGGCCGGTTTGCCGGAGGAGAGCACGCGCGGCGGTGATCATTTTCACAGCCCGATTGTGGTGACGGCCGCTGGGGGTCACCGGCTGGATGTGATCGCCGGCACCTCTGTGCTCAGTGGCATGGCCCTGCAGCGGAACATGGATGGCCAGGTGGGGGAAATACTGGCGCGGCTGCCCGGCGTATCGGCGACCAGCTTTTCTCCCGGTGCCTCGCGCCCGGTGTTGCGTGGTTTCACCGGCGAACGGGTGCGCGTGCTGACCGATGGTGTGGGCACGATCGATGCGTCGAGCGTTTCGGCCGATCACGCCGTCTCGATCGATCCGCTTATTGCCGACCGGATAGAGGTGCTGCGCGGCCCGGCCGTGCTGCTCTATGGCAGTCAGGCGATTGGCGGCGCGGTCAATGTCATCACCAAGCGTATCCCGCCGCGTGTTCCCGATGAGGCGATCCATGTCGACGCGCTGGTTCGCGGCGACACGGCGGCCAATCTGGAGGAATTCGGTCTCTCGCTCGATGCGCCGATCACCTCTGGCCTGGCCTTCCATATTGATGGTTCGCACCGGGAAAGCGGCGATGTGTCGGTGCCCGGCTATGTCCTGTCGTCCCCTCTGCGGGCTGATCTGCTGGCCGACGCGGCTGAACATGAGGAACATGGCGAGGGCGAAGAGGCGAGTGAACTGCGCACCCTGGCCAATCAGCGCGGCGCGATCGCCAACAGCGGCACCCGCACCACCAGCCTGGGGGCCGGGCTGGCGTGGTTTTCCGGCAAGAGCAATTTGGGCGTTTCCTTCGGTTATTACGACACCACCTATGGCGTGCCGACAATGCCGGGCGCCGGCCATGCCCATGGTGAAGAAGATCATGACGACCATGAGGGGCACGATCATGAGGAGGAAGGCCATGATCACGAAGGCCCGGTGACCATTGGCCTGCGGCAGTATCGCGCCGATCTGCGCGGCTCGCTCGATCTGGGTGGCGGCCTGTTTGACAGCCTGGCGACCCGCTGGGGCTACAGCGATTACACCCACACCGAATATGAAGGGGATGAGGTTGGCACCCAGTTCTTCGTAAAGGGTGTGGAAGGGCGGCTGGAACTGATCCAGGCTGCGCGGGGTGGCTGGCGCGGGTCGATCGGCGGGCAGTTTTCCTGGCAGGATTTCTCTGCCGTTGGCGCCGAAGCGTTCGTACCGGCCAACACCACCAGTAATTTTGCCCTGTTTGGCCTGCAGGAAGTCGCCTTTGATGCCGTGCAGGTCCAGTTTGGCGGGCGCTATGAACACAGCGATATCGAAACCGCCGATCTGAAGCGTGATTTTGATACGCTGGCCGGCTCGATCGGCCTTTCCTACGGGATCGGCGATGGGTTGCGGGTCGGAATCAACGGGTCGCGCGCCGAACGGGCGCCCTCGGCACAGGAACTCTTCGCCGATGGGCCGCATGTCGCCACCCAGCAGTATGAGCTGGGCAATGTTGATCTGACCACCGAGGGCGCATGGGGACTGGAAACCTATCTGCGCGGCAATCTGGGCCGGACGGAGGTGACGCTGGCCCTGTATCGCAACTGGTTCGATGGCTTCATTTTCCTCGCCGCTGATGGTGGGGAGGAAGACGGCTTGCCCGTGTTCCGTTTCCTGCAGCAGGATGCCCATCAGATGGGCTTTGAAGCCATGGTTGCCACGCCGCTCTATCGCGCGGACGGTTTCAATCTGAAGGGCGAACTGCAGGCCGATTATGTGCGCGCCACCTTGTCTGACGGATCACCGGTTCCCCGCATTCCGCCGCTGAGCCTTGGCGGTGCGCTGGAGGCGGGAATTGGCCGCTTCGATGCCCGCGCCGAAGTGAAATGGTATGAAAAGCAGACACGGGTGGCCGATCTGGAAACGCCAACGGATGGCTTCACCCATGTCAATCTGTCGCTCGGCTGGCATCCGCTCGAAGGGCAGGAAAATGTCACCGTGCTGCTGCAGGCCGACAATCTGCTGAATGCCGAAGGCCGTCGCCATGCCAGCTTCACCAAGGATTTCGTGCCCCTGGCCGGGCGCAATGTGAAGCTGAGCGTAAGGATGAGCATCTAGGCCGCGCATTGCGCCCCATGGGAAGGGTTTGATCCGTTCCCATGGGGTAAATGCAGCCGGGCTGTCACATAGGCTGGCTATCGGGCCGGCATATGGCTTCAGATCGTTCAGAACTTCGTGCCCAGCGCACGAATCTCCTGCGCTATGTCGGGCGCCATGTGGACGATGCCGCCCTGCGTGAAGACATCGTGCAGGAAGCCTATCTCCGCCTGCTGTCCTATCAGGCGAAGCCGGACAATCGGGTCACCAATGCGATGGGCCTGTTGCGGCGCATCGCGCTCAATCTGACACGCGACTATTTCCGCCGTTCGGGTTCGGCTGCATTTGCCGAATTGTCGGAGGATATGGCCTGCCCGCATACGGACGTGGCCCGCCAGGCGGAACATCGCCAGATGGTCGACATCGTGGCCGGCGTGCTGGGCCGCATGCCTGATCTCCGGCGCGATGTGTTCGTGCATCGTCGTGTGCATGGATTTTCCGCGCGGGAAGCTGCGGAACATTTCGGTATCTCGCCCGCCGCGGTTGATGCCCATGTCGCCCGCGCCGTGCTGGATCTGCATCTGGCGATGGAAAAGCTGGAGAAAAGAGGCGCGCTTGCGGCAGGATAGATCCCTGGAAATGGAAGCGGCCGAATGGGTTGCCCGCCGCATGAATGCCGATGCGTTCGACAGCACCGGCTTTGATGCGTGGGTGGCCGGTGATCCCCGGCGCCAGCCTGTGTTTGACGCCATGTGGAACCGCATCATGGGCCCGGAAATGGACCGGGCGCTCAGCATGGGCCACCACCGGCGCCAGAAAGGTGCCACGGGAATGCCGGTGGGTGGAATGCTGGCGGGTGGCGTGCTGGCTGTTCTGCTGCTGGCCGGTGGGTATCAGATGATGCCTGCGGCCCAGCTGTTTCTGACCAGTCCGCAAACCTACGCTGCACCGACTGATACCATGAGCGAACTGCAGCTGGATGATGGCAGTGTCATTACCCTCGCCGGTGGCGCGGAGATCGCGGTTCGCCAGACCGGGCATGATCGCGATCTGGTGCTGAAGCGGGGCACGATCTTTGCCCATGTCGCGCCAGACAAGGATCGGCCTTTCCGCATCGAAGCGGGCGATGGAGAGGTGACCGTGCTGGGCACCCGGTTCGAGGTATCGCTGAAGCCTTCGGTGGTTCGGGTCACGGTGGAACAGGGGCATGTGCGCTTCGGCCGCAACCGCTGGTTCGGAACATCGGTGGATCTGACCGCCGCCCAGGCGGCCGCGCTGACGGGGGACAGGATCGACCGGCAGATGAACCCGATCCCACAGGGCGGCACAGCCCGCTGGCGCAGCGAATGGGTGGAATATGACAATGCCAGCCTGCGGCAGGTGGTTGCTGACCTGGAAAGCCTGTCACCCGTTCCGATCCATATTCGCGATGAAGGTCTGGCGCGCCAGCGGATCAGCGGACGTATCCGGCTGACCGATCCGCTGCGCCAGATCGACAATCTTTCCGCGATCCATGGTTTTGCCGTTCGCAACAACGGGCAGGAAATATTGATTTCCGGGAAGTGACGTCCTCACTTTCATATATTTGAAATATAATATCTATTTTGAAATAAAAAACTTTGTCAGATTTCTGATGATGCCGCGTCTTCCCCTTCGAACCGAACAGTTTTGCAAAGGGGAAGCATCGTGATTTTATACAATGGCTATCTGCGCGCTGGGGTCGCCGCCATCGCGCTTTCACTCGGGGCCATGCCGGGTGCCGCACTGGCGCAGGCCCAGACCAGCTTCAGCCTGCCGGCGGCTTCGCTGTCGGATTCGCTCAAGGCTCTGTCCCGCTCGGGCGGGGTGGAAATCCTTGCTGATGCGGCCCTGCTGCGCGGCAAGCGTGCGCCGGCTATCCGCCAGGCGGCTTCTGCCGAAGAGGCGCTGCGTGTTTTGCTGCAGGGATCGGGGCTGCAATATCAGCGGCGCGGCAACGCTTTTCTGATCGTGTCCGGCAATGACGCCCCGCAGGCAGAGCGTAGCCGTGCGCCTGCGCCGCGGACGCAGACCGCGCGCCCTGCCGCCCGCGTGGAGCAGGGCGTAACGGCGCTGGCGGCCGACGCAGATGAAGCATCGGCAGAAGCAGGGCAAACGCTGGTGATCACCGGCTCTCGCATTGCCCGGCCGGAACTCGAATCCCCCATGCCGGTCAGCGTGATCAACATGGATGCTGCGCGCAATATCGGCCGCAACACCGCCTATGATGCGCTGCTGCTGGACCCGGCCGTCAGCCCGGGTGTCGGCCTGCGCACGGTCAGCGATCCGGTCAACAATGGCGGTGCCGATCACGGCATTTCCACCATTTCGCTGCGCAATATGGGCACCAATCGCAGCCTGACCCTGATCGACGGCATGCGGCGGGTTTCCAGTTCCTCCACCGGTTCGGCGGTCGATCTTAATATGATCCCGCCAGCCATGATCGACCGGATCGAGGTGGTCACCGGCGGCGCTGCGGCGATCTATGGCGCTGATGCGGTTACCGGCGCGGTCAACGTCATCACCAAAGACAGCATCGACGGGCTGAATTTGTCCGCCAGCACCGGCATTTCGCAGCGCGGTGATGGCGAACGGGCGGTTGTCTCCGTTTCCACCGGCGGCAAATTCGCCGATGGTCGCGGTTCCTTTGCCCTTGGTGGCACCTATTCCTGGACCGGATCGGTCTATACCGGCGACCGTTCCTTCTCTGCCGGGCGTATCCTGTTTCAGACCAACCCGGCCAATACCGGCCCGGATGATGGCATCCCCAACCAGTCGATGATCTATGATTTCCGGCAGATCTTTGTCGGTTATCAGCCCAGCTTCTACTGGGCGGCGGATGACACCAATTACATTGTCGATGTTGCCAACAATGTCGTGCGCAAGCCGATCGGCGGCACCCAGATTTCCGGCGGCAATTACGGCTTCTGGTCAGGCGGGGAGGGTGGCCAGCTGGAAGACCGGCGGATGCTGCAGTCCCAGCTCGAAGCCTTCTCTGTCATCGGCAAGCTCGGTTACGATCTGACCGATTCCATCCGGTATGAAGCGCGCTTCGATTATGGCCAGTCGAATTCCTTCCTCGGCGGCAGCCTGTTCCGGCAGGACAGCCGTGCCAACACCGTCAACAATTACGGCGGCGACGTGGCCTTTCTCGACAATCCCTATCTGCCGTCGTCGCTGCGCGATTTCATGGTCGACAACGGCCTGACACGGCTGAACATCAATCGCGCCTATGGCAATTTCCCGGCCATCGGCATCCAGCATGATTATGAAAGCTTCACGGTCTTTCAGGGCCTGTCGGGCGATATTGCCGGCCGCTTCAACTGGCAGGCATTCTTCCAGTACGGCCGCACGACCGACAATGTTCGTTATACCAATATTCCGCTCGCCTCGAACTATGCTGCTGCGCGTGATGTGATTGCCGATCCGGTCACCGGTGCGCCTGTCTGCCGCAGCGCCACCGCCCGCGCAGCGGGTTGTGTGCCCTTCAGCATTTTCGGCAATGATCCGCTGACCCAGGCGCAGCAGGATTACATTCTGACCGACCGGACAGGCCGCCGCCTCAACACCCAGAAGATCTATGGCGCCAATATTGCCGGCGATCTGTTCGCGCTGCCCTATGGCGATCTTTCGATCGCGCTGGGCGCGGAACATCGGATGGAAAATCTCGACACCATCGATGATCCCCGCGCCGCCACGGGCGAAGTGGCCTATTTCGGCCTGATGGGCCCCACTCCGGGGATCACTGCCGAACGCAAGGTCTCCGAAATCTTCGGCGAAGTGGTGGTGCCGGTGTTGCGCGATCTGCCCTTCGCCCGCCGCCTGGAGGTGGAAGGCGCCTATCGTTTTTCCGACTACAGCGGCTATGGCGAAAGCAGCACCTGGAAGCTGGGCGCCACCTGGGAACCTGTCGCGGGCCTTACCCTGCGCGGCGTGCGGTCCCGCAGCGTGCGGGCGCCGAATTTCGGCGAATTGTACCAGCCGCAGGTCGCCGCGCCGAGCGGCAGCCCGGCCGATACCTGCATGGGCACCGCCTATAACCTCACCCCCACCCGGGCGGTCAATTGTCGAGCGCTCGGCATCATGGAACCGCTGCCCTATGAACAATTGGGGCCGACGATCGTATCGGGCGGCAATCCGAACCTGCAGCCCGAAACATCCAACAGCCTGACGCTGGGCGCCATCATCCGCCCCGGCTTCCTGCCGGGCTTTGATGCCACGGTGGATTTCTGGGACATCAAGATCAATGATGTGATCGCGTCCTTCAGCGCGGCCAATGTCTATCGCCTGTGCACCGATCTGCCGACTATCGACAATGTGTTCTGCCAGGCCATTACCCGCGATCCGGTAACGCAGCTGGCCACACGGCTGGAAACCTTCCTGGTCAATGCGCAGGAAATGCAGGCGCGCGGTATCGATGCCGGCATCAGCTATCGCCGTCCGGTCGGTGGCGGCATGCTCGCCCTGTCGCTCAAGGGCACCTATCTGCTCGATTACATGCTCCACACCACGCCGGGGCTGGAAGCCGGCGATGTGCAATATGACGGCGCCTATGCGAACCCGCGCTTCCGCAGCACGCTGATCACCAGCTATGATCTGGGCCGGCTGGATTTCACCCTGGGCACGCGGTTCGTCAGCGCCACCCATTATGCCGTGGGCCAGACGATCACCGATGAAAGCTATAACAACAACAATATCCCAGCCATGCTCTACAATGATTTCTCGGTCGGCTATTCGGTGACGGATACGATCCGGGTGATGGCGGGTGTCGAGAACCTGTTCGACACCGCCCCGCCGATGTTCCCCAATGTTATTTATGGCGGCGGCGGCATGTACGACACCATGGGCCGCTATTTCTTCACCAGCGCCAATTTCAAATTCTGATCAGCGGACAGGAAGGGCCCGGCCGATGGAACGGCATCTGCGTGCGGATGCGTCTGTCGGCCGGTTTTATGAAGGAACCGGGATATGAAATATTTGGGTTTGATGGGGCTGTTGCTGGCTGCAGCGTCCCCCGCCACGGCCGCAGCAGAACCGATGAAGGTGATGGCCCATCGCGGGTGCTGGGCCGATGGCGCGCCGGAGGTTTCGCTGGCCGCGATCCGCGCCTGTGAAACGCTGCGACCTGATTTTGTCGAAGTGGATGTGCGCACCACCAGCGATGGCGAACTGGTGCTGCTGCATGATGATACGGTCGATCGCACCACCAATGGTACGGGCGCGCTGGCCGATATGACCCTGGCGCAGCTGAAGGCGCTGCGCCTGCGTGCGGGCGAAGGCGGGCCTGATGCGGCGCTGACCGGGGAACGCATTCCGACCCTGGCCGAAGCGCTGGAGGCTGCCCGGGGGCACTTTACCCTGCAACTCGACATCAAGGATGCCACGGCAGAGGCGGTGGTCGCCGCGGTGCGGCAGGCGGGGATGGAAGGGCAGGTGACCAGCTGGGTCTTCGGCCCGGCCGGGGATCAGGCACTGGTGGCATCACCCATGCGCGGGGTGATCGGCATGATCCCGGTGATCAGCGAATGCGGCGAAGAACCGTCGGCATCCTGCCGGGCCAGCCCGATACAGCCACTGACCGACTATGACCCAATCCAGCCGGCCGGTTTCTACATGATTTCGCGCGCGGCCTTGTCCGATGCCGGGGCGCAGGGCTTTATCGCGGATGCCCTGTCCGTGGCGCGGCCGGAAGGATCATGGATCATGGTGCGCACGTTGTTTGATGTCGATCTGCTGCCGGGGCCGGAACGGCGCAGGGTGTGGCAGCAATTGATGGCCATGGGCGCCCATGTGGTGATGACCGATCACCCGGGCGAAGTGCTGGAACTGGTCCGCGCCGGCGCGGAATAGCGGGCTGACCTCGCCGTATCCAGGACATGGAGCAGTCGCAGGCTGCTCCATGTCTTATGCTTCAGTTACAGCTTGGGCAGCGTGACGCCGCGCTGGCCCATATATTTGCCCGCCCGGTCGGCATAGCTGACCTCGCAGGGTTCATTGCCCTGCAGGAACAGGAACTGGCAGGCGCCTTCATTGGCATAGATGCGCGCGGGCAGCGGGGTGGTGTTGGAGAATTCCAGCGTCACATGGCCTTCCCAGCCCGGTTCCAGCGGAGTGACATTCACGATGATGCCGCAGCGGGCATAGGTGCTCTTGCCCAGGCAGATCACCAGCACATCATTGGGCACGCGGAAATATTCCACCGTCCGCGCCAGCGCGAAGGAATTGGGCGGAATGGTGCAGACATCAGTCTTGCGGTCGACAAAGCTGGTGGAGGAAAAATCCTTGGGATCGACCACCGCATTGTCGATATTGGTGAAGATCTTGAACTCATCGGCCACGCGCGCGTCATAGCCGAAGGAAGAAAGCCCGTAGGAAATGCAGCCATCGCGCTGCTGCCGGTCCACGAAGGGTTCGATCATCCCTTCGCTGAGTGCCTTTTCCCGAATCCATCTGTCGTTGAGTATCGCCATGACACCAGCGATTTGCCGATGCGGGCGCGCGGCACAAGCCCTAACCGCTATCGCCGGCCAGCAGGCTGGCATTGCCCCCTGCCGCTGTGGTGTCCACGCAGGTCACCCTTTCGGTGGCAAAGCGCGCCAGATAATGCGGTCCGCCGGCCTTGGGGCCGGTGCCGGAAAGCCCCTCCCCACCGAAGGGCTGGCTGCCGACCACCGCGCCGATCTGGTTGCGATTGATGTAGAGATTGCCGACCCGTGCCCGGCTTTCCACCAGCCGGTGGGTGGCATCGATCCGGCTGTGCAGGCCCAGCGTCAGGCCATAGCCGATCTGGTTGATAGCATCGATCACACTGCCGATCCCTTCCGCCGGGAAGCGCGCGATATGCAGCACCGGGCCGAAATTTTCCTGCGCCAGATCGGCGATCGAACTGATCTCCACGATCGTGGGGGCGACAAAGCTGCCCTGGGCGCAGGCTGCCGGCAGATCGCGCCGGACCACCGGTCGCCCGGCTGCCTGCATGGTGGCCACATGGCTGTTCAGTGCGGCCTGTGCTTCGGCATCGATCACCGGGCCCACATCCGTGGCCAGATCCGCCGGATCGCCGATCACCAATGCGTCAAAGGCGCCGCGGATCATCTCCAGCATGCTGTCAGCCACATCATCCTGCAGATAAAGCACGCGCAGCGCGCTGCAGCGTTGCCCCGCGCTCTGGAAGGCGCTGGCAACCACATCGCGGGTGACCTGTTCGGGCAGGGCGGAACTGTCGACGATCAGGGCATTCTGCCCGCCGGTTTCGGCGATCAGCGTGGCGATCGGCCCGCTTCGCGCGGCAAGGCTGCGGTTGATGGCCAGTGCGGTTTCGGTCGATCCGGTGAAAGCGACCCCGGCGATGCCCGGATGGCCGGTCAGCGCGGCGCCGGTGCGGCCATCGCCGGGTGCCAGTTGCAGCACATCATCGGGGATGCCGGCCTGATGGCACAACCGGATCGCCAGCGCAGCGATCAGCGGTGTCTGTTCGGCGGGCTTGGCAATCACCGTGTTACCAGCCGCAAGCGCCGCTGCGGCCGGGCCGATGAAGATCGCCAGCGGAAAATTCCAAGGGGAAATGGTGACGAACAGCCCGCGCCCATGCAGCCGCAGACTGTTTTGTTCACCGGTCGGGCCGGGCAGCAGCATGGCGGTGGCAAACTGGCTGCGGGCCTCGGCAGCATAATAGCGCAGGAAATCCACCGCTTCGCGCAGTTCGAGCACGGCATCATTCAGCGTTTTGCCGGCTTCGCGCTGGCACAGCGAAAGAATTTCATGGCTGTGCGCTTCGAACAGATCGGCCGCCCGGTCGAGCAGAGCGGCACGGTGCGGGCCGCCGGCGGCATCCCAGCGCTGCTGCGCCGCCAGCCCACGTGCGACCATCAATGCGCAATCTTCCGGCGTGGCATCGATCACGTCGCCGACAATGTCCGATCGGTCCTGCGGCGAGGTTACGGGATGGGCTGATGTGTTTGACCCGGAAGCCATCACCGTCGGTGCTGCCGCCCATTGCCGGTCACGCAGCGCGGACAGCTCACGCAGCAGCGGTTCGCGCACCAGCGGATCGGCCAGATCGATCCCGGCGCTGTTGCTGCGGCCGGGGAAGATCCGGGCGGGCATGGGGATGGCCGGATTGCGGCGGGGTGTGGTGGCGGCCAGATCCGCCACAGGATTGCTGACCAGATCGGCCACCGGAACTTCGGCATCGGCCATGCGGTTCACGAAGGAACTGTTAGCACCATTTTCCAGCAGGCGCCGCACCAGATAGGCCAGCAATTCCTTATGCCCCCCGACCGGGGCGTAAACCCGCACCCGGGTCGGGCGCTGGCCGGCATGCTGTTCCACCTCCGCCAGCGTGGCGTAAACGGCTTCGCCCATGCCATGCAGCCGCTGGAATTCGAAATCCCGGGTACCAGAATGGCTGGCCACCAGCGCCTTCACCGCCGCGATGGTATAGGCGTTATGGGTGGCAAAGGCGGGGTAGATCACATCACCGGCGGCGATCAGCTTCTGCGCGCAGGCGAGGTAGGACACATCGGTCGCCAGCTTGCGCGTGAAGACAGGGTAATCATCATAACCCCCCACCTGCGACAGCTTGATCTCGCTGTCCCAATACGCGCCCTTGACCAGACGCACCATCATCTGCCGGTTGTGCCGCCGGGCCAGCGCCACCACCCAGTCAACCAGCGGCACGGCCCGTTTCTGATAGGCCTGCAGCGCCAGCCCGAAGCCGCTCCAGCCTCCGGCAAACAGTGTGTCATCCGCCGCCAGCGCCTCTATCAGATCAAGCGACAGCTCTAGCCGTTCGGCTTCTTCGGCATCGATGGTGAAATGGATATCCGCGTCGCGCGCCGCGCCGGCCAGATCGCGCAGGATCGGCAGCAGCGCCGCCTTGGCCGCATCGGCATGCAGGAAATCATAACGCGGATAGAGCGCCGACAGCTTGACCGATATGCCCGGGCTTGCCGCCACGCCGCCCCGCGCCTCGCGCGACAGGCGGGCGATGGCATCAGCATAGCTGGCGCGGTAACGCTCCGCATCGGCGAAATTCATCGCCGCTTCGCCGAGCATGTCAAAGCTGTAGGTCAGCCCGCCCGGGCTCCGCTTTTTCTCCGGCCCGGCGCGCTCCAGCGCTTCGTCGATCGTGCGGCCAAACACGAATTGCCCGCCCAGAATGCGCATCGCCTGCAGCGTCGCCTGGCGGATCACCGGCTCGCCCAGTCGGCCGACTGCACGGCGCAGGCTGGCGGCAAGGCCGCTTTCCGCTCGCATACCGCCGCGCAGCACCTGCCCGGTCAGCATCAGGGAAAATGTGGCGGCATTGACGAAGGTCGATCCACTTTCGCCCAGATGTTCGCCCCAGTCGATCCCGGCCAGCTTGTCATGGATCAGCGCATCGGCGGTTTCGGCATCGGGCACGCGCAGCAGCGCTTCGGCCAGACACATCAGCGCAATGCCTTCTTCGGTGCCCAGGCCATAGCTGTGCAGGAAAGCATCCAGCCCGCTCGGCCGATGGGCACGCGCGCCCTCTATCAGCCGCACCGCCAGCGGTGCTGCCTGCGGGTGCACGGCAGAGGCCGCCGCCGCATCGCGCAGCCGCCGGTCAATGCAGGCGTTTTCGTCTTCCCGATAGGCGGCGCGCAGGGCGGAACGGTCGATCATTCCGCGATCCTGCATCCGGTTTCATCTGCAATCAAGTGCCGCCGATGCTGGAATTGTTCATACTGCCTGCGATGCCAGCCTTCGCCGGCAAGACGTGTATTTCCATGGTCGCCCCAGCGCAGGCTGCGGCCGCTTGCGATCAGCGCAGCCGCATTAGTTCCTGATAAATACGGAATGCTGCTGCACCGCCGGCCGCCCGTCCTCTTCGACCACCTTCATAAAGCAATAATTGAGCCGGCTGTTCGTGGTCAATGCCGCCTCTCCGAGGCCGAGATAGAAGGAGCCCCCCATCCCCTTGCCATCAGGCAGTCGGCCCGGAACGACTTCTATCGCCTCCCCATCCGTGCCGCGTGTCATTCGGCGCACATGCTGCAGATAGATGCGAAACCCGGATCCTTCGCGATGCACGGCATCCACCCAGCAAATCGGTGCATCCGATGGATCACCATATACCAGTTGGTTCTCGATCAATGACTGGGGCGGAGGTCGTCTTGGCCGCGGCGGTGGTGAAGGGGGAGGGGAGAGTGGCAGAACCCAAGTCATCTGACCGTCGATATTTTGCGTGACGCCCTCGGCCTGTTGATGGAAGCGGCCACGCCGCGTCATCAACCGACACGTCAAATCATCAAGCTCTTTGGAACCGCTGGAGGCAATAACTTCACAATTTGTAACTCGCCCCGAATGAACAGAGAGGCGAAAGTGAGCAACGCCTTCTTCCTTTCGGCGCCATGCACCTGACGGATAATCGTCGACGGTGACCCAAGACTGTGGATTTCCGCGTGGCCTGACCTGATTGGCGCATTTGCGCCGGTCTGTCTCCTGGCATTCCCGAAGCAGCAGGGTGATGGGCAGCACAGCCTCAGGCTCTGTCTGCACCGGTTGGGCAATGGCTGTGCCGTGGGCGAGGCCTAGCGTAACCAGAATGGCAGCTGCGGTAGCGATGATCGGCTTTGGCCCCATGCAACAAGGCTACCTGCAAGCAATTAAGGAAAAGTGGTTCTGCGCGCCCAATCCATGGAGTTTTAAGCGTGCCGCACTGTCATGATTCGCTGGCATGACGCGAGTGTTCACGGTCGCCCCAGCGCAGGCTGGAGCCGTTTGCGGGCCAGGCCTACTCCGTCACCCAGCGATATTTGAACGCATCGCCATCGCGCAGCACATGGCCGGCCGATGTGCCCCGGAAATGCGCGGGGAAGCACATCAGATCGCTGTCTGCCGCACGTTCCAGCGTGGCGCGGCGGACCTGGCTGGCCTGTGCCGGATCGGAATCAAAGGCGAAGGGCAGATCGTGGCGGATCAGTTGGATCGGGTGATGGATCACATCGCCCCAGAATATCGCCGGCGGTCCGCCCGCCTGGGCGTTGACGGTGCAGCAGCCCGGTGAATGGCCAAAGGCCGGTTCCAGCCACAGGCCATGGCCGATCTCTGCCATCACCTGCATGTCTTCATCGACCAGTTCGCCCTGCCCGGCATCCATCACCGGCAGGATGGAATCGCAGAAGGCTTCGTAATGCAGCGCTTCCCCTTCGGGATTGGCCTGGAAATAGGCATAGTCCCGCTTGCCAAACAGATAGCGCGCGCGGGGGAAGGTCGGCACCCAGCGGCCATTTTCCAGCCGGGTGTTCCAGCCGATGTGATCGAAATGGAGATGGGTGCACATCACCAGATCAATGTCTTCCGGGGCAAAACCGGCAGCGCGCAGATTGTCGAGATAGGGGGTGTTGAGCTGATGCACCGCCTCGATCGAACGGTTCTTGTGATTGCCATCGCAGCTGTCGACCAGCACCGTCTTGCCGCCAATCTCGATCACCCAGCTGTGCACGGCATAGGTCATCATGCTGGTGTCGGGATCGCCGGTGATTTCATCGGGCGCCTGATACCAGCGCATCACCCGCGCCAGATCATCACATGTCACCCCGGGCAGCTGGCTCAGCAGCGGCACCGGGCTTTCCATTTCATGCACCTTGTGGACACGCATCTGCCCCAGCTCGATCGGCTTCATCACATTTCCTTCCCGAAAGCCTTGCTAACCGGCCGCAAGCGTAACCGCTTGTCGCTGAGCGAAACGGGGGCGGATGCACGTTGAAACCCCTGCCATGATGGCCTAGCCCGGCTGGCAAAATACGGCACGGAATGTGGAGAGATTTGATGCGGCACGGCAATGGCGATGCAAATTACCCGGTTCACGCGAACGGCACGGTGGCCGATGCCATCGCCGCCGTGCTGAAGCGTGAAGGGGTGGAAATCGTCTTCGGCTATCCGCGCAACCAGATCCTGGAAGCGGCCGCGCGGATCGATATCCGCACAGTGATCGTGCGGCAGGAACGCACCGGCCTGCATATGGCCGATGCCGTCAGCCGGATGAGCAAGGGCGGCCAGATGGGCGTTTTCGTGATGCAGCAGGGGCCAGGCGCCGAAAACGCCTTTGGCGGGGTGGCGCAGGCCTTTGCCGACAGCGTGCCGGTGCTGGTGATGCCGCAGGGTTATCAGCTGTCGCAGGCCTATGTGCCTTACAATTTCAACTCGGTCCGTTCGATGGCCAGCGTCGCCAAACATGCCGAACCGCTGACCAGCGGTGATCAGGTGGTGCCGGTGCTGCGCCGCGCCTTCAGCATGCTGCGCAATGGTCGGCCGCAACCGGTGGTGATCGAACTGCCGTTCGATGTGCTGGACCAGGCCTATGAAGGCGATTTTGATTATCGCCCGGGCAAGGTGGTGGTCGGCGCGCCGGACCCGAAGGATGTGGCGGCGGCCGCTCAGGCACTGGTGGCGGCGGAAAACCCGGCGATCTATGCCGGGCAGGGTGTGCACTGGGCCGAAGCCTATGATGAATTGCGCGCGCTGGCCGAACATCTGGCCATTCCGGTGATGACCAGCCTGCCGGGCAAGAGCAGCTTTGACGAAACCCATCCGCTGGCGCTGGGATCGGGCGGCAATGGCCATAATGGCTGCGTCGCGCGCTGGCTGGCCGAAAGCGATCTGTTGCTGGGCATTGGCTGCAGCTTCACCGCCACCAGTTTCGGCCTGAAGATCCCGGACGGCAAGCGCGTGATCCACGCCACGTTGGACCCGACCGATCTGGACAAGTCCGTGCCTTGCGAAGTGGGCCTGATCGGCGATGCCAAACTGGTGCTGGCCGCCCTGCTGGATGCGGTGAAGGCAATCGAACCCCAGCCGCGCGACAGCACCGACGTGGCAGCGAAGATCAAGCATACCGAACAGGAATGGTTCGCCCGCTGGGAAGCCAAATGCACGCAGGAAACCAGCCCGCTATCCCCTTATCGCGTGCTGTGGGATCTGCAGCAGACGGTGGATGTGGCCAACACCATCATCACCCATGATGCCGGCAGCCCGCGCGACCAGCTGGTCCCCTTCTGGAAAAGCATTACGCCGCACAGCTACATCGGCTGGGGCAAGAGCACGCAGCTGGGTTATGGCCTGGGGCTGGTGATGGGGGCACAGCTCGTCCACCCGGAAAAGCTCTGCATCAATGTCTGGGGTGATGCGGCGATCGGCTTTACCGGCACCGATCTGGAAACCGCCGCGCGCGACAAGATCCCGATCCTGTCGATCCTGCTCAACAATGAAGCCATGGCGATCGAACTGCCGATCATGCCCGTGGCAACGGACAAGTTCCGCGCCACCGACATCTCTGGCGATTATGCCGCCTTCGCCCGCTCGCTCGGCTGCCATGGCGAACGGGTGACACAGGCCAGCGAGATCGTCCCGGCGCTGAAGCGCGCGCTGGCCGCGATCGCCGCAGGCCAGCCCGCGCTGGTCGAATTCATCACCGAAAAGGAAACGACCTTTCCACGGGGGTGAGCGGGGTGGTTTGGGGCTGCCGCAAGCGGCCCCAGCCTTCGCTGGGGCGACGAGAGGGTTATACCGACGTCACGTCAGCGAAGGCTGGCATTGCTTGCGGCAAGCCTAGTGGCCCCGTTTCCCCCTGATTAAAAAGACAGGAAACCACGCGCCCGAAATCTCGCGCTAATCCAGAAATTCACAGCGAAACTGTTTGGATGTAATGGTGTTGACCCCTTCATTCGCTCGTTTCGCGGCATCCGCGGGCGACAGCTTGAGATAGGTCGCATAATATCGGGCCAACTCGTTCCGGGCTGCTGCCAAATCCTCCCGCCCGACGCTGGGGGGAATATAGGAAGCCCACTCTGTGTTGTCGTAGCTTTGGCCCAGTCGGGTTGCTTCCAAAGCGGCCAGGAGGTTGGCGCCGAGAGAGTAGCGGATTGTTCCACCATCACAATCCGTCATGCTGTCGTTGACCTTGTCATACAGCGATGTCAGTGCAGGTGTCGGCGGCAAGGTTCTAGCGCAGTCCGTTTCAAACAGTCTGACATCAGCGAACGAACCATAGAGTGCACGGGTTGCAAGCAAAAGATCCGGATGCCGCATGATGGCAGAACAGGGAAGGCTCTGGCTGGTTGTCCATCGCTCCATTTCTGGCCCAATTACCTGCATCAACTTTGCAAAATGCTGATCTGATTGGAAGATGTCTTCGATTTTTCCGACAGGCGTCTTGTAATCGGAAAGCGGGTCCCAGCTTAATCCAATTCGTAGTTTACGTTGAATATTCGCCAGATAGGGCTGCAGCAGCGCAATGATGTGCGCCCGGCTCCTCGCCCGGGCGGGTGCCGACCAATCGGCGTCAACCGGTTCTGCGGCCCAGAGTGTTAGCGCTTCCAGAACCGGCGCATATTGTGGATCGAGCCTATGTATCACCGGCCAGGCTACCTGCGGCGCATGCGGAGCAACAGCGATGGCGAGGCCCAGATTGCGATCGTCATATCTGCTTTTGATGCAATCCTCAGCGTCTGACGCCTGCGCACATGCATTCACGTCGCGGACAAGATAGCGTTGCTGTTCCAATTGATTGGATGGGCCAAAGCCAAAAGCGCTGGTCTTTGCCAAGGCATAAAGCCTGGCCATTTCCCGATCTGCGGCGGCAAGACCTGCATCAGCGCAGATCATTTTTTCTGCTGAAGTGCGCGCAGAATCGCACGAAAAGCTCGGGCCTTCAGAGGTTGCAGCGGCACTCGCGGCAGCCGCAACGGGTTTGTGCTCGTCGATTCTCGCTGGATCAGCCGCCTCTTTACCGGGCAACAGCCATGCGATGGCTGCGCATCCCAGGCAAATGATGGCGACAACACTCAGAAGCTTGATTTTCATCGCCGAACCCCGTCGTTGACGAACGAGTATTCGGCAAATGAAGAACGGGCGCAATACGGACCAACGGCATCCGCCAGACTAGAAGCTGCGTAGTTCAGTGGTCCTGCGGCCCCAGCCTTCGCTGGGGCGACGGGGGTGCCTTCGACGTCATGCCAGCGAAGGCTGGCATCGTCAGCAATTCTGCACCGACGATGCCCAATCCGAACTTATTCGGCCGCTTGCGCCGTGCGCAAATGGTGGTCCCGTTCCGCCAGGAAGCGTTCGGCGTCCAGCGCGGCCATGCAGCCGGTGCCGGCGGCGGTAACGGCCTGGCGATAGGTGTGATCCATCACATCGCCGCAGGCAAACACGCCGGGCACGGCGGTTTTGGGTGTACCGGGCTCGACGACGATATAGCCGCCCGAATGCAGATCCAGCTTGCCATCAAACAGCGCGGTGGCCGGGGCATGGCCAATCGCGACGAAGGCGCCGTCCACTTCCAGCAGGCTCTTTTCACCGGTCTGCAGGTCTGACAGTTCCAGGCTGGTCAGCCCGCCGGCCAGCGGATCACCCAGGAAGCGTTCGACCTGCTTGTTCCACAGCAGGCTGATCTTCTCATTGGCGAACAGCCGGTCCTGCAGGATCTTTTCCGCGCGCAGTTCATCGCGGCGGTGGATCAGCACCACTTCGCTGGCGTGATTGGTCAGATACAACGCCTCTTCCACCGCAGTATTGCCGCCGCCGATCACGGCCACGCGCTTGCCGCGATAGAAGAACCCGTCGCAGGTGGCGCAGGCAGAAACGCCCTTGCCGCCCAGTTCCTGTTCACCCGGCACGCCCAGCCATTTGGCCTGCGCCCCGGTGGCGATCACCAGCACATCGCCGATATATTCATCACCACTGTCGCCCACCGCGCGGAACGGGCTGCCACCGGCGATATCGACATCGGTGATGGTGTCCCACAGCATGCGCGTGCCGACATGTTCGGCCTGGGCCTGCATTTCCTGCATCAGCCACGGGCCCTGAATCACATCGCGGAAACCAGGATAGTTTTCGACATCGGTGGTGATGGTCAGCTGGCCGCCCGGCTGCAGACCCTGAACCACGATCGGTTCCATCCCGGCACGCGCGCCATAGATGGCGGCGGAAAGCCCGGCGGGGCCCGATCCGATGATCAGCATTCTGGTCTTGTGGGTGGTCATACTGCAGTTCCGTCCGAAAGTGTTGGCCCGCGCGGTAATGCGCACAGGCCCTGAGTCAATCTGTTGTGCTTCTGCCCGCCAGATGGGGCGGGTGACGGGTTTTGGCCAGCCCGGTATTTTCGATCAGTGGCATCGGTTTGCTGATCATGGGATTTCCATCACCGTCGCCCCAGCGCAGGCCCGGGCCCTTACCGATGATCGTCAACCGATGGGGGATCATAGGGGCAACGGCCGAACAGCTTGTCCCTGTTATTGACCTCGTAAAGCGCGGCCAGACTTTCGATGATCTCGCCGGCGGCGGTCTGATAGGCGAAATAGTTGATCCGCTGGCAATAGTGCTGCCCCTCGATCGGGCGACGGCAGGATAGTTCCTGACTGCCGGCAACCCGGGCCGGGCGAATGGCGCAGTCGAAGCCATTGCGTTGCAGCACGGCCATCCGGGCATCCAGCTTTGTCTGCCGCGGGATATGCGCATCAATCGTATCGGTAAGTTCCCGCGCATCACCACCCTTGGCCACATGGGCCAGCAGTTCTGCGGCCAATGGGCCCGTTGCGCGCGGTTCCTCATGGAACCAGAAGCGCCAGCCCCCGTAAATGGCCGCACAGGCCAGCAGCAGGACGACAATGATCACTGCGTTGCGCATCTGAATGACAGATCTCCGCCAGTTTCACTTGTGCAGGATGATAGGGCCGGGGCGCAGGCGGGCAACCCGCAAATCGCCCCAACCATGCCATCACCCATACCGTCGCCCCAGCGCAGGCTGGGGCCACTGTCGGTCAGGTGCTGAACCGTGAAATCGTATCAACCGATGCCGACATCGTGCCATTTCGCCAGCGATGCCAGCGTTTACTCGCCGGATGAAGCTGGACCGGTAGCGGCCCCAGCCTGCGCTGGGGCGGCACGGAGTAGAAAGCTGGTGACCTATCCCCCCGCAATCATCGCGGCGGCCTTCTCCCCGATCATGATCGATGCGGCATTGGTGTTGCCGCCCACGATGCGCGGCATCACCGATGCGTCGGCCACGCGCAGCCCGGCGATGCCGTGAATGCGCAACTGGGCATCGCACACCGCTTCGCTGCCGGTGCCCATGGCGCAGCTGCCAACTGGATGCATGGCGGTGTTGATCGCCTGGCGGGTCCAGGCATCAATCTCGTCATTGCTGCGTACCTGCGGGCCGGGCATGATTTCCGACTTGATCACATCGGCCAGCGGGCTGGTGGCGAAGATTTCGCGGATCTGCGGCACGATCCGGCGGAAGAAGGCGCGGTCGTTTTCCGTGGCCAGCACATTGGACAGGATACGCGGCTTGGCGGCCGGATCCGCGCTGGCCAGCTTGACCCAGCCCCGGCTTTCCGGGCGCAGCTGGACGCAGGCCATGGCCACCACATCGGGGGCGGGTTTCTTGATGCCCGGGAACCACGGGCGGGCGAAGATGCTGGTCGGCTGGAACAGGCACTGGGCGTCCGGCCGTTCCAGATCCTCCCGCGTCTTGATGAAGCCGTTCGCGGTCACCGGCATGTTGGCGATCCGCCCCTTGCCGCTGGCCATCCATTCCAGCATCGACAGCGTCAGCCGGTCAAACCGCAGATCATTGGTCAGCGTGACCGATCGATCGGCATTGGCGATCACCGCCACAGACGGATGATCCTGCAGATTGCGGCCCACACCGGGCAGATCATGCACCACATCCACGCCCAGATCGCGCAATTCGTCCGCCGGGCCGATGCCCGACAGCATCAGTAACTGGGGTGAATTGAACGCGCCGCCCGACAGCACGATTTCCTTGTCGGCATAGAGCGTGTGTTCGGTGTCATCCTGCCGATATTGCAGCGCGGTGGCGCGCCCGCCTTCCACCACGATCCGGGTCGCCTGCGCCCCGGTGATGATCTCCAGATTGGGGCGCTTCATCGCCGGATAGAGGAAGCGTGCCGCCGTGCTGCCGCGTCGCCCCTTGTGGATGGAGATATCGGGCGATCCCCAGCCTTCCTGATCGGCGCCGTGGTGATCCGCCTGGGTCTTGTAGCCCAGCTGCTTCACCGCATCGATGAAGCGGGGGAACAGCGCCTTGTCCGGAATATGCTTGGTGATCGACAGCGGGCCGTCTTTGGCGTGGTAATGATCGGCATCACCCCAGTGATTTTCCGATTTCTTGAAGAACGGCAGCACATCTTCATAGCCCCAGCCTTCCAGGCCGAGCTGGCGCCATTCGTCATAATCGCGTGCATGGCCGCGGGCATAGAGCATGCCGTTGATCAGCGATGATCCGCCCAGGCCCTTGCCGCGCGGCTGGCGCAGCCGGCGGTTGTCCGCATGGGGTTCGGGTTCCCCTTCATAGGACCAGTTGAAGCGCTTGTCCGCCATCACCATGGGGAAGGCGATCGGCATGATCAGCAGGGGATGGCGTTCGCGCCAGCCCGCTTCGATCAGCGTCACATGCACCCCCGGATCCTCGCTCAGCCGCGCGGCGACCACGGCCCCGGCAGAACCGGCGCCGATGACGATGTAATCTGTCCTGTCGCTCATTGGCTTACTTGCTCGAATATCGGCCGGATTTGATCTGGACGATCTTGCCGCCGCTGGTGCGGTACATGTTGATGCTTTCGACCAGGCGCACATCGCCCTTCACGGTCGGCCAGATTTCGAAATCGGGCCAGTCCTTGATGGTGGTGAATTTGGTGCGGCTGTGCAGCGCGGCGCCATCGGGCGCGACGATCAGATCGACCACTTCCAGTTCTTCCTGAATGTGATCGAACACGCCAGTGTAGAAATCCACGATCCCCTGCGCGCCGATGATCTGCTTGCGATCGCCCAGGTTGAATTCGACATCATCGGCGTAATATTTGGAAAAGCCGGCAAAATCGCGCGCGTTGAAGGCGGCGATATAGCTGCGGAAATCTGCTTCATTCATGCGGCATCCCTCTCTCTGTTATCAATTGCCGGCAGGCTGCGGCTGCGAATGATATCGCTGGCCTTTTCCGCGATCATGATCGTCGGCCCATTGGTGTTGCCCCCGGGTACATCGGGCATGATCGATGCATCGACCACGCGCAGCCCGGCCAGACCATGCAGGCGCAGCTCCGGGTCCACCACGGCGCCGGGGCCCGTGCCCATGGCGCAGGTGCCCACCGGATGCTGGGTGGTGCCGGCCGTCGCGCGGATATGCGCATCGATGGCCGCATCATCGGCAACATCGGCGCCGGGAATATTCTCACCCGCGATCAGGCTGCCCATCGGATCGGTGGCATAGATTTTCCGCGCCAGCCGCAGCCCGGCCCGCGCGGTGATGAAATCGGCTTCATTGTCGAACAGGTTGAGCCGGATGGCTGGCAGATCGCGCGGATGGGCAGATTTCAGCCGCACCGATCCGCGCGCCTGTGGATGCAGCAGGATGACATCGGCGGAAAAGCTGTGCGGCGGGCTTTTGACAAAGCCGGGGAACCACAAATGCGCGCTCAGCTTCACCGGATTGGAAAACAGCTGGATATCAGGCTGGGTCAGGCGCGGATCGCTGCGCAGCATGGGGTTGGCGCTGTTGAGCTGGCGGGCAAAGGGCCCGCTGCCGAACAGATACCATTGCGCCACCGCGCGCACCGCACGGTCAAAACGCAGCTGGTTGACAAAGGTAACCGGGCCTTTCGCGGCAAATTCCAGCGGCACGCGCGGATGTTCGGACAGATTGCCACCCACACCGGGCAGATCGTGCACCACCGGAATGCCCATGTCCGCCAGATGATCCGCCGGGCCGATACCCGACAGCTGCAGCAATTGCGGGGAGTTGAAGGCGCCGCCCGACAGGATCACTTCGCGCTGGGCGCGAACGGTTTTCACCTCCCCACCCTGTTCATATTCGACGCCGGTCACGCGGCCGTTTTCGACCAGCACCCGCCGGGTCAGCGCATGGGTCAGCACCGCCAGATTGGGCCGCCCCATCGCCGGTTTCAGATAGGCTTCATAGGTGGAAGCACGGCGACCCTTTTCATCGATGGTCAGTTCGACCAGGCTGGCGCCTTCTTCAGCACCGCCATGGATGTCATCGGTCACCGGCAGGCCGGCATTGGCGACGGCCTGCATCAATTCATCATGTAGCAGATATTGGGTGTTGTTCTTGGTCACCGGCAGCGGGCCATCATGGCCGTAATCGGGATTGTCTGCCCGCCAGCTGCGTTCCATCCGCCGGAAATAGGGCAGCACTTCAGCATGGCTCCAGCCCCGGCAGCCCTTCTGCGCCCAGCGGTCATAATCGCCCGAATGGCCGCGCATATAGACCATGCCATTGATCGAGGAACTGCCCCCCAGCAGGCGCCCGCGCGGCAGGAACAGCCGGCGGTTGTCCAGATGCGGTTCGGGCTCGGTCATCATCCGCCAGGTCAGTTCCGGCTTCAGCATGGCCTTCATCATGCCCAGCGGCATGCGGATCAGGAAATTGTCTGCCCCGCCGCCGGCTTCCAGCAGCAGCACGCGCGTGCCGGGGTCTTCCGTCAGCCGCGCGGCCAGCACGCAGCCGGCCGAACCCGCGCCGACGATGACATAATCGAACTGCCCTTCCAGAGGACCTCTCCCATCCTAGAATATGCCGGCGCTTGATCGCCGTTCTTGTTGTTGCAGGACGCTATGCTAAGTCCCCGTCGCAATCTTTATGCGCTGCCGCGCAGCAGACAACAAGCCATGGGAGAAGGCGATGAACGCCGAAACATCGATTGAAAACCGTTTGGATGCTTTCCGCCAGCGTTGGCAGGGGAAGGTCGGCAAGATGCTGATCGGCGGGGAATGGCGTGAAGCTGAAAGCGGTGAAACCTTCACCACCGAAGATCCCGCCACCGGGGAAAAGCTGGCCGATGTCGCCAGCGCCGGTGATGCTGATGTGGATGCGGCCGTCGCGGCAGCACGCAAGGCGTTTGAAGGATCCTGGCGCAAGGTGAAGCCGGATGAACGCGGCCGGCTGATCAACCGGCTGGCCGATCTGATCGAAGCCAATGCAGACGAACTGGCGCTGACCGAAACGCTGGACGTGGGCCGCCCGATCCAGTTCAGCCGCATGGCAGACGTGGGCGGGGCGATCAGCCAGCTGCGTTATCAGGCAGGCTGGGCCACCAAGCTGACCGGCGACACCACCGAAATTTCCGCGCCTGGCGAATGGCTGAGCTACACGTTGCGCGAACCGGTTGGTGTCTGCGGCCAGATCGTGCCGTGGAACTTCCCGCTGGCCATGGCCGCTGGCAAGCTTGGCCCGGCGCTCGCGGCAGGTTGTACCGTGGTGCTCAAACCCGCTGAACAGACGCCGCTGTCCACCATCCTGCTGGCCGAACTGGCGCTGGAAGCCGGTTTCCCCGAAGGCGTGATCAATGTCATCACCGGTTATGGCCGCACCGCTGGCGCATCGCTCGCCAGCCATCTGGATGTCGACAAGGTGGCCTTTACCGGATCGACCCAGACGGGCAAGGCGATCATCGATGCCAGCAAGACCAATTTCAAGCGCGTCAGCCTGGAACTGGGCGGCAAATCGCCGACCTTCATCTTTGCCGACGCTGATCTGAAGAAAGCCATTCCGGCTGCGGCGATGAGCATCTTCTTCAACGCCGGCCAGGTTTGCGCAGCGGGCAGCCGGCTGTTCGTGGCTGAAGAAGTGGCCGATCAGGTGCTGGAAGGCATTGCCGGCATGGCCCGCATGCTGCCGGTCGGGGCAACGCTGGATCCGTCCACCGTCATCGGCCCGCTGGTCAGCGAACTGCAGCTGGAACGGGTGACCGGTTACATCGAAAGCGGCCGCAAGGAAGGCGCGACCGTGCTGGTTGGCGGTGGCCGCAAGGGCGATGGGCCGGGCTGGTTCGTGGAACCCACCGTGCTGGTCGACACCGAAGCCAGCATGCAGGTGCGCCGGGAAGAAATCTTCGGCCCCGTGCTCTGCGCCACCCGTTTTACTGATGCCGATGATGCAGACCGGCTGGCCGCGCTGGGCAATGAAACCCAGTTCGGCCTCGCGGCCAATATCTGGACCAAAGACATCAGCATGGCACACAAGCTGGCGCGCCGCCTGAAGGCCGGCTCCATCCGCGTCAACGGCGCCGGCGGCGTCGATCCCGCCCTGCCGCTGGGCGGTTTCAAGGCCAGCGGCTGGGGCCGCGAAAACGGCCGCGCCGGGGTGGAAGCCTATACGGAACTGAAGGCGGTATCGGTCGCGCTGGATTGATGACGGCACGCGGCCTCTTCCCGGAATGATCCGGGGAGAGGCTGCATCGCCCAATTGCTGACCGCGAACGGCCCCAGCCTTTGCTGGGGCGACCTCGAAAATAGGCGTCATGCCAGCGAAGGCTGGCATCTGTTGCGACAGCGTGAGACGCCGCAAGCCGCCGTATTTGCCGCATTCTCAACGGCATGATTCCTTAAACGCCCGTCTGCACTGTTGCGGCATGGGTGGGAAAAGAACTGCAGCCGTTCTGGCGCTATGTATCGGCGTCAACGCATGAGCGTCGGGCGCGACGGCTCAGCCGGCAGCAGGGCTGAGCGATGCTCCGCCCCGAACCCATGCCTATTTGTTCGGTGATACATCGGACCCGCGGATCTGCTGGATTGATCGCGTCACGCGCGAAGGTTCGGGTTTTCGTGTCCATCTGGGGAAGCAGCGCCGGATCACCCGTGATGGCTGGAGCAAGGAAATCCCGATCACGCTGCCATCTGCACCGGGCCATGTCGGTTTGGGTGGTTCCTTCGCGATAGGTCTGGGCGAACAGCTGTTCGCGAGCAACAGCGCGAGCGATTCCTGTTCCATGACGGTCGTGGAAAAATATGGCCGGCCCGCGGTGGAGGTGCATATCATGTCCGGATGGGTGCCTGATTCAACCCCAGGCCTAACCTATTCCCGGCCACTCCCGGCAGAGGGGGCTAAACCTGTAACCGTTCAATTTCTGGAATGCCCGGATGCGGATCGCCCCGAATGCGCCAATCAGGCCAGGCTACGGGGCGATCCCCAGTCGTTAGCCACTGCAGACGATTATCCTTCTGGGGCGCTGCGCAAAAAAGAAGAAGGGATAACCCGCTTTCGCCTCACCATTCAGTCGGGTCGCGCCAGCGCTTGTGAAATTCTTGCTTCCAGTGGCTCCAAAGAGCTTGATGATACAGCCTGCAGGATGATGCAGCGGCGGAGCCGCTTCGAACTCGATGCAGATGATGGTGTCGGGGACCGCGCCGATGGTCAGATCAGCTGGGTGATAACACCGGATATGAGGAGGCCTCGCCTGCCGGACTGGATTGGGCGTGTACATTGATTTGATCGGGGTTGCCCAAAGGCCTTTGCAGGATGGCGAAGGGCAAGGCGGTTCCTTCTACCTTGGCCCGGGCGATGCGGCATTTTCCAGCAACACCCCGCATGACACCTGCTCAATCAGTGTGGTGGAAAAGGATGGCCGGATGGCGGTGGAGCAGCGCGCGGTGTTTAGCATTCACTGATGGTGCGTGCTGCCCGTGAGCGGCCCCAGCCTTCGCTGGGGCGACGCAAGGGAGAATTTTTCCTCCCACCGTCATGCCAGCGAAGGCTGGCATCTCAGGCGTTCAGGAGAACCTCCCCGTCTATCCCAACCGGTGCGGCGTCGGGTCGCCGCGTTCGGCGATCAGTTCTTCACGGGCCTTGGCCAGACACTGGTGATATTGCGCGGTGATGGCTTCAGGCGGATTCTGTGTTGCCTGTGCCGCCAGAGCAATCACCCCTGCTTCATCCTGCATGGCAATTTCTCGGACCAGTTGATTGCCATCCAGTCCCAGTTCGCGCGCCAGCAGGCGGGTGGCGCGGGCGCGTTGGCGGAATTCGAAATCCAGCAGACGGGCGGATTCGAACTCCTCCTTCTTCAGCAGCGCGGCGCGAAGATCCCAGACCATGATCGGATTATGGGGCGCTTGCGCGGTCAGGCAAGAGCCGGAATCAATGGCAGCAGCAGCCGGCTGTCATGCTCTCCGCCGCAATGGAGCACATGGCGCCCCTTGTTGCGGGTGTCTTCATGCCGGGCGAAGGGCAGGCGCGGCAGGGCGTCGCGATAAAGATTGGGCCTGCGTAGGTGCAGGGTCTCCTGTTTAGCAGGCCATATGCCCTGGAAATGGTCCGGTAGAGTCGGAACGGCAAAATCACGCCGTCAATCAGCACTCTTGTCTGTGTGATTTCACTGTTCAGTTGGAAAGGAAGGTCTTGGCGCCGGCCCAATTAGCCCAATCGCGATCCTGATTAACGGAACGGTGCGATCGTCTTCCTCGAACATCAGTGCGAGGCGTTCAGCTTCGTCGTACAATCGTAGATCTACGAGCAGTTGAAGCACCTTGAGATCGTCGCAAGACATCGCGGTGCACGGGCGTTGCGTTGTTTGCAGTAGTTCCAACGCTATCGCCCTTGCTCGCGCATCATGGCCGGTTCCGCCGGCTGCACCCAGCAAGAATCTGCGATAGGCGCAAAGGCCGGAATTGCCTTCCTCTTTGCTGAATTGGGCGAGTGTGATCAGCGTCTCTGCCGAAGCCCCTTCGGCGGCTATCATCACCCCGCCAGGAAATTCACCACAAACCACCACTCCGGGCGGCGGTGATATGAAAACCGTCTTGGGGTCCGCGACATAGGGGATGGAGCGCGCGTGTTCTCCTGCTTGCAAACGCTGCTCGACAGAAACGCCGGGTGTGCCGAACGCAATGGCCCACCAAGCGCGGCGTTGCTGTTGTTTGTTGGCAATAGCATTCACATAATGCTGCATGGCTGCTTCATTGCCGGATCGCGCATATCCCGACGCGATGGCCGCATAGTAGGAATCCCGTTCCTCACCCCTGGGCTTGGACCGCTGAATTACCTCCTTCACCAAGTTATCGTCGCCCGCTCCTGCAAATATTTCGGCGAGATATCGATTTAAAAGGTGCCACGAAGATGCGTTGAGGCCATGGCCCTCGTCGGGCCTCGCCAATCCGAGAGCAAAGGCTTGCCGCGCACCTGCAACTGCGGCGACGGCGTCCGTCGGCCATAGCCGGTGCGAGTAGTAGGCAAGCTTACTGAAGGCGGCCGCCTTGTTTCCGCCCTCGATCTCCACCATGCGCTGGAAATGAGGCACAAGGCGGTCGATCGCGCCCGCTCTAGCCAGCATCTCCATCGCATTTTTCTGCTCAGCAGGTGTACCGGTGGCCATCTCTTCACTTAGACGAGCGAGGTTCCTGTCCAAATAGCCGCCGTTCCCACAGGGAACAGTGCGCGCGGGTCCAATAGCGCACTCAGCAGCGGCGATCTGCCGCCCGAGATCAGCATTCCCGTTTTCGAAAAGCATTGCCGCCAAATTGCCGGCGATCGGTTGTTCTATCCGCTCTTCAGCCGACCGCAATGCGGCCAGCAGTTCCCGCGCGCTGCGTTCAAGTTCCGGGGCGAAGATGTCAGTACCTTCATACACCCGCAATGCTTGCATGCGTATCAACCATAAATAGCTTGTTCGCTTCAGAACTTCGTGAACGCCCGTCTCGGCTTCGTTTATGAGCGTGAGGCCTTCGGCGTCATTTCCCAGCACCCTGAGAATTGCCCCGACTTGTGCGAGTTCGTCCATTTGCTTGTCGTTGCGGGCATCACGAGCCCAAAAACGCGAAAAAGCGACAGCGCAGTCCTGCAAGCCAGATCTGTGCGCGCTTCTGGTGAGGCGTGCAGCATAGGGGTTTCTGGTCACATTGTTGGTATCAGGCGTTTGAAACGCTTCAAGTTCGGCAAACGCGGCAAGCGCATCCGGGCAATGTCCGGCTTCAATATGATATGAAACAATTTCCGCCTGGGCCTGTAACCGTTTCCAGCCGTCAGCCGGCAAGGTCTCGATGGCCATCCGGAGGAGTTGATCGGCTCGCCTGATATCCGCGTCATGGGCAGCAGGTTGGTTGGACGACGCTGCGGATGGATAGGCCCCGCCTAGAAAAGCGAGCATCGCGATGAGCGCTGCTATTCCAATACGATATTTCATCATCGCATCCAGATCGTTGACCGCATGTACGGATGTCTGAATAGGAACAGATCAGTTAAGAAGCGACTTGCTTACAAGCTTTGTGTGCCGAACAGAATCCAGCTTGCGGCGTAAATTAGCAGAGTGCAGGCCTCGTTCTTTAGCAGGGCGGCTCGAAGATCTCAGAGCATGGATAAGGTTTGGCGTTCAGGCAAGGACCGGGATCAGCGGCAGCAGCAGCCGGCTGTCATGCTCTCCACCGCAATGGAGCACATGGAGCCCCCTGTTGCGGGTGTCTTCATGTCGGGCGAAGGGCAGGCGTGGCAGGGCTTCGCGATAAAGATCGCGGCCGCCCAGGCGCAGGCGCAGGGTTTCGCCAGCGCGGAACAGCGTGGAGGACGGCCACAACTCTATATCGCAGCAGACCGGGCCTGATGCGGGCAGGGGCAGTTCGCGATCATGCGGGTGGACCGGCTGCAGATCGCTGGAGGCTTGCGGGTCCAGCGCGCGGTGGCTGGCGCGCAGCCAGCCAAGCGCAACCGGGCCGTTTTCGTAAAAGGCATAGAAGGTGAAGCCCACCGGGTCGCCATGGCGATCCAGCTTTTCCAGGGCGACGAAGATGTCCGCATCATCGGCATCGGGTGCTTCCAGCCACAGCCGCAGCGCGGCATGGCCGGTGAATTCGCAATCGGTGTCAAAGCGATGGTCGAACACCACCTCTTCGCTTTCGCTGTCCCATTCGATCGTGCCGGTCGGGGCCCGGGTCGTGTTGGGGCTAGCCTGCAGTCCGCCGTCTGCTGTCAGGTAAAGCGGCATGGGCTGCTGCCGGGCCAGCGGATATTCCGTTTCGCTGCGGCTTATCGCCTTGCCGGCTGCTTCCCGCACTTCCAGCCGCACCCTGGGCCAGGCGGGCAGAATGCTGCCGGGGCCGAGCAGATAATGGTCGAAGAATTCATGCCGCCGGCGCGTGCTCTCAGCCAGGTAATAATGGGCCCATTTCTTCTGCCCATGCACATCCAGCCATTTTTCGCGTGACGCCATCTGCTTGAAGGCTTCCAGCGTGCCACGGGTGTGCAGGCCCTGATCGGCCCAGCTGGCCACAACCCAGCACGGCTGAGTGATGGCGGTCAGATCGATATGCTTGCTGCGCCAATATTCATCCAGCAGCGGGTGGCGCTGCATCTGTTCCCAGGTGTTCTCCGTCTGGTTCGGGCCATACTGGATATTGTCGGAGGCGCGCGGGGCGAAGCCGGTTTCCGGAATCCCGCCATGGGTGCCGAATTCGCGATACCAGTCTGAAAACCCTTCCCACGGGTTGAGCGCCTTCAGCGAAGGTGGCTGCAATCCGGCCACGATATACTGGATGCAGGCGAGATAGCTGACCCCGGTCATGCCCAGCCGGCCATTGGCCCAGTTTTGCGCGGCCAGGAATTCCACCGTGTCGTAACAGTCCTGCGCCTCTATCGGGCCATTGTGGTAATAATCGCCGTTCGATCGCCAGGCGCCGCGCGGATCGATTACCGCCACGGCATAGCCGCGCGGGCACCAGTCGAACGGGTCCGGCCCTTCAAAGGGTGTCAGGGGGGAAAGCCATTCCGGGTTGACCCCGGAAGGCGGCCAGAACACCTGATTGGATTGGGCGTGCTTGCCATAGGGGCTCCAGCTCAGGATCACCGGCAGATCATGGGCCCGTTCGGACGGGCGATAGACATCCCCATAGATGATTGTGCCGTCGCCCATAGGGATTGGCAGATCGCGCTCGACGATGATGGTCTGCCCCTGCCATTCGACGGGTTCGATCCGGTGGCCAAAGGGCGGGATCGGCGGCTTGTTGACCGCTGCTTCGGGCGGCAGGCCCGGGCGCATCAGGGGCTGGTACGTCATGCGATGATGATCCGTCAGGGGGCGCGGCCGACCGCGTCGAAGGCGAAGTTGAGCGATACCGATGGCGCCAGCCCTTCGGCAGAGGATCCGACCCCGACCTTGAAGGCATTGCGGTCAATTGTGGCGCTGCCGTCCACGCTGCGGCGCAGGCCGTTGCCCGACAGGGTGAAATTGATCGATTGCGGCCGGCTGGCCCCGTTCAGCGACAGCGTGCCCTGCGCGCTGTAACGATTGGTGCCGGTCTTGCGCACCGATGTGCTGCGCCAGGTCGCGGTGGGATTGGCGGCGGTGCCGAAGAATTCCCCGCCCTGCAGCATGTCGTCCTGCGTGGCATCGCCCATGGATGCACTGGCCAGCTTGATGCTGATGCGGATATCGGCGCTGTCGGGATTGTCCGGATCGAAGCGGATGGTGCCATCCCAGTCGGAGAATGTGCCGCGTAGCCCGCCCGAACCATTGTCCACGGTGAAGCCCATCCGCTTGCCCGACTGGATCGTCCAGACCGGTGGCGGGCCGGGTTCTGTCGTCGCTTCCTCTTCCTCTGCGGCCTCGCTTGCTTCGGCGTCAGGTGTTGCCTCGTCACTCGGCGTGGCTTCAGGTGTTGGCTCGGGCGTGGTGCTGTCGTTCGATGCGGTTTCCGCTGCGCTCGCCGCTTCGGCGGCCTTCTGTCGTTCGAGCGAGGGCACCAGATAGGTGCTGGCGACATACATGCCGGTGCCGAAGTACACGGCGATCACCAGAGCCAGCAGTCCGAAGGCGGCCGCAGTCGCGCCGCCGGGCGCGATCCGGCGCAGCAGATTGTCTTTCTTCAGCAATTGATGCCGCAGGGCGCCGGCCACATGCAGCAGGAACAGCGCGACACCCAGCCAGGCCAGCAGCCCATGGGCATTGTCCATGGCATCATTCAGAGCGGTCGGCAGCGGCAGATGCGGCCAGGGGATGGCGCCAAACAGCACGGTCGGGATTTTTAGTGCGTCAGTGGAAACCAGCGCCCAGCCGGTCAGCGGCGCACCCAGCATGAAGACATAGAGGCCAATGTGCACAGCCTTGGCCAGGAAGCCGTTAAACCCGCCTTCCACCGCCGGCGGGGGTCGGTGCATCAGCCGCCAGACGATCCGCAAAACCGTCAGCAGCAGGATGGTGATGCCCACCGATTTGTGAAACTGATAAAGCGCAAATCCGGATGCATCGCGCGGCATGGCCCAGCCAAGCGCCAACTGGAACGCCAGCGCCAGCGCGATGATCCAGTGCAGGGCAATCGCCACGCTGCTGTAACGGGTGGTGCCGGCGGTCATCGCTCGCTGTTCGTCAGTGCTCACGTTTTCCCTCATCGCATTTCTGCGTGTTCTGTTTATCGGCGGAAAACATAACGCGCTGCGGTGCAATTGACAGCGACAAATGGCTGTTGCTGTCAATCACAGGGGATCAGGGGTGAGCGGCTTCCCGCTGATGCCCAACGGCCAGAATAGCCATCCGGGCCGTTCACCCTACAAATCCCTCTCGTCATCCTGGCAAAGGCCAGGATCTCAGGCAAATGGGCGCAGCGGTTTGCCGCCGCGCCCAAACCCGCCAGCGATCAATGCGGCCGCATGCCGATCGGCAGTTCGGAGGTGTAGCTTTCGATTGCCGTGATCTTGCCGCTTTCGAAGCGGAACAGATCCACCACCTGCAGGGTCATGGGATAACCGCCTGTTGCTGCCGGCAGATCTTCAAACCGGCGGAAAACGGCCAGCCCGCGCGCCTCATCCACGGCCAGCAAGCCGCTGTCGCGGATGGTGCCGACGCCGACTGCGCCCCCCGCAAGCGCGGTTCCGGGATAGCTGGCGGTGCAGGGGCCCAGCTTTTCCCCATTGATGGTCCAGTCGCAATTCGCGCCCAGCACATCGCTGGCCGGGCTGCGACCTGTCAGCGCGGCATAGAAGCCGGCGACCGAAACCTTCATGTCATTGCGCGATGTCCGGCGTGCCTGCGGCAGTGCGGCGAATTGGGGCGCGTTCTGCGGTTCGGCATAAGGCGCACCATATTCCTTGCGCCGGATCAGCGCGTCGATGCTGTCGATCTGGCGACTGGCGCTACGCACGGTGATCGCGGCCCAGGCCGGCTGGCCATGTTCCTCGATCCGGCCAATCCACACGCCATTGCCGGTTTCAGCATCGGCCACCAGCAAGGGTTTGCTGTCGACAGCGGTCACCCCCTGCCAGATCCCTTCATTCACCCGAATTCCAACGCTGTTTTCGGCATAGCCGACGCGATTGGCCCAGGGCAGTTTTTCCCAGGCGCCGCGCACCGGATAGGCGGCCATCACTGCGCGGGTGTTGGCGGTTACGCAGGCCGTGTCGCAGGCGGCCGCATCGGGGCGTGGCTGCGGGGAGGGGGAGTGCGGCCCCCAGAAGGGGTTGTGCATGAAATAGGGCACATAGGTGAAGACGGTTTCGATCCGCTGGATTTCTGCATTCTTGATCCGGAAGGCTTCGAGCAAGGTGATCGAATTGGGCCATTTCAGCGCGGTGCGCATTTCCCGCCCGTCGGTCAGCTTGTAGCGATCCCATTCATTGGCGTGATCGAAGAAGCCGCGCCCGACAGCCACGCCGCGTTCTTCATCAACGATGAAGAAATCGCGCCGCACCCGTTTGTTGATCCGATAGATGCCCAGCAGGAACTGTTCCCGGCACCCGGTGGCAATCGATGCGGCATTGCCGCCGCCGCCGGTCACGCCGCCGGCCGCAGGGGCCGGCGCGGTGGTGGAAATGCCGTTTTCCAGCCGCCCGCAATCGGCAGAAAAGGGCGCGAAGACCTGCCCGTCATTCACCTCCACCGTGTCGAAATAGGCGTCGGCAATGGCCAGCATGCGTTCGCGGCTGCGGCGCTGTTCGGGCGGCAGGATCTGGTTGAATTCATCATCATGGACCATGTTTTCTGCGTCGCCATAGGGGGCGGGCAGGCTGGTCTTGCGATGCACCACGCTTTCGATTTCATCGATGATGCCATCCTTTACATGGATGCGGACGGCATAGAAGGCGGGCACACCATGTTCGCGCACCGAACCGAACCAGGCGGCATTGCCGGTGGTGGGATCGGCCGCTTCCAGCCCGGTTTCATCGACGGCGGTGACGGTGCGCCACAGCCCTTCACCCACATTGATGGGCACATTGTTTTCGGTGAAGATCACGCCCCGGCTCAGCGGCAGGAAGGAAGGATCGCGGGTGGACAGCGCCTTCATGTGATCGCGCAGCGTATCGATCAGGCAGGCCCGGTCGCAGGACCGATCCGGCACCGCGCTGACTTCCCCCGGTGCCTGCGCCATGGCAGTCGTTGCGGGCAGCAGAGTGGCGGCTCCGGCGAGCAGCAGCGCGGCAGTTGCGGTTAGGCGTGTGATCACATTCTCTCCCCGCCGGCATGTTCGCCGGCTGTATTGTTCAGGACCGCGTGGCCGGATTATCGTTCCGGCCTATTTCCCCTGCGCGGCGGCATCCTGCCAGTCTTCATTGGCGCGCGCGATCAGATAGGCATGGATCGCTTCCGCCTCATTGCGGGTCAGCACATCGGCAAAGCTGGCCATGCCCTTGTCCGCCCGGCTGCCTTCCAGCACGATCTTCAGGAAATCATCATGGGTGGCCTGGTTCATCCAGCGCAGATCCTTCAGCCCGCCCACGGCGTTTTCACCATGGCAACTGCGGCAGGTCTGCGAATAAAGCGCCTGGCCTTCCTTCACCTGGGATTCCCCGGCCCGCAAAAACGGCGGGCGCGGCAGATCGCTGGGCGGCGGCATGTCGGGCAATTGCGCCGTACCGCCCAGCTTGAACACCAGCAGGCGCGATGATGAATGCTGGAAACCGCCGGGGATCTGGCTCAACCCGTAAACCGGCGATCCGCCCCAGCCGACATTGACGGCGATATATTGCTCACCATCCACCATATAGGTGATCGGCCCGGCAATCCCGACATTCTGCACCGGCATCTGCCACAGCAATTGGCCATTGTCGGCGCGATAGATCGCGAAATTCTTCTCGATCGTGCCCTGGATTAGCAGATTGCCGGCGGTGGTCAGCACCCCGCCAGACCCCGGATAGGGATAGGGGATGCGGAAGGCTTCCTTCTGCGTTACCGGGTTCCAGGCGAGCAGATAGCCTTTTTCCCGCGAATTGGCGATTTCCTGCAGGCGCCGCCGTTCTTCCGGCTGGCTGGTGAAGTCACGCCCGGAATTGGAACGGAAGGGCACCCAGCGGAACTGATCATCGGGCAGGCGGGCATAGATGTCCCATTGTTCCTGCGCCGGCAGATAGACGAGGCCCGTCAGCGGGCTGTAGCTCATCGGGTTCCAGCTGTGCGATGCCATCCAGGTGGGGCTCATCAGATGCAGCTGGGTGGTGATCTTCGCATCGGGCAGCACATTGGGCCGCCCGGTCACCGGGTCGATACTGCTGGCCCAGGTGTTGGGCACATAGGTTTCGGCAGAGATGAATTCGCCCGTGGCGCGGTCCAGCACATAGAAGAAACCGTTCTTCGGCGCCTGCATGATCACTTGCCGCTTGCGCCCGCCAATCTCCAGATCGGCCAGCGCCATCGGCTGGGTGCAGGTGTAATCCCACTCTTCTTCGGGCACCATCTGGTAGTGCCATTTATAGGCGCCGGTGGTGGCATCGACCGCGACGATCGAGCAGAGGAACAGATTGTCGCCGCCCTGCGGGCTGCGGAAATGCTGCACATGCGGGCCGCCATTGCCGGTGCCGATGTAAACCAGGTTCAGGTCGGGATCATAGGCGAAGCTGTCCCACGCGGTGCCGCCGCCGCCAAATTTCCACCATTCGCCGGTCCAGGTGGCGGTGGCGCGTTCCATCACGCTGTCCGATGCTTCCCCATCCGGGCCATCGGCGGGATTGCCGGGGACGAGGTAGAACTTCCACAGCTTCTCGCCGGTTTCCGCATCCCAGGCCGAAACAAAGCCGCGCACGCCGTAATCGGCGCCGCCATTGCCGATGATCACCTTGCCATCATAGACGCGCGGCGCGCCGGTGATGGAAAAGGCTTCGTCGGTGGGGAAGGTCTGGGTTTCCCAGACCTTGGTGCCGTTCTTCGCATCGACCGCGATCAGCCGCCCGTCTAGCGCGGCGATGATGATCTTGCCGTTCCAGGCGGCAATGCCGCGCGTGCTGGGCCCACAACAGGCCAGCCGGGCGAATTCGCGCGCGACCTGCGGATCGTAGGTCCACAGCTTGCGCCCGGTCTTTGCATCGTAAGCCGTCACGACATTGAAGACAGACGCGTTGTAAAGCACGCCATCGACCACCAGCGGGGTGGCCTGAATTCCGCGATAGGTTTCCAGATCATCGAACCAGGCCAGGCCCAGCTGATCGGCATTATCGGCATTGATCTGGTTCAGCGGGCTGAAGCGGGTTTCATCCCAGCCGCGCCCATGGCTCATCCAGTTGCCGACATTGTCCTGCGCATCGATGCTGCGCATGCGGGTGGTGGTGACATTTGCGGGCGCTGCCGCAGCGGGAGCTGATGTCGATGCCGGTGCAGGCGTCGCTGAACCGCCTGACCCATTGGTTGCGGCCACACTGCCGGCCAGCACCAGCGCACCCGCCCCTGCCAGGCCTGCCGCCCAATTGCGCAGCTTGCGTCCCATCACGATCCAGCCCTTGTTTCCCTGCCCCGCCAATACCGGCGGGGTTCTTATTGTCATTGTCATGCGATCATGGCGGCGGACGGCGCGAATGTGAAGCTTGCGCTTCGCCATCCGTGCCGTTCGCCGCCGGCAATCAGAAATCGCGCCGGACGGTCAGTGCCACTTCGCGCGGCCGGCCGGGCTGGCCGACGGAATAAAATGTCGTCAGCTTGTTGAGGTAATACAGCTTGTCGAAAAGGTTCGTTGCTTCAAGCGACACCGACCAATCCCGGTCAGCCGAACGATAGGTTACCCGGGCATTGGCAACCGTGAAACTGTCGACATTGGAATTGGGAAAGCATTCGAAATTGCCGCAATAGCCAGGCGTGTAGGCAATGTCGAAGCGCGGCGTCAGGGTACCGATGTTGCCGCCCAGATCCGCTTCATACTGGATCCCTGCGCTCCATTTCCATTCCCCGATGCCCGGTCGGCTCGATCCGACGACAATCGCCGTGGTCGGGTAGTTGATAGAGGTGAATTTGAAATCCGTCAGGCTGAGCGAGCCATCGATGACAAGCCCGGCGACCGGACGAAGTGTCCCTTCCAGTTCGAAGCCCTGGACCCGTGCGTCGCCGATATTCAGATACTGACCGCACAGGCCCGGTACGCCGCCCTGATCAATCGGCAGGGGATTGTTGTCGTTGCCTAGGCAGACATTGGGTGATCCCTGATAGTCCTTGTAATCCATGTAATAGACATCGCCATTCAGGCGCAGCAGGCGATCGAACAGATCGGCCTTGAAGCCGATTTCATAGGCTTTGAGCTTTTCGGCGCCGAAGGGCCGGATCTGCTGGAAGGTGTAAGGGCGCGGGGTTACGCCGCCGCCCTTGAAGCCGGTTGAAAACTGCGCATAGACCATGACATCGGGGTTGATGCGATAGGATGCAACGGCGCGGTAATCCGGCAGCGTTTCCTGATAGGTACCAACCTGCCCCGTCAAAGGATTGTTGGGATTGCTGAGCGGCAGATAGTCGCCCACTCCATCGGGATTGAGCCGGTGATAGGTGTAGGTCTTTTTCTGATAGGACAGGCGGAAGCCGCCTTCCAGCGTCAGCCGATCGGTAACTTCCCAGGCGACATTGGCAAAGCCGGCATAGGTCGTCAGATCTGCCGTGTCGTCGTTAAGGAAGGAAAAACATGGCGTTGCGGCCGGGCAGAAGCCGGAAAACGGCGTGTGGATGCGCGCATCATAGCGGGTCGCTGCATCGTAATAGAATGCGCCGAGCACGACATGAACCGTGTCATTGGCGAAATTGCCGGCTAGGCGCAGTTCCTGGCTGAACTGACGGTGCGAATAGACCGAATGGTCCTGAATGAACACGACCGGGGAATGATCATTGTCTGAACCGCTGTTGCTCGTCAGATCGCGGTAGCCGGTAATCGATTTGAGGGCGAGGTTGTTGCCCAGCTCATAATCGATCGTTCCCGCGATGCCCCAGCCATCCACCTGGGCAGCAGAGGGCGCGATGAAGGGGCCAAGCCGCGCGCCCGGCGTGATCGAAGATCCCGGTCCGGTGCCGGCATCGGCCGCTTTATACATGACGCCCGGGTCATAGAAATTGGCATAGCTCGCATAAGGATCGTTCAGCACTGCGCCGGGTCTGCGGAACTGGCCATAGGGGACAAAGCGATCATCATAGGCAACGCCCTGATAAGGAACGCTTAGGCCGGACCGATCGGATGCCGTGGGGGTCCCCCAGTTTGCTGTTTCTGCGCTGGCAAGCAGCACGGAAGCCTGCATTTCCGACGTATCTTTCGTGTAATCGGCAGATACGTTCACTTCCAGCGGGCTTCCGGCCGGGGCGATCCGTATGGCGCCGCGCAGGGCATACATCTGCTGATTGCCCAGTTCGCCGGTCTTGCAGTCGCTGCCGGATGCAAGGCGGGGGATCGCTCCGGACACAACGTCGGGATCATCCGGGTTCATACAGGCGTAGTCATACCGGGTGACAAATCCGTCCCGGTTTCGGGTAACGCCGGTGATGCGGGCGAACACCGCGTCAGGAACGACAGTGAAATCGGCGCTGGCCTTGATATCGTGGCGGTTGAAGCTGCCAAGCGTTACTTCGGCATAACCACCCTCACCCTGGGGCTTGCGCGAAAAGAGCTTTATCGCGCCACCTTGTGAATTCATCCCTGCCAGCGTCCCTTGCGGGCCGCGCAGCACCTCTACCCGGTCCAGATCGGTCAGGTCGAAGGCGGCGGCGGTGACGGTGCCGTAATAGATGTCATCGACATAGATGCCCACGCCCGGTTCAACCGACGGGCTCTGATCCGCCTGGCCGACGCCACGGATGAAGGCGCGCATGGAATTGCCCTGGCCTGACGGGTTCTGCTGCAGCAGCACGCTGGGTGCCTGCGCGGCAATATCGGTCAGCCGTGTCTGGCTGCGCGCTTCCAGCAATTCGCCGCTGATCGCGGTGATCGACAGGGGAATGTCCTGCACATTCTGGGCGCGTAGCTGCGCGGTGACGACAATTTCATTGCTGGCGCCATCATCTGCCGGCGGCGTTGCTTCCTGCGCTTGGGCGGACAGGGTCAGGGCGGGCATGGCCAGCCCGGCCAGCGCCATGATTGTCAGTGGTGAAAGGGCGCGACTCAGCAGCGCGGCCCGGTGTGGCCTCTTCATAAACATCTCTCCCTTGTGGCTCCTGCTGCCCGGCGATTGGGCCGTTGCGGGCAGAAGCCGGTTGTTGTTCGGCCCGGGCTTGCGCCGGGTCCAATGCAGCGATCGGGTGAGCGATCAGCTTGCCAATCTCCGCCTGGGACCATAGGCCATGAAAAAACGGTACGCTTTGACCGAACTGGCGGGGCGGATTGTCGATAATGGAAATGGGGGTCCAGGTGGCGGAAAGCGCTTTCCTTGATCTGGGAGAGGTCGAAATTGGTCGGCGGACCTGTGCCTGGGATGGCATGATCCGTGGGCTTTTTCCCGGAATTTCGGTGCATATAGATGCCGATGGTCCACAGGCTGGCCGGATAGACCGGTTTGCCATGGGCAATGCGGAACTGTGCCTGATCGAATCCGCCCCGGCAGAGGTGCGCTATCGCCCGCCATCGCGCAGCAGCGAACCGCCGCCTTTGTCGCTGATGGTGCAATCCTGTGGCCATTCGCTGGTGGCGCATGGCGGGGCGAGCGCCACGCTGCGTGCCGGGGACATGTGCCTGATCGATGAACAGCATGGCTTCCGCCTGGAAACCGATGATTTCGGCGGGATCCTGTTTCTGCGCCTGCCACGTGGTGCCGCGCTCAGCCGCTATCCGGATCTGGAGCGGTTGTTTGGCGCGGTGCTGTCAGGCGATCACTGCGGCACGCGGGTGCTGGCCGATACGCTGGTCAGTTTCAGCCGCCATATCGGCGAATTGCGGGAATCGCAGCGGCTGGCGATGATCGGTTCGATGATCCAGCTGCTGGGGGTGGCAGAACCAATTGCCATGGTGCCCGATGCTGGCGAATGGCGGGTGCATCGCGCGGTGGAGTTCATTGAACTGAACCTGTCGGTTGCCCGGCTGACGGCGGAAGATATTGCCAATGATCAGCGCATCAGCCGGCGTCGGCTGGACCAGCTGATGCATGCCAGCTTTGGCTGTTCGATATCCGGTTATCTCTGGCGCAGGCGGATGGATCAGGCGGCCGAAGACCTGCGAGATCCGCGCAAGGCGCAATTGTCCGTGTCGCAGATCGCCTTTGCCAATGGCTTTGAAGATGCCGCCCATTTTTCGCGCGCGTTCAAGCGGCGTTTTGATCTCACGCCGGGGCGGTTCCGGCTGAATTGATCTGCTGCTGGTCCGGGGCGGGGCTTTTCTTGTTCGGCGGTGCCCTTATCATGCAGGCCAGCACCGGCGGCAGATGACCGCCGGAACAGGGAGATTATCATTGCCTCATCATTCGCTCGTTGTCGGCCTGCGTCGGTCGCTGCTGCCGCTGGCGGCCATCCTTGTGGCGGGCTGTGCGGCAATCAACGCCGGTGGCCATACCGCAGCCGCACCGAAAGACATTCCGATCAGGGGCGCCGGCATCTTCCCGGAAAGCATCACCTCCGATCAGGCGGGCAATATCTACCTCGGCAGCGGGGGTGGCACGATCTACCGCGTGCCGGCGGGCGGGCAGGAAGCTGTTCCCTGGATCGCACCCGATGCGACCAATGGGTTGCAATCGCTGTTCGGCGTGCTGGCCGATGACAAGGGTGGGCTGCTGTGGGTCTGTTCCAACCCCGATTTCTTCGCCCCGCCTGCTGCCAATCCCAGGCCGTCTTCGCTGAAGGCTTTCCGCCTGTCCGACGGCGTGCTGGCCGCCAGCCATGATTTTCCGGCCGGGCCGGCCGCCTGCAATGACATTGCCGTGGCGGCTGACGGAACCGTATTCGCCACCGAAACATCGGGCGGGCGGATCTTCGCCCTGAAGCCTGGCGCGAGCGGGCTGGAACTGTTCGCGGCGGGCGACAATCTGGTCGGGGTGGATGGCATCGCCTTTGCCGATGACGGCGCGATGTATATCAACAATGTCCGCGCCAATCTGGTCCAGCGTGTGCGCCGCAAGGCGGATGGCAGCTATGATGGATTAACCGATCTGGCGCTTTCACAGGCTGTTGATGGGCCGGATGGGTTGCGTCCGATCGGCGGCAATCGCTTCCTTCAGGCCGAAGGAACCGGCGGCCGGGTTGCATTGGTCGAAGTGGAAGGGGATCGGGCGACGGTCACCACCATCAAGGATGGGCTGGGCGCCAGTGCGGCCGTCACCCGGGTCGGGCGCATCGCCTACACCATGGATGGCAAGATCGCTTACAAGTTCGATCCGGCGTTGAAGGACAAGGATCCGGGGCCCTTCACGATCCAGGCCTTCCTGTTGCCGGACGGGATTTGATCGGTCCTGCCATCCGGTCAACACACAAGAAAAAGGGCGGAGACACTGTCTCCGCCCTTTTTGTTTCAGGCCGGCGCCTGGATCAGAACGAAGCGTTCAGGCTGATCCAGTAGCTGCGGGCTTTGTCCTTGTTGTTGTAGTGATCGTTGTAGGTCGGTTCGAACTCGCCAGCGGCGATTTCTTCAAAGACAGTGTCATAGGCGCGGAAATCGCGGTTGAACAAATTGTTCACCCGGCCACCAATGGTGAAGTTCTGGTTGATGCGATACTGCGCACCCAGGTTGAACACCTGATAAGCTCGGTAAAACAGCTGTTCGCCGGTCACTGCATCCGTGCCGCGGAAACGGCTGGAACGGTGTTCCACGTTGAACTGCGCGGAAAAGCTCTGTGTAGGCTGCCAGTCGAGCGTGGCATTGGCCATGTGCTTCGCCGTCTGGGTCAGCGGCAGGCCTGCATCTGCACCGCTCTGCTGTTCGCTGTCGGTGTAGGTGTAGTTCGCGCGGATCGAAAGACCATCGAAGAACTGGTAACGGCCGGCGACTTCGGCGCCCTGGATCCGGGCTTCGTCAATATTGACCGGCACGCTGATGTTCGAACCCAGTCCCAGAACGGCATAATAATCGCCCAGATTGGCGCAGGGGCGTTCGAAATTGGTCAGAGCGCAGGGGCGAACCGTGGTGGAACCGATCTTGTCCTTGAACTTGTTGTGGAACACGGTGACGTTGATGCCGCTGTTCTGGGTCGGGTTCCAATAGATTGCGATTTCGCTGTTCACGCTGGTTTCCGGCTTCAGATCCGGGTTGCCGATGAACGGGCTGGTGCCCTGGCCGCCAAAGCCGCGAATCCCGTCATACAGATCGGTGGTCTTTGGGGTCTTGTAACCCGTGCTGACGCCGCCCTTCACGGTCAGGGTCGGGGTGATGTTCAGATTGGCGTAGATGCGCGGGCTGACATGGCCACCGAACAGATTGTGGTTGTCGTAACGGATACCGCCGGTGATCGTCAGAATGTCGATCGGGCTCCAGTTGTCTTCGGCGAAGACCGACCAGATCCGGTGGTCCTGCACGGCTTCGACACCGCCGACAGAGGCTTCGAGGCCGAACACGCCGTCATCCAGATCGCCATCAATGAACTGGCCGCCAACCACGATGTGATGCTTGCCGACAAAATCGGCGACCTGCATGTCGAGCCGGGCATCCAGCGTATATTGCGCGCTTTCCAGCGTACGCAGCGGGCGCGGCAGGAAGGTTTCTTCGGCGATTGCCTTGCGTTGAGCCGTGCTCAGCCCGGCATATTCGCCCGTGCCGCTCCACATTTGCTGCAACAGCTGACGTTCCGCGACGGAGAAGGGCATGGTGCGGCCCTTGTTGTTGGTTTCCACGCGGGCCAGAGAGATGAAGCTGCGACCAAAGCCCCAGTCGCCATTGTGCGTGACGGACCAGTTCAGGCGGTCGAACACCTGGTCTTCGGTATAACCCACGCGCGGCTGGACCACACCGCCGCTGGCGCGCCAGATGCTGTCGATGCCGTCCAGCGTGCCGAGCGGATAGGAAATCGCGCCGGTTTCCGGATCGACGATCGGGGTGTTGTTGTACTTCTGCCGTGAATAATCGACGTCGAAGATGAAGCTGTGGCCTTCAAACGGGGTCAGGCTGATTGCGCCGCCAAACCCGTAATTGGTGTTGTCGACGGTCTTGCCGCCACCACCGAAGCCCAGGCCACGGGTGTGGGACACGCCGGCTGGATCGATGACCGGCGAGAAATCGGGATCGGACGGATAGCGGCGATAGAGCGAACCGCGCAGATTGAGGCCGATCAGGCCAGGGACGATCGGGCCGCTGACATTGGCGTCAAAGGTCATGTCATCGCCAAAGGCGGTGTCTTCCTGGATGGCGCGGCCGAAGGTGGCCGAACCGCTCCAGCGATCACGCACCTTCTTGGTGATGATGTTGATCACGCCGCCCAGTGCATCGGCACCATAGAGGGTGGAGGCGGGGCCACGGATGACTTCGATCCGTTCGATCGCATCCAGCGGCGGGATATGGTTGAACTGGTTGCCGCCGAAGCTGTTGGGATAGATATCGCCATGGTTGTTCTGGCGGCGGCCATCGATCAGGATCAGGGTGTAATCGGCGCCCATGCCGCGGATGCTGATGGTCCGCTGGCCGGTCTTGTCCGATGTTTCGCCGACGTCGACACCTTCAATGTCGCGCACAGCGTCGATCAGCGTCATGTAAGGGCGCTGCTTCAGTTCTTCTGCGGTCACAACGGTGATGCTGGCCGGCGCGTCGGTGATCTTCTGTTCGAAGCCGGCGGCGGTGACGACGATGGTGTTGCCCGGCGCCTGATCAGCCGCATCAGCATTTTCCGCCACTGCCGCATTGTCGACTGCCTGAGCCGGCGCAGCCATCAAAGCGATCGCCAGCAGGCTTGCACCCGCACAGAATTGCCGCGCGGTGCGCGTTGCCAGAATGGTCACAAAAACCCCCATGTCCAATTGAGTGATATTGAAATTGATTATCAAGAACCCGGAGCGCTGTTGAGATATCGGCGGGGGAGGGTCAACCGCAGCAGGGGGCGCAGAAATGTTTTGTAACAATGGGTATTTTGGCGTGATTTTATCGGTGCGGGAGGAATTCAAAAAGCCAACTAAAAGCCAGAATATGGGTAGTTTTTTCTGGTTTGATGAAATTCAAATAGATGGTGCGGAAAACGGCCCAAACAGGGGAGGGCTGAAAAGTCTGGGCGCATTGATTTAAGCCCTGTGATTCTTTTGCAACAGATTCGCATAAGCAATATATCCGAGATGGATATCGGCCATGTTGGGTATATCAAAAAGTGAATGGAATGCTGTGCACACGCGACTCAATGAAAGTCGCGTGATCGTGGCAGGATGCGGACATTGCGCGGATGCTTGCGCAATTCGGGGCTTGCTTCTGATGCGGGGGCGGCCTGCAACCGGGTCAGCAGCGCTGTTTCATCCAGGATGGTTTTGGCCATCAGATGGACCACCCCTTCCTTGCTGCGCTGGATCACCCCCCGGATCAGCATCAGCCGCGCCGCCATCACCGCGCCGCGCTGTTCTTCAAAATCGCGCGCCCACAGCAGCGCATTGACCACGCCGGTTTCATCCTCGATCGTGATGAAGACCGCATTGCCCTTGCCCGGGCGCTGCCGCACCAGCACCACCCCGGCACAAAGCACCGGCGCGCCATCCTTTGCGGTATTGACCTGCGCGCAACTCAAGATGCCGCGCCCGGTCAGTTCGCCGCGCAGGAACTGCATCGGATGGCCTTTCAGCGACAGGCGATGGGTCTGGTAATCGGCCACCACCTCCTGCGCCAGCGGCATGATGGGCAGCGCGGCATCGGTTTCGGTGCCGAGTTCGGGCGCATCCATGGCGGCGAACAGGGATAGCTGTTCCGGTGGTGGCGGTGCTTTATCGTCTGATTGCTCTTCCTTCTCTTTCACCTCTTCCTCAACGGTGCGACGCGCCAGTTTTTGCGGCGGCAGCCGGCGAACTTCCCAACCGGCAGTGCGGCGGCTTTGCCCCAGCGATCCCAAAGCATCGGCATCGGCAAGTAGCGTCATCGCCCGCGCGGGCAGGGCCGCGCGGCGGGCCAGATCCTCTATACTGGTGAAAGGGGCGGCATCCCGTGCCATCTCCAGCGTTTCGGCCCATTCCTGCCGAAATCCATCGATCTGCCGCAGCCCCAGCCGCAGAATAGTGCCGGGCCCTTCTAGGGTATTGTGCCACAGGCTGTGGGCAATATCGATCGGGCGCACCTCCACCCCATGCTCCCGCGCATCGCCGACCAGCTGCGCCGGGGCATAGAAGCCCATCGGCTGGCTGTTGAGCAGGGCGCAGGTGAACACCGCCGGGTGGTGGCATTTCAGCCAGCTGGAAACATAGGCGAGAGAGGCAAAGGCCTGAGCATGGCTTTCAGGAAAGCCATATTCGCCAAATCCCTCGATCTGTTTGAAGCAACGTTCGGCAAATTCACGCTGGTAACCGCGCGCCACCATGCCTTCGATCAGCTTGTCCTTATGCTCGGGCATGGTCCCGTTGCGGCGAAAGGTCGCCATGGCTCGCCGCAGTCTGTCGGCTTCATCCGGGGTGAAGCCCGCCGCAACGATGGCCAGTCTCATCGCTTGTTCCTGGAACAGCGGCACGCCCAGCGTCTTGCCCAGCACTTCGAACAACTGGCCCCGTGGGCCGGGCCATTCCGGTTCTTCCTCCCCATTGCGGCGGCGCAGATAGGGATGGACCATGCCGCCCTGGATTGGGCCCGGGCGGACGATGGCCACCTGGATCACCAGATCATAGAGTTCCTTTGGCTTCATGCGCGGCAGCATGGCGATCTGTGCACGGCTTTCGACCTGGAAGGTGCCGATGCTGTCGCCCCTCTGCAGCATGCGATAGGTGGCTTTATCTCCGTGCTTGATGCTGTCGAGTGTCAGGTCGCCCAGACCATGATCGCGCATCAGGTCGAAGCTTTTGCGGATCGCGGTCAGCATGCCCAGCGCCAGCACATCCACCTTCATCCAGCGCAATTCCTCTATGTCGTCCTTGTCCCATTCGATGAATGTACGATCGGGCATGGCGGCATTGTGGATCGGCACCAGCTCATCCAGTCGTCCCTCTGTCAGCACAAAGCCGCCAACATGCTGGGACAGATGGCGCGGAAATTCGAGCAGTCGCTCGGTCATGTCGCGCAGGCGGATCAATTCGGGGCTGGCAGGATCCATACCCGCCTGAGCCACCCGCTCTTCTGCCACTGGCCCACCGCGTGTGCCCCAGATGGTGCCGGAAAGCCGCGCGGTGATATCCTCGCTCAGCCCCAGCACCTTGCCTACTTCGCGAAGGGTGCTGCGCTGGCGGTAATGGATCACCGTGGCGGCGATGGCGGCGCGATCGCGGGTGTAGCGTTTATAGATGTACTGGATCACTTCCTCCCGCCGTTCATGTTCGAAATCGACGTCGATATCTGGCGGTTCATTGCGCGCGTCAGACAGGAAACGGGTGAACAGCAATTGCTGCTCCACCGGATCGATCGGCGTCACCCCCAGAAAATAACAGACCAGCGAATTGGCCGCGCTGCCACGCCCCTGGCACAGAATTGGCGGGTTCAGACTGCGGGCATGGGCGACGATGTCATGCACGGTCAGAAAATAATTGGCGAAGCCATGGTTGCGGATCAGGCGGAATTCGTCTGCCAGTGTTTCCCGGTATTTTTCCGGCAGCCCATCAGGGAAATATTTCCGGCTGCCCTGATCGACCAGCTGTTCCAGCCAGTCCTGCGCATCCCAGCCCGGCGGCACCGGTTCATTGGGATATTGGTATTTCAGCAGGTCGAGCGTGAAATCAACCACGGCAAACAGATCCTGCGTGGCGGCCAGCGCCTGCGGGCAGGCGGCAAACAGCCGGGCCATTTCCTGCGGTGGTTTCAGATGGCGTTCGGCATGCGCGGCCAGCAGGCGCCCGGCGGTATGGACCCGCGCCCCTTCGCGAATGGCGGTCATCACATCATGCAGCATGCGGCATTCGGGGCGGGCATAAAGCGGATCATTGGTGGCGATCAGCGGCACGCCGGTTTCGCTGCTGATCGCCATGCGCCGGGCCAGTTCCCGCGCATCGCGGCCTGATCGTGGCATGCTGGCCGCCAGCCACAGATGCGGCGTTACGGCCCGCAATTGCGCCAGCAGCGGCGCATCCCCATCCATGGCGATCAGCGCCATGCCTTTTGTATGGGCGATCAGATCGGCCAGATGCAGCGTGCATTCGCCCTTCTCTGCGCGGCGATTGCCCAGGGTCAGCAGCCGGGTCAGCCGCCCCCAGGCCGCGCGATCGGTGGGATAGGCAACAATGTCCGGCGTCTGATCGGCAAACACCAGCCGGGCGCCCACGATCAGGCGAAAACCACCGGCATTCCGGCCCCCGGTTGCATCCATGACATCTTTCCAGCCGCGCCAGGCGCGCACCACCCCGGCCACCGTGTTGCGATCGGCAATGCCGATGCCGGTCAGCCCCAGATGGCGGGCCTGTGCCACCATATCGGTCGGCTGCGATGCCCCGCGCAGGAAGCTGAAGCTGGTCGCCGCGACGGGTTCTGCAAAGGCGATCATGCAAACAACCCGTGCAGATACCAGGGCGGATGGGGTTCGCTTCGTTCACCGAACAGCCCATGGCGGAACACCCAGAACCGCCGCCCGGTGCTGTCTTCCACGCGATAATAATCGCGGGTGAAACCGGCCGCATGGCCGCCGGCATGGCCATCCATGCTGCGCCACCATTCCGGGGCGATGCGTTCGGGTCCTTCGGCCAGCCGCACGCGATAGCTCTGCCCGCGCCAGTGGAACTGCAGCGGTGGGCCATCGGGAACGTCGGCAATGGTTTTGATGCGTTCGGGCGGATCGAACAGCAGGATCGGGCGGGGCAGGCCGGCCTGGATGGCATGTTGGTGCGTTGCGGGCCATTCTGCCGCCGGAACCTGGGTCGCGGGCAGCCAGCGCTGGGCGCTTTCGGGAATATGCCGATCCTGCGGATGCAGCCGGCGGATCGCATCAGGGCCAAGCCGCGTGGCCAGCCGGTCGATCAGCGCGGTGATGTCATCCTGGGGCGGGCTGTCGCCGTCCAGCGCGGTCTGCTGTGCGGCCAGTGGTTCGGTGCGCGGCACGGCCAGCGCTATGGCGTCAAAGCCGAAACCCGGATCGATCGGATCGGCCAGATGGTCGATCCTTTCGCGCAGCAGCCGCATTATCGGAGCGGGATCGCGCAGCGGAGTGGATGTTTCCACCGCCAGATACCGCTTTGCCCCATCGCCGCGTTCCAGCCTTACCGCAAAGCGCCGTCCGCCCAATTGGCGGGTTTCCATCTGCCGGGCGACCGCGCCCAGCAGGGTTTCGATAACCTCCAGCGCATCATCGACATGGCGGATCGGTTCGGCAAAGCGCGCGCCGGCGCGGATTGGTTCTTCCTCCCGCCGGGGGGTGATCGGGTGTGGCGCATCGCCCAGAATGGCGCGCAGGCGGGTGACTGCATCCGCGCCGAAGCGCGCGGCCAGCCCGGCCATCGGGCGGCAGGCCAGATCACCCAGCGTGGTCAGCCCGGCACGGTGCAGCCCGGCCAGCGCAGCCTCCGGCAACTCCAGCGCGGCCACCGGCAGGCTGCGGATGCCCTCTTCCTGCAAGGGTGGCGCGCCAAAGCGCGCCAGCGCGCGGGCGGCGGCAGCATGGCTGGCGATGGCATGGCGGCTGCGCAATCCGGCATCTTCCCGCGCCAGCCGGGCCAGCGCATCATCCCCACCGAACAGATGGCCGCAGCCGGTTATGTCCAGCATCAGCCCATCGGGCGGCTGGCTTTCGACCATCGGCGTAAAGCGCATCATCCGCGCGGCCATGCGTTCCAGCTCTGCGGCATCGGCCGCCGGATCATGCGGCGATGTCAGCAGTTCCGGGCAGCGGGCCCGTGCATCGGCCAGGGTCATGCCCGGCTTCAGCCCCTGCTGCGCGCTGACCGGGCTGATCGCTGCCAGCCGCAGCGCATTGCCCGTCCGTATCACCAGCGCAAAGGGTGCCGGCTGTGTTCCCGGCGGGGTTGTGGGCGGATTGCCATGCGCCCGCATCGCCACTTCGCAGGGCAGCCAGGGAAACCACAGCGCCAGATAACGGCGCCGGGGATTTGATGGGCGGGGTGGCGAAAGCCGGTCGGGCGGGGATTTCCCGGAAACAGCCATCATTCTCATTCCATTGCAGCTGCCAGCACAATCCCGCCGTCCCACCGCGGTGGCGCAGCAGTTCCGCCTCAATCACCGGCAGGCCGGGTGTCACCCCGGCAAGGGCCACAGAAGGCTGGCTGCGGATTGCCCAGCGGCTGTGCGCGGCACTGCTGCGCGGGGAGGCATCGCCGCGCAGCATGATGACGGGCAGGGCGGATTTTTCCGCCGCCAGCACCAGCCGGCGGCTGGCGGTCAGATCATAACGGGCGCAATCGCCCCAGCTTTCCAGCACCACGGCCGCCAGCTGCGGACAACGCGCCGCATCCAGCGCCGCCTGTAGCAGCGCCAGATCATCGGGCGCACGCACCAGCACCAGCCGCGATGGGGCAAGGCCCAGCTGCAACCATCCTTCGCCATAAGGAACTGACGGTCCCCCCGCTCTGCGTCTGGTTGATTGCAGCAGCATGATCGGCCTGTCCCGCGCAGCGGACGTCGTGGCAAAGGCCAGCGCGCTGGCCCAGTCTTCCACCCCGGCATGAATTTCATGCAATTGCCCGGCACCCAGCGCAGGGATCGGCATGCCGGCCGGCGCAGCGGCAGGGGGGGCTTCAGGTGGAGCGGGGCCCGGGATGGTCAGGGCATTTTGAAGCATTGTGGAACAGCCCTCGAATCGAGAATGTTCCTATTATGTTCCAAAATGTCACCCTGAGTCCACCGTCTCACCCGCGATGACGCAGGGTTTCCACCAACAGGGCAAAGGCAGGCGAGGCGTGCCGTCGGCTGGGGTAATAGAGGTGATAGCCGGCGAAAGGTTCGCACCAGTTCTCCAGCACGCGGACGAGCCGGCCTTCGGCGACATGGTCGAGCACCTGATCTTCTGGCAGATAGGCCAGTCCCAGACCATCCAGTGCGGACTGGAGGCGCAGGCCGATATTGTTGAACACCATCTGGCCTTCGATCCGCACATTCACCTCGTGCCCGTCCTTGTCGAGATCCCAGGGAAAGATGCCGCCATAGGTTGGCAGGCGGATACCGATGCAGTTCTGCGCCATCAGATCCTGCGGGGTCAGCGGAATGGGATGGCGGGTGAAATAATCGGGTGACCCGACCACTGCCATGCGCAGGTCCGGCCCGATCCTGACTGCGATCATGTCCTTTGCCACCTGGCCGCCCAGGCGGACCCCGGCATCATAGCCGCCGGCCACGATATCGGTCAGCCCATAGTCGACGATGATTTCCACGCGGATGTCCGGATGATCAGGCAGGATCCGGCGCAACGCGGGCTGCAGCACGGAGATCGCCGGATGTTCGCCGGCATTGATGCGGATGGTTCCGGCCGGCTTGTCGCGCAGCTGGCTGAGCGCGGCGAGTTCCTGGGCAATGTCGTCGAAACGCGGGGCCAGCGTATCGAACAGCCGCCGCCCGGCTTCGGTCGGGGCGACGCTGCGGGTGGTGCGGGTCAGCAGGCGCAGCCCCAGTCGCGCTTCCAGCCCCTTGATCGTCTGGCTGAGGGCCGATTGTGATACGCCCAGCCTTGCCGCCGCCCGGGTAAAGCTCAATTCCCTGGCAACGACCACGAAAGCGGCCAGTTCGTTGTAGTTTTCTGTCGCCATTGATTAGACCAACTTATCAGAACATGCGGATTATAGCGGCTAATCCGGTTCCTGCCAGCGCACTATCTCCTTCCATGACGCGATCCCACGGCAGCAGATCGCGCTGGAAGGAGAATTCGCATGGCTCAGGATATCACCATTGGGCGTCGTGCCGTGCTTGCCGGCGGGGCTGCGCTGGCCAGCCTTGTTCCGGCAAGCAGTCTCGGCGCTGGCGGTGCCTTCGCCCGCGCTGCGGGGGGAACGGGCGCTACGCCGATGCCGCCGGCCGGCCCTTACCGCCGGCTTGGTACGCTGGAGGTGTCAGCGATTGGTTTGGGTGTGCAAAATATGAGCCGCACCTATCAGACGACCATTCCCAGCCGGCCGGAGATGATCCGGATTATCCGCAGCGCGTTTGAACGCGGGGTCACCTTCTTCGATGCGGCAGAGGCCTATGGCCCATGGGAGGTGGAGCGGATTTTGGGGGAGGCGGTGCAGCCCATTCGCGATCAGGTGGTGATTGCCACCAAATTTGGCTGGAACATCGATCGGGAAACCGGCCGCCGCCTGCCGGGACTGAACAGCCGGCCAGACCATATCAGGGCGGTGGTGGAAGCGATGTTGCGTCGCCTGCGCACCGACCGGATTGATCTGCTGTACCAGCATCGTGTCGATCCGCAGGTGCCGATCGAGGATGTGGCCGGGATCATCAGTGAACTGAAGGCGCAGGGCAAGGTGTTGCACTGGGGTCTGTGCGAGATGGGGCTGAACACCCTGCGCCGGGCGCATGCAGCCTTGCCGGTCAGCGCGGTGCAAAGCGAATATTCGATGCTGTGGCGCGGGCCGGAGGCTGAGGTTCTGCCGCTTTGCGCTGAACTGGGGATCGGCTTCGTGCCGTGGAGTCCGCTCGGTGTCGGGTTTCTGGCCGGGGCGATCGATGAACGGACTGCCTATGCCGATGGTGATATCCGCAAGAATGAAACCCGTTTTGCCCCGGACAATATCGAAGCCAATCTCGCGCTGGTGGCTCTGTTACGCGATTGGGCGGTCCGCAAGCAGGTTGCGCCAGCGCAGATCGCGCTGGCCTGGCTGCTGGCCCAACGCCCGTGGATCGTGCCGATCCCTGGCACGACGCAGATGGCCCATATGGTCGAAAACACCGCTGCCAGTGATGTGCAGTTTACCGCAGCGGAAACGGCCGAACTGAACGCCGCCGTTGCCGCCATCGCGATCAGGGGGGAAAGATTGCCGCCGGCGGTGCAGGTCTTTTCCGGGGTTGAAGCCCGGCAGAAGGGGCAGTGAGCGGGCAAGGGGATGGTGAGCGGAATCTGTCCCGCCGCATGATTTTGGCTGCGCCAGCGATGCTGGCCGCACCGGTAGCGCTGGCCCTTGGCCACACGATGATCAATGCGCAGGATGGCAAAAACGTTCACCCGAATGAACCGCGGCAACTGATTGCCTATCTGACCCGCTCGGGAAACACCCGGGTGATCGCTGAAACACTGCAGCGGGCGCTGAAGGCTGATCTGTTCGTTATCAGTCCGCTGCAGCCCTACCCTGCCGACTATGAACAGCATGTCGCGCAAGCCACGCGTGAGCGCGCCAGTGGATATGAACCACCGCTGGCAGCCCGGGTCGAAGCCATGGCGGGATATGCCGAGATTTTCCTCGGCTTTCCGATCTGGGGGGAAACTGCACCCCCGCCGATCCGCAGTTTCCTGACTGCATATGACTGGGGCGGCAAGACGATCCGCCCCTTCATCACCCATGGTGGATATGGTCTGGGCAACAGCCTGTCAGTGATCGCGGCCCATGCCCCAGATGCGCAAATCGCGGAGGCTTTCGTGATGGAGGCTGATCAGGAACGGCGGACGCTCAATCAGGTCAATGGCTGGCTTGGCCGCATTCAGGGATGACGATCATGAAGACACGCATTCTGGGCAATCCGGAAACGGGGCTGGCGGTTTCCGCCCTCGGCCTTGGTTGCATGGGCATGACCTCGCTTTATGGCAGTCCGCCGGACAGGGCGGACATGATCGGATTGATCCGTGCGGCGCATGATGATGGTATTACGCTGTTCGATACGGCCGAAGCCTACGGCCCCTTCGCCAATGAGGAACTGCTGGGTGAAGCGCTGGCGCCGATCCGCGACAGGGTGGTGATCGCCACCAAATTCGGTTTCGATATTGATCTGGCAACGGGCGCCCGAAACGGCGGGACCAACAGCCGGCCGGACCATATCCGTGCCGTTGCCGATGCTGCGCTGAAGCGGCTGCGGACTGACCGGATTGATCTGTTCTATCAGCATCGCGTTGATCCCGATGTTCCGATTGAAGAGGTTGCGGGCGCGGTCCGCGATCTGATCGCAGCGGGCAAGGTTGGGCATTTCGGCATGTCCGAAGCCGGAGTGGAAACCATCCGGCGTGCCCATTCAGTTCAGGCTGTGACGGCGGTGCAGAGCGAATATTCGCTGTTCTGGCGCGGCCCGGAACAGGAATTGCTGCCCGTTCTGGCGCAACTGGGGATCGGTTTTGTTCCTTTCAGCCCGCTGGGGGCGGGTTTCCTGACCGGTACGATCACGGAGACTACCCGGTTTGAGGCCGATGATTTCCGCAATGCTGTCCCCCGTTTCAGCGCGGAAGCGCGCCGCGCCAATATGGCCCTGGTGGAGATTGTGCAGCGCCTGGCCACACGCAGGCAGGCAACGCCGGCGCAGGTCGCGCTGGCCTGGTTGCTGGCGCAGCGCCCATGGATCGTACCGATTCCGGGGACGACCAAATTGCAACGCCTGCGGGAAAATGAAGCGGCGGTCTTACTGGAACTGACGGCGGCTGATCTGGCTGAAATTGAAGCGGGAATGGCCGATGTCGTGTTGCTGGGCGAACGTTTGCCCGCTGCTTCGCTCAAGATGACGGGCCTCTGATCTGATGGATGACCACGCGGCTTGAATTTCTGCATTGCAGCAGCTTGACATGTATTCTCAATCGATTTAGTTGAGATTCATCGGGCTGATCCTGGCCCTGCCGTTTTGGCGAACAGGATCCGCGGCTTTTGATCGGGAAAGCAGCTTGCGCCGCGTTACCAAAGGCTAAAGCGCGCGATACCCAGGCGACCACGCCCGGTGTCGTGTTCCCTCCAGGTGAGGCGATACGATACAATGCAAGTGATTGGGCAAATGACCACGACATTCTGACGTGATCCGTGCCGCCGGCAAGGCGCCAGCAGGCTGATTGATCGCGTGCAATCTGTGAAACCGAACACCCGGCGCGGGCGCGATCATGTGCCTGGCGCGGTGATCGGCTGTGCCTCGTGCAACCACACCGGTGGCGCATGAACTTCCATAAAATCCAGAAATTTCAGCGGCCACTGGGGGCTGCTCCAAGGGGAATATCATGAGAATTTCACGTTCAGGAGGGTATCTGCTCGCGCTGGCCGGTCTTGCACTTGTGCCGGCCATCCCGGCGGTGGCGCATCATTCTTTCGCCGCCATGTATGATGCCAACAAACCGATCCGCCTGCAGGGCAAGCTGGTTCGCGTGGAATGGAGCAATCCGCATTCCTATTTCCATATTGAGGTGACCAATCGCCAGGGCGCGAAATCGGTCTGGGCCTGCGAAGGTGCAGGGCCGGGCGCGCTGTCGCGCCGGGGTTTCAACCGCAGCGACATCAAGATCGGTGAGACGCTGGTGGTCGATGGCTATCTGGCCAAAAGCGGCGGCCGCATTATCGATGCGCGGCGCATCACCCTGCCTAATGGTCGTTCGCTTAGCGGCGGTACACCGGGCGACGGCGGGCCGGGTTCCACCCCTGCGCCTGCTGCGCGCTGAGCTTCCGGGGGTAGCATGGCCGCCGTCAGCCCGTATTTTCCGTCGGACAGCAATGTCCCGTCCCTGATCTGGGCGATCTATGAAAGCCCGGTCGCGCTCTACATCCGGGAATCGGAAACGATTTTTCCGGTGCTGCAGACTTTCCATGTGCTGGGCCTGATGCTGATGCTGGGGACGATCCTGGTGGTCGATCTCAGGATTCTGGGTGTCTCGCTGACCTCACGCTCTCCGCTGGAGGTGGGCCGGGATCTGCTCCCCTATACTTGGGCGGGTTTCGTGGTGGTGTTGATCAGCGGATTGCTGCTGCTGACGGCGCAGGTCGGGCGGATCTACGAAAATGATTTCCTGCGCGCCAAGCTGGCCCTGCTGATCCTCGCCGGGATCAATGTCATTGTTTTCCATCTCGGTTCGTACCGATCGATCGCGCAATGGGGCGTCAGCGTAACCCCGGGTTCTGCCCGGATTGCTGCCGCCACCTCGCTGACCCTGTGGTCAGCCGTGATCATCGCCGGCCGATATATAGCGTATTACTGATCATGGCTGTTCAAGCGACTTTCGATTGGCTGGGCAGCACCGCAGCCGGGCAATATCTTGCGGCTTCGACGCCGGCCTTTGCCGCCGTCCAGTCCATCCATTTGCTGGCATTGGCGGCGCTGGGCGGGGCGGTGTTCATCACCGATCTGGCCAGTTTGCGGCTGATCTTCCGCAGCAGCGCACCGGGGGAAATCGCCCGCGGGATTTTCCCGATCTTTGTCGCGGCGCTGCTGGGCATGATCGTGTCGGGCACGCTGCTGGTGGCGGCGGGGCCGACCAAATATCTGCTGAACCCGCTGTTCGGGCCCAAGCTGGCGGCGCTTGCCGTGGCGGTGGCGATCCATCTCGGGCTGCAGAAACTGGAACTGCGCAATGCGGTCGGCGCCGATGGCGCGCAGGCCGTTGCCGCAACCCGCACGCTGGCCGTGCTGTCCATCATCGCCTGGCTGGTGGTGGCGGTGATCGGGCGCTGGGTCGGCCTGATCTGACGCGAATGAACAACTGAATTGAGCAGGTTGAATTGAGCTGGGACCGGCCAGGACAGGCCGGCCCGACATGAGTGAGCAAAAAATATCATCCAGGGGTTTTGGAAATTGAAACGGTCAAGATATCTGCTGGCAATCGCGGCCGCCGGGCTGCTCTCCTCCCTTCCATCCGCCGTCGGGGCACAGGATGTGTCACCCGCCCGCACCGCGCAGGAACGCATTCTGGGCAAGCCCTACAATGGTCCGCGTGTGGAAACGCCGCGCGATGCCGAAGGGCACCCGTTGCTGACCGGGTTCTGGAAGCTGTTGCATGAACCGGGCAAGCCCGATGGCAATCTGGGCAAGGATCAGCCGGGCTTCCGCCTGCCCTATACCCAGGCCGGGTTGCAGGCGCTGGCCGCCAATCAGCAGGTGATCGATCCGGAAGCCCGTTGCCTGATCACCGGCATGCCGCGCCTGCTGACCAGCGTGCTGCCGTTTGAAATTTTGCAGACGCCCGAACGGCTGGCGACCTTCCATCAGCTGAGCTGGCACCGCTGGGTATGGCTGGATGGCCGCCAGCGGGAAGAAGATCAGGATCCGCGCTATCTCGGCAATGCGCTGGGCCATTGGGAAGGCGATACGCTGGTGATCGAATCCTCCGGCTTCCACGACAGTGAGCTGGGCAACATCTGGCTGGACGACAACGCCAATCCGATCAGCGGCCAGGCGGTGGTGGTCGAACGCTGGAGCCGGCCCGATTATCACCATCTCAAGCTTGAACTGACCTATACCGATCCGGTCTATTATTCGCAGCCGATCACCTATTCGCGCAGCTGGGTCCATGGCGATCCGGGCGAATATCTGACCGAGTTTTCCTGCGAATGGAACACGCCCTGGATCCTGACCCATCTCGAAAAGGGACCGGGTACGATCGGTGAAAACGGTAATCGCGGATTTGGTGCCAACAACCAGATCGTGCCCGACTGGCCGCTTGGCGCGGTCGAGGGCAATCGCGGCACCGGTTACTGGCTCTATCGCAAGAACAAGCCGAAGCCGTCCGATCTTCCGCCCGGCGTTGAAGCCGCTGCGACCGCCGATGCGGATGAGCTTGAGGATTAACGCAAGTCTGCGCCGCGGCTGACGCGGCATGGATAAGATTTTGCGAACACAAGGATAATTCGATGCGCAAAGCATATGTTCTGCTGGCGGCTGTGGCTGGTCTGGTGGGCCTGCCGGGCACCGCCCTGGCCCAGGAAGCCCCCCCGCCGGAAGCCACGATTGCCACCCCGGCTGCGCCCTATACCGGGGAACAGCAGGCGGCCCCGCGCGGGCTGGATGGCAAGCCCGATTTTACAGGTTTCTGGCGGGGTATCCGCCAGCCGGGCAAGCCGGGCGGCAATCTGGGCAAGGATCAGCCCAATTTTCAGCTGCCGCTGAATGAAACCGGGTTGCGGGCGCAGGTCTATAGCCAGAACCATACGGTCGACCCGGAATCGATCTGCATTCTGGGTGGCATCCCGCGCCACAATGGCAGCGGGCTGGCATTTGAAATCCTGCACACGCCCAAGCGGCTGGCGACGCTGTACAATTACAACACCCATCGCTGGGTGACGATCGATCCTGATCTGCGCCATCCGGCCAATCCCGATCCGCGCTATTTCGGCCATGGCATCGCCCATTGGGAAGGCGATGTGCTGGTAATCGAGACGCGCGGCCTGCGCGACAGTTCGAAAGATCACATCTGGCTGGATGAAAATGGCAATCCGATCAGCGATGAAGCCGTGGTGATCGAACGCTGGAGCCGGCCGGATTACCACCATCTGCAGCTGCAGATGACCGTGACCGACCCGAAATATTATGCCCGGCCTTTCACCTTTGACCGGACCTGGCAACGGGCGGACAAGGGGCAGGGCGCGAATGAATATGCCTGCAACGAAACCAACAATGCGCGCGATCACATTGGCCCGGGTGCCGGCATCATCGGCCCCGATGGCAATCGCGGTTTTGGCTACAATGAACCGCTTCCCGACGTGCCGCCGGGTCCGGAAGCCTATGAGGATCTGCTGCTACCCTGAAGCAGGACAGAGACATCCCTGCGTGCCGCTGAAGCGAGAGCAGCGCACGCAGGGGTGACCGGAAGAAGGTGTGGCGTGTCGCCGCTGACGGCGCAGCGTCACGAAAACAGGGTCTGATCCCGCCCTGTTTCGCCTTGTCAGGGATCCGCGGCTTTTGAACGGGAAGCAGCTTGCTCCGCGTCACCAACGGCTAAAGCGCGCGATACTGAAGCGGCAGCGCTAGGTTCGTGTTCCCCTTTCTGAAAAGGGTAAGAGCATGAAAAAACAAAATAAAAACTAAAAACAAACAATTCGAACTGTCCGAAAATTCGGTGATTTCCAGACATGCGTCCGTCTCTGGCGGGCGCAGCCGATGGCCTGCGCCATCGCATGAGGGGCCCATATAGCCATGAATGACCATTCCACTGCCATTTCCCGTTTCGCCATCCGGCTGCGCGCGCGCAGCGTGGTTGCTGCCACACTGACCGCGGCGCTGCTGCTGCCGCATACGGTCCTTGCTGCTGATGAAGCAGCGGCAGAAGCTGCCGAGGCAGAACAGGCCCAGCAATCGGGCGAAGCCATCACCGTAACTGGCGCGCGCGCGGCCGGGCGCACGGTGGCCGAAGCCGTGGCGCCGATCGACATCGTCAGCGGTGAAGCGATTGAACAGGCCAACAAGGCCAATCTGCTGGAACAGCTGCAGAGCAATCTGCCATCCTTCTTCGTCCAGAATTCGGGCACGCCCAATATCGGCAGCATGGTTCGCGCTGGCGAACTGCGCGGACAGAATGCCGGCCACACGCTGGTGCTGGTCAATGGCAAGCGCCGCCATTCAACGGCATTCCTCGGCGCGGGCGGGCAATCCGCCACCGCGCCGGTCGATCTGGCGACCATTTCCAGTTCTTCGATCAAGCGGCTGGAAGTGCTGCGCGATGGTGCATCGGCCATCTATGGTTCGGATGCCATTGCCGGCGTGATCAACATCATCACTGATGATTCACCCGAAGGCGGCGATGCCTCGATCCGTTATGGTCAGCAATTTGCCGGTGATGGCGAAACAGTTGTTGCCCAGATCAGCCAGGGCTTCGGCATCGGCAATGGCGGCCATCTGCGCCTGTCGGGTCAGTATGACGAACAGAAGATCGTTATCCGCAATGGCCCGGTGAATCCGGCGCTGCTCTATTACTTCCCCATCAATCCGGCGACCGGGCAGGAAGGGCTGCCGGCGGGCAATCTGGAATCCAACCCGACCCTGCCGGCCGGCTGGACGCCCAACCCCAAAGAAGCCACGCGCGACAACAACGCCTGGATCAATTCGGGCAAGACCCCGTTTCGCCTGATCACCGGCACGGCCGATTTCAGCCTGCCGGTGGGTGATGTGGAACTCTATGCGCTGGGCACCTATGCCCATCGCACGGCCAGCGCGCCGCAGAATTTCCGCACGCCCAATCGCAATGCCAATGTCCGTTCAATCTATCCGGATGGCTACACCCCGGTGGAAGAAATCCGGGAGGATGATTTCTCCTTCCTGTTTGGGGTGAAGGGTGACAGTCTGCTCGGTTTCGATTGGGATGTCAGCAGTGTCTATGGCCGCAATTCCATCGATATCCATGTCACCAATTCGCTGAACGCCACCTATGGCGCCAACAGCCCGACCGAATTCTACATCGGCAATCACACCTATTCGGCCTGGACGTCCAATTTCGATCTGCATCGCAGTTTCGATGTCGGTGGCATCCCGGTCGATCTGTCGCTGGGGGTCGAGCACCGGCGTGAAAACTACACGCTGGGTGCCGGTGATGAGGAAGGCTATACCCATGGCGGCGCGCGGGTGCTGGATGGCCCGAACGCCGGCAATCTGTTGCCCAATTCCTTCGCCGTGTCGCAGGCCCTGCCGGCCTATCGCCCGGCCGAAGAACAGGATGTCAGCCGCAACAGCACATCGGGTTATATCGGGCTCAGCATCAAACCGATCCCGCAATGGACCATCGATCTGGCGCTGCGCGGCGAGCATTTCTCCGACTTTGGCGAGGTCGGGACCTGGCGTGCATCCACGCGGTTTGATTTCATCCCCGAACTGGCGGTGCGCGGCACCATTGCCACTGGTTTCCATGCGCCGGCCCTGGCGGCGCTGTCGCACCGTTCGGTCGGCAATGCCAACACCACCACCAATTACACGCTGGCGGTCACCTCTGCAGAGGCGCTGGCGCTGGGTGCCAAGCCGCTGCAGCCGGAACGTTCGCGCAATTACAGTGCCGGTGTGGTGTTCCGCCCGACGCCGGGCCTGAACATCGCGGTGGATGTGTTCCAGATCGATGTGCGCAACCGCATCACCTCTCTCGGCAATATCAACACCGGGGCCCGCTGGCTGGACAATCCCGCCAATGGCACGCCGGCCCCGGGCCAGTCGGTATCGCAACTGCTGACCAATGGGGTGATCAACCCCAATGATGGCATCAGCTATCTGGTCAATTCGTCGGACATTCGGACGCGCGGCATTGAAATCACCGCGGACAAGACCTTCCGCCTGGGTACGGACACGTCCTTCCGGCTGGGTTATGCCGGGGCCTTCCTCGAACGGAAGATCACCCGGATCTATGATGCGCCGGCTTTGCTGACCGGATACAATCCCAGTATTACCCTGCTCAGCGCGGGTGACCGGACCAATCTGGAAAACACGCTGCCCAAGCAGCGGCATATCATCACCGGAAATCTGGAAGCCGGCCGGTTCAGCTTCCTCGCCCGGCAAAGCTATTGGGGCAAGCTGCCGCGTTCGGGTATTGTCCCGGTTGGTTCACCCAATGCCGGGGCAGAGATCTTTTATGATCTGGGCGCGTTCTGGACCACGGATCTCAATATCTCCTACGCGGTCAATGACCGGCTGACGCTGTCGGTGGCGGGCAACAATATCTTCGAAGCCAAGCCTGATCGGACACCGGCAGAACTGCAGGCGTTCACCCAACTGTGGAGCTATGGCAACAATGGCGCGATCGGGGCCGAAGGTGGCTTCTGGTCGGTCAAGCTGGATGTGAAATGGTGATCATCCTGCCGGCATAAAGAAAGGCCTGGGCAACGCCCGGGCCTTTTCGTTTTACCTGGCAAGCAAGTCAGGCGCCTGATCAATCAGGGCGGCGGGGCTTGGGGCCCTTGCCGAAACCGCCCTTGCGCGGGCCGCCTTTACCAAAACCACCCTTGGGCGGGCCATCCTTGCGCACGAAGCTCTTGCCTGGGCGGTCGCCCCGATCGTTGCCCCGTTCACCGCCGCGATCAAACCGACCCTGCGGCTTGTTGCCGGCATTATCGCCGCCCTTGCCGAAGCGGCGGTTTTCGCGTGCGGTGTCGCGCGGCGGCACGGCCGAGGCTTCGATCATCACATCGCTGCCATCTTCTGCCCCACCGGCCGTCCGCTGCACGGCGGCATTGAACTTTTCGGCGATCGCGCGCGGAATCTGGAAATAGCTTTCATTGGCGGCGATGCGGATGGCGCCGATTTCATTGCGGGTGATGTGGCCGCGACGGCACAGCAGCGGCAGGATCCAGCGCGCATCGGCATTCTGCCGCCGGCCGATATCCATCCGGTACCAGACGATATCTTCAAAGCCTTCGCGGTGGCGATCCTTGCGGCCGGCTTCGTAACCGGCAGAGGTGTCTTCGTTGAAATCTTCCGGCTGCGGCAGGCTGGCGCGGTGCATCCGCACATAGGCAGCGGCGATATCTTCCGGGCTGCGCTGTTCCATCACCCGTGCGGCGATTTCGCGATCTTCTTCCTCGAACTCGGCCGGCTGCAGCAGCGCGGCGAGCAGGCGTTCGCGATCCTGCTGGCGGATGGCCTCTGCCGTAGGCGGGTTGATCCATTCAGCGGTGACGCGGGCACCGCGCAGCATGCCTTCCACGCGCTTGCGACGCGGATAGGGTACGATCAGAACGGCGGTGCCCTTCTTGCCCGCGCGGCCGGTACGGCCCGAACGGTGCTGCATGGTTTCCGCATCGCGCGGGATTTCGACATGAACCACCAGCGTGACGGAGGGCAGATCGATCCCGCGTGCGGCAACGTCAGTCGCCACGCAGACGCGCGCACGCTTGTCGCGCAGGGCCTGCAGCGCCTGGTTGCGCTCCGACTGCGAATGTTCGCCCGACAGGGCGACCACGCCAAAGCCGCGTTCCTGCAGCGTTGCATGCAGGCGGCGGACATTGTCGCGCGTGGCGCAGAACAGGATGGCGGTTTCCGCTTCATGGAAACGCAGCAGATTGACCACGGCGTTTTCAATTTCAGCCGGGGAAACGGACATCGCCTGATAGGCGATATCGCCATGGCCACGAGTGTCGCCAATGGTCGAAATACGCAGTGCATCGCGCTGATAGCGGCGGGCCAGATTGGCGATCTGCGGCGGCATGGTCGCCGAAAACAGCAGGGTGCGGCGTTCTTCCGGTGTGGCGTCGAGAATTTCTTCCAGATCGTCGCGGAAACCCATGTCGAGCATTTCATCGGCTTCATCGAGCACGATGATGCGCAGGGCCGACAGGTCGAGCGCGCCACGCTCCAGGTGATCGCGCAGGCGGCCCGGGGTGCCGACCACGATCTGCGCGCCATCGCGCAGCACGCGGCGTTCCTTCGACGGGTCCATCCCGCCCACGCAGGTGGCGATGCGGACACCGGCATCGCGATAGAGCCAGCTCAGTTCGCGGCTGACCTGCAGCGCCAGTTCGCGCGTCGGCGCGATCACCAGGCCCAGCGGAATGCGCGACACATCGGCAATCAGGCCGTCAGCCAGCAGCAGATCGCTCGCCATGGCGGCGCCGAAAGCCACGGTTTTGCCCGAACCGGTCTGGGCAGAAACGACCAGATCGCGGCCAATGGCCTCTGTTTCCAGTACGGCAGACTGGACAGCGGTAAGTTCGGTATAGCCGTGCGCGGAAATGGCTTCGGCAAGCACCGGCGGAAGATTGGTATGCAGCATGACGCCCTTGATCAATATGGTCCTGCCCCGAAGGCCTGCGGACCGGGAGTTTCAGTTCCTGAAACGAAAATACCCCGGTCAAAAGCGGCAATACGACAGTTCCGCAGCGCGGAATCGACCACTGATCATGTTCGGGATGGCTCGCCCCTAGCAGCTTTGTGACCGATCGACCAGATGATCAGCCCATCGGGCAAATCTATTTCTGCCGGTGTTGCCGAATGGGTGAAAACCAGTCCATCCCGCCGTGCGCAATCGGCCAGGATCATGGCATCGGTCGCCCCGGTTATGCCGGTGATCGAACAGGCCGGATCGATCTGTCCAGCGCAATGCTGATACCACAGCAATGCCGCATCCATGCGGCAATCGAGGGCATTTATGGCCCCGGCCGCAAGGGCACGCGCGGCGAAGATCCGGGCCTGCCGGAATCGCCCGTCAAAGATGACGCGGTCGTTGCGTGGCAAATCGGCCGCAGCGGCATGGGTGATCCCAGGAAAGCCAAGGGCCGGCAGGGCCAGCGCCATGCAACGCAGGACATCGCGCCGGATCATCGGTCTGTACCTGTCTGACGCGCGGCAGACAGGCCGGCGATGATTCGCGCCAGTTCTTCGTCGGATACTTCCAGCCGGGACATGGCCGGCATGGCGCCCACGCCGTTGCGGACAATTGCCCGGATGGCGGCATCGGGCAAATTGTGGGTCCGGTGTATCAGCGACCGGGCTTCGCCGCGCCGATCGCTCAGTACGCGGACGCCAAAGCCGCCACGGTCATGGCAGGTGCCGCAGGCATTGGCATAGTCACGCGGGACATTTGTCGGCGGTGCGTCCTGCGCCTGCGATCTGGCCTGCAGGGTAACGCCCGCCGCCAGCAGGATCAGGCAGGTTGCTGCGCGCATGATCATGGCCGTGTTTCCCGCATGGAACGGGGCCAGATGCCCTGCTTGCCTGGCGCCAGAATGCCATTGGGGTCGATGGCGTCTTTCATCCAGCTGTTCAGCCGGCCCAGTGCATGCCCACCAAAATCATAGGTTTGCGCGACATCATCCATATAGCTCAGATGGCTGCGATATTCACCGAAGCCCCGCGCCCGGGCATCTTCCATCAATGCACGGAAAAGCTGGTCGGCCCGGCTGGTCATTTCGGCATCGCCGCGATCATAGGCCAGCATATTGACCACATTCACATGGCGCTGCCCCAGCGTGACCCCGCCGTAGAAATCGAAATCATGCTGCCGGAACAGCGCGCGTGACCGGCTGATCTGCTGTTCGATCGCCTGCCTGTCTGGCGGCAGCACCGGGGAAAACCCCAGATGCCCGCCATGGGGCGATATCCAGTTGGCGATCCGCAAGGGGAAGCTGATCGGCACGCCATGCGAGGGCGCCTGCGGCCGGGGTTCGCCGCGTTGCCAGCGGCTGGTGGTGAAGCGCTGGCTGGTGTGGCGGGCGATCTGGTCGCTGACCACCTTGGCGCGGGCGCGGTTCAGATCGGGCTCGCCATAGAAACTCAGATGCAGACCCCACCAGCCCAGTTTGAAATCTGCCATGATGTCTGCGTGGCGGGCATCGGGAATGGCGTGTTTGCCATCGGCCCATTCGGCACGGCGGCCCGATCCCATGACGATCCGCATGAAATTGCCGATATTGACCGGCCCCTGGATCACCCCGCGCAGGCACAGCGGGGCCAGCGCTTCGACCACCCAGCCGATGTCGCTTTCCTGCGGCAGTTCCATGCTTAGCGACAGCACCTCTTCCGGTTCGGGCGTTAGCCAGATGCCCGCGCGGGTGACCACGCCGAAATTGGATTGCATGAACAGCCGATCCCAGCTGGGGCCATAGCTATAGGGAAACAGGTTCCAGCAGGGTGATCCGGCCATGGCGCCCATGCCGGTGCGGATCAGCGCGCCATCGGGTAGCATCACCTCCACGCCCACCAGACTGCTGGCGCGGTCGCCCTGCGGGCCGTAACCCAGCCCATATTCCAGCGCATTGCCCAGCACGCTGCCCAGCGAATTGCCGGGCATGGAGGCCCAGAGGGGAATCTTTTCCCGTTCCAGGAAATCATAAAGATCGAAGAAGCCGACCCCGGGCTCAACCACCACCACGCCGCGCGCAACATCGACATCGGAAATGCGCCGCATCCGCCCCAGATCCAGCACGACCGTGCCCGGCATGCAGGGCGCTGCGCCGCCATAACCGTAGTTCTTGCCGCGGGAGATGGGCCATAAGGGCAGACGATGTTCATTCGCGATGCGCAGTACGCCGCGCAATTGTTCGATATCGGCCGGGGCAATCGCGCCGGCTGGCTGGTGGATATCGGTGGCGGTGAAGCCATAGGTATCATGAAACGGGATCAGGTCTTCTTCGCTGGTCAGCACCCAGTCCTGGCCGATTTCCGCCACCATTGCGGCCATGGCAGCGGCGAAAGCTGCGGCACTCATGGCCGGTGGCAAGATTGTTCCCATACAGGCCCGCGCCCCTCCCTTGATGGGTGGGAATGCTAGAGCGGGCCGGCATCCGGTCAATCGGGTGACACCTATGCTTATTATCAGCTTTTTGGATGGATGCCGGGTTTGAGGGCCAGCTGTTCCAGCTGGTCGCACAGCAGCCGGGCGGCGGGGCCGGGTGGCCGGGCCGCGCGAAAGATCAGCGACCAGGGCAGCACGCCGCGTTGTCTGGTGGCCGGGTTCAGCTGCACCAGATGGCCACTGTCCAGATCAGCTCGCGCGGCGTGCAGCGGTAAATAGCCCCAGCCGATCCCCTGACGCAGCAATTCGATCTGCATGCCGAGGCTGCCCACGCGCCAGATGCGCGATGAATTGACCGACAGATCGCGCGCTTCATCGCCAAGGCCGGCGGCGCGGTTGGTGATCTGCAGGCTGTCGCGCAGCACCATGGTCGGGATCGGGCCCTGATGCTGGGCCAGCGGATGGATGGGGGCGGCCATGGCCATGATCTCCACCTGGCCAAAGTCCCGCGCCTCGATCCCCGGGGGCCAGGCGATATCGATCGAGCTGATGCCGATCACAACCTCGCCATCCACCACCTGCTGCAGCACCTGTTCGCGCGATACGATCCGCAGGTCGACCGACAGGGACGGGAAGCGTTCGGCCAGATGTTGCAGCGCACGGGCCAGCAGGGGCGTGGGAAAGAATGTGTCCGCAGCGAGGGCCAGAGTGGCTTCCAGCCCGGCGGTCAGGCTGGAGGCATTGGCGGCCAGTTCATCGGACAATTGCCCGATCCGCCGGGCATAGGCGAGAATGGCGATCCCCGCCTGGGTCAGTACCGGCTTGCGCCTTCCGCGTTCGAACAGGGTCAGCCCCAGCTGGGCTTCCATCGTGGCGATGGCGTAGCTGACGGCCGGCTGGCTGCGATCGAGCAGCCGCGCGGCGGCGGAAAAGCTGCCGCTGTCGACCACGGCGGCAAAGATGCGCAGATGATCGAGCGAGGGCGGACTGACCGGGTTCACCGGCCCATCTATCCATATTTCTGATGCAAAGGATAGAGCGCCACCGCTAGCCACGGCCTGCCCGCCGGGCAATCCTGCCACCCGATGCCCGGAAAGGGCCAAAGGGATGAGGGGCGGCAATGGATGATCCGAAACAATTGCAGGATGTGGTGGCTGGCCTAGCCGCGCGGGTCGCAAGGGTGGAGGCAGAGGCGGCCATTCGCCGGCTGCATCACGCCTATGGCTATTTCATGGATTACTGCTGGTATGATGAGGTGATCGATCTGTTCGCCGATGATGGCGAAGCGGTTTTCCTGTCCGGCGTCTATCGCGGGCGCGACAGTCTGGCCCGGTTGTACAAGGCCTTCCTGGGCGAAGCCTATACCAGCGGCCAGCGCGGGCCGGTGCGTGGATTTCTGGCCGATCACTTCCTGTCGCAGGAGGTGATCACGCTGGCCGAAGACGGACAAAGCGCGCAATTGCGCGGGCGGGCGCTGCTGGTGCTGGGTAGTCACAACAGCCGCACCGAACGTCATCCCGCCCTTCCGGACCAGGTTTATGAGGCGGGGCTCTATGAAAACCACTATGTCTGCCAGGGCGGTGTTTGGAAGATCAAACGGCTTGAATATGCGCTGCAATGGCAGGCGTTGTATGACAAGGGCTGGACCCACACCGAAACCGATCTGCCGCCGCAGGTGCCGGTGTTCCCGGAAAGCCCGGTTGGCCCGGATTATCTGATCGAAAACACACGGCGGGTGTGGCCGGAACGGTCGGCGGTCGCGTTTCACTACCGCCACCCGGTCACCGGGCAGGTGATCGGGGGTGGCGCATGATCCGTGATCCGCAATCGGGCGCGCCGCGCTTTGCCTGTCGCAAGGTGGTGGTGACCGGCGGCAACAGCGGTATCGGTCTGGCGACGGCGCAGGCCTTTGCCGCCGAAGGCGCACAGGTGGCGATCATCGGGCGCGATGCCGCGACACTGGCGCAAGCCGGGGCCAGCATGGGCGCAGATGTGCTTACCTTTCAGGCGGATCTGTCGCAGATGTCGGACATTCGCCGCGCCATCGGTGCGGCGGGTGAGGCGATGGGCCGGATCGATGTGCTGTTCGCCAATGCCGGGACGGGCGCGATGATCCCCTTCGAACAGGTGGATGAAGCGCTGTGGGATCAGGTGATCAATCTGAATGTGAAGGGCACCTATTTCACGGTGCAGCATTGCCTGCCCTTCATGCAGCCGGGCGCGGCAATTGTGCTGTGCAGTTCGGTCAGCGCCAGCCGGTCGATGCCGGGATCAAGCGTCTATGCGGCAAGCAAGGCGGCGATCAATTCGATTGGCCGCAGCCTGGCCGGTGAATTGGTTGGCCAGGGTATCCGCGTCAATGTCGTCATGCCCGGCGGGGTAGCCACCCCGATCATGAGCCGAACCCCCGGCGTGCCGCCCGAAGCGGCAGAGTTGGTGTTTCGCAAGATGGCCGAAGGCACGCCGATGGGGCGCATCGGCCAGCCAGAGGAAATTGCCGCGACGGTGCTGTTCCTCGCCTCTGACGCGGCATCCTACATCACCGCAGCGGAGTTTGCCGTCGATGGTGGCGTGATCGGCGCGACCTGAACCGGCGATGCCTAGCGGCTGACGAAAAACTCCACCGGCACGGTCAGTTGCAGCGGATCGGGCCGGTCGTCCGGAATGGCGGGCAGCGGCTGGGCGCGGCGCAGGGTTTCCAGTGCCGCACGGTCGAGCGCGGCGGAACCGGCGCTGCGCTGGATTTCGGCAGAGAGCACCTGCCCCTGCCGGTTCATGCGGAACTGCACATGGGCCACGCCTTCTGCACGCCGTGCGCGGGCGGCGGCGGGATAGCGGCGGTGCTGTTCCAGATGGGCGAGCAGCTGGGCTTCCCAGCTGGCTTCGGCATCGCTGGCCGCGCGGCTTGCCGGGGGCGCCGGCTGCGATTGGGGCGCGGTGGTTTCGGGCATCGGTTCGGCAGCGGCAACGGGCGGGGCAGGCGGTGGCGGCGGGATCAGCGTGGGGGCGATCCTTTGCAGCACGATCGCCGAGGGATCGGGCCGTTCCTGCTTTTCCTGCGGTATCTGTTCCTGCTGTTCGGTCTGCTGCGGGCCGTCGGGGACTTCCTGCACCGGTTCGGGCGGAGCGGCCGGGGGCATGATGGTCACCGCCAGCGGCAGGGCCGGGGTGATCATCGGCTGCACCGTGTGCCAGGTGACGAACAGGGCAGCCAGCACACCGGCAAAAATGGCGGCAGTGCCACCGGCCCCGGCCAGCCGCGTGCGCCAGTCTGTCGGCGCATCGCCATAACGTGTGGTGCGATAGAATACCGGCGGTGGCTCGATATTGCTGATGGTTTGCACCTTGGGCAGGTCTGGCCGGGAAGACCGGTCCTGCAGGGGGGCAAGGCGATGCGGCTGGGCCATGGTCGGGCTGGCTGATCTGGTTCAGAAGTTCGCGGTGAAGCCCATGCGCACGGTCCGCCCCGGTGCCGCCGTCAGGCCAATCAGCAGCGGATCGGCGTAATAGCGATCGGTCAGATTATCGATGTTGAAGTCGACACTGTACCGATCATTGATGTCGAAGCGGGTGTAGAAATCGACAATCGTGCTGGGCGTCCAGCGCACATTGACCCGCCCGGAACCGACAAAGGTCATGTCAGGCCGGCGGCCGTTGTGCGTTACCCGGGCCCCGACATCCAGCCGTTCAGCCAGCCAGCGGGTGCCGATGGTGCCGGAATAGGATTCCTTGGGCGGGATCTGGATATCGGCCCCGCCCAGCCCGTTGGGGTCGCAGCGGACATAATTGCGCGGGGGAACTTCGGGCTGATAATTGCAGAAATTCATGTCGAGATAATACATCCCGCCGACCGACCCATAGATCCAGCCGCGATCATATTCGACACGCACTTCGAAGCCTTCATAGGCGGCATATTCGATATTGCTGTCCTGCCCGGTGAAGGCCGCACGGGCGAGGTAATCTTCCACCTTGTTGTTGAAATAGGCAGCGTGGACCCGCAGCTGATCACCACCGAACAGGCGGCCATCATAATTCATCCCGACTTCGCGAGAGATCATGCGTTCGGGCCGCAGCACCAGATCGCCGGGGTTCGGTCCCCAGACATTGCCCTGCTGGCCGAAGCCGGCGACGCTTTCAAACAGGCTGGGGGTGCGGATCGCCTCTGCATAGCGGCCATAGATCTGCAGCCCGTCAAACGGCTTGGCGGTCAGCGCGAAAATCGGGGCGAAGCCGCTCTGGTCGATCCAGCCCTGCGCCCAAAGCGCCTGATCCATCTTGCGGTCGAGCGTCTTTGATCCGGTATATCGGATCGCGGCATCGATCTGCAGCCAGTCGCGCGGATGATATTCGGCAGACAGGAAGGCGCTCCATTCATCACGCCGGCCATCCGGCTTCAGAATGGTGATATCCAGCAGATAGGTATCCGGCGGCAGATCGGGATATGCATCGCTGCGGATGTCTTCCCAGGTGTAGGACGCGCCATAGCGCAGCGTCAGATCACCCCATTTGCCGTTCAGCTTGCTTGTGTTGTCGATATCGAAGCCGGTCCGCTGCGAATATTCGGCCTTGGCCGGCAGGAACACCGCCGCGCCGCTGCTCCATCCCGCCATCCATTCCAGCAGCCCGTAATAAAGGTTGCGCTCGATCTCGATATCCTTGTGCCACAGATTGGCGCGCAGATTGATCAGCGGATTGTCATCGGGCTGGAAACGGTAACGCGCGGTCCAGGTGTCGGACAGCACATTGCTGCTTTCGCCCTGGCGGAAACCTTCGCCGCGCACGATTTCGGACGGCATCATATCGCCAAAATCGCTGTCGAACCGGTTGAAGCCCAGTTCCAGCCCATGCCCATTGCCCCAGCGCGCAGTGGCTTTCAGCAGATAGGATGTGTTGTCATAGGCGGTGTTGATCACTTGTTCCCCGGCGCGGAAGCGGGTGTCGCCGGTCAGGGCCAGCCGTTCATAAACCCGGCTGAGGCCGTTGGTGCGATGATCAAAGAATTCCGAAACGATTTCGCCTGCCGGGCCATTGGTGCCGGCGAAGTAATTGCCGGCCTTGCGCCGGGCATAGGCGCCGATGATGTCGAAATTCTCCCAGCGTTTGGCGATTACCACGCTGCCGCTGGCATCGGTCGGTTCCAGCATATGCGGGCGTTCGCCCGGCGGATCTTCCTGGAAATAGGCGGCAGCGGGCAGCGGCCCGGTGAAGACCGGGTAGCGATTGCAGACGGTCGGATTGGGCGGGGTGGCGGTGGAGGTGCAGGTCCGCAGCCAGCCATTGCTGTTGGTGCCGCCATTGGCCAGCGGGGCCATGCTGCCGGTCTGCAGCCCGCCCTTGGTGCCCACGGGCGGCGGGCTGGTGGTGTTGCCGCGCAATTCGCCGCGCAGGCGGATGCCGAAACTTTCGCCGGGCTGGAGAATATCTTCCACCGCGATCGTGCGGGCAACCATTACGCCGCCGGTGGCGCCCACGGCTTCGGGCCGGGTGCTCGGGCCCTTTTCAACCACCATTTCGCCCAGCAGATCGGGATCGAGATAATTGCGGGAGGCATCACCGGAATAGCCGCGATAGACCACGGTGGATTGCTGCGCGCCATCGATCACCACCGGCACGCGGTTCATCCCCTGCATGCCGCGAATATTCAGGTCGAGCGCGCCGCTGTTGCGGTTTTCCCCGGTCAGCACGCCGGGAATGCCGGAAATGATGTCGCCCACGCTGGTGCCGCGAAACCGCTGGATCTGCGCCTGGGACAGATGGACCTGCGAACTCGGGCTCTGCCACGGACGATCGGATTCGCCGGCCCATTCCCCGGTGGTGCCGCCGGGCAGGGCATTGCCGTCCGATGTGCCCGATCCTTCGATGCGCAGCGTGCTCAGCTGGACCGTGCCATCGGCCACCTGCGGTGCGCGTTCGATCACCACGGAGCCGGAGGTGAGAAAGCGGAAGGTCAGCCCGGTGCCACCGAGCAGGCGGGACAGCGCATCGCTGGCGCTCATGCTGCCGGTTACCGCGGCGGAGGTTTTGCCGTTTACGTCAGCCGCTTCGAAACCGATCTGCAGGTCGCCCTGGCGCATCAATTGGCGCAGCGCATCGCGCAGCGGCTGGGCCGGAATGCTGAAACTGCGCGCATTGCTGGCGGCGGCGGTGGGTGTCTGCGCCCAGGCCGGTGCTGCCGCGGCAATGCACAAGGCAGAACCGGCCAGCAGCAGATGCCTGGAAAGCGCCAGCATATGCCGGCCTGCGCAAGCGGAAGAAGTCATGACGTCCGAGCCCTTTGATCCCTGTCGGCGCTGCCCTGTGCAGCGGCCTGCTCGGCGTATTGCGAATGCAAATCAATACGCCTTTATAGGGAAGACCATCGGGCTGCGGCTTTACCCAAGGGCGGCGGAAAATTTTTATGGATTGGCTATCGGGCGGATCAGCATGGCCCCGCCGGGTAGGGTGATGATCCGCAGGCCGCGCATGCGGGCGATGGTCTGCAGCGCTTCATCCGGCCGCTCGATCAGGAACAGCCCGCTGACCGGGGCGGCCGTGCCGAAATCGCCCAGCGTCCAGACCGGTGCACGGCGATAGCGGGCAATATCGGCAATGGCGCTTTCGATGCTCTGATGTTCCAGCAGGATTTCGCCATTGCGCCATGCCGCCAGTTGGGACGCGGAAAGCGGCACCAGCCTGTCGATCCCGCTGGCGGAATAGCGCACCCGCTCGCCCGTCTGCAGCGGTGCGGTCTGCCTGCCATCGGGCGCGCGCACCTGCACGCTGCCTTCGGTGACGCTTATGCTTACTGCATCACGCCCCTGATCCACTTCAAAGCCGGTGCCGATGTCGCGGGTGGTGCCGCCCATGGCGGTGACCATGAAGGGGCGAGTTTCGTGGTTCACATCGAACCAGGCCCTGCCGGCCAGCAGGTGGACCACGCGTTGGCCATGGCTGAAATCGACCGAAATGGCAGACGCGCTGTCGAGCATGGCGGTGGTGCCATCGGGCAGTGCCAGCCGGCGCACTTCCCCGGTGGCGGTACGGTGATCGGCGCGCAGGCCGAGCATGATCGAAGGGGCTGCCAAGACGGCAATACTGGCGGCGGCGGCCATAGGCACCAGCTGCAACAGGCGTTTCCCCGATGGCAGGGCGCTCGGCAGAAACCGGCGGCGCAGTGGGGATCGCAAGGGCGGGATCGCATGCGTTGATGCGCTAGCCGGTTCGGCAAAGGCTGCCTGCAAATCCTGCCACAGCGCGCGCTCGCGGGAAAAGGCGCGCGCATGGTCCGGGCTGGCGGCCAGCCAGCCTTCCAGCTGATCGATTTCGCCTTCGGCAATCGCCCCCGATGCCAGCCGCGCAACCCAATGCTGCGCCTGTGCGCGCAGGTCAGGATCAGCGCCTGCTGCCGGGTCGGAGGGATGAAGTGGCTGTGTCATCGTTGCGCTGCTGATCCCGAGGCCGGAAACGCGAATTGTCCCCTCTCTGCTGGTAAGACTGTTGTGCCGGGACATTCCCCAAGCTGGCTGCGAAAATAATTCATGCGCCATCCCCGTGGGCATCACTCGGCGCGTCCCCATCACGAATACGGCCGAGCAGGGCCAGCGCACGGCGCAGGTGGTTTTCGACCGTGGTGGTGCTCACCCCGATCTCTTCAGCAACTTCGCGCTGGGTTTTGCCCTCCAGCCGGGTCAGTCGCAGGATCGTGCGGGTCGGTTCGGGCAGGCTGGCGATGGCCCCGGCGATCCGGGCCAGCAGATCGCGGGATTCGATGATCCGTTCCGGCCCCAGATCGAAATCCGCACCCCACAGCAGGGCTTCGGCCCGTTCGGCCACGGTCGCCTGCCGCTGATCGCCCTTCACATGATCGATGGCGATATTGTGGGCCAGCCGGTGGAGATAGGCCTTCTTGTTCAGGATCGGCGGATCATCGTTGATCCGCTGGATCTTCAGCCAGATTTTCTGCGCCACATCTTCGGCTGCATCCTGCCCGACAAGCCGCCGCACCCGCCGCAGCAGGGTGGTACGCTCTGCGAGCAGCAGGCGCGCCAGGGATACAGCATTGCTGGACACGCGGCCCTATAGGCAGATTTGCAAATGTGTCGCAATAACGACTGTATCCCTGAGCGCCCCCAGTTGAAACTCAGTCGCGCAGCGGCAGCGGCGGCAGGCTGGCCGAAGGAAAGGGCAAGCCCATTTCCTGCGCCAGCGTGGGGGCGATCCGGCGCATGTCGATCGTGCCCAGATCCTTGCCGGCGGGAATGCCGGGGCCGCTGATCAGAAAGGCGGAATGCATGTCCGGCCGCAGGCTGGTATTGGAAAAGGCGCCATGGGCGCCGCCGCTGCGGGTTTCACTCAGGCGGCCGGTCATGGCATTGCCCATGCGATAGCCGGGCTTCAGCGCACTGACGAAATCCGCTTCCGGCGCAAGGCCCAGTCCGGCCAGCGCATCGGCATCGTGGATGCGTTCAATGCCGGCTTCCGGATTATCGCTCAATTGCTGCAGGAATTCGGCCACCTGCTGCCGCAGCTGTGCATCCTGCTGATCGCGCAGCACGACCATGGCCATCCCGCCGACATACCAGGCAAAGGCCCGCCAGTCCGTCACCACCGGGTCGGCATCCTGGCTCAGGGTAATCAGCCCGGATTTGACGAAGGCGGTGTTGAGGTGAACCTGATGCGTCACCGCGAAGAACCCGTGATCGGATACCACGGCAATGACGCTGTCCGGGTGGGCCTGCCGTTGTGCTGTGATGATCTGGCCGATCGCGCCATCGATGGTTTCAATCGCGGCGCGGCCTTCGGCGCTGCCGGGGCCGAATTCATGCTGCGCGGTGTCATAGGATACGAAATGCGCGGTTAGCAGATCGGGCTTGTGGCTTTTGATCAGGGCGATCGTATCGCGGGTGATCTGCCGGTCATCATTGCTGTTGCCGGTGATAAGATTGTGATCGATCGGGCCGGCACCTTGGGTGACCGGCCAGAAAACACTGCCCGTGCGCAGCCCTGCCGCATGGGCGGCGCCCCACAGCGTTGGCGCGGTTATCTGCGTAAAGGAGAGATAGCCGGCAGGCAGCTTTGCCGTGGGCGCAAAAGGCCGGTTGTTGAAAATGCCGTGGTCACGCGGGGAAAGCCCGGTCACCAGCGTGGTGTGGTTGGGATTGGTCACAGTCGGATTGACATTGATCACCCGCCGGGCGGCGCTGCCCTGCGCCAGCAGTTGACGCAGCACGGGAATGTCAGGTGCCTGTTCCTCCTCGTTCGTCGCGAACAGGGTGTCCGGCGCCAGCCCGTCGATCGAGATCAGCAGCACCGGGTGGCCGGCGTGCTGCGCCACCGGGCTGGCGGCGGGAGTGGGCGTTGCAGGTGATGCGGTCTGGCCTGCAGCGGGGGTGGCGATCAGCCACCCCCCTGCCATCAGGACCAGCAACAGGCGATGGGCGTATGCGGGCCGCTTCATCGATCAGAACCGGCGTTCGTAACGCAGGCGGAACTGGCGGCCGCGCGGATTGACCGTGCCGACGGTGAAGCCATTGTCGTCATCGGCAAAGGGCGGATCGGCATCAAAGACATTGTGCACGGTGAAGGTCAGCGAATTGGCCGCTCTTTCACCCATGTCGCTGGCGCCGAAATCATAGCTGACACGGAATGTGTGCTGGATCGCCGGCTTCACCCGCAAATAATAGCGGTTGATGCCATTGTCATCGACGACATTGATGTAATCAGGGCGGTTCAGCGCTTCATAGATCGCTTCGGTCGTGGCGGCCGCCGTGCTGGAATAGGATCCGTAATAGGTGGTCAACCAGTCGGCAGAGACCGGGCCCAATTGCCAGCCCAGTCGCGCATTGCCGACCCATTTGGCATTGCCGTTGCGCGCCAGCTGATCGATCACCACCCCTTCATCGGTCAGATCTTCGTCACGCTGCAGATTGCGGGTGGCTTCTGCGCGCAGGGTGAACTGGCCAAAGCGGGTGGCCGGAGCGCGATATTGCAGGCCGAAATCGATCCCGGCCAGCTTGCGTGAACCTAGGTTGATGTAATCATTGATCAGGCTGGTGATTTCGCCAACCGCGGCCCGCTTGGTGGCGTTGCTGGTCTGCAGCGAATTATAGGCGGCAAAGGCGGCAATATCGGCCTCTGTCGGTGCGCGGCGGGTAACCCGACCACTGCCGGAATATTGCGCCGTTCCGGATCCCAGATTGATCTGGTCGATCGGGATGCCACTGGCGAGCGCTGCCTGGGTGGCCAGGTCCAGCGCCAGTTCGTCCAGCGCCAGCACCTGCGCATTGCCGAGCGAGGTGATCGCATCACGCTGATGCATGCGCCAGTAATCGGCCGTGAAGGACAGGCCGCGAATGCCCGGAACATCCAGCACGATGCCCGCGCCCCAGTTCTGCGATCGTTCGGGGTTCAGCCGTTCATTGCCCTGGCGGAAGGTGCGGCGCGGGCCGTTGTTGTCGATCGCGGCATTGGTGGCTTCATAGCGATAGGGATCGGCTGTGTAGTTCACCCGCAGCAATTGGGTGGTGTCGGTCTGGGCCAGATTGGGCGCGCGGAAGGATTCGTTGTAGGATCCGCGCAGGCTGATCCAGCGGGCCGGGCTCCACAACACGCTGAATTTGGGCGTGGTACTCTGGCCATGGATCGAAAAGCGTTCGTGGCGAACGGCCGCCCCGATTTCCAGCCGGTGGACCAGCGGCAGGCTGTTGTCCGGCGTTATCAGTGGCAGCAGCAATTCGGCATAGGCAGATGTCACCCGCTGATCGGCGCTGATATCCGCGTTCGGGCTCATCGCGATGAAATCATTGTCGTCATCGCGCAGATAGGGGAACTGACCGTCGGCGCCATTGGGGTTGAGCCCGGCATAGGGGGCTTTCCAGGCATCATAGCTTTCCCAGCGGATTTCCGCCCCGGCGGCCACCTGCAGCCGCCCGCCACCACCGGGCAATTGCCACAATTCGCCGGCAAGCTTGGCGTCCCAGGTGATGATCCGGGTTTTGCCGTAGCGATTGTCCGTATCATACATCGCTTCGGTGATCCCTTCCGGGTTCACATAGGGCTGATCCACCACGACCATCCCGTTTTCGACCTTGAAGGTCGCCGGAAACGGATTGTAGGCGCTGGCATCGGTGCGGTTCAGCGCATGGCGCAGCAGTGATTCCCGATAGATGTTCTGTTCGCTTTCATGGCTGTAGGCGCCGGACATCATCAGCCCGCTTTCCCATGACCAGTTGTCACCGATGCGGCCGCGCAGCCCGGCCAGCGCGCGATAGAAGCTGGAATCCACTTGGATGTAACGATCGCGCGTGCCCGGCGGCATCACCCCGGCAATGATGGTGACATCGGCGGGTGTTCCCAGAATGCGCGGAGTGCCGTCTTCATTGGGGCGCCCTTCGACATCATAGAAGCGCACGCCAAAGGGATTGTAGGGGTTGGATGCCGGGACATAGAGCCCCGGTTCATTGACGTTCTGCATATTGGCCGCTTCGCGCTGGCTCTGCGCGCTGGAGCCGGAATACAGCACGTCGCCAAAGAAGGTCAGGCTGTCGTTGAATTCATGTTCAACGAACAGCGCTGCATTGATCCGTTCCAGCCCGGGGATCAGCGCCCGATGCGGCAGGCGGTTGTGATAATAGGCATTTTCCGGATTATCGAGATTACGCGACGGGGTGGTCTGCTTGAAATTCAGCCCGCCATCGGCCGTGGGATAGAGGAAGAAAGTGCCATCGGCTGACATGGTGGCAATGCCGCCGGCCGGGCTGCCGGCGGTGGAAATCCCGCGATTGCCATCGGGCCGCGAACTGTTGAAGGTCAGGAAATCGGACTGGATGAAACCGCGCCGGTACTGGCCATAATTGGTGATCGTGCTGGAATTGTCGAAATCATTGTCGATCGCGAAGGGGTTGCCGGTTTCGGGATTGATCACCGGCAGCCCGTTCCACGGGGCGGGCAGGTCGCGGGTGCGGCGGAAATCCGAATCCGCACCCCAGTCCCGATCATTGACCATCATTTTTTCGCGCTTGAACAGGTCGAGCGAGACACCGATCGAGGTGCGGCCGAATTTGAAGGTGTCGGCGGCGGTGAAGCGATATTCCTCGGCCCCGCCATGCTGGGTCAGCGCGGTTTCCAGCGCTACGCGGCCACCCTTGCGTTCGGGCGAAATGATGCTGTTGATCACCCCGGCGGCCGCGTCTGCACCATAGATCGCCGATGCGCCGTCGCGCAGGATTTCCACGCGCGACAGCAGCGCGGTGGGAATGACATTGGCATTGGGAGACAGCGCCGGCACGCCCTGATCGGTGCCGGACAGCGGATGCGGGGCAAAGCGGCGGCCATTGATCAGCATCAGCGTGCTGCCCGCGCCAATGCCGCGCAGATCGATCGAGGCGACATCGCCGCGCGCCGCCTGCGACCCGATGGTGGCTTCATTGATCGCCGGCGGGGATGCGAAGGGCAGGCTGGCGAACAAATCGGCCCCGGTCGAACCGCCCCGCAGGGCGATTTCCGACGGGTCGATCACGGTAACGGGCAGCGCGCCTTCGGTGGTGGTGCGGCGCAGATTGGTGCCGGTCACGATGATCGGAGCGGTGTTGTCCGCGGTGGCATCGCTGGTGCCAGGCTGACCAGTTGTCTGGCGGGTCGCTTGTCCCTGGGCAGTGGTGGCGGCCAGCAGTGCGATCAGCGCCGTACTGCACAGGCTTGCGTTGCGGTAATTCATGTCAAACCCCTGTTCCGTGCCGGTGTGACAGGCGGTTCCGCCGGTTGGGCGAAACCGTTCAGCGCGTGCGGATAGGGCGCTGATGTCCGGCTCGACCGGGGGAATAGGCGCAGGCGATGACGCTAATGCTGCGGGTAGATCCGTTTCTGTTCGATACTATCAACGGAAAATTCGTTGGATTGCCCGCCAGTCGCTGCCCGCCCGACGGTGCGTTTCAACACCGCGTCGAAGAACGCCGCGATCAGCAGGCTGCGGCGCCGTTCGCGCAGGCAGCAGATGTAGAAATGGGTCAGCACCGGCGTTCCGGAAATGGGCAGCGGGTGCAGGTTTTCATCGGCGACATATTCGGATTGCGACACCGTGCCGACGCCCAGCCCGCGGATGACCGCCTCGCGCAGGGCTTCCCGGCTGCCGATCTCCATCGCCACCCGTGCCTTTGCCCCGATCGCGGCAAACCCATCTTCCAGCGCGCGGCGGGTGGTTGATCCCGGTTCGCGCATCAGCAGGCGTTCACGGGCAAGTTCGGCCAGATCGACGGAGCTGCGTTTGGCCAACCGGTGATCGCGATGGACAAAGGCAATTACCGGATAGCTGGCATAATATTGCATGGAAAATCGGGTGTCGTCGGTGCTTTTGGCGACGATCCCGACGTCGGAGGTGTAGCTTTCCAGATCGCGCAGCACGCCATCGGAATTGCCCAGCGACATCGACAGATAGAGATCGGGATAGAGGCCGTGAAAGGCCTCTATCATCTCGATCACATGAAACGGGCTGACCGCGCCGATCTTCAGTGAACCCTGGCGCAGAGCGCCGCTGTCCTTCAGCATGATGGTGGCGTCATCTTCCAGTTCGATGATACGGCGGGCCAGTTGCAGCAGCTCTTCGCCCACCGGCGTCAGATCTATCCGCCGGCCGCGCCGTTCAAACAGGCGCACGCCATGTTCTTCCTCCAGCGCCTGGATCTGCGATGTGATGGTCGTCTGGCTGATCCGCAGCGCACGGGCGGCAGCGGTGAAGCCATTGTGGCGCGCAACGGCGATGAAACTGCGCAGCTGGGTCAGGGTCATGCGATAACCAATCGGAAATTTCGGTGGATCAATCGTAAAAACACGGATGTTTCATCCGCATGACTGTCACGAAGCAAATTTAGGGAGGCGCCTTCCCCAACAGAGCATTGCTTCATGATCCAGACGCCGACCTACCAACCCTATACCGGACCGCTGACCCTCGCCATTTTTGACTGGGCAGGCACGGTGCTGGATTTTGGCTGCATCGCCCCGGTGGAGGCATTCCGCGAAGCCTTTGAACAGGCCGGTGTGCCAATTACCGAGGCGGAGGCGCGCGCGCCCATGGGGGCGGCCAAGCGGGTGCATATCGAACAGATCCTGGCGCAGCCAGCGGTGCAGCAACGCTGGCATGCCGTGCATCATGCGCCGGCCAGCCAGCAGCACGTTGACGATCTTTATGCCGCCTTCCTGCGCATCGATGCGGTGAATTGCGCGCGCTACAGCGCACTGATCCCCGGCGCGCTGGATGTCATGGCGGGTTTGCGGGCGCAGGGCATGCAAATCGGCAGCACCACCGGCTATCCGCGCAGCGTGATGGACGGGTTGATCCCGCTGGCGCAGGCGCAGGGTTATGCACCCGATGCCTGCGTGACCGTCAGCGAAGTGGCGCGCGGGCGGCCGGCGCCGGATATGGTGATCGCCAATGCGCTGGCGCTGGGCCTGCCCGACATGCGCGCCGGGGTGGTGGTGGATGACAGCCCCACGGGCCTGCTGTCTGGCCGGGCGGCCGGCATGTGGGCGGTGGGCATTCTGGCCAGCGGCAATGAAATCGGCCTGCCGCTCGAAGCATGGAATGCGCTGGATGACGCCGCGCGCGATGGTTTGCGCCAGAAAGCAGGGCCAGTGCTGGCAGCCGCCGGGGCGCATTATGTGATCGATACGATCGCGGATCTGCCGCCGGTGATCGATGCCATTAATGCCCGGCTGGCGGCGAGCGAAGCGCCGTGAGCATCTGGCGCTTTCACAATCCGGTCCGGGTGCATTTCGGGGCGGGATCGATTGACCATATCGCGGATGCCATTGCGTCGCGGCCATGGCTGCTGGTCACCCATCCCGATGCCCCGCTGCAGCCCTGGCGGACACGGCTGGCCGATCTGGCCGGGCAACCGGTGGCGGTGATCGATGATGTCGAACCCAATCCCTCGCTCGCCATGTTGCAGCGGGCCTGTGCGGATTTTGCCGCAGCAACGCCGCCTCAGGTGATCGTGGCGCTCGGCGGCGGTTCGGTGATGGACAGCGCCAAGTTTCTTGCCGCCGGCCATGGGCGCTATGATGAGGTGCTGTCCTGGCTGAATCGCGGGGCGGCACTGGCTGATGCCGCCCTGCCGATCATTGCGATCCCCACCACCGCCGGAACCGGCAGCGAACTGACCAAATGGGCGACGGTCTGGGATCCGGACCGCGATCGCAAGCTGTCGCTCAATCGCGATGATCTTTATCCCGAAGCGGCCTTCATCGATCCGCTGATCACGGCCAGCCTGCCCTGGTCGATCACCCTGTCGAGCGGGCTGGATGCCCTGTCCCATGCGCTGGAAAGCATCTGGAACCGGAATGCCAATCCGGTCACGCGCGATTTCGCGGTTTCGGCGGCGCGGGATGTGCTGGCGGCACTCCCGCGCCTGCAGCATGATCTGACCGATGGTGAGGCGCGCATAGTGCTGGCCCGGGGTGCGATGCGCGCGGGGCTGGCCTTTTCCAACACCCAGACGGCGCTGGCGCACAATATTTCCTACCCGATCACCCTGCGCCACGGGGTGCCGCATGGCATCGCCTGTTCCTTCTGCCTCCCGGAAGTGATGCTGGCCGCGATCGGTGTCGATCCGGACTGCGATGCCGCGCTGGAAAGCATCTTTGGCAATCTTGCCGATGCGCCGGGAACGCTGCGTCAGGCGCTGACCATGCTGGGGGTTTCCGGCGATCCACAAGGCTTTGGCGTGGATGCGGCAGAATGGGCCGGCATTGTTGCAGATGGCTTTGCCGGCCCGCGCGGGCGCAACTTCATTGGCAGGCTTGATCGCTTTCCGGGGCTGACAACGCCGCAGGGAGCGCGGGCATGATCATCGCGCAGCCGCAGGCCGGTTTCATCCCCTATCGTCGTCGCATCCTGCTGGCGGCGATGTTCTGCTATCTGTTTTTCTACACCGGCCGGCAGACATTCGGTTTTGCCATTCCCGGCATTCAGGCGGAATTCGGCGTTTCGAAGGAAACGCTGGGCTGGGTGAGCGCAGGGCTGCTGTGGTGCTATGCCATCGGGCAGGCGATCAACGGCAATCTGGGCGACAAATATGGCGGCCGCCGGGTGATGAGCGCCGGGGCGGTGTTGTCGTGCCTCGCCAATTGGGCCGCCAGCTTTGCCAGTGGTGTTGCCAGCCTTGGTGTTCTCTGGGGGCTCAATGGCTTCTTCCAGTCGATGGGCTGGGCCCCAGGCAGCCGGTTGCTGTCCAACTGGTACGGCCGGCATGAACGCGGCAAGGTGTTCGGCTTTGACGTGTTTGCGGCGGGCATGGCTTCCGTGCTGTCCTTCATCACCTCAATCGTGATCGTACACAGCTGGAATCTCGATTGGCGCTGGATCTTCCGCCTGCCCGTGCTGCTGATGCTGGTCGGCGGCATCATCTTCTATCTGGTGGCGCGCGAGCGGCCGGAAGATGCCGGGTTCCCGTCGCCCCATGCCGATGATGACAGCGCACCGGGCGCAGCAACCGCGGCGGATGAAACATCCTGGGATCGTTACCGTGCCGTTCTGTCCAACTGGCGCCTGCTGCTGGGCGGGTTGGCGATCGGGTTCCAGAACGCGGCGCGCTATGGTCTGCTGGTATGGGTGCCGGTGCATTTTCTGGGCGATGGGGCGGATAGTGCCGCCGGATCAGCCAGCGGCATTTCCCCGCTGTGGATCAGTGTCGCGCTGCCGATCGGCATGGCCTTTGGTGCAGCCAGCAATGGCTGGGTATCGGACAGGGTTTTCGGTTCGCGCCGCTACCTGGCGATCATGCTCTATATGGCGCTGGCAACGGTCACATCGCTGGGCATGTACGCCATTCCGGCCGATGCGATTTTCGCAGGGATCGCCACGCTGTTTCTGTGCGGCTTCTTTGTTTACGGCCCGCAATCATCCTTCTGGGCGCTGTGCCCCGATCTGGTCGGCCATCGCCGTGCCGGAACAGCCGTGGGGGTGATGAACTTCTTCGCCTATCTGTTTGCCGGGCTTGGCGAGCCGCTGATCGGCATGGCCATGGATCGGCACGGCGACACCTCGATCATCTTCCTGATCGTCGCTGCGGCCAGCGCTGCCAGCGCCCTGGTGTCGCTGTTTATTCGACGTTGATCCCTATCCGCCCGCGCGGGTGACGGTTTCTGCGCGCAGCACCATGGGTGCGTGATGATGGGCGGCGTGTACGCCCATCGCCGGGCCGGCAACGGTGATGTCCTGACCGACCGCGCGGGTCAGTTGCGCGGCGATTTCCGGTCGCGTGGCGATGACATGCACTTTGTCGAACCGCTCGCTGCCGTCGGCCGTTTTGCCATCCTCGAAACAGATCATGCGCGGAAGCTGCAGGATGAAGGCCTGCGTGGTGCCGTTGCCCGCATCGGGGTTGGCTGGAAATTCTTCCCGCTGAAGCCGGCCTGCCAGGGTGACGATGGCGTCAGGGCGCACGGCATTGACGCAGCGCCCGATCGATGTGGCGGCAGGGGCTGGTTGCTCAGCCATGGCGGGGCCGGCGAATGGCAGCAGCAGGGCCGGGATCAGCAGGATCTTGTCGCGCATTGTCATCGGCCTGTCCCCTATTGTGCCGGGCATGTCCCGTCATCGACCAGCTTCTGATGGAACTGGCGGCCCTGATGATGCACCCAGGCATCGGCGCTTTGCTTGCCATCGGACTGCAGCCGACGGGAATATTCGGCCTCCATCCGGCGGCGATCATCAGCGGGCAGGGCATCGGCCGAACAGCCGGGATATTCATTTTCGGGTGTGGCGCGTTCCGAACTGTCGCCATCCTCCCCATGATAGCGTTCCAGGTTCTGCCGGGTCACTTCCATCGCCGACTGACCCAGCAGGCCATTGCCCCAGATTTGCGGGATGACATATTCCTGCGCCACAACCGGACCGGAAAAGAGCATGGCCGCGCCGCCGATTGCGAACAGCATCCTGCGCATGGGTAATCTCCTGACAATAACAGCTGCCCCTATTTAAGTACCGTGGGGATGAACGCGAAATGATGGTCACCGGGTGAAACCGCGCCCTGCCGTTCAAATGGCTCGACTGAACGGATTGGCTTTGCTTGCCGCCCCGCGATCGCATCGAAATGCATTTCCGACCGTCTCCAAAGGGGCTGAGATCCGCTTCATGTTCAAAACCCGTTCGCAGATGCTCCTTTCGATCCCCCTGCTGGCCGCCGTGCTGGCCGGTTGTTCCAAAGAGGCTGCGGCCGTGGATGAAGCCACAGCCGCGCAGTTCACCGATCTGTTCGGGCGCGGCTTCACGGAGGAAAAGGCCGGCGCGGGGGAGGCTGGCGCACAGGCCATTGCTGCAGGCGGTGATGGTGTGGCGGGCGACGCCGGCATTCGTTTTGCCAGGGTGTTCCGCATTACGCGCGATGTGCAGGATGCCCTGTCTGCCAATGTGCCGCAGAATTTCTCCCTCCGCTTCATGATCCCTGATCCGGCGCGCTTTATCGAATCGGGCCGCGCGCGCGAACGGTGGGAGGATGAGATGGAGGCGCGCAATTTCCCTGATGATTCGGTGGCTGGCGGCACGGCGCTGCTGTTTGCTGTCGGCTGGGAAATTGCCAATGGCAGCAAGCTGACGCCGGGCCAGAATGCCGCGATCCTGCGCCAGATGCAGGCCGGCCTGCGCGGCAATCCGCTGGAAAATGCGAGCGATGCGGAAAAACAGGTGCAGGCAGATCTGCGGCTGACGGTCGCCGGGGTCTGGCTGGCGGAGGCGGATCTTCGCCGGGAATCAGCCGTGGCGATGCGCGAATTGTCCGAATCCGTGCAGCAGGATCTGCTGCGTCAGTCGAACAACAATATGCGGGAAAAGACGGTGACCTCGGCAGGATTTGTCGATCGCGCGGGCAGTTGATGCGCGGCGGCCCCAAAAGGGGTGTATTACCGTGCTTTGACCTAAGTCTGGTGCGGTCGAGAAGACTCGAACTTCCACGGGCTTTCGCCCACAACGACCTCAACGTTGCGCGTCTACCAATTCCGCCACGACCGCATATCGCCTGGGGCCGAAAGAGCGGCCCCTGCAGGGTAGGAGCGGGCCCTTAGCAAAGGCACTTTGCGGCTGCAAGCACGCTGATGCGAAGATTTTCAGGCGTCCCCATTCTGATGGAAGTGCGCCTGCCTTGCCGCTCAGTTCGGCTTCCAGCCTATTTCCGCAAATTTGGCTGACCGGGGCACATCGGTGACCGCTTCATTGACGGACACGCTTTCCCCGGGGGCCAGCTTGCCCTTTGGTGGGGCCACTTCCCAGCTATAGACGATCCGTTCATGCCCATCGCGCAGCACGATCAGGATCGGCGGCACATTGGCAGCACTGCTGCCGATATTTGTAATGGTGCCGCTGGCGCCGAAATATTCGGTTCCATTGGCCAATTGCCGCCGATCCTGCTGATCGGGCGGGAATTCCAGCTTCAGTTCCGGCTGGCTGGCGCCGAAGGTCGGCCGGTTAACCGGAACCCAATCCGGCAATCCCCAATAGGATACCGCCAGTATGGTCGCGAAGGCCAGCAGGGCGAAAATCGATGCCGCCCAGGTCCAGAGCCGCAGCGGATTGCGCCGCTTGCGGAAGGGCGGGGCGGGTTCAAACTGTGATCCGGCCGGGGCGGGCGTTGCGGGCACATCGGTTATTGCCGGGGCGATCGCAGGGCTTGCCGCAACTGCGGCTGGTGCCGAAGAAGTCGGGGCCGGGGTTGCCGGTGCGGCTGGCGGAGCAGCGGGCGCCGGTGTTGCTGCAGCTTGATCCGGGTCTGAAGTCGCCGGGGGCTCAGCCGGCTGGTCGTCGGTTTCGCCGGAACGAAAGAACCGGTTCAGATCCGGCTCTTCATCCTCGTCAAAGGCATCCGGTTCTGGTGGGTTGGGCACTGCCGGGGCAGAGGCAGCCGGCGCGGCAGCTTGAGGCGCCGGGCTGGGCACCGGTGCCGGCGCAGCGGCAGGCGCTGCTTCTGGCGCAGGCTGCGGAAGGGGAGCGGTTTCGGCCGGTGCCGATTGGTGTTCCGGCGGTCCCTGGAACCAGCTATGGCGGCACTTGGCGCAGCGAACGGTTCGCCCTTCGTGGCCGATGGCAGTGTCGGCCACCACATAGCGGGTCGAACAGGCTGGGCAGGATATAATCATGTCGGGGCGAATCCTAGGCCGTGCCAGATTGGGCAACAAGCACCGGAGCAAGATCGTTGCGCCAGACTGTGGCTTTTTTCCACATCGAACAGCAGTTATAGGCCTAAATCCGATGCTGATCCGTTGCCTTCACCCTTCCGACCGCCGCAAAGCAGGCTAATGATGAACGGCAGCGACGGCGCTATCGTACAATTTGACAATGTCGGGCTGCGTTATGGCGCGGATCCCGAAGTGCTGAGCGATGTGTCGTTCACGCTTTTCCCCGGCAGTTTTTACTTCCTCACCGGCGCCAGCGGCGCGGGCAAGACCTCGCTGTTGCGGCTGCTCTATCTGGCGCAGCGTCCTTCGCGCGGGGTGGTGCGGATGTTCGGCACCGATACGATCACCGTGCCGCGCGGTCATCTGCCCGGTTTTCGCCGCCGCATCGGGGTGGTGTTCCAGGATTTTCGCCTTGTCCCCCATCTGACGGTATCGGACAATGTTGCCCTGCCGCTGCGGATATCGGGCGTTGCCGAAGCTGATATTCGCAAGCCCGTGGCCGATATGCTGGCCTGGGTCGGGCTGGATCAGCGGGCGCATGCCTATCCCGCCACGCTGTCCGGCGGGGAACAGCAGCGCGTGGCGATCGCCCGTGCCGTCATCGCTCGCCCCGAAGTGCTGGTGGCTGACGAACCGACCGGCAATGTCGATCCCGATATGGCGTTGAAACTGCTGCGCTTGTTTGAAGCGCTGAACCGGCTGGGAACGACGGTGGTGGTCGCCACCCATGATGTGCATCTGCTGAAGAAAGTGCCGGATTCGCTGATCATGCGGCTTGATCGCGGGCGGCTGGCAGATCCAACCGGCGCCTTGCGCTATCCGCCACGGCGGGAACCGGTCGCCACATGACCCCCGAGATGCCCCCTGAAAGCGCGGCTACCGCGCCGTCCAAAACTGAATCTTCGCGGATTGGTGAAAGGTCCGGCCTGATCCAGCAGGCGCGGCTCAGCGGGCCGATGCCCTGGGTCATCGCGATCATGACCGCGCTGACGGTGATCGCCACCGCAGCCGGGCTGTCGCTGGCCAATGTGGCTGAAAATGCCCGGTCCGAAATTGCCGGCGGCCTGACCGTGCAGATTGTCGAAGCGGCACCGATCGAGCGTGATCGCCAGGCAGAGGCGGCGCTGACCCTGCTGGAAGGCCGGGCTGATGTCGCCCATGCGCGCCGTGTTCCAGATGCAGAGCTGCATGCGCTGCTGGCGCCATGGCTGGGCACGGAAGTGGGCAATGATGAAGATGCCATTCCAACGCCCGCGCTGATCGATGTGCAATTGACCGGTGATGTGACGGGGGCAGGAATCGCCGAATTGCGCGAAAGCCTGGCGCAGACCGTGCCGGCGGCCCGCGTTGATGCGCAGGCAGGCTGGCTGGGGCCGGTCTTCGCCGCCATTTCATCATTGCAGTGGCTGGCCATCGTGCTGGTGCTGTTGCTGGCCGCGACCAGTGCGGCGGCCGTCTGGCTGGCTGCGCGCAGCGCGCTGGGTTCCAACCGCGACACGATCGAGATCGTCCACCTGCTGGGGGGCAATGATCGCCAGATTGCCGGCATTTTCCAGCGTTCCATCGCCATGGATGCGATGATCGGCGGCGGGGTCGGGCTCGGGCTGGGGCTGGGCGCGATTTTCCTGCTTGGTCGGCAGTTTGCCCGGCTGGGATCGGGCATGGTGGCTGGCGGCGGGCTCGGGCCGGCAGATTGGCTGGGCCTCGCGGCTGTGCCGCTGGCGGCGATCGTGCTGGCCGTGCTGACGGCGCGGATCACCGTTCTTTCGGCCTTGAGGCGCATGCTGTGATCCGGCGCCTGTTCGGCCTGTTGGCGATTGCCTGGGTGATCGGCTTTGTCTGGTTCGCGGTGGCATTGCCGCAGCCCGCGCCGCCGGCGAAGGCGGATGCGATTGTCGTGCCCACCGGTGGTGGCGGGCGGATTGCGCAGGGTGTGCGGCTGCTGGAACAGGGGCAATCGCGCAAGATGCTGGTCACCGGGGTCAATGAGCAGGTGACACCGCGCGAATTTGAAGCTGAATTTTCGGTGCCGGCGGAATTGATGGATTGCTGCATCACGCTGGGCTTTGCCGCGCTGGATACACGCGGTAATGCGCGCGAAACCGCGCGGTGGGTGGAGCAGCAGCAGGTCCGATCCATCCGGCTGGTGACCAGCGACTGGCACATGCGCCGCGCTGCGCTGGAATTGAAGAGCACCCTGCCGGAAGGAACCGATGTGCTGGAAGACGCTGTGCAGTCGCGGCCATCGCTGTGGACGCTGTTCTACGAATATCACAAATTCATGGTCGCCTGGCTGGTGCAGCTGTGATGTCTGTTTTGCGCAGCCTGCTGTTCTATACGGCGTTCTATCTGGGCAGTATTGCTTTCGTGGTGGCAGCCATGCTGGCCTTGCCCTTCAGCGATGAAGCGGTTCGCCGTATTGCGGAATGCTGGTCGGGTTTTCATCGCTGCTGCGTATGCCGTTTGCTGGGCATCAGGGTGCAGATCGAAGGGAGCCATCCTGACGGACCGGTTCTTTACGCGATCAAGCATGAAAGCTTCTTCGAAGCGATCGACGTGCCCCATCTGCTGCCGCGCGCAGTTGTCTTTGCCAAGATGGAACTGTTTTCCATTCCCGGTTGGGGCCGTGCGGCGCGTGCCTATGGCGCGGTGGCTGTCGCCCGCGATCAGGGCGCCACGGCGCTGCGGACCATGATCGGCGAAGCCAAGGCCTATGTGAAACAGGGCCGCCCGCTGGCGATTTTCCCCGAAGGCAGCCGGATGCCACATGGGCAGCAACCCGAACTGAAAAGCGGCTTTGCCGGTATCTACAAGTTGCTGGGCTTGCCGATCGTGCCGATCGCGGTCGACAGCGGCCCGCTGTATCACCGCCGCTGGAAGCGATCAGGCGTGATCCGCATCCGTTATGGCGAAGTGATTCCGGCCGGGCTGGACCGGGATGAAGTGGCCCGACGCGTCCATGCCGCCATCAATGCGCTGAACCCGCCCGCCTGAGCGGGCACAGCATCAACCGCTGTGATCCTTGCGCCCAAAGTCCGGGCGCGCATCATCCTGGCCCAGTGCGACGATGGATCGGCGGATGGACCGGGTGCGACTGAACAGGTCGAACATGGTTTCCCCGTCACCTGCGCGGATGGCTTCGCGCATCATGTCCAGATCATTCAGGAACCGGTCGAGCATTTCCAGAACGGCGTCGCGGTTGTTCAGGAACACATCGCGCCACATGGTCGGATCGCTGGCGGCGATACGAGTGAAATCGCGGAAACCACCGGCCGAAAACTTGATCACTTCGCTGCGGGTGACGATTTCCAGATCCGAAGCCGTGCCCACAATGGTGTAGGCGATCAGATGCGGGATATGGCTGGTTACGGCCAGCACCCGGTCGTGATGTTCGGCATCCATGCATTCGACCATGGCGCCCAGCTGTTCCCAGAAATGCACCAGTGCGGTGACCTTGTCCGGATCCGCACCTGCCGGCGGGGTGATGATGCACCAGCGCTGGGCGAACAATTCGGCAAAGCCGGCATCAGGGCCGCTGTTTTCCGTGCCGGCCACCGGGTGGGCGGGGATGACGGTGTGGCCGGGCAGCGCCAGCGCCAGTGCATCGGAAATGGATTGCTTGGATGATCCGACATCGCTGATCAGGCAATCGGTGCTGATCGCACCGGCAATGTCGGCCGCCGCGCTGCCCATGGCGCCGACCGGGACACACAGAATCACAAGATCGGCACCGGCCACCGCCTCTGCCGCTGTGTCGGGGATCACATCGGCCAGGCGCCTTTCGCGGGCGCGCTGGCGGACCGATGGATCAATGTCGAACCCGCTGGTTTTGACGCCGGGCAGCCGTGCGGCCACGGCCAGGCCGATCGATCCGCCCAGCAGGCCCAGGCCGATGATGGCAATATGGCGAAAGCTCATCCTGCGGCTTGGGCCAGATTGCGCAGCGTGGCGGCAATCTCATCCATCTGGTCGCGGGTGCCGATCGTGATCCGCAGACCCTGCGGCAGGCCCTGGCCGGGCAGATGACGCACGGCGTAACCTGCTTCGGCGAGGCCGGCCAGCGCTTCGGCCGCGCTCAGCTTGCCTTCGAACAGGATCAGCACGAAATTGGCCTCGCTCGGCAGTGGGCGCAGGCCGTGATTGCCCAGGGCGGCGACCGCTTCGACAAAGCGGCTGCGTTCGGCGCGATTGTGTTCGCGGGCGTGGTCAATGAAATCCTGATCGCCCACCGCGGCCAGCCCGGACGCCTGCCCGCTCATCGACACATTGAACGGCCCGCGCAGGCGGTTCAGCGCATCGATGATGCCCGGCGCGCCCGTGCCCCAGCCGATGCGTTCGCCGGCCAGGCCATAGATCTTGGAAAAGGTCCGGGTGACCAGCACATTGTCATGCGCAGCGGCCAGTTCCAGCCCGCCATCATCATCTTCATCGGCCACATATTCGATATAGGCCTGGTCCAGCACCAGCAGCACATCGCCCGGCAGGCCAGCGTGCAACCTGGCGAGTTCTGCCTTGGGCAGATAGCTGCCGGTGGGATTGTTCGGATTGGCCAGGAACACCACCCGGGTGCGATCGGTCACGCAGGCCAGCAGGGCATCCACATCGGTGCCGTAATCGGCATCGGGCGCGATCACCGGGGTGGCGCCGCAACGCCGCGTGGCGATTTCATAAAGTGAGAAACCGTAACGGACATAGAGCACTTCATCGCCCGGCCCGGCAAAGGCGCTGGCCGAAATGGTCAGCAGTTCGCCCGACCCCGTGCCGCAGATGATTCGCGCCGGATCAATCCCGTGCCGCGCGCCCAGTGCTTCGCGCAGGGCGTTCGAATCGGGATCGGAATAGCGATCCGGCCCGGCCACCTGCGCCCGCGCAGCCAGCGCGGCGGGGCTGGTGCCCAGCGGATTTTCATTGGCGGACAGCTTGATCAGCTCGCGGCCGCCCGCCGCCTTGCTGCGGCCGGGAACATAGGCATGGATCGCTTCGATCCATGGTTTCATCTGCGGAGAGGTCATATTTTTGGCGTGTTCCAGTTACGCGCGAGCGCATAGCCTTATGCGGTGGCAATTGACAGCCCGCTTGACCTACCCCAAGTCCCCACATCCCATGGCTACCGCGATCGCACCTTCCACCCATACCCTTGTTCTGCCCGGCAGCTTGCAGCTGGATGGCGGCCAGGTGCTGGAACGGGTTGAGCTGGCGCATGAAACCTATGGCACGCTGAATGCCGATGGTTCCAACGCCATTCTGGTGTGCCACGCGCTGACCGGGGATCAGCATCTGGCCAGCCCGCATCCCATCACCGGCAAGCCGGGCTGGTGGGATCGCATGGTCGGGCCGGGCAAGCCGATCGATACGGATCGCTTCTTCGTGGTGTGCGCCAATGTCATTGGCAGCTGTCTGGGTTCGACCGGACCGGCCAGCCTGGCACCCGATGGCCGCCCCTATGGGATGCGGTTTCCGGTGATCACCATTCGCGACATGGTGCGCGCGCAGGTGGCCATGCTTGATGCGCTGGGCATCGGCCGGCTGCATGCGGTGATCGGCGGATCGATGGGCGGCATGCAGGCGCTGAGCCTGGCAGCCAATTTCCCCGATCGTACCGATCGTGTGCTGGCGATTGCCACCACTGCTCGCCATTCGGCGCAGAACATCGCCTATCACGAAGTTGGCCGGCAGGCGATCATGGCCGATCCGGCCTGGCAGGGCGGCGAATATTACGGCACCGGCCAGACGCCGGACAAGGGCCTGGCCGTGGCGCGCATGGCCGCGCATATCACCTATCTGTCCGAAGCCGGGCTGACCGGGAAATTCGGCCGCCAGCTGCAGGATCGCGAAGCCAAGAGCTTTGGCTTTGACGCGGATTTCCAGGTGGAAAGCTATCTGCGGCATCAGGGGCTGAGCTTTACCGATCGCTTTGATGCCAATTCCTATCTCTATATCACCCGCGCGACCGATTATTTCGATCTGGCGGAAGAACATGGCGGAAGGCTGGTCGATGCCTTTGCCGGATCCGATGCACGTTTCTGCATCGTCAGCTTCGATACGGACTGGCTCTATCCCACGGCGGAATCGCGCAATATCGTCCATGCGTTGAATGCCACGGCGGCGCGGGTCAGCTTTGTCGAATTGTCGGCGCCCTATGGGCACGACAGCTTCCTGCTGGATGTGCCTGCGCTCGACCGGGTGGTGAAGGGCTTCATCCAGGGATGAACGATACGCTGCGTCCAGATCTGGCGGTGATCGCCAGCCATATTCCTGCGGGCAGCCGGGTGCTCGACGTCGGTTGCGGCGAGGGGGAACTGATGGCCGTGCTCAGCCGCGACGACAAGGTGGACGTGCGCGGGATAGAGATCGACCCGGAAGAGGTGGAACGGGCCGTCAGCCGTGGCCTGTCGGTGATGCAGGGCGATGCCAATCGCGATCTGGCTGCCTATCCCGATGATGCGTTCGATTATGCCGTGCTCAGCCAGACGCTGCAGACCGCCGAACGGCCGGATCTAATGCTGGATGAATTGCTGCGCATCGGGCGCAAGGCTTTCGTCAGCTTCCCCAATTTCGCCCATTGGCGCATGCGCTGGGCGTTGGTTACCACCGGGCGCATGCCGGTGACCCGGCATCTGCCGGTGACCTGGTATGAAACCCAGAACATCCACCATGTGACGGTGAATGATTTCCGCGAAATGCTGCGCAAGAAGGGCGTGGCCGTGGAAGAAAGCTGGTACTTCAGCGGGCAGCATGAAATCGGCCCGCGCTGCGTTAACTGGCGCGCCGAATATGCGGTCTATCTGCTGAGCCGTTGATCCCCGGCCGCCGCCATGGGACATCGGGTCATGGAGAGGAGACGCGCATGACGGATGCGATCACATCGTCCGGCCACTGCCTTTGCGGTGCCGTTCAGTTTACGGCAGAACTGGCCAACCGGGAAATCGGGGCTTGCCATTGCGGCATGTGCCGCAGCTGGTCTGGCGGTGTATTCCTGGCGGTGGAGGCGAACAGCATCACGCTGACGCGCGCCGATGCTCTGGCGGTCTATCCCTCGTCCGAATGGGGCGAACGCTGCTTCTGTTCGGTTTGCGGCAGTTCGCTGTTCTGGCGGACCAGGAACCATGCGCATCAGTCGGTTTCGGTTCAGGCGCTGGATAATGCCGGCAGTTTTGCGCTGACCACGCAGATCTTCATTGATGAAAAGCCGGCGGGTTACAGCTTTCGCGAAAGCACCAGCGACATGACCGGGGCAGAGGTGTTCGCCGCGTTTTCACCTGGCGGGGACGGGCAGGCCTCCTGATTGCCAGCGGTGCCAGCCTGCGCTGGCACGACGAGCAAACTTACGCGTCGCCCCAGCGAAGGCTGGGGCCGCTCACCAATAAGCTCTGGCGATCAAAGCTGTCGCAGGTCTATCCCGTCACCCGCAGCACGCTGTCATCGCGGGCGAGGCTCCACAGGCTCAGTCCGGCGGCCTCCGCGCGGGCCACGGCCATGCTGGTGGGCAAGGAAATGGTGACCAGCGCGGTCGCCCCGGCGCGGACGGCCTTTTCGACGATTTCATAGGAACAGCGCGCGCTCGATAGGATGAAGCCGTCGCCTGCATCCTGCCCGGCGGCAGCGAGCGCGCCGATCAGCTTGTCCATGGCATTGTGGCGGCCAACATCTTCGCGGGCCTGCAGGATCGCCCCGGCCATGTTGCAGAAGGCGGCCGCATGGGCGGCGCCCGTCGCCCGACCGAGCGGCTGGTGATCGCGCAGCGATGCCAGTGCGGTGAAGATGGCCTCCGGTTCCAGCGCCGCATGGGCGGACACCGGTGGCAGCGGGCGGGCCACCGCGTCCAGATTTTCGATCCCGCACAGGCCGCAGCTTGATTCTGCAACCCGGGCGCGCACCCGGTCGGTCAGTTGTTCGATACCCAGTCCGGCCAGGCTTGCCCGCACGATCCAGCCCTTTTCCACCTCCACGGCGGCAATATCGGTCAGGTCGGAAGGCTGGCGGGCGAGCCCTTCGGTCAGCGCGAAGCCCAGTGCGAAATCTTCCAGATCCGCTGGCGTTGCCATCATCACCGCATAGCTGAGCCCGTTGAATTCCAGCGCCACCGGCACTTCGGGCACCCATGGCCGGTCGATCGGGCGATCCGTGCCATCACGGCGGATTTCAACGGGGTTGGGCATGGGCATTTCCAGAACGGGTTTGGTGGATGAAGGGCCATATGGGATTTCATTCGCCATAGGGAAACGAAACAGGGCGCGCCATGGCGCGCCCTGCGGGAATTTCGGCAATCGGGTCGCAACAGGGGTGCTAACCCGCGTCGCAATGGCCCACTTCATTCACCGAATTGAATTCGGCGACCGCCTGTTCATGATCTTCCTGCCCCTTGCGCAGCCGTTCCAGAGCTTCACGCGCAATGGGGGACAGGCTGGAAAGGTCATCGGCGAAGATCTGCGCCTTCATCCGTGGATCCCAGAACTTCCAGATATGTTCGGCCGTGCCTTCCACCGCCTCTTCATGGCCGCGCGCCTGCAGATTGCGGGCAATCTGGTCGGCCATGCGGCGCAACTTGGCGCCGGTATCGGCCCGGTGTTCTTCCTGATGTTCGTCCAGCGTGTCGCTCATTCGGCCGGCTCCACTTCGCTGATCCGGCGCGAGCGTTCGGCCAGTTCATTGTATTCCTGCTGCCATTCGGTCGGCCCGTTGGACGGGGTGATCTGCACCGCCGTCACCTTGTATTCGGGACAGTTGGTGGCCCAGTCGGAAAAGTCCGTGGTCACCACATTGGCCTGCGTCGTGGGGTGGTGGAAGGTGGTGTAAACCACGCCCGGTGCCACCCGATCGGTCACTTCCACACGCAGGGTGGTGTCGCCGGTGCGGCTGGACAGCTTGGCCCAGTCACCCGATTTCAGGCCCCGGTTTTCCGCGTCGGTCGCATGCATTTCCAGCACGTCTTCGGCATGCCAGGCGACATTGCCGGTCCGGCGGGTCTGCGCGCCGACATTGTACTGGCTCAGAATACGCCCCGTGGTCAGCAGCAGCGGGAAGCGCGGACCGGTCTTTTCATCGGTCGGGACATATTCGGTGACGATGAATTTGCCCTTGCCGCGCACGAAGCCGTCCACATGCATGATCGGCGCGCCATCGGGGAACTTTTCGTTCACCGGCCACTGCAGCGAACCTTCGGCGTTCAGTCGTTCCCACGATACGCCGGTGAAGGTTGGCGTCAGTCGCGCGATTTCGGCCAGGATCTGGCTGGGGTGGGTGTAGTTCCAGTCCAGGCCCAGTGCATTGGCCAGCAATTGGGTCACTTCCCAGTCGGCATAACCATTGGCCGGTTCCATCACCTTGCGCACCGGCTGGATACGCCGTTCGGCATTGGTGAAGGTGCCGTCCTTTTCAAGGAAGGTGGACCCCGGCAGGAAGACATGGGCGTAATTGGCGGTTTCGTTCAGGAACAGATCCTGCACGATCACCAGATCCATCGCGGCCAGACCGGCGGACACATGCTTGGTGTCCGGGTCAGACTGCAGAATGTCTTCGCCCTGAATGTAGATGCCACGGAAGGTGCCATCGACAGCCGCATCGAGCATGTTGGGGATGCGCAGGCCCGGTTCAGCGTCCAGCTTCACGCCCCAATCATCTTCGAACAGCTTGCGCGTGGCGCCGTCGGAAATGTGGCGATAGCCGGACAGTTCATGCGGGAAGCTGCCCATGTCGCAGGAACCCTGGACATTGTTCTGCCCGCGCAGCGGGTTCACGCCCACGCCGCGGCGGCCGATATTGCCGGTCGCCATGGCCAGATTGGCAATCGCCATCACCGTGGAAGAACCCTGGCTGTGTTCGGTCACGCCCAGGCCGTAATAAATTGCGCCATTGCCGCCGGTGGCGAACAGCCGGGCCGCGCCGCGGACCAGATCGGCCGGCACGCGGGTGACGGCTTCCAGGAATTCGGGGCTGTTCTTTTCGTCAGAAACGAAGGCGGCCCAATCCTGATATTCATCCCAGTCGCAGCGTTCACGGATGAAGGCTTCATCCGCCAGCCCTTCGGTGACGATCACATGGGCGAGCGAGGTCATCACCGCGACATTGGTACCCGGCTGCAGCGGCAGGTGGTAATCCGCTTCGATCTGCGGGCTGCGGACCAGATCGATCCGGCGCGGATCGATCACGATCAGCTTGGCACCCTGGCGCAGGCGGCGCTTCATGCGGCTGCCGAACACCGGATGGGCATCGGTCGGATTGGCGCCGATCACCAGGATCACATCCGAATCCATCACCGAATCGAAATCCTGCGTCCCGGCGCTGGTGCCGAAGGTCTGCGACAGGCCAAAACCGGTCGGCGAATGGCAGACGCGGGCGCAGGTATCGACATTGTTGGCGCCGAAACCGGCGCGGATCAGCTTCTGCACCAGGAAGGTTTCTTCATTGGTGCAACGGCTGGAGGTGATGCCGCCCAGCGCGCGGGCACCGGATTCAGCCTTGATCTGGCGAACCTTGTCTGCGGTGTAGCGCAGCGCTTCATCCCAGCTGACTTCGCGCCAGGGCAGATCAATGCTGTCGCGGATCATCGGGTTCAGCACGCGGTCCTGATGGCTGGCATAGCCATAGGCGAAGCGGCCCTTCACGCAGCTATGCCCGCGATTGGCCTTGCCTTCCTTCCACGGCACCATGCGCACCAGCTGTTCACCGCGCATTTCCGCGCGGAAGGTGCAGCCGACGCCGCAATAGGCGCAGGTGGTCACCACGGCGCGTTCGGGCTTGCCGATTTCCTTGACGCTCTTTTCCTGCAGCGTCGCGGTGGGGCAGGCCTGCACGCAGGCGCCGCAGCTGACGCATTCGGAGGACAGGAAATTGTCCTCGCTTTGTCCCGCGCTGACTTTTGAGGCAAAACCGCGTCCGTCGATTGTCAGCGCCAGCGTTCCCTGCACTTCATCGCAGGCGCGCACGCAGCGGCTGCAGACGATGCATTTCGACGGGTCAAAGTCGAAATAAGGGTTGGAGATATCCATCGTGGCGCCGAGGTTGTTGTTCCCCTCATAACCGTAACGCACATCGCGCAGGCCCACGGCGGCGGCCTGATCCTGCAATTCGCAGTCATTGTTGGCCGAACAGGTCAGGCAATCGAGCGGATGGTCAGAGATGTAGAGTTCCATCACCCCCTTGCGCAGCTTTTCCAGCCGCGGGGTCTGGGTCTTCACCTTCATGCCCGGGCCCACCGGCGTGGTGCAGCTGGCCGGGGTGCCGCGTGCGCCTTCGATTTCGACCAGGCACAGCCGGCAGGATCCAAAGGCCTTCACATTGTCTGTCGCGCAGAGCTTGGGGATCGATCCGCCGATTTCGGCGGCGGCGCGCATCACGCTGGTTCCGGCCGGAACGGTGACTTCGCGACCGTCGATGGAGAGCGTCACCATCTGTTCGGATTTGGATTCAGGCGTGCCGAAATCCTTTTCGCGTTCAAATCCCATCATCTTGCTCCATCGCGGCCAGATCGGCCGGCGTGTTGATATTAGCAGGTATTTCAGAGACCTGCACCTTCCGCGCACCGGCGGCATTGGCAAAGGCCTTCATCGAATGGCGGGTTTCGCCTTGCAGGATCGATCGGGCGATCTCTGCGGAACTGGCCAGCCAGTGTCCGATGACCGGCTGTGCTTCCAGATAAGCGGGTGCCGGCGAAAGAAGTTCCAGCAGATCGGCGGGCAGGGCATGTGAATCGACCGCGCAGCTCAGCACCGAATGATAGGTTTCATCCTGCGCATAGGTGAGCGCGGCCGCCAGCCCGGCCAGTGGGCCCATGCCGGGGCGGGGCCAATCGGGCAGGCAGGGGGCGGGGCCATTTTCGCGCCCGGCGATCACGACATGATCGCACCAGCCGGCCAGATTATCGACCGCACGCGAAATCAGCGTGCGGCCGTGCAGTTCCGCCAGCGCCTTGTCGCTGCCGAAACGCGAGGATTGTCCACCAGCCAGGACGACACCGAGGATCATGGTCGAATTACCCCGCTCGCCTTCACGCCTCGCTCTTGTCCAGCACCCGGGCTTCCGGTTGCGCGGCGCGGGTGGGTTGCTGGCCGGTGAAATCTTCCGGCCAGTTCTGCAGCGCGCTCATCACCGGATAGGGGGTGAAGCCGCCCAGGGCGCAGAGCGACCCGAACTTCATTGTTTCGCACAGATCGGTCAGCAGGGCGATTTCCTGATCCTGCGTGCGCCCGGCATCCTTGCGCGCATTGTGCATCTGCGGGGTCAGTTCCAGCCGGTCGCGCTGGCGCCCGCCGGCGCGGATCCGGTCGATCAATTCCACGCCGCGCGTGGAACCGATGCGGCAGGGCGTGCATTTGCCGCAGCTTTCCGCCGCGCAGAATTCCATGGCGAAACGGGCCATCGCACCCATGTCGGCCGTGTCATCGAACACGGTGATCCCGCCATGGCCGATCAGCGCATCAGCCTTGGTATATTCCTCGTAATCGAAGCGGATATCGAACTGATCGGGGTGGAGATAGGCGCCCAGCGGGCCACCAACCTGCACCGCCTTGACCGGGCGGCCGCTGTCCGTGCCGCCGCCGATGGTGTTGATCAGTTCGCCCAGCGTGATGCCGAAGGCCGCTTCGTAAAGGCCGCCATATTTGATGTTGCCGGCCAGCTGGATCGGCATGGTCCCCTTGGACCGGCCCATGCCCAGCCCGTCATAGGCCGCAGCACCGCCTTCGCTCAGAATATGGGGCACGGCCGCCAAGGTCAGCACGTTGTTGACCACGGTGGGACGACCGAACAACCCCTCCAGCGCGGGCAGGGGCGGCTTGGCGCGCACTTCACCGCGCCGGCCTTCGAGAGAATTGAGCAGCGATGTTTCCTCGCCGCAGACATAGGCCCCTGCGCCCATCCGCACTTCACAGCGGAACGGGGCAATGATGTCGCGGCACAGCCGCAGGGCCTGGGTCAGCTTGGCGATCGCATCGGGATATTCGCTGCGGCAATAGATATAGCCCTGGTCAGCGCCAACCGCTTCCCCGGCAATCGCCATGCCTTCGATCAGCGCATAGGGATCGCCTTCCATCAGCATGCGATCGGCAAAGGTGCCGCTGTCGCCTTCGTCGGCATTGCAGACGATGTATTTCTGCGGCGCCTGCGCCTGCATCACCGTGCGCCATTTGATCCCGGCCGGGAAACCGGCGCCGCCACGGCCGCGCAGGCCGGATTGCAGCACTTCTTCCACAATCGCTTCGCTGCCGATCTGGCGCGCGCGGCGCAGGCCGGCCCAGCCACCGGTGGCCTCGTAATCATCCAGGCTGGTCGGGCGGGTCTTGCCGGCGCGGCGGAAGGTCAGCCGTTCCTGCCCGGCGATGAAGGGGTGATCGGCGATCACGCCAATCGCCTTGGGGGACGATCCATCGAGAATCGCGTCGACATCGGCCAGTGTGGCCGGGCCGAAGCCCTTGCCATCCACCTCAACCAGCGGTTCGAGCCAGTGCATGCCCCAGCTGCTGGTGCGTTGCACATCATGGCCTTTTTTGGCGAAAGCAGCGGCGAGTTTGTCGGCACCCAGCGCGCGGGCCAGGGCATCATCGGAAATGCGGATAATCATCAGGCGTTCTCGATCACTTCGACCAGACCAGCGGCATCAAGCCGCGCGTGCAATGTGTCCCCGACGCGGGCGTTGGGGCCGGCGCTGCAGAGGCCGAGGCAATAGACAGTGCTGAGCTTGACCCGATCCCCGGCGGCGGCCTGAGCCTGCGCCATCAGCGCTTCGACCCCGCGTGACTTGCATGATTCGGCCCGGCAGATCTGCACTTCGGGCCGGTTGTCAGCGGTGGGGTGGAAGTCGTGGTAGAAGCTGACCACGCCGTGCACTTCGGCACGGCTGAGGTTCAGCGCCTCGGCTATGATCAATTCGGCATCGGGGTCGACGCAACCGAATTCAGCCTGAATATCATGCAGGATCGGCAGCATCGCGCCTTCCTGCCCCTTGTGGTCGGCGATTATTTCGCCAATTTTTTGTTCTCTGGATCCCAAATCCTCAGCCTTTCAGCATGCCATTCCACATGCTCGGCCATGAAGGTCGAAATGAAGAAGTACGAATGGTCATACCCCTCCTGCATGCGGATCGTTGCGGCAATATCCGCTTTTCCGCACGCTTCGTCTAGTCGTTCAGTTTGCAACTGTGTCGCAAGAAAATTGTCCGCTAGTCCCTGATCCACCAGCAGATCGGGCAGGCGCGCGCCGTCCTCGATCAGGGCGCAGGCATCATATTCGCGCCAGGTCGCGCGATCATCACCCAGATAGCCGGTCAGCGCCTTGTCGCCCCAGGGGCAGTTGAGCGGGCTGACGATCGGGGAAAAGGCGCTGGTTGACCGGAATCGGCCGGGATTGCGCAGGCTGATGGTCAGCGCGCCATGGCCGCCCATCGAATGGCCGGTGATGCCCTGGCGAGCCATATCGACCGGGAAATTCGCGGCGATCAGCGCCGGCAGTTCGTGCTCAATATACGACCGCATGCGGAAATTGGCGGCCCAGGGTTCCTGCGTGGCATCAACATAGAAGCCAGCGCCCTTGCCGAAGTCATAGGCTTCGTCATCAGGCACATCATCGCCGCGCGGGCTGGTGTCCGGCGCGACGAAGATGATGCCATGTTCAGCACAGGCTTGCCGGTATTCGCCCTTTTCCATGACATTGGCATGGGTGCAGGTGAGCCCGGAAAGATAGAACAGCACGGGCAGTGTGGTGCCCGGTTCATGGTCAGGCACGAAGACGGCAAAGGTCATCGGGGTGCCGGTTTCGCTGGACTGGTGGGTATAGACCCCCTGAGTGCCGCCGAAGGACCGGTTTTCCGAAACGGTTTCCAGATTGCTTGCCGTCATAGTGCTGTCCGTATTCCTGTGATCAATGCTGCATGTGGAAGGCGCAGATCTTGTTGCCATCCGGATCGCGCAGATAGGCGCCAACCGAATTGTTGGGTGCGCGTTCACGCGGGCCCGGAACGCCATCGCAGGTGCCGCCATTGGCGAGGCCTGCGGCATGCCATGCAGCCACTTCTTCATCGGTCTTGGCCGCGAAGCCCAGCGTGCCGCCATTGCCGACGGTTGCATCCTGACCATCGAAGGGCTTGCCGACGATGAAGGTGCCGCCCGGGCCGGCATAGACCAGATTGCCCGCTTCAGGCGGAACGACATTGGCGTAACCAATCGCGCCCATCACCGCGTCATAGAACTTGCGGCTGCGTTCGACGTCGTTCGAACCAAGGAAAGCATGGGTAAACATCAGGAAAATCCTCTCAGAAACATACTGTCGAAGATGAAGTGGAATGCAGGCGGGTGATCAGAACACCACGACGCTGCGGATGCTCTTGCCTTCATGCATCAGGTCGAAAGCGGTGTTGATGTCTTCCAGACCCATGACATGGGTGATCATCGGATCGATCTCGATCTTGCCGGTCATATACATGTCGACGATCTTGGGCACATCGGTGCGGCCCTTGGCGCCGCCGAAGGCGGTACCGCGCCAGTTGCGGCCGGTGACCAGCTGGAACGGGCGGGTGGCGATTTCCTTGCCGGCTTCGGCAACGCCAATGATGATGCTGGTGCCCCAGCCGCGATGGCAGGCTTCCAGCGCGGTGCGCATCACTTCGGTGTTGCCGGTCGCATCAAAGGTGTAATCCGCGCCGCCATCGGTCATCAGCACGATCTTGGCGACGATATCCTCGCGGCTCATGCCCCGGGTGTTGAGGAAGTCGGTCATGCCGAAACGACGGCCCCATTCTTCCCGGTCCGGGTTGATGTCGACACCGATGATCTTGTTGGCGCCGGCAAGGCGCGCGCCCTGGATCACGTTCAGGCCGATGCCGCCCAGACCGAAGATCACCACATTGTCGCCCACCTGCACCTTGGCGGTGTTGGTGACGGCACCCACGCCGGTGGTCACGCCGCAGCCGATGTAGCAGGCCGACTGGAACGGGGCATCCTGGCGGATCTTCGCGACGGCGATTTCCGGCAGCACGGTGAAGTTCGAAAAGGTCGAGCAGCCCATGTAGTGGAAGATCGGCTGACCCTTGTAGGAAAAGCGGGTCGTGCCATCGGGCATCAGACCCTTGCCCTGGGTCGCGCGGATCGCGGTGCAGAGGTTGGTCTTGCCCGAAAGGCAGCTTTTGCACTGGCGGCATTCGGGGGTGTAGAGCGGGATCACGTGATCACCCGGCACCACGCTGGTCACGCCAGGGCCAACTTCGCGCACGATGCCGGCGCCTTCATGGCCCAGGATGCTGGGGAAGATGCCTTCGGAATCGAGCCCATCCAGCGTGTAGGCGTCGGTGTGGCAGATGCCGGTGGCCATGATTTCGACCAGGACTTCGCCTGCCTTGGGGCCTTCCAGATCGACTTCGACGATTTCCAGCGGCTTCTTGGCTTCGAAGGCGACAGCGGCGCGGGTTTTCATGGTTGATCTCTCAATAGTTGATTCGTGTAACGATTTTTCGGCTCAATGAAGGTTTCGCTGCCATTGCGCCAGTGTCGTTCGCGCAGATCGGGCGATTGCCGAAAGAAGGCGGGCCGACCGGACTGATCCGGCCGGCCCGTGATGTCAGCCAGCCTGTTCGGCGGCCATGGCTTCCTGATCCGCATCCCGGATCGGCAGGATCCACAGCAGCACAGCGCCCATGATCGAACCGAAGCACATGATCAGCGACACGGTCAGCAGCTCGCTCTTGCCCAGGGCATCGAACAGGAAGCCGGCGATGATCGGCGAACCGGCAGCGCCGGCGCGGCCGACGCCGAGCACGAAGCCGGTGCCGGTGGCACGGGCATAGGCCGGGAAGCCACGGGCGAAGGCGGCATAGTAACCTACGATCGCTGCATTGAGGCAGAACATCGTCAGGAAGCCGGCAAAACGCCACTGGCCCAGCGTGTCATGGCCCATGCCGAACCAGGCCACCGCGATCACGCCCAGGAACAGCATGGCGATGGTCGGGCCCTTGATGTCCCACTTCTTGAGCAGGAAGCCGAAAATCGCCCCGCCGATCGCGCCGCCGATATTGGCATAGGTCAGCGTGCTGGCTGCTTCGGGCTGGCTGAAGCCGCTGTCGGCCACGATCTGCACGGCGAACTTCAGGATGTAATAGAAGGTCAGCGTGTGGAACATGTAACCGAAGGCCAGCAGCCAGGTGACCTTGCGCAGGCCCGGCTTCGACAGAATGTCGGTGACCTTGGGCTTGGGGCCTTCCTGCTTGATTTCGGGCAGGGCGTCGATGGCGGCCTGTTGCAGCGCGCGCAGCGACTTGTTGATCTTTGCCAGCGCGTCAACCGGGCGGCGTGCAGCATAGAAGGCCGGGGTTTCGGGAACCAGCAGCACGACCAGCGGGATCATCACGGCGGTAACGATCGAACCGAACAGGAAGACCGCGCGCCAATCATAATCCACCAGCAGCCAGCTCTGCGCGGCAAAGCCGCCGACCACGCCGCCGATCGGATAGCCGATGACATAGAGCGCCATGGCAAGGCTGCGCGATGATTTGCTGGTGGTTTCAGCCACCACGGCGTTGGTCGCGGCCAGCATGCCGCCGATGCCAAGACCGGTGATGAAGCGCCAGATGGTCAGCGGCCACAGCGAATGCGCTTCATGCGCCATCCACATGCCCACGGCCATCACGGCAAGGCAGATCAGCATGGTGATCTTGCGACCATATTTGTCCGCCGCGCTGCCCAGGATCACAGAGCCGAAGCCCATGCCGACCAGTTCGGCCGAAAGCATCACGCCCAGTTCGGACCGTTCGATGCCCCATTCCTTGGAGATGCCCGGCGAGGCAAAGGCGCTCGACAGCACGTCGAACCCGTCCAGTGCGTTCAACAGGATCATCAGAATGACGACGATCCACTGTCGCACGCTCATCGGGTTCTCGTCGATCACCGCAATCGGGTTGGTTCCCCCTGCGCTCCCAGCCATTTTTATAAATCCTCTTTTTTGCGCGCGCTCATTCGTGGATTCGCGCCAGCATTTCCACCAGTTTTTCAATTTCGGCACTGTTGAAGCGGGACTTCAGCCAGGCTTCGTGTTCAGCGATGATCGATTTGGCGATGTTCAGCGCATCCTCACCGGCGTCGGTCAGATAGAGCGCCTGCTTGCGGCCATCGGTGGCCGACCGTTCGCGCCGCAAGAATTCACGCTGCTGCAGCCTGTTGGCCGTGGTCATGGTCGTGGCGCGGTCCATCCGCAGCCGACGGCCCAGATCAACCTGAGAAATTCCCGGATATTCAGCGACAAGCCACAGGGCTGACACCTGTTTCTGGGTCAGATCGATCTTGGCAAAGGTTTCGGTGAAGTGTCGATACACGGCCCCATGGGCCAGGCGTATGTGCAGGCCCAGGATGTCATTGAGGCCACCCAGCCCATGCGCTTCGCCATCGATTAAGGCAGGGGCATTCACGTGTGGCAATCTCCTCTCGTCCCTTGCCTATTTGTTAGTGAAGCATACAATCCTGCGCAAGGAGAGGAACAAAATGGCCGAATTCCCGAATTCACCCAGCTTCACGGGTTTCAACACCCCCAGCCGGATCGAAGCAGACATCAAGAATCTGCAGCATCACGGCACGATTCCCCCGGAACTGAATGGCGCATTCTACCGCGTGCAGCCCGATCCGCAGTACCCGCCGATGCTGGGCGATGACATTGCCTTCAATGGTGATGGCATGATCACCCGCTTTCATTTCCACGATGGAATCTGCGATTTTCGCCAGCGCTGGGCGAAGACGGACAAGTGGAAGGCCGAAAATGAAGCCGGGCGCGGGCTGTTCGGGGCCTATCGCAATCCGCTGACCGATGATCCTTCCACCAAGGGAATGATCCGTTCCACCGCCAACACCAATGCCTGGATCTATGCCGGCAAGCTGTGGGCGATGAAGGAGGATTCACCGGCGCTTCTGATGGATCCGGTGACGATGGAAACCGAAGGCTTCGAAAAATTTGGCGGCAAGATGACCGGCGAAACCTTCACCGCCCATCCCAAGATTTGCCCGACCACCGGCAATATGGTCGCGATCGGTTATGCCGCATCGGGCCTGTGCACCGATGATGTGACCTATTACGAGATCAATCCCGAAGGCGAACTGATCCGCGAAGTGTGGTTCAAGGTGCCGTATTATTGCATGATGCACGACTTCGGCATCACCGATGATTATCTGGTGCTGCATATCGTCCCCTCGATCGGATCGTGGGAACGGCTGGAACAGGGCAAGCCGCATTTCGGCTTTGACACCACCCTGCCGGTCTATCTGGGTGTGATCCCGCGCCGCGATGATGTGCGGCAGGAAGATATCCGCTGGTTCAAGCGCGACAATTGCTTTGCCTCCCACGTGCTCAATGCCTGGCAGGAAGGCACGAAGATCCACTTCGTCGTGCCCGAAGCAAAGAACAACATGTTCCCCTTCTTCCCCGATGTGCACGGCGCGCCGTTCAACGGGCCCGAAGCGATGAGCAAGCTGACCGATTGGGTGGTCGACCTGTCATCCAACGGGGAAGATTTCGCCGAAATCAACCAGCTGACCGATACCGCCAGCGAATTCCCGCGCATCGATGACCGCTTCACCGGGCGGAAGAACCGCTATGGCTGGAGCCTGGAAATGGACATGCGCCGTCCCTGTGAACTGAAGGGCGGCAGTGCCGGTGGTTTCCTGATGAACTGCCTGTTCCTGAAAGATCTGGAAACCGGTGCCGAACAGCATTGGTGGTGCGGGCCTGTGTCTTCGCTGCAGGAACCCTGCTTCATTCCGCGCAGCAAGGATGCGCCCGAAGGCGATGGCTGGATTGTGATGGTCTGCAACCGGCTGGAAGATCACAATTCCGATCTGCTGGTGTTCGACGCGCTGGATATTGAAAAGGGCCCCGTGGCCACGATCAATGTGCCGATTCGCCTGCGCTTCGGCCTGCATGGCAATTTCGCCCGTGCCGAAGACATCGGGCTGGTGCCGGAAATCGCATGACGACCGATCGCAGGATACCGGAATGCTGGTTGTCGGACATGGACGGGGTGCTCGTCCATGAAGACCGGGCGCTGCCCGGTGCGGCGGAATTCATCGCGCGGCTGGTGGAAAGGGAGCGGCGGTTTCTGCTGCTGACCAACAATTCCATCTATACGCCGCGCGATCTCGCCGCCCGGCTGGCCAGATCGGGGCTGGAAGTGCCGGAAAGCGCCATCTTCACCTCTGCCCTGGCGACGGCTGATTTTCTCGACCGGCAGCAGCCACGCGGCACCGCCTTCGTTATTGGCGAGGCGGGGCTGACCACGGCGCTGCATGAAATCGGCTATACGCTGACCGACAATCGCCCCGACTATGTCGTGATCGGGGAATTGCGCAGCTATTCCTTCGAAGCGATTGCCAAGGCGATCCGGCTGGTCGGGGCGGGGGCGCGCTTCATCGCCACCAATCCCGATGTCACATCGCCTTCGGCCGAAGGGCCCTTGCCCGCCACCGGCGCGGTGGCGGCGATGATCACCAAGGCGACCGGGGCCCAGCCCTATTTTGTCGGCAAGCCCAATCCGATGATGTTCCGTGCGGCGATGAACCGCATTGATGCCCATTCGGAAAGCACGGTGATGATCGGGGATCGCATGGATACCGACATCGTCGCCGGGATGGAGGCTGGGCTGGAAACGATCCTGGTACTGACCGGATCGACCAAGCGGGACGCGGTGGCGCGTTTCCCCTTCCGGCCTGACCGGGTGCTGGAATCGATTGCAGAGGTTGTAGAATTGATCTGACCTGATTTGATCAGGGGGCTGACGGGCAGGGGCGCCTTATTTGCGTCCCTGCAGGGCCCGGATGCCGTTTCCTTCGCCATCCCATTGATCGGGGGGAAGCACGGCGCCATCGCCATCGTAACGGCGCCCCTGTTTCAGCCCATCGGCGCCCTGTTCCAGTTCTTCATAGGCATCGGCTGACAGCGGCGGCAGCTCAGCATCAGCGCTCTGCGCTTGTGCGGCCTTGCGCTGGGCGCGGCGGCGGGTCGAAACCAGCCACCACATCAAAAGGAAGGGCGACAGCACGGTAATCAGCCAGATTACTTCGGCCATCGCCCTTGCTCCTTATGGTCAGGCGGCGGCTGCCTGCCGGGCGTCTTCCAGCACCATGTCCGCGCCCTTTTCGGCGGCCATGATGGTCGGCGCATTGGTGTTGCCGCTCGGGATCTTCGGGAAGATCGAGGCGTCGATCACGCGCAGGCCGTCCACACCGCGCACGCGCAGGCGGGGATCCAGCGGATAGCGTTCATCGCCCATCGCGACCGTGCCGACCGCGTGATAGAGCGTGCCGCCGGCCAGCTTGGCATAGCCGAGCATTTCTTCATCGGTCTGGCCGAAGGGATCACCCGGTGCCTTGAGATAGGGCTTCAGCGCCGGCTGCTGCCAGATCGCGCGGATGATCTTCAGCTGATCAACCACGCTCTGCTTGTCGAGCGGATCGGACAGATAGTTCGGCACGATCGACGGGCGATCGAGGCCATTGGGCGATTTGGCGTGGATCGAACCGCGCGATTCCGGGCGAACCTGGCACGGGTTGGATGCCAGGCCCGGTTCCTTGTCCAGGCGCAGGCCCTGGAATTCATTCAGGAATTCCAGATCCATGCTGGCCGCCATCACGTGGATCTGCACGTCGGGGAATTCCAGCGTGTCGCGGGTCTTCACGAAGGCGCAGCCATGCGCCACGGCATAGGACAGCAGGCCTTTGCGGGACACGCCATATTTGGCGATCTGGCCCAGCAGGTTCACGCCGCGGCTCAGATAGTTGATCGAATGGATATCTTCCTTCAGCGCCGCCTGGCAGCCGATCATGTAGTGATCCTGCATGTTTTCGCCGACCAGCAGCGATTCATGCACCACCGGCACACCCAGCTTCTGCAGCAGCGCGCCCTGGCCAACGCCGGACACTTCCAGCAGTTTGGGGCTTTCCACCGCGCCTGCGGCCAGGATCACCTCGCGATTGACCATCACGCGGCGCTTCTGACCGTTCTGGTCGAATTCCACGCCCACGGCCTTCTTGCCGCGGAAGATGATCTTGGTGGTCATGGCGCGCGTTTCGACCAGCAGGTTCGGCCGCTTCATCACCGGGTGGAGATAGGCAACCGCGGTCGACTGGCGGCGGCCGTTCTTCGCCGTCATCTGGAAGAAGCTGGCGCCTTCCTGATTGCCGTCGTTCAGATCTTCCTTGAACGGGATGCCATATTGCACGCAGGCTTCGATCAGCGCGGCGCTGACCGGGTGCTGATCAGGAAAATCGCTGACAGACAGCGGACCGTCGCCGCCGTGGAACTCGTTCATGCCGCGTTCCTGCCGCTCGCTCTTGCGGAAATAGGGCAGCACTTCGTCCCAGCTCCAGCCGCGCGCGCCCATCTGGGCCCAGCCGTCGTAATCGGCGGACTGGCCGCGCACATAGAGCAGGCCGTTGATGGAGCTGGAACCGCCCAGCACCTTGCCCTTGGGCCATTTGTGGCGGCGGTTGCCCGAACCTTCGTCCACTTCGGTTTCATAGAGCCAGTTGACCTTGGGGTCGTTCAGCGTCTTGCCGAAGCCGATCGGCGTGTGGATCATCATGTTGGACATGAACTGGCTCGGTTCTTTCAGCGGGCGATCATCGCCACCGGCTTCCAGCAGAACCACATTGAATTCGCCGCTGGCGGTCAGCCGATTGGCCAGCACGCAGCCGGCGCTGCCCGCACCAACGATTACATAATCCGCAAACAGATCCGCGGCCATTCATACTCTCCCTATCATTGCACGCCCGTGGAACTGGTCCCCGGGCGCGTGAGTCGCTTGCGTCACAGGCTAGGGGGCTTAGGCTCCCCGGTCACGGACAACATTGATGCATAACATTGACGGGAGAACGCGAATGATCAAGCCGGAGCTTGAGTTTGTCTACGAAGCAGGCGGTGATCTGGACCCGCCGAAAGAGATCGGCCCGGTGGTCGATGGCACCCGCCGGATCATCCCGATCGTGGGTGGTGGCTATGTGAAGGGCCCCAAAATCTCCGGCCGGCTGATGGGCAATTCGGCAGACTGGCAGTTGACTCGGCCCGACGGCGTGACGGTGGCCGATGCCATCTATGCGATCGAAACCGATGACGGCGCGATCATCCAGATCCGCAACAAGGGCCTGCGCCACGGCCCGCCCGAAGTGATGGATCGTTTGCGGCGCGGGGAAGAGGTTGACCCGGCGGAATATTACTTCCGCACCGTGCCCGAATTCATCGCGCCGACCGGCCCCTATGACTGGATGAACAAGTCGATCTTCATCTGCAGCGGCGCACGTTATGCGGCCGGCATCAAGCTGTGGGTGTGGCGGGTGCTCTGACGATGCTGACCACCGCCGCCCCATTCGGGCGGCGGTGGTGATCTGCGGGGATCAGGCGATCCGTACATCCAGCAGGCTGGGGCCAGTCTGCGCAAAGCTCCAACTCAGCGCATCATCCAGGCTGTCCACGGCATCGACCTTGCGGGCCGGCAGGCCCTGCGCCTCGGCCAGCTTGACGAAATCTAGCCCGGTCAGGTCGCAGCCCGGAACATGGTTCATCCCGAATTCGGCCGAAAACCCGGTCAGCGCGGCATAGGCGGCGTTGTTCAGGATCACGAAGCTGACATTGGCCTGTTCCTGCTGCGCGGAAAACAGGCCCTGGATGGTGTACATCGCGGCGCCATCACCCAGCACGGCAAGCACCTTGTCCGATTGTCCCAGCGCAACGCCAATGGCCGCCGGGAGGGAATAGCCGAGCCCGCCGCTGGCGCAGGTGTAGAACCCGCCTTCGCGTGTGATCGGCAGCGTATCATGCACTGGGCCGCGCGCGGTGGGGGATTCTTCCACGATCACCGCATTGGCCGGGCGCAGTTCGGCCAGGCGTTTCAGCACATGGGCGGCGGTCATCGCCGGTTCGGGGGTCTTCAGCGTATGGCTGACCCCGCCAAAGGCACGCGGGCTGGCATGATCGGCCAGGCTTTCTAGCGCAGCGGCCACATCACCCAGCACGCCACCACCGCCGGGCAGGGCGGCTAGATGCTGCGGATCGTCGGACAGGGCCATCAATTGCGCCCCTTCGGGCCAGTGCGGGCCTTCGCCTTCGACATGATAGGTGAACACCGGCGCGCCGGCGACCAGAATGGCATCATGCGGGGCCAGCAGATTGCGGATCTTGTCGCGCCAGGCGGGCAGGAAGCCGGCAAATTGCGGATGGTCTTCGGGGAAGACTTCGCGCGCGGCATAGGGCGCAACCCAGACCGACAGGCCGGCCTTTTCCGCCAGCCGGATGGCCGGTTCCCAGGCGCCCGAATTGGCCGCGGCGGTGCCGATCACCAGCGCCGGGTTCTTCGCATTGTTGATCAGATCGGCAATGCGGGCGATCCCGGCCGGATCGGCCATGGTCCGCAGCGTCAGATCGGGCAGGGCCGGCATGTCGCATTCCCGGTCCCAGTCATCGACCGGGATGGACACGAACACCGGGCCCATCGGCGGGGTCAGCGCGATGGCGAAGGCGCGGGCCAGTGCCAGCGGTACATCTTCGGCGCGGGCCGGTTCCACCGCATATTTGACATAGGGGCGGGGAAATTCGGTCGGCCGTTCGGCAAACAGGAAGGGGTCAAACGGCAGGATGCTGCGCGCCTGCTGCCCAGCGGTGACCACCACCGGGGTGTTGTTCTTCCAGGCGGTGAACAGATTGCCCAGCGAATGGCCGGTGCCGGCCGACGAATGCAGATTGACCAGCGCCGGCTTGCCCGACGCGCGGGCATAGCCATCGGCCATGCCCACCACCACGGCTTCATTTAGCCCCATGACATAGGGGAAAGGCATGGCCTTCAGCATCGGCAATTCGGTGCTGCCCGGATTGCCGAACAAACGGTCGACACCGAAGTGCTGGAACACCTTGAAGGCGGCTTCGCGAACCGTAGGGCGTACGGCAGACATCAGATAGGTTCTCCTCCGGCGCGGGCGCGCTCGACAACAGTGGCTTCGTCGCGCCGCACACGCAGCAGCACCACCAGCAGGCAGACACCGATCAGCGGGGCGACGACATTGATGGACATGATCGCCTGCGCCAGATCGCCACCGGTGCGATCGCTGACAATGCCGACGAAATAGGGGCCCATACCAAGACCCAGCAGCGTGGTCACGATGATGAACACCGATGATGTGATTCCGCGCATGCGCGGCAGCACCAGATCATACAGCAGCGAATAGAGCGGCGGCAGCCACAGCGTCAGGATCAGGCTGTAGAACACGAACCGCAGGTAGAAGCTGCCCGGATCGGGGGCGCTGAAGGTCCAGATCCCGAACAGCGGCGAGACGCAGAGCGAGAAGATGGTCAGCCACACGCGGCCCTGGCCGCCCATCCGCTTGGTCAGCCAGTCACTCAGCGGGCCGGCAATGATCGGGCCGATCATGCCCAGTACGGCCGACAGCAGGCCGAACTGCACGCCGGTTTCCGCAGGGGACAGGCCAAATGCGCGATTGAGGAAGGACGGGGTGAAGCCCATCACGCCATAATTGATCGAAGTCTGCAGACCGGCGACCACCACCAGCATGATCACCGATGGCGACAGGATGACGTTATAGGCCGGCTTGTCGGTCAGCTTGAACGACTGGAACAGGTTCAGCACCACAAAGGCGCCGAAGCCGACCACGAACCATTGCAGCACATGCGGATCGAGCGACATGCCCAGTGCTTCAATCGGCGGACGGGGGGAGAAACCTTGCGCCAGATGGGTCATGCCGATGCAGGAGGCCAGTATCACGGCGAGGCCGACCAGATTGATCGTCCACTGCTTGGCTCCGGCCTTGCGGTGCCACAGCATGAACCAGTTGGCGCCGGGGGTGACGGCGCCCAGCACGGCGGCGCTGGCCTTGAAGGGATGCGGATCGGCCGGGGCCTTGATGCCGTCCATCTTGCCCCGCACCGGTTCCTTCATGCGATAGATCAGCCATGCAAGCGGGAAGCCGGGGAGGGAGGCGATCAGGAAGGCGAACTGCCAGCCGGAAAAGCCCAGCGGCGCGCCGCCGCCAGCATAGCGGGCATCCCACCAATGGGCGACCACGCCGCCCAGCGTCATGGAAAGGCCCAGCCCCAGCGCGACAGCAATGCCGAGCGCGGCCATGGCGGTGCCGCGCTTGGCGCGCGGGAATTCGTCGAAGATGATGCTGTTGGCGGCCGGTTGGGCCGCCGCTTCGCCGATTCCGACACCCAGGCGCGACAGCGCCAGCAGGGTGAAGCCGCTGGCGAAGGCGGCCATGCCGGCGGAAATCGACCAGAAGAACACGCAGATGCCCAGCAGCTTTGTACGGATCCAGCCATCCACCAGCCGCCCGAGCGGGAGGGAGAACAGCGCATAGAACAGCGCGAAGACGGTGCCATAGAGCAGGCCCAGCTCAGCATCGCCAATGCCCAGATCCTTACGGATGCTCGGCGCGAGGATGGACAGGATCTGCCGGTCGAGCAGGCTCATCGCCTGGGCGGCAGATACCAGCGTCAGCGCATACCATCCGGCGCGCGACACCTGTTGTACCGGCTGTGACGTATCATCCGTGGCTGTTGCCATATACCGTCCTCTTCATCCCCAAAATCGGCGCGGGTTTTCCCGGCATGGTTGCGGACCGAACAGATCCATTCGGGGCATTTGACCGCTGCCCCGTGCGGTTTTTCGGCAATTCCGCCTTGCACCCGCGTGAACGGATGGGCCCCAGCCGGCGCTTTGTCCGGCCGGGGCAATAGGTCAGGCCTTGGCCAGTTCCGCCGCGATGGTTTCGCTGATCGGGGTGGTCGGGCGACCGGACAGCCGGCTCAGATCGCGGCTGTCGTCATAGAGTTCGCCTTCGCCGGACAGCGCGCTGGTGCTGGCCAGCATCGCCGCAATCGGCGGCGGCAGGCCGGCGCCTTCCAGCACCTTGGCATATTCGCCTTCGGTCTGGTTCACATAGGTGACCGGCTTGCCCGACTGGCGGGATATTTCCGCCGCGAATTCGGCCATGGTCCAGCTCTGGTCACCGGCCAGTTCATAGGTGTCGCCACCCTTGCCATTGACCAGTGCAGCCGCCGCACCAGCGGCCAGATCCGCGCGGGTGGCGGTCGACAGGCGGCCATCACCCACCGCGCCCAGCACGGTGCCGGAACTGATCGACTGGGCCAGCCCGCCGATGTAGTTTTCCGAATACCAGCCATTACGCAGCAGATCGAAGTTCAGCCCGCTGTCGGCCAGCAGCTTTTCGGTGGCGACATGTTCGCCCGCCAGCGCCAGCCGCGACTGATCGCCCTTCAGGATGGAGGTATAGGCAAGATAGGATACGCCCGCATTCCTGGCCGCGTTGATCACATTGCCATGCTGGCGTTCGCGTTCGCCCACGGCATTGCCGGAAATCAGCAGCAGGTGATCCACGCCCTGCAGCGCTTCGGCAAGGCTGGCGACATCGTCATAATCGGCCTGGCGCAATTGCACGCCCCGGTCGGCATAGGCGGCCAGAGCGTCGGTGTTGCGGGCGATGGCGATGATGTCGCCCGGCGCCACGCGCCGCAGCAGATCATCCAGAACAAGGCGGCCAAGCTGACCGGTCGCACCGGTTACGGCATAGGTCGTCATCGGTGTTTCCCTCTCAGAGCTTGAACCAGCGTTCGGCATTGGTCTGGAAGAACTTCTTCTTCTGCGCCGGCGTGATGTCGAGATTGTCGAGCAAGGCTACTTCTTCGGGGACGTATTGATAGGGGTAATCCATCGCATACATCACGCGATCTTCGCCCATCACGTCGATCATCAGCTTCACCGCCGGGCCGAAGGGCATGCCGCTGTTGGTGGCAAGCACATTGTTGCGCATGTAGTGGAACAGATCATGGTTCTGCGGCTTCAGCCGCGCATAGCGCTGCGAACGGATGCCGGCCTGATGCATGTAGTTCAGGCGCGCCAGCCAATAGGGCAGGCCTTCGCAACCATGGCCCAGCATCAGCTGCAGGCCGGGGTAACGATCGAACACGCCCGTCGTCAGCAGACGCATGGCGTGATAGCTGGTTTCCACGCCAAAGCCGTAAACCGCGCCATCCAGCCCTGCTTCGGCCATGTCGCCGATCATGCTGTCAGGCAGACCCTGCGGGTGGATGTAGAGCGGCAGGTCCAGATCGGCGCAGGCGCGCAGGATCGGATCGAACTGTTCTTCGTCCAGATAATGGCCATGGGTGTGGCTGTTGATCTGCACCCCGTGGAAGCCCAGTTCTTCCTTGCCGCGGCGCAGTTCCTGCGCGGACCATTCGGGATCGATCGGCGCCACCGCGATCATGCCGTGGAAGCGATCGGGATAGCGTTCGCACGCATCCTTCAGCTGGTTGTTGGCGTTGAAGGCGATCCGCCTGGCTTCTTCGGGATCATGAATCGACTGGGTGCCCGGGCTCGTCAGCGCCAGCACGGCCTTGTCGATGCCGGCAGCATCCATCGCCTGGATGCGCAGTTCACCCAGATCGAGCAGGCGTTCACGGATGAAGGTCGTGCGTTCTGACGGGCTGGTGCCATAGAAGCCCCACAGCGAAACCGTGCCCTTGTCGGCGCGGCCTTCCTTGACCAGCCGCATGATCGCATCCAGCTGTTCCTGGGTGGCAAAGGCTTCTTCCGTGGCGATCCGCATATAACCGCGATCGCCGCCGGTGTTCAGTTCATGTGTCACGTTTTCCCTTTCGTTCAGCTGCGCCAGGCGCGGGGCCAGATGCCCTGCTTGCCCGGAGAGAGAATACCCTTGGGATCAAGGGCATCCTTGATCGTTTCGGCGAAGCGCCGCTGGGCATGGTTGTTGAAATCATATTGGTCGGCGACCAGATCCATGAAGTCGATATGCGAACGATATTCGCCGTAACCGAGCTTCGCCGCCGGGCCGACCAGCCGCTTGCAGGCGTCATAGGCCGCCTTGCCCTGGGCCGCGTCTTCGGTGTCGAACACCACCAGCCCGACATGGATCATGTGGCGTTTGCCAACGATGATCACACCTGAATAATCGAGCCCTGCGGCATGGAGTTCGCTGGCGACCATATCCCGGATTGCCGCGCCATCCTGGCCGGTAATCGGCATGGCGCAGGAAAAGCCGATATGGCCGCCCTTTTCGCCGCCATACCAGCGGGTCATCCGGTCCAGATCCATGCTGGGGATGCCGGCCTGCACCCGTTCATGCGGATTGGTCAGTTCGGGCAGGTTGCGCCCGTCATATTTGGAAAATGTCACCTCTGCGCCCGGTATCCGGGCAAAGGCTGCTTCCACCTTGCGGCGCTGGTGTTCGACGATTGGTTCATCGCCATAAAGGGCAAAGCGCATCACCCAGCGGCCAAAGCCCGGCGTATCGGCGATGCGATCGATCACCTCTTCAGGGATCGGGCCTGCACCGGTGAACCAGTCTTCCCGGCCCCAGAAGGCGGAGGCGGCGCAGACGGCGTTGATGATCATCGGCTGGTTGGGGATCGTGCCGTCCAGCATCAGCGGGCGCAGCTCTTCCAGCAGCAGTTCCAGATCGCTGTCTTTGCGCAGCGTCAGCCAGCCGGGCATGTAGCATTCGGGCGGCGGCATCAGCCACATGCCCATCTGGGTCACGATGCCGAAATTGGACTGGCTGAACAGGCCGTCGGCCGATGGGCCGCAGCCATGCTTGAACACCTGCCAGGCGCGCGGATTGGACATGCCGCCCATGCCGGTGCGCAGCAATTCGCCATCGGGCAGCACCACTTCCATGCCGCATTGATTGGCCAGATGATCGCCCAGCGGGGTGTAGCCGACCCCATGGTCGAGCGTGTTGCCGACCACGCTGCCCCATCCCAGATCAGGCACGGACATCCACAGCTTCGATCCGATGGCGCGCAGATGATCGTAAAGGTCGAAGAAGCGCACGCCGGGTTGCAGCAGCGCCCACGCCGAATCCTCGTCCACATCCAGCACGCGGTTCATCCGCCGCAGCGACAGGGCAAAGGAACCCGAAAGGCGCGGGGCCGGCCCGCCATAGCCATTGTTGCGGCCCTGACCGCTGGTCCACAGCGGCGTGCCATATTCATTGGCGATCCGGACCACCGCCTGCACCTCTTCGGTGCTGGCGGGCATCAGTATCGCGGATGGTTCATACCATTCCTGTCCGGCAGGGGCGAAGGGATCGCGAAATTCGGCCAGGCTGGCGGGGTCTGTCAGAACCCCGCCCGAACCCAGCGCCTGCTCCATCGCCGCCAGGGCCGCATCGCATGCGGCGGCGCTGGGGGCTCCGGAATTTTCGATCCTCTCCATCCTCTGTCTCCTTAATGCCGGGATTTTTCCTCGTGCATCATGTCCGGGGTTGAATGTCAGGCTTCGTGGACGGCCTTGGTTACCATGCAGGCCAGCACGCCTTCGGGGCCATCTTCGCTGCCGTGGCCGGACCATTTCACCCCGCCGAAGGGCGCATCGGCGCCGCCGATCATATGGGTGTTGATACCGATCATCCCGGCTTCGATCTCGGTCGCCAGCCGGCGTTGACGCTTGGCGTCTGCCGTCCAGGCATAGGCCGCCAGACCATAGGGCAGGCGGTTGGCTTCATTGATCATTGTTTCTTCGTCGCGGAACGGATTGATCAGCGCGATCGGGCCGAAGGGTTCTTCGTTCATGATATCGGCGTCGAGCGGAATTTCAGACAGTACGCTCGGCTGATAGAAGAACCCGCGATTGCCGATCTTTTCGCCGCCGGTGCCCAGCTTCGCGCCCTTGTCCCTGGCGTTGCTGATCAGCCGGTCGATCGCTTCGGGGCGGCGCGGATTGGCCATCGGGCCCATCTGGGTGCCCTGTTCCAGACCGTCGCCCACCTTGATAGCCTTGGCCCGTTCGATGAAGCCGTCGCGGAAGCGTTCAAAGACATCTTCCTGCACGATGAAGCGCGTCGGGCTGACACAGACCTGGCCGCAATTGCGGTATTTGCCGCCCACGGCGGTATCCAGCACCTGATCGATATCGGCATCGCCAAACACCAGCACCGGGCCGTGGCCGCCCAGTTCCATGGTGGTGCGCTGCATGTTTTCGGTGGCGAGGCGGGCCAGATGCTTGCCGACCACGGTCGATCCGGTGAAGCTGAGCTTGCGGATGATCGGGCTGCCCAGCAGATGGGTGCTGACTTCGTCCGGCACGCCGAATACAGCCTGGGCCACTTCCTTGGGCAGGCCGGCATCGAGCAGGCACTGCAGCACGCCCAGCGCGGAAGCCGGGGTTTCTTCTGCTGATTTCAGGATCACCGAACAGCCTGCGGCAATCGGCGCGCCCAGCTTGCGGCCCGGATTGCCGAGCGGGAAGTTCCACGGGGCGAAGGCGGCAACGGGGCCGACCGGTTCATGGCGCACGGTCGAACGCTGGCCATCGGGCCGGACCAGTTCGCGGCCATAAATGCGGAAGCATTCGCCGGCGTAGAAATTGAACAGGCCGACATTCATCATCAGCTCTATCTTCGCTTCGGCGAAGGGCTTGCCCTGTTCCATGGTGGCGATGCGCGCCAGATCATCGGCGCGTTCCAGCATCAGCCGCGCTGCGCCCTGCAGCACATTGGCGCGTTCCTGCGGGGTGGACTTGCGCCAGATGCGGAAACCCTTGGCTGCAACTTCCAGCGCGCGATCCAGATCGGCGGGGTCGGCCAGCGGCAGCGCCCCGATCACTTCACCGGTTGCGGGGTTCACGACATCGAAGCTGCGGCGGCCGCCGCCGGAAATCTTCTGCCCGTCGATGATCATGTGAAGGGCGGGGTATTGCGTCATCTGAGTCTCTCCCGGAGTTCACCTTCGCGGTGCTTGTGCTGATCGATGGTGAAGCAGGCGGACCAAGTCAACGCCCGAAAGCCGGATTATCTCGCCCGGCGATGGTTAATCGGCCGCCGATCGGCGCTGGTTACAGACCAAGCGCCTCCAGCCTTGCCACCTCTTCCCGATAGGGGCGGATACTGCGCCACATCAGAAATGTAGCCAGCGGCATGAAGATGCACGCGGTGATCAGCAGCGCCTTCCACAATTGCTGTTCATCGCCGACGATGAAGGTGCTGGCGCCGCCAATCGCCATCGGCCCCAGCGCGCCAAACACGCTGAACATGAACAGATAGAGCGCGGTAATCTGCCCGCGCATCGCATTGGGCACGATGCGCTGGATGGCGGCATTTTGCGCCGGTGCCCCGGCCAGCCCGAAAAAGGATGACAGCGCCATGCAGGCCAGCGCCAGTTCGCCGGTCGGCATCAGCGGCATGGCGATGGTCACCACCGTGGTGCAGGCAATCGCGATGGTGGTCGCCCGGACATTGGCATCGCTGTAGCGCTTGCCCAGCCAGGATACGAAGAACCCGCCGGCTGCGACCCCGGCGATCATCGATGCCAGCAGCATGGTGCCCAGAACCGCGCCGATCTGGGCCTCGCTCCAGCCATAGGTGCGTACCAGGAAGGGGGTGCGGAACTGCGGCAGGCCATGGCTTTCGACGGCGGACATCGCCACGGCCAGCAGCAGCGGCAGAAACACCACCTTGCGCGCCCACATCGCCCGGATCGCATCAAAGCCCATGAACAGCATGATCCGGCGCGCGAGCGTCGCATCATGCTGCACGATCTGGCGGGCTTCGGGCGGGCTGCGCCGTGCCGGTTCGCGAATGGTCAGCAACAGCAGCGCGCCGATGAAGCCCGGCGGGGCCAGCATCAGCAGCACCAGCTGCCAGCTGAAGATTTCCAGGCCCAGAAATTGCGTGGTGGCGCCCAGCTGATTGCTCCAGGCGATCAGCTGGCCACCGATGATATTGCCCAGCGACTGCCCCAGAATATAACCCAGCTGCAGCAGCGCGAAGACCAGCGGGATGCGCGCCGGACGGAAATAATCGACCAGCAGCGAATAGGATGCCGGTCCCTTGGCCGAATTGCTGGCGCCCACAAACAGGCGGGTCGCGCCCAGTTGCAGATAGTTCTGCGCGATGCCGCCCAAGGCCATGATCGTGCTGAGTGCGGTGATGCTGGCCGCGAGCACATATTTGCGCCCGTACAGATCGACCAGCCGCGCCAGCGGAATGCCGATCACGATATAGGCCACCACGGTTACCGGGCCCAGCAGCACGCCCAGTTCAAAATCCGAAATGCCGAAGCTGACCTTCATCTTTTCCGCCAGCAGGCCGAACACCGTCTGGTCCAGAAAGGTCAGGAAGGATGTGAAGACGATCACGGCCAGGGCATAAAAACCCGCGCGTTCACTGGGCCAGGTCACGGCGCGTTCCGTCCCTGCCTCCATCTCCTGTGCATCCGCCACTGACGCGGCGGCCTGCGGCGCACCTGTCGCGCTGGCCATGGTTTTGTTCTCCCCAATGGCCCGCTCTTCCGGCCGGCCTTGCAACAATTCCCTTGCCCCGACTTGTAGGCAGTGAATAGACCAAGGCGAAGAGCAAAGTTGTCGCATTCCGTCGCAGAATGGCGGGAAAGGCGGCAGGAGAGGACAGGATGCCAACCCCGTTTCCCCGTGTGGAATCGTTGCAACAGCTGCGTCTGCGCGCCGTTCAGGCGGGTGGAGTGGGCCAGGCATCCTGCCGGACAAACACAACAATCCAACAGCAGGAGCAGTGCCGATGACCGGAGCCAGCAATTCGCAGATTTATGATGAAGCCTATGCCCGCGACCGGGCCGAGATCGAAGATCTGATGGCCCGTTATCTCTTCGCGCTCGATTACAACGACATGGACACGTTCGAAACCATGTTCACCGATGATGCGGAATTCGAATTCGCGCGCGGCCGGGTGGCCGGCAAGGCCAATATCATGGACGCGGTGAAGGGCTTCAAGAAGCGCATCGGCGAACATTACAAGGATGAAGACGGCAACCCCGCCACCCTGCGGCATGTGCTGGCGCACACCGCCATTCGGGTGCAGGGCGATCGGGCCTGGACCCGCGCGCAATGGTTCGAAATGGCCAATGACGGCCCGGGCAAGGCGCTGAAGATGGGCACCTTCGGCATTTATGAAGACAAGCTTGTTCGCGTTGATGGCCGCTGGCTGTTCAGCGAACGGCGAATCATGAACGAATTCCTGCCCGGGCGGGAATCCGGGCCGGCCAATCCGGTGCTGGGCATGGACAGCGCGGTCACCGGCGGATGACCAGCTACGCCCGCGACACCTATCATCGCGACAGGGCCGAGATCGAGGATCTGATGGCCCGTTATCTCTTCGCCATGGATTACCATGATGCGGATGGATATGCCGGATGCTTCACCGAAGACGGCGTGCTCGATTATGCCATGGGCACGCTGCAGGGACGCGAACAGATTCGGGCAGAGGCGCTGATCTTCCGTGACAAGATCGCGGAGGTTTTCGTCGACTGGCAGGGCAAGCCGGCCAAGCTGCGCCATCTGGTGCAGCACAAGGCGATCCGCGTGGAAGGCAATCGCGCCTGGAACACCGGCATGTGGTTTGAAATGACCAATAGCGGGCCCGAAGGGACGCTGAAGACCGAAAGCTTCGGCACCTATGAGGATGATCTGGTGCGCGTGGACGGCCGCTGGCTGTTCGCACGGCGCAAGATCTACAATGAATTCCTGACCGGCCGCCATTCGGGCCCCGCCAATCCGGTGCTGGCAATGGATGCAAATGCGGAGCAAGCCTCATGATTGATTTTGCCGGCCGTACGGCCTTTGTGACCGGTGGCGCCAATGGCGTGGGCCTGGGGATTGTGCGCAATCTGCTGAACGCCGGTGCCAAGGTGGCGATCGCCGATATCCGCCAAGATGCGATTGATCGGGCGCTGGCCAGCCTCGACAATCGGGAAGTGATGGGGGTTCAGCTCAATGTGATGGATCGCGATGGCTATCGCGAGGCGGCCGATCGGGTGGAGGCTGAATTCGGCCCGGTCAGCCTGCTGTTCAACAATGCCGGTATCAATCTTTTCCAGCCGATCGAGGATTCATCCTATGATGACTGGGATTGGGTGCTGGGCGTCAATCTGCATGGCGTGATCAATGGCGTGCAGACCTTCGCCCCCCGCATGAAACAGCGGGCGCTGGATGGTACGGTAAAGGGTGGCCACATCACCAACACCGCCAGCATGGCCAGCTTCATCGCCGGGGGCAGCCCGGGCATCTACAACACCGCAAAATTCGCGGTGCGCGGGCTGACCTATTCGCTGCGCCATTCGATGTATCAATATGGAATTGGCGTATCGGCCGTGCATCCCGGGCTGGTGAAGAGCTATATCTATGCCAGCGATGATGTCCGCCCTGATGGTTTGAAGGGTCAGATGAAGCCGGTCGACACGGCCATGGTCGAACGGCTGGAAGGCGTGCATGAATTCGGCATGGAACCCGATGTGATCGGCGAACGCATTCTGGAAGGCGTGCGGGAAAACCGGGCCAATATCTTCACCCATCCCGACCATCGGGAAGAGGTGGCCGAACTGTTCGATGAAATCCTGGCCGATTACCGGGATTATCCGCAGGATCCCGGCTTTGAACAAAGGGTCGGCTTTGAAAAGATCCGCGCCGATGGCTTTGCCGAAACACGGCGCAAGGCCAATTCGCTAGGCTGATCCTTGCCTGATCAACCGGGCAGCGTTCAGCATAGCGCAAGCGCTGCCCGGTAAGGGCGTGGCCATGCCTCATCTCGCCCGCCTGATTGCGCCCTCTTTCCTTATCCTTCTGGCCGTTCCGGCGCTTGCGCAGGATGGGGCGGGGCAGGCGCCGACCCAGGTATCGCCGCAGCGCGGTCTGATGTTGGAACATCGCGCCATGCTGCGCTGTTCGGCTGCCTTTGCCCTGGTCGCCGCAGAACAGCAGCGGACCCCGACATCCGCCTATCCGCCGCTGGGCCAGCGCGGGCGCGAATATTTCGTGCGGGCGGTGGCGCAGGTCATGGATGAAACCGGCCTGCCCCGGGCAGAAGTGGTGGCGCAGCTGGAACAGGAAGCGCGCGATCTTTCGACCGACAACAAGCTCGATCAGATTATGCCGGCCTGCCTGCTGGCGCTCGAAGCCGGTGAGGCGGGCACAGCGCCATAGACGAATCCGGCCGCATGCGGCATGAGCATCGATAATGTGGAAGATCTATTGTTTCCCGCTTTGCCCGTTCAGCCGAAAGGTGCGCCTTGCCCTGAGTGAAAAGGGCGTGACCTATGAAATCGTGCGCGAATATCCATGGGATCCGAGCGAGAAATTCCTGACCTATAATCCGGCCGGTCGCACACCGGTGCTGCGTTTCGATGCGCGTGATTTGAATCTGGCCGACAGCCGGGCGATTTGCGAATATTTTGAAGAAACCACCGGCACCACGCCGCTGATCCTGGGCAGTGCGGTGCAGCGCGCCGAGATCCGCCGGATGGTGGCGCTGTTCGACGAAAATTTCTTTGGCGATGTCACCCATCCGCTAATGCTGGAAAAGCTGACCAAGCGGCTGGTGCTGCGCCAGCCCCCGGATTCCCGGGTGCTGCGCGAAGCCATGCGGTTGGCGCATGAACATCTCGATTATATCGACTGGCTGCTTGATCACCATCGATGGCTGGCCGGGGCGCAGCTGAGCCTGGCCGATTTTGCCGCTGCAGCGCAGATTTCCGTGGCCGATTATCTGGGGGGCATCGACTGGAGCGGGCACGAAGGCGCCCATGCCTGGTATCGGGTGATGAAAAGCCGGCCCAGTTTCCGTCCGCTGTTGACAGAAAAGATGGAAAACGTGCCGCCGCCGGCCCATTATGCGGATGTGAACGCCTGACGGTGCTCATGGGGCGGCAGATGCCGTTGCCCCAAATGTCTGGCCCGCTTGTTCGCTGTTGCCGCGTGGCCCATATGCACGGCATCCATTCCAGACCGTGAGAAGGAGAGCCCATGGCTGACAAGCTGCAATTGACCGACGCCGAATGGCGTGAACGGCTGTCGCCCGAACAGTTCCGCATCCTGCGTCAGGGCGGGACCGAGCGGGCCTTCACCGGATCCTATGAAAAGAACAAGCAGGCCGGCGAATATTACTGCGCCGGTTGCGGGCAGCTGCTGTTCGACGCCAGCACCAAATATGACAGCGGATCGGGCTGGCCCAGCTTTACCCAGCCGGCCGGCGATGATGCGGTGGATGAACATCGCGATGCATCGCATGGCATGATCCGGACAGAGGTGGTCTGTTCGCGCTGCGAAGGCCATCTGGGCCATGTCTTCCCCGATGGGCCGGGCGCCGGCGGTTTGCGCTATTGCATCAACAGCGCATCACTGGCGTTTGAACCGGAAGAAAAGTAAGCGCGGCAGGCATGCGGCGTTAACGCTGCGTTCCAAATCGCCTATGCATGCGACATGTTGAATTGGCGGGTATGGCACCCGGCTGCAAGGATTGCGAAGTTACATGGCGGCTCAGGGGAGCAGGCGCTCCAACAACCGGCGGGCGGGATCCGACGCACCGAAATCGGGTAAACCCTCGCGTTTCTGGCTGTGGGTCCGTCGTCTGACGATCTGGGGCGGGGCGATTGCCCTGCTGGCGCTGATCGCCCTTGGCACGTCGGTCTATTTCGCCGCCCAGAGCATCCCCGGCTATGCCGCGCTGATGAGCAGCCAGAACGGGCAGACCATTGTGGTGCGCGCCCGTGACGGGACAGAGATTGTCTCGCTAGGGCCCAGCTATGGCCAGTGGCTGACGGCCGATGAAATCCCGCAGGTGATGAAGGATGCGATGGTGGCGGTGGAAGACCGCCGTTATTATTCCCACTTCGGGGTCGATGTGCTGGGTCTGGCACGAGCGGTGTTCATCTCCCTGCGCGATGATCGCGGCATGCGCGCGACATCCACCATCACGCAGCAGCTGGCCCGCAACATCTTCCTCAATTCCAACCGCACGCTCGACCGCAAGATGCGCGAAGCCGTGCTGGCCATGGCGCTGGAAGCGAAGTTTTCGAAGGAACAGATCCTCGAACTCTATCTGAACAAGGTCTATTTCGGCGGCGGGGCCTATGGCATCGATTCCGCCAGCCGGAAGTTCTTCAGCCATTCGGCGCGCGAACTGTCGACCGCAGAAGCCGCGATCATCGCCGGGCTGGTGAAGGCGCCGTCCAACTATGCCCCGACTGCCGATGCAGATGCGGCCGTGTCGCGCGCCAATGTGGTGCTGGACCAGATGCGCAAATATGGCGCCATCGGTGCTGCAGAGGCGGCGGCAGTGGATCTTTCGGCGGTCAAGCTGAAGCCTGAAGAAGGCCAGAATTCGATCCGCTATTTCACCGATTGGGCCCTGCCGCAGCTCGATCTGCTGCTGGAAATCGATCCGGGCGAACCGATCGAGGTCTGGACCACGCTCGACATCGGCATGCAGCGGACCGCGACCGCCGCCATCAAGAGCAATGCCCCGGGCGGTGCGCAGGGCGCACTGGTCAGCCTGGATCGCGACGGTGCGGTGCTGGCCCTGGTCGGTGGCACCGATTATGTCGCCAGCAGCTACAACCGCGCCACCGATGCGCTGCGTCAGCCCGGTTCGGCCTGGAAGCTGTTTGTCTATCTGGCGGCGCTGGAAGCCGGCTATCGCCCGGAAGACAGCGTGGTCGATGAACCGGTGACGATCGGTGGCTGGAGCCCGCGCAATTCGGGCGGCACCTTTGCCGGGCAGATCGATGTTCGCACCGCCTTTGCCTATTCCAAGAACACGGTGGCGGCGCAGCTGGGCAATGAAGTCGGCTTTGGTACGGTGGCGGCCATGGCGCGCCGGTTCGGCATCACCACCCCGATCGCGACCAATCCGGCCATGGTGCTGGGCAGTTCCGAAGTGCGGGTGATCGACATGGCCCGCGCCTTTGCCGGTGTATCGGCGGGTGGGCGTTCGATCGAACCCTATGGCATCACCCGGGTGGTGAGCGCGAGCGGGCAGGAACTCTATCGGCATGAGGCGAGCCAGCCCCGGATGCTGGTTGCCGATTATGTCGCTGCGGGCATGACTGATCTGTTGCAGACGGCGGTCAACACCGGCACCGGCAAGGCCGCGCAGATCGGCCGGCCGGTGGCGGGCAAGACCGGCACCACCAGTTCCAACAAAGATGGCTGGTTCGTTGGTTTTTCCACCGGCATCACCACGGCCGTGTGGATGGGGCGCGACGATGCAAAGACGGTGTCTGGCCTGCAGGGCGGCACCGCCCCGGCCAAGGCCTTTGCCGCCTATATGCGCTATGCGGTGAAGGATCGCCCGGTCGAACAGTTCCAGACCGAACTGCAGCTTCCGGAATGGCAGCTCGAGCCTGATGATGAGTTCATGTACGGCAATCCGGACGATTATTACTTCATCGACGAACAGGGCAATGTGGTCGAACCCGGGCGCAGCACGGGCGAAGAACCGCGCATTCCCTTCCCGGAACCGGACGTCGAGGAAACTGGACGAGCACCGGTGCCGTTGCAACCGGGGCCGCCGGCCGCAAGCGATGACTTCCTTGATCGCGCCACCGGCGGCAATCGTCAGCCGGGCGAAGTGACCACCCGGCGCATGCCGGCCGCTGCTGCGCCGCCCTCTCCGGGTCCTCAGCCCCGGGGCGTCATCCAGTAAGCTATACGCTGGCAGGTTTTGCGGTGTGGGGCTGTGATACATGCAATCATACTACAGGATCGACGCTGTCTCCGAGCGGATACGGAATGCTTCCAAAGGCTGGGGATGCCACATGTGGAGCAATCTGCTGGATGACGAAGCGCCTCATCGGGAGATCCTGATCCGCATTGCGGCCAGCCATCCGGAAGCAGGCATCATTCTACCCGAATATGACAGGTACGAAGATTATGTCGAAGCTACGGCTTCCTGGGGCGGCGCCACAGTCAATATTTACTATGAGACTATCTGCAGCCAGATCTTGATATGGTCGAAGAATCGCGAAGCAGTTGAAGGATTCAGGAAAGTCCTGCTTGCTCACATACAAAATTGAGTGTGCCGATTTGATCCGAGGCTTTTCAGCTTGGTAACGAAAAAGCCCGCCGTCCCTTTCGGGGAGGCGGGCTTTTTTTGTAGGCCTCTCAACAGGCCTGCTTTTGCCTTAATTGCCGGCGCGAAGGCGTACCGCGACCGAGACTTCCGGGCCTCGTGCGGCGCGGACGCGCAGCAGGATGGCTTCGCGGCCTTCGCTGCGGGCAGCAGCGATCGCAGCTTCCAGATCGGCCACGGTCCGCAGGCTGCGGCCACCGGCGGAAACCAGGATCGTTGCGCGCTGCAGGCCCTTGGCCGCCGCATCGCCATTGGGATCGACAGCGGTAACCACCAGACCGGTGGTGCCATCGTTCACGCCCAGCTGGCGGGCGATCTGCGGGGTGATCGGGATCACCTGCAGGCCAAGCGCCTGGGCCACCTGGCCCCCTTGAGTGGGTGCGGGGGCATCGGGCGCCTGTTCCGCATCGGGATCGAAGGTTTGTGCGGCCAGTTCTTCCTCGCTCGGGCGGCGTCCGATCACCACCGGCAGGGTCTGACGCTTGCCGTCGCGGATGATTTCCAGCGGAACGCGGGTGCCCGGGGCGATATTAGCCACCAGGAAGGACAGCGTCTGATCCGGCGTCACATCCTTGCCATCGACCTTGAGCACAAGGTCATTGGCCTGCAGGCCGGCCTTTTCGGCAGCTTCGCCTGGCTGGACCGACTGGATGAATTCACCGCGATTGGCGGGCACGCCAAGGGCTGCGGCAAAGTCTTCGGTCAGCGGCTGAATCCGCACGCCCAGGAAGCCGCGCAGGATTTCCTCACCCGCGATCAGCTTTTCAACGATCGGCTTGGCGGTTTCGGCCGGAATGGCAAAACCGATGCCGACGCTGCCGCCCGATGGGGAGAAGATGGCGTTGTTGATGCCAATCACATTGCCCGACATGTCGAACAGCGGACCACCGGAATTGCCCCGGTTGATGCTGGCGTCGGTCTGGATGTAGCGGTCATAGGCGCCGCCCATGCCAGACGAACGGAGCACGGCTGACACGATCCCGCTGGTGACGGTGCCCTGCAGGCCAAAGGGATTGCCGATAGCGATCACCCAGTCACCCACGCGGGCGGTACTGGAATCACCGAAATGCACGAAGGGGAAGGGCTCGGGCCGCTTGATCTTCAGCACGGCAAGGTCGGACTGGGCATCGCGGCCCACCACTTCGGCCGGGAATTCGGTGCCGTCGACCAGCTTCACGGTGACGGATTCGAGTTCCGCCCGGCCGTCAGGCTGGATCACGTGGTTGTTGGTGACGACATAGCCGTCAGCGGAAATCAGGAAGCCGCTGCCCAGCGATGTTGCCTGCCGGGTGGTCGGCTGGCCGCCGCCATTGCCGAACAGATCGGCAAAGGGCGAACCCGCGAACGGGTTGTTGTTCACGGTGATCCGCTGCTTGGTGGAAATGTTCACCACGGCAGGCTGCAGCTGTTCGGTCAGATCGGCGAAGCTCGCCGGGGCGCCGGCGCGGGGCACCGCGCGGCCTATCTGGCCGGCGTCGTTCTGGGCCACCTGGGCGCCAGCGGGGTAGCCGGTCAGCAGAGAAATCGTCGCGCCGCCGGCCAGCAGTGCGGCGGAAATGGCATAGGAATAGCGCACGGGCTTCAAATCCTCTTCATCCTTCAGGTTGTGCATGGCCGGTTGGCCGCATGATCAATTTTGTCCCTTGCTCCAAACCAGCCACTCCCGGTCTGAACACGGATTGAACAGCGTTAGCGGCCGCGAAACTGGCGCAAATATTCATTGTCCGGCGACAGGATTATCGCACTTTTGCCTGTCCCGGTTTCGAAGGTGCGGCGGTAGGATTCCATCGCACGATAGAAATCATAGAATTGCGGATCCTTGCCATAGGCGGTGGCATAGATGTTCGCCGCCCGGGCATCGGCCTCTGCACGGATGACCTGCGCGTCGCGCTGGCCGCCGGCGCGGATTGCGGCGGCTTCCTGCTGACGGTCGGTTTCCATCCGGTTGTAGGCGGCTTCCAGCGGGGTGCCATCGGGAAGATCGGCCCGCTTGATCCGCACATCAAGCACCTGCGCGCCATATTGGCGTGCCGCGCGGTCCAGCGCGGTGCGGATGTTGGACATGGCGGTGCCGCGTTCTGCCGTCAGCAGCGACGCAAAGGTGCGCCGGCCGAGTTCCTGTCGCAGGGCGGAGGTCAGGATCGGGGTCAGCTGCGCCCGCAGGTTTTCCTCGTTCCCCGCATTTTCCACCATCTGCACCGGATCGATGATCCGGAACCGGGCATAGGCATTGACCTGCAACCGCTGCTGATCGCTGGAAAGCACCTGCTGCGGTTCCATATCCAGATCCAGGATCTGGCGGCTGACCGTCTGCACCCGTTCCAGGATCGGCACGCGATACTGAATGCCCGCGCCCGTTTCGCCATAGGGGCGATTGGGATCGAACTGGTTGACGACGCGGTTGGGCTTACCGCCCTGTATGATCACGGCCTGTTCTGTTTCGCCGACCACAATGGTGCAGCTAAGCGCGGCCACGGCCAGAACGGCGGCGGTGCCCAACAGGGCGACAAGGCGATTGTTGTTGAGGCTGCGTTCCATCACTGGCCCCCCTGCACGGTCTGGGCCGGTGCGGACGGGGCCGCATCCTGCGAACGCCGCTGGATTTCAGGCAGCGGCAGATAGGGGGTGACATTGCCGGTTTCGACAATCGTCTTGTCAGTCTTGCCCAACACGCTTTCCATGGTTTCGTAATAGAGCCGGCGACGGGTCACATCCGGGGCCAGCTTGTATTCGGCGTAGATCTTGTCGAAGGCGGCGGCATCGCCTTGTGCGCGGGCCAGAACCTGCTGTGCATAGGCTTCTGCCCGGTTGGCATCGGCATCGGCATCCTGCTGGGCGGCGGACACATCCTTGAACGCTTCGTTCACCCGTGCCGGCGGGTCAGCCTTGGCGATGTCCACGCCCTGGATGATCACGCCCGCGCCATAGGCATCCAGCACCTGCTGGGTGCGGGTGCGAACCCGTTCTTCGATCTGCGCACGGCCGGCACCAGAGATAACCTGATCCAGCTTGTGTTCGGCCACGGCGGCGCGCATCGCGGCCTCCGCCACTTCGGAAATGGTTTCAACCGGATCGGCCAGCTGGAAACGGAACTGCGCCAGATCCTTGATGTTCCAGCGCACGCGATAGCTGAGATCGACCAGATTCTGGTCGCTGGTCAGGATCAGCCGCTCTTCGGAACCATCGGGAATGGCAACCGAACGGATGGAGGTGACATCGCTGACTTCCACCGACTGGATCGGCCAGGGGCCCGTCAGATGCAGACCCGGCGACAGGGTGTGGGAATAGCGTCCGGCCGTGGTGACCAGGCCCTGTTCCTTGGCACCGATCTGATGAACCATGGTCAGCAGCAGGCCTGCACCGATCACACCAGCGAAGATCAGCGGCAGCCAGCTGCCGCCATTGGCCCGTTGCGGCATGCGGAAGCCGGGGCCGCCTGAGCCCCCCGAACCGCCGCCACCGCGACGCGGGCCTTCCGGGCCACGGTTCTTGAAGATGTCTTCTATGCTGGCCGAACGGCGCGGGCGATCTTCACCGCCGCTGCCCGGCAGCCAGGGATTGCGCGGGCCACGGGGGGCATCGCCGCCAGACGATGGCTTTTCACCATCATCATCGCCGCCGCCATCACCGCTGCCGCCGCCGGATGTCCCGCCGGAATTACCATTGCTGCCTGGCTTGCCCCACGGGCTCCGCCCACCGGTCATTGCCAGTCCAAACCTCTCGCTCAACCCGCCCAATCGATACTTCATGCACCCTGTATAGGACCCAAATTCGCAAAAAACAGGGGAATGGAACCAAGTTTTCGCTGCATAGCCGCCGCAGACGCGCTAGCTGCCGGACACATGACAACTGCAAGCGATATCGAAACCCGCCTTCCTGACGCCATCGCGCCGCGTGTCCGATCGGTCCGGCTGACCGATGGCGTGGCCACTCTGGTGGTGGATGCTGCGGGTCTGGGCCGGTCCGAAGCTGCTGAAATGCAGGCGGAACTCGAACAGCTGGTGCGCGCCATCGATGGTGTTTCCGAAGTGCGGGTGGCGCTGATGGCAGATCGCCCGGCGCGCCGGATCATCGCCGTGGGATCGGGCAAGGGCGGGGTGGGCAAATCCACGCTGACCGCCAATCTTGCCGTTGCCCTGGCCCGCATGGGGCGCAAGGTCGGCGTGGTTGATGCCGATATTTATGGCCCCTCGCAGGTGATGCTGCTTGATGCCGCCAATCAGGGCGTGAAGGCCGAAGGCGACAAGCTGATCCCGGCGGAAAGCGAATTTGGCGTCAAGCTGCTGTCGATGGGGCAGCTGATTGCCCCGGGCAAGGCGATCGCCTGGCGCGGCCCGATGACCGGCAATGCGCTGGGTCAGCTGATGGATGCGCATTGGGGCGATGTTGAACTGCTGCTGGTGGATCTGCCGCCCGGCACCGGCGATGTGCAATTGACCATGATGCAGAAATTCAAGCCGGCCGGCGCAGTGGTGGTTTCCACCCCGCAGGATCTGGCGCTGATCGATGCCACCCGCGCGATCGATCTGTTCCGGCAAGTGCAGGTGCCGATCATCGGCCTGGTCGAAAACATGGCCGGTTATGTCTGCCCGCATTGCGGCGATGTGTCCGATCCGTTTGGGCAGGGCGGTGCCGAGGCGGCCGCGCGCGCATTGGGTGAAGATTTCCTCGGCCGGGTGCCGCTGGCGATGGAAATTCGCGTGGCCAGCGACACCGGTCAGCCGCCCGCCGCCGGCGATACGCCGCAGGGGCAGGCCTTCACCGCCATTGCCCGCCGGCTTGCGGCCTGGCTTGACCGGTGATGGTATTGGCGCCGCCGTCCATGGCAGCGCGGGCCTGAGGGGGCGCCGGGCATGCGGCTAACCCGCCGGGGCGTGCTGGCCGGTGCCGCTGCGGGCGGCGGGCTGGCGGTCGCCTGGCTGATGCTGCCGCGCAGCTTTCCTTCCCCGCTGCAGGCCTTCGGCGGGGAAGTGGTGCTGGGATCCTGGATCAAGATCGGGTCTGACGGGATCATCACCGTTGCCGTGCCGCAGCTGGAAATGGGGCAGGGCATCACCACCATCCTGCCGCAGATCGTGGCGATGGAACTGGGCGCCGACTGGCGCCAGATTGCGGTGGAGCCTGCCGTGTTGAGCGGCGCCTATGCCAATTATCCGTTGGCCGCCCGCTGGGCGCAATTGTGGCGGCCGGTGTTCCCGCAGCTGGCGGATGAGCCGGGCGAACGCCTGCTGCGCCGCTGGGCGGAAGATCACCGGTTCACGGCCACGGCCGATGGTATGTCGCTGGCGGCCTATGAAATGCCATGTCGCGAAGCCGCAGCGGCCGCTCGCGCGATGCTGGCCATGGCGGCGGCCAGCCGCTGGGGCGTCAGCTGGGAAGAGTGTGAGGCCCGATCAGGCTTCATCCTGCATGGTGACCAGCAGATCAGCTTTGCCGATCTGGCTGCCGATGCGGTGGATTTCTCCCCGCCCGATCCGCCGCCCTTGCTCCCCTCTCCCCCGGCAGACAGCGCAACGGTGCCGGGTGATGCCGATCTGCGCGAACTGCCTTTCCCCCGGCTCGACCTGCCTTCCAAGGTGGATGGCACCCATCTGTTCGCCGGCGATGTGCGCCTGCCCGATATGGTGTTCGCCGCGATCCGGCATGGGCCGGTCGGGGCGGCTGACCTGTCGAGTTTCGACATGGAAAACCTGACCCAGGAAAATGGCGGCAGCCATCGTGCCGGCGTGGTCGGGGTGGTGAAGGGCAAGCGCTGGCTGGCGGTTGCCGCCAACAGCTGGTGGACCGCCGAACGCGCGCTGGACCGCCTGGCGCCGCGTTATCGCCTGTCGTCAGCCCCGCCTTCCACGGGGGAATTCGAACAGCTGCTCGATGATGCGGTGCGCACCAATATGGGCATCACTATTGCCGAGCGGGGTGATGGCGATGCGGCGCTGGCCAAGCCGGATCTGGCGCTGCGTTATGATGTGATGCCTGCCGCGCATGGCACGATCGAAACGAGCAGCTGCACCGCCCGCCTCGCCAATGGGCGGCTGGAGCTATGGGCGGCGAGCCAGGCCCCGGAACAGGCGCGGGCTGCGGCCGCTGCTGCGCTGGGCATGAAAGAGGATGCGGTGGTGCTGTATCCGCTGGCGGCGGGCGGTAGTTTCGACCGGCGACTGGAACATGATCACATTGTCGAGGCCGCGCTGATCGCGCGTGAGATTGGTCGCCCGGTGCAATTGATGTGGTCGCGCTGGCAGGAACAGTTGACCCTGCGCCCCCGCCCGCCGGTGGCTGCTGTGCTGAGCGCGAAGCTGGGCGCTGATGGGCAGATCGACAGCTTTCGCGCGCGGCTGGCCATGCCCGCGGCGGCGCGCGAATTCGGGCGCCGGCTGTTCGACGGGGCGACCCTGATGGGTGCGATCGATGCGGCGGATGGCCTGCCTGATCCGCTGGCTGTCGAAGGGATGATGCCGCCCTATGCCATTGCGCATGTGGCGGTGAACCATGTGCCGGTGCGGATCGATTTGCCCAGCGGGCGGCTGCGCGGCAATGCCCATGGCTATACCTGCTTCATGCGCGAAAGCTTCATCGATGAGGTGGCGCAGCGCAACGGGCAGGAACCGCTGTCTTACCGGATCGCGATGCTGGGCCATGATCTGCGGCTGGCCGAATGCCTGCAGCGCGCGGCCCGGCTGGGGGAATGGGGCGGTGGTGGCGCGGGCACCGGGCAGGGGCTGGCCTGCCATGTCATGAATTCTGCTGGTGATAATCCGCAGACCGGCGGGCGCATTGCGCTGGTCGCCCACGCAGGCACGGGTGCCGGCGGGGTGCGGGTGAACACGCTGTCTGCCGCGGTGGATATTGGCCGGGTCATCAACCGGGATATTGCCCTGCAACAGATCGAAGGCGGGTTGATTTTCGGCCTCGGCCTCGCGCTGGGGTCGGGCGTGGATTACCAGAACGGCCTGCCGACCGAAGTAACGCTGGCGGCGCTCAATCTGCCGCAGCTGGCGGATACCCCGGAAATCCGGGTCGAACTGATCGAAAGCGATGCAGAACCTTTTGATCCCGGCGAAATTGCGGTCGCGCCGGTGGCGGCGGCGATCGCCAATGCGCTGCATGCTGCCACTGGCCTGCGATTGCGGCGCTTGCCGCTGCTGTCTGGCGGGTTATGAGCCTTGGCATGACACAGCCATCAGACCATGGAATTGCATCGAACAAGCGGATCGGCGTGCTGCTGGTCAATCTGGGTACGCCTTCGGCACCCACCGCCGGGGCCGTGCGGCGCTATCTTGCGGAATTCCTGTCCGACCCGCGCGTAATCGAAATTCCGCAGATCGCGTGGCAGCCGATATTGCGCGGTATAATATTGAATGTGAGGCCAAAAAAATCTGCTCATGCCTATCAGCAGGTATGGACAGATGAAGGTTCTCCGCTGGCGGCCATCACTGCCGGGCAGGCGCGATTGCTGCAACAGCGGCTGGGTGATGCGGTGCATGTGGAATGGGCTATGCGTTATGGCCAGCCGGCGATTGGCGATGTGCTGCAACGGATGATGGATGCCGGTTGCCACCGGATCCTGGTGGCGCCGCTCTATCCGCAATATTGCGCGGCAACCACGGCAACGGTTGTGGATAAGCTTGCGGAAAAGCTGGGGACCATGCGTTGGCAACCCACGCTGCGGCAATTGCCGCCCTATTATGATGATCCTGCCTATATCGCGGCACTCGCCGCTGATCTGGGACGGCAGATCGATGCGCTGGATTTCGTGCCGGAACTGCTGCTGCTCAGCTTCCACGGTATGCCCGAACGGACGGCGCGACTGGGTGATCCCTATCATAGCCAGTGTCTGGAAACCGCGCGCCTGCTCGAAGCCGCGCTGGCCCGGCCAGGGCTGCGGCTGCGCACCACTTTCCAGTCCCGCTTCGGGCGGGCCAAATGGCTGGAACCGGCCACGGATGTGGTGCTGGAAGAAGAAGCGGCCAAGGGAACGCGGCGGCTGGCGATTGCGGCACCGGGGTTTTCGGCCGATTGCCTCGAAACGCTGGAGGAACTGGCCATTCGCGGGAAGGAACAATTCACCGAAGCTGGCGGTAAGGAATTTGCCGCGCTGTCCTGCCTCAATACCGGCGATGACGGCATGGCCATGTTGGAGGCCCTGATCCGCCGTGAACTGTCCGGCTGGATCGGCTGATCAGCCCATAGGCTGGCAGAGAGAATAGCGGATGAGGCGGCCGAAACCGCCCCACCCGAACTCTGCCATCAGTTCTTGATCGCCAGGCTGACGAAGAAGCGGCGGCCGCCCTGCGGGAAGCCATCGGTCAGATAATAGAGGCTGTCGAAGGCGTTGCGCACGCCCACGGCCACGGTGGCATTCTCATTCAGATCATAGGCTGCACGCAGGCCGGCATCGACATAGGAACCGGTCTGGTAATAGTCGTCGCCGGCGGTGTTCACCGTCCAGCGATCCGACGCAATGTCGAGGCTGGGGGTGACAGACAGACCCTTCAGCGGGCGCCAGTCAGCGAAGATGAATGCCTTGTGCGTCGGCACACCGACAGCTTCAAATTCGGCATTGCTGGGATCGGTCAGATCGCGCTTCTGCCAGGTGTAGTTGGCACCCAGGCTCAGCGTGCTGCTGATCCGCGCATCGATAGAGATTTCCGCGCCGTAATAATCGCCATCGCCGACATTCTGGCTCTGGGTCACTGCCTGTGGCTCGCCGTCTTCAGGCGTGTAGATGTAAGGCATCGACACGATCACATCGTTCAGACGTGAATAAAAGGCTGCGCCTGTCAGGGTCAGCGCGCCGCGCGTGGTGGTGCCGCCCAGTTCGATATTGGTCGCCCGTTCGGTCTTCAGATTGGGGTTTGATGTTGCCCCGCCGAAGCGAGAGCTGAAGCGTTCGAACACGGTCGGGAAACGGGCACGGGAAGACACGCTGGCATGCAGCGTGGTGCCGGCTTCGACAACCCAGTCCAGCCGACCCTGCACATTATAGGTATCGGCATTGCGCAGCGGATAGCTGAACAGCGCGCCGTTCGCATATTCTTCCGCCTTGTGCAGATTGCGCCAGTCATAGCTGGCACCGACCGTGGCGGTCAGGGCCGGGGTCAGGCCCGCGACATATTCTGCCGCAACGCTCCAGGTGTCTTCCCTGTTGGTCTGCGGCGGTTCGGTGGTGCCGGCCGGGAAGGACTGTTGATATTCGACATGTTCGTCGCTGCGGTAATGCAGCGCGACCGACAGCCGATCGCGTTCACGCATCGACAGGGCCAGTTCGGCCGAACCGCCCCAGGCCACATCGTCGTAACAGGAATTGAACGCGCGGGGCCGCGTCTGGGTGGTCTGCGTGCGATCGTCGAAGGAACTCAGCAGATTGTTGAAGCTGTTGCGATAGGCGCGGGTCTTCAGCAGCAGATTGTCCGTCAGCGCGGTGCGCGACAGGAAATAGATGCTGTCGATGTTCCAGTACGGCCAGGACCAGTTGCGCTGCGTCGCGGTATCGGTGGTATGCAGCGGCGCGTTCTTCGATCCTTCCTGACGGGTGTAGCTGATCGAATATTCATCGGTCGCATTGGGCGTGAAACCGAGTTTGGCATTGACGCGCCAGTCTTCGCTTTCGGAAAAATCGCGTTCACCGGCAGCCTGCTGGTTGGTGGGGGTGTAACCGCCCGGCAGATCCCAGTGATCGACGAAATTGCGGGTGTAGCTGGCCTGTGCATACCACAGATCCTGCCGCGTCCCGATCATGCCGAAGACATTATAGCCCGATGCATCGCCGTCGCGGTCGATGTCCATGGTGATCCGGCCCTGGGCCTCGATCGCCTGGGTTGGCTTGCGCGTCACCAGATTGATCGCGCCGCCCATGGCGCCCGGGCCATCAAGGACGGAGGCATAACCCTTGGCCACCTGGATTTCGGCCAGATCGGGCGTCAGGAAACGGCCGTAATCGAGCCGGTTGTCCGCCGGCAGATAGACGCGGATGCCGTCGATCGACAGGGGCGCCTGGAACCGGTCGAAACCGCGGATGAACAGCAGCTGTTCATTGCGCGATCCGCCGGAATTGGACGCGGCCACACCCGGGATCAGCGCAGCGGCATCATCCAGCGTCACGCGGTTGAAGGTTTCGATCGCGATCGCATTGACCGATGAGCTGCCGATCGCCGGGCCATCGTCCCGCTGGCCGACCACGGTGATCTGGCCCAGATCGAAGCTGTTCGATGTCTTGCTGCTATCGCTGCTGTCCTGCGCCAGTGCCGGTGCCGCGAAGGTCAGCGGCAGTGCCAGGCCAAGCGCGGCGAGCGTGCAGGAATTGAAAAGGCGGCTACGGATTGCGCCAGTCCCCATGTTGTTCTCCATGAATTCTTTTGGCCGCGCAGGCGGCAGGGCGCCCAGTCGGGCGGCGCGCGCTATATCCACAGGAATATAGTATGGGAAGCCATACGGCGGCGGGCGTGATGATCACGCCGCAGCCGTGGCCAAGGCGCAACAGGCAGTCGGCAGACGCCGTAATGTGTTCAGATGTCGGGCTTTGCGGTCCCGGTCGCCACAATCATTCCATTTCCGGAATCACTACGCGGCAGAATCAGAAATCTATCGCGATGCCGTTCTTCACCCAGTCGCCATAGCGGGTTGGGCTCAGTTCTTCTGCATTATCATGGGTTTGCTTGGCAGGTTGCGGCAGTGGTTCGCTCGACCAATGGGCCGGCTTGACGAAGGCGGTGGGCCGCTTTGTTGCGCGTTCTGTCATGCACAAATCATGCGCCCGCTGGCGTCTGCTGGCAATGCCCGTTAAGCCGCCGGCATGACGATGTCCCCTGGATTGCCCGCCCGCCGTGCTGCACTGCGCCTGCTTGATGCTGTCTTGCGGCGCGGGGAAACCCTGGATCAGGCAGACCGTTCGGCGATGGGTGGCGTGCCGGGCTTTGCCGATCAGGCGCTGGCCCGGGCGATTGCCGGGGAAGTGCTGCGCTGGCTGGTGGATCTGGACGCCCTGATCGACAGCGCAACGCGGCAGAAACTGGCCGATGATGCCAAGGCCCGCGCCGTGCTGCGGATCATGCTGGCGCAATGGTTGCGGCTGGAAACCCCGCCGCATGCGGTGATCGGCACCGGCCTGCCGCTGCTGACCGGCGGCCCCCGCCGGCTGGCGCATGGGGTGTTCGGTACGCTGGTGCGCGGCCATGCAACCCTGCCTGCCGTGCCGAGCCTGCCCGATGCAATCACGGATCGCTGGGGCACACGCGCGGCCGGCATCGCCGCTGGTCTTTCGACCCCGCCGCCGCTCGATCTGTCGTTCCGCGATGCGGATGCCGTGGCGCCGATGGCAGGTGAACTGGATGGCGTCAGCCTCGCCCCCGGTCATCTGCGCCTGCCGCGCGGCTTGCCTGTTGAACGGCTGCGCGGGTTTGAACAGGGCGGCTGGTGGGTGCAGGATCTGGCGGCCACGCTGCCCGCCCGCCTGCTGGGTGATGGAAATGGGCGCCGCGTGCTCGATCTGTGCGCCGCGCCGGGTGGCAAGACGCTGCAACTGGCGGCGGCCGGCTGGCAGGTGACCGCCCTGGATGCCAGCGAACGCCGGCTGGAACGGCTGCGCGAAAATCTGACCCGCACGGGATTGTCGGCAGAGGTGATCACGGCCGATGCCCTTGCCTGGGAACCGGCCGAGCCTTTTGATGCCGTGCTGCTGGATGCGCCCTGCACCGCCACCGGTACCGCGCGTCGCCACCCCGATGTGCTGCACCGGATTGGCGCATCGCAGATTGCCGAAATGGCCGATCTGCAGGCGAAGCTGCTGCGCCGCGCGGCCGGCTGGGTGAAGCCCGGCGGCCAGCTGGTTTACGCGGTCTGTTCGCTCGAAAATGAAGAAGGGGAAGATCAGGCAGGCGCGGTGACGCTTACGCCCGATCCGATCCGCGCCGATGAACTGCCCGCCGGATTGCAGCCCACCGCCACCGGCTGGCTGCGCACCGATCCCGGCATGCTGGCGGATCAGGGCGGGCTCGACGGGTTCTTCATCGCCCGCTGGCGCGCCTGATCGCTGCTGCCAGCCGGGCGTTGCGCCCGGGCTGGCGTCAGTCCCGCACGCGGTTCTGGAAGCTCTTGCGCAATTTCATCAGCTTGGGCGGGATGACGGCCAGGCAATAGGGATTGCGCTGCCCTTCGCCTTCCCAATATTCCTGATGGTAATCCTCCGCTGGATACCATGTGGCCGGGCCTTCGATGCTGGTCACCACCCGGCCCCTATGACCTTCATTGGCAAGCCCTTCGTTCGCGCGCGCAATGGCTGCTTCTGCCGCGCTGCGCTGATCATCATCCAGCGGGAAGATCGCCGAACGATATTGGGTGCCGATGTCATTGCCCTGGCGGTTCAGCTGGGTCGGATCATGGGTGGCCATGAAGATGTCGAGAATATCGGAAAGGTCGATCTGGTCCCGGTCAAAACTCACCCGGATCGCTTCGGCATGGCCGGTGCTGCCGCTGCACACCTGCTTATAGGTCGGATCGGGCACGCTGCCGCCGATATAGCCGCTTTCCACCTCGCTGACGCCGATCACGTCGCGGAAAACGGCTTCGGTGCACCAGAAGCAGCCGCCGGCAAGGATTACGGTTTCAAGCGCCATGATGGGGTTCCTGTGTGATGGGGTGGCTATTGCTCTGGCCGCTATGTGGGGTCGCGCAATGCGCTTGTCATCCTGCCCTGCCAGACTAGGGTCAACACATCCTGTTCGCCGGCCCCCCATTCTTGCCCGGGCCGGGCGAATTTTCTTTCTGGAGGAGAGGTCTATGAAGTCCATCCTTATGGCAGCGCTGGCCGCCATTCCCGCCGTGCTGAGTGTATCGGCTGCACCGGCCTATGCCCACAGCAGCGAAAACGGCGCCGCGCTGGAACGGATTCTGGCCGATCCCCGCCGCGACAATGATCGTGCGCGTGATCAATATCGCCATCCTGTCGAAACGCTGGAATTCTTCGGCGTCGAACCGGGCATGACGGTGGTGGATTATCTGCCGGCCGGCGGCTGGTTCACGCGCGTCATTGCCCCCTATCTGGGCGCACAGGGCCATTACATCGCCATGGGCCCCGATGTGCGGGCGATGGACGCGCGCATGCAGGGTTTCATGGGCGGACTGGCAGAAAAATTCCCCGGCCAGGTGCAGCAGTGGAACCTGGGCAGTGATGTGCCGCGTTTCACCGCTTTCAATGCCGATGCCTATCCCGAAAGCCTGGATGGCACGGTCGATCGCGTGCTGATCTTCCGCGAGTTGCACAATCAGCTGCGCTTCGGCTGGTTGCACAATGACATGCTGACCATCCGCCGCATGCTCAAGCCCGGTGGCATGGTCGGCATCACCGATCACCGCGCCAATGAAGATGCGCCCTATAGCCAGACCGATGGCAGCAAGGGTTATCTGCGGCAGAGCGATGCCATCGCCCTGTTCGATGCCTATGGTTTCGACCTTGTGGGGATGAGCGATGTGAACGCCAATCCCAAGGATACCAAGGATTACGAACGCGGCGTCTGGGCGCTGCCGCCGGGCCTTTCGGGCGCAACCGATGAAACCCGCGCCGCGATGCAGGCCATCGGCGAGAGCGATCGGATGACACTGCTGTTCCGCAAGCGGGACTGAAGGCGGGATTGATGGACTTGGATGACGGGGCGGCATAGAGGCGCGCAATGACCAAACTGACAGTGGCTGCGCTGCAGCTGGAACTCGGCTCCGCTGATGAGGCGGACAACAATGCTGCGGTGTCGCTGCTGGTGGAACAGGCCGCGGCGCAGGGTGCGCAGATCATTCTGCCGCCGGAAATCTTTGCCGGCCCCTATTTCTGCAAGCTGGAAGATGAAGAGCTGTTCGCCATGGCCCGGCCCACGGCCGAACATTCCAGCGTCATCGCCATGCAGGCGCTGGCCCGTACGCTGAAGGTGGCGATCCCGACCAGCTTCTTCGAACGCGATGGTCATCATTATTACAACACGCTGGCCATGATCGGCCCCGATGGGGAGATTATGGGCACCTATCGCAAAAGCCACATTCCCGATGGCCCGGGGTATGAGGAAAAATACTATTTCCGCCCTGGTAACACCGGCTTCAAGGTGTGGGATCTGTTCGGCACCCGCATCGGCGTGGGGGTCTGCTGGGATCAATGGTATCCCGAATGCGCCCGCGCCATGGCGCTGATGGGGGCAGAGGTGCTGTTCTACCCCACGGCGATCGGGTCTGAACCCTATGATGCCGATCTCGACACCAGCCGGATGTGGCGCCGGGCGATGATCGGCCATGCCGTCAGCAATTGCATGCCGGTGGTCGCGGCCAACCGGATCGGCACCGAGGATGGCCAGGCCTTTTATGGTCACAGCTTCATCTGCGATCAGTGGGGCGATTTCCTCGGCGATTTCGGCAAGGAAGATCGTGGCGTGCTGGTCGCGCAGCTTGATCTGGCCGAAGCGGCCAAGCACCGCGCGGGCATGGGCTTCTTCCGCGATCGCCGGCCGGAACTCTACACCCGGTTGAGCCAGGATTTGTGAAGCAGATCTATCTGATCGCGCTGGGGTCCAACCGGCGGCATCATCGGTTCGGCCTGCCGGCGGCGGTGCTGCGGGCTTCGGTGGCCGAACTGGCCCGGCGCGGCCAGCGCATTTTGCGCAGCGCGCCGATCATCTCCAGCGCGCCGATCGGCCCATCGCTGCGGCGCTATGCCAATTCGGCCGTGCTGGTGGCCAGCAATCTGGCCCCGGGCGCGATGCTTGATCTGCTGAAGCAGATAGAGGCCGATTTCGGCCGCCGCAGCGCTGGCCAGCGTTGGAGCAGCCGGGTGATCGATCTCGATATCGTGCTGTGGAGCGGGGGCGCCTTTGCCGAACCCGGGCTGGTCATTCCCCATGCGCTGTTCCGCCAGCGGGACTTCGTCCTGCGCCCGGCTGTTGCCATCGCGCCGCAGTGGCGCGATCCGGTAACAGCTTTATCGCTCCGCCACCTCACCGCACGCTTGACCCGGCCTCGCCCCGTCCCTAGGTGACCCCCTCCCACCGAAACGGTGCGGGCCCGTAGCTCAGTAGGTAGAGCAGCTGACTTTTAATCAGCGGGTCACAGGTTCGAATCCTGTCGGGCTCACCATTTTCCTCAAATCCATCGTGAAGCTGTAGGGCGCCTAGTTGCCGCTGGGGTGGACTATGCTTGCCAATCCGGACGGTTTTGCAATTGCATGCCGCAGTCGTGGCCTGTGCGTATTCCGTGCTATGGAAATCCAAGCCCGAATGCGCTGCCGATTAGGTGAATCTTTTGGGCGGTGGAATCTAAACAGGTGGAACGCTTTTTCCGTATCTTTTTTGCGATTATTCCTCATTGACGCAATGAATTGGTTGATGGCCAATATATATTGTTAAAATAATTATTTATAGTTATTTTGCGTGCTTGATATAAAATTTGGATTTTTAGCGGCATGTCAGATGATATAATTTCCGGAATTGATGATATCGATTGTTTGATGGCTATGATGGATTTGCTTCAAATTCTTCCTGATCCAGAAAGGACATTTAATCTCATCAAGAGTGGAGTCGTATCTGATGTGGAAAGTGCGAGGGCTACTATATATGTATTTTTGTCATCCATTGATTACTTAAAAAAATACCAATTTGGAAACGAGAATGGCTTTATCCCGTTTAATAATCTGTTTAGATATATAATAGATAATAAACATTATTGATTTTTATAGAGGTGGAGGTGGCGCCAGTTTCTTTTTTGGCGCTTTGAAATGAGGCGTCGGCCCAGGGTCAGACAATCTCACATCGTGATGCCCAGCATTCCTCATAGAAGCACACGGCTCGGCAATCGGTGGGAGCCAATAGACAGCACCTGACAAACCGGGTTACCCCTCACCGGTGCTTCGATCGATCGCGCCTTTGTTGAACCGCTGGCTGGCCGCCCTGTGTCTGGCGCTGCTTGTCACCCATGCGGGCGCGGTGACGGCGAAGGGGGTGGATCAGTTGCAGCATTCCGCGCTTGCTGCCGGCGATCATGATCATTGGCTGTTCAGTGAAATCCTGCCCGATCTCGATCATCACCACGATGATGATGCCGGGCATTATGGCGATGCTCACGCCGATCATGACGATGATCATCATCCGGCAGGCGACAGGCCCGATGCCGGGTCCCAGCATCATCATGGCGATCCGGCGCCCGGGTTGATCGTGATGTTTGCCGATGGGATGGCGCTGCCTCTGCCGGACAGTCGCAGCCATCCGATCCGGTCCGACCGGACCAATCCCTTTTCAGATCCCTCAGGCCCCGAACGTCCCCCACGTGATCTCATCGTGAACGCCTGATTTTTGCAGGGTGTGAACAGCATGCACCGGCCCCGCCGGCGCCCGATCACCCGTGCAACGTCAGCTGTAACCGTAAATAACTGACCCTTCCTATGCGTGCGCACTAAGACCCGGCGCATGGGGATTCATCCATGTGGGGATGTTTGAAAATGATCGATTGCACGCGTGGCAGGCACGATGGCGGGCTGTTTCGCCCGATCGCCGGCCCAATTTTTTGGGCACGTTATGTGCTGCTGGCGGCCTGGCTGCTGTTCTATTCGGTGGCGGCTTTCGCCCATGATGTGGCGGAAGGCGACAAGGCCTTTGTCCAGAGCATCAGCGGGCCGGCCTTCGGGCCTTTCATGTATCTGGGGGCCAAGCATATGGTCACTGGCTATGATCATATCCTGTTCCTGATCGGGGTGGTTTTCTACCTCTATCGGCTGCGCGATGTGATTGTTTATGTGTCGATGTTCACCATCGGCCATTCGCTGACCCTGATGGGTGGCGTGCTGCTGGGCGTGGGCGCCAATGCCTATATCATCGATGCGATCATCGGCCTGTCGGTGGTATATAAGGGCGTCGAAAACCTCGGTGGTTTCCGCAAGATCGGCCTGTCGATCAATCCCAAGCTGGCGGTGCTGGTGTTCGGCCTGTTCCACGGCATGGGGCTGGCCACCAAGCTGATGGATCTGCAGGTTTCCGAAAACGGCCTGCTGATCAATCTGATCGGTTTCAACCTGGGCGTCGAAGTGGGTCAGGTGATCATCCTGTCGGTGGTGGTTTTCCTGCTCAGCAGCTGGCGCAGCACGGCCAGCTTCGCCAAGGGCGCGTTTGCGGCCAATGTGGCGCTGATCCTGGCGGGTCTGGCGCTGACCGGATATCAGCTGATGGGCTATTTCGCCGCCTGATCTGCATCTGATGCTGCGCGGCAGGGTGGCTGCTTTGCCGCGCAGCATGGCTGTTGTTGCATTTCTTAACAATTTTGGTTGGGAGGGGTGGTCCCCGCCAGTCTGATGCCCTAGCTTTGGGGGGAGCCATCCAGACAGACCGGCAACCAGCCAGCGGGGAAGACCAGAAGACATGAGTGACGCGAGGCTGTTGATCCTGATTCTCGCGTTACCCTTTCTGGGCAGCATTCTGGCTGCCTTCCTGCCTACGCGCGCCCGCAATGCCGCCTCTGCAATGGCCGGGCTGATCGGCCTGATCGCCAGCGGCCTGCTGATCAGCTTCTATCCGACCATGGCCGATGGGCAGGTGGTGAAACATGTGCTACCCTGGTTGCCCTCTCTCGGGCTGGATCTGACCCTGCGGCTCAGCGGCTTTACCTGGCTGTTCGCGCTGCTGGTGCTGGGCATCGGCACGCTGGTGGTGCTCTATGCCCGCTATTACATGTCATCCGAAGATCCGGTGCCGCGTTTCTTCAGCTTCCTGCTCGCCTTCATGGGTTCCATGCTGGGCGTGGTCCTGTCGGGCAATCTGATCCAGATCGTTTTCTTCTGGGAGATGACGAGCCTCTTTTCCTTCCTCCTGATCGGGTATTGGCACCACAATCAAAGCGCGCGCGACGGTGCGCGGATGGCGCTGATTGTCACCGCATCGGGCGGGGTCTGCCTGCTGATTGGCGTGCTGCTGCTGGGCCATATTGCCGGCAGCTATGATCTGGATGTGGTGCTGGCGTCGGGCGATCTGGTCCGGGCCCATGCGCTCTATCTGCCGATGCTGGTGCTGATCCTGATCGGTGCCTTTACCAAAAGCGCGCAATTCCCGTTCCAGTTCTGGCTGCCCCACGCCATGTCCGCCCCGACGCCGGTGTCAGCCTATCTCCATTCGGCGACCATGGTGAAGGCGGGCGTGTTCCTGCTGATCCTGCTGTGGCCGGTGCTGGCAGGTACCCAGGCCTGGTATTTGATCGTGGTCACTACCGGGCTGGCGACGCTGCTGGTCGGGGCCTGGTCGGCGATTTTCCAGCATGATCTGAAGGGCATGCTTGCCTATTCCACGATCAGCCATCTCGGGCTGATCACCCTGCTGCTGGGATTGGGCAGCCCGCTGGGGGCGGTGGCCGCAATCTTCCACACCATCAACCATGCCACCTTCAAGGCATCGCTGTTTATGGCGGCCGGCATCATCGATCATGAAACCGGCACGCGCGACATGCGCAAGCTGAGCGGGCTGGCCCAGTTCATGCCGATCACCGCCACGCTGGCGATGGTGGCCGCTGCGGCCATGGCCGGTGTGCCGTTGCTCAATGGCTTCCTGTCCAAGGAAATGTTCCTGGCCGAAGCGCTGGAGGCGCATAGCGGCACGCTGCTGGATGTGGCGCTGCCGATCCTGGCCACGCTGGCGAGCACTTTCAGTGTGCTCTATTCGATCCGCTTCATTCATCAGACCTTCTTTGGCCCGGCCCCGGTCGATCTGCCGCGCACCCCGCATGAAGCGCCGCACTGGATGCGCCTGCCGATCGAAATTCTGGTGCTTGCCTGCCTCGTGGTGGGGATCATCCCGACGCTGACCATCGGCCCCCTGCTGGCGATTGCTGTCCGTTCCGTGCTGGGCACGCAGACCCCGGAATACAGCCTGGCGATCTGGCATGGGTTCAACCTGCCGCTGTTGATGAGCGTGATCGCGCTGGTCGGCGGGGTGCTGCTCTATCGCCGCTTCGGGCCCAGCCTCAACGCCATGACCAATTCGCCCTTCATCGGAAGGTTGAAGGGGCGGCGGACCTTTGAAGCCGTGCTTTCCGCGCTGATCAACGGTGCCAGCCATCTTCATGCGCTGGTCAGCACCAGCCGCCAGCAGGTGCAGCTGCGTATCCTGATCGTCGTGGTGCTGGCGGCCGGTGCCACGGCCTTCCTGATGTCCGGATACAGCATCGGCACTGGGCCGGTGAACGGGATCGATCCGATTTTCGCCGTGCTCTGGGTGCTGGGCGGCGGCTCCGCCATCGGCGCCGCGATGGAAGCGAAGTTCCATCGGCTGGCCGCGCTGGCGATGGTTGGCGTAGCCGGGCTGGCGACCTGCATCAGCTTCATCTGGCTGTCGGCACCCGATCTGGGGCTGACCCAGCTGCTGGTGGAAATCATCACGCTGGTGCTGCTGCTGCTGGGCCTGCGCTGGCTGCCGCAGCGGCTGCCCGAATTCTGGCCCGGTGCGCGTTCGCCCCTGAGTGTCCGCATCCGTCGTGGTGGTGATCTGCTGGTGGCGGTGCTGGCGGGCGCGGGTGCAGCGGCTGTGTCCTACGCCCTGATGACCCGGCCGGCGCCGCGCGGTCTGGCGCGGTTCTTCCTTGAACAGGCCTATCACGGCGGCGGTGGCACCAATGTGGTGAATGTCATCCTGGTTGATTTCCGCAGCTTCGACACGCTGGGTGAAATCACCGTGCTGGCCATTGTTGCGCTGACGGTGTTTTCGCTGCTGCGCCGCTTCCGTCCGGCGGCTGAAAGCGTGGAACTGCCCGTTCAGCAGAAGGTGCAGAACGCCTTTGATGCGCGGCGCGATGATCGTGAACATGGCGATACGGCGGTGCATTATCTGCTGGTGCCCCGGGTGATCATGGAATGGCTGTTCCCGGTCATCCTGACCTGCGCGCTCTATTTCCTGATCCGTGGGCATGATCTGCCGGGCGGTGGCTTTGCCGCCGGGGTGACAGCCTCGATCGCGATCCTGCTGCTCTATATGGCCAGCGGCACCCGTTCGGTCGAAGCGCGGCTGAATATTCAGCCGGTGCGCTGGATCAGCGTCGGCCTGTTGCTGGCCATGTTGACCGGCATGGCCGCCTGGCTGGCGGGCTATCCGCTGCTGTCGACCTATTTCAGCTATCTGGAACTGCCGCTGATCGGTGAAATGCCGGTGGCGAGCGCGCTGCTGTTCGACATCGGCGTCTTTTCCGTGGTGGTCGGCACCACCGTGCTGATTCTGATCGCGCTGGCGCACCAGTCCATCCGCACCCCGCGTGCCCCCAAACAACCCGAAAAAACCCCAGAGAGTGAGGGGGAAGCCTGATGGAAATTGTCCTCGCCCTTGCCATTGGCGTTCTCACCGCATCGGGTGTGTGGCTGCTGTTCCGGCCGCGTACCTTCCAGGTCGTGCTGGGACTGGCGCTGCTGTCCTATGCCGTCAATCTGTTCATCCTGGCGTCCGGCCGGCTGCGAACCGATGCGCCGCCGATCATCGGCAAGGATGTGGTGGACCCGACACTCTATGCCGATCCGGTGCCGCAGGCGCTGGTGCTGACCGCCATCGTCATTTCCTTCGCGACCACGGCGCTGCTGCTGGTGGTGCTGCTCGCCTCGCGCGGGCTGACCGGCACCGACCATGTCGACGGAGAAGATGATCAGTGAGCGGGGCCATGCAGCATCTGATTGTCGCCCCCGTCGTCCTGCCCATCGCCATCAGCGCGGTGCTGCTGGCCTTTGACGAACGCCGCCGCACGCTGAAGCGCGCCCTCAGCCTTGCCACCACCGTCGCGTTGATGGTGATTGCCGGGCTGATTCTGGGTCAGGTCAATGCGGATGGAACGCCGCAGGTCTATCTGCTCGGCAATTGGCCGGCGCCTTTTGGCATTGTGCTGGTGGCCGATCGGCTGTCTGCCATGATGCTCTGCCTGGTCAGCATATTGGGCTTTACCGCGCTGTTCTATTCCTTCGCCCGGTGGGACAGGTCGGGCCCGCGTTTCCATGTGCTGTTCCTGTTGCTGATCGCCGGGGTCAATGGCGCCTTCCTGACCGGCGACATCTTCAATCTGTTCGTGTTTTTCGAAGTGCTGCTGGCGGCATCCTATGGTCTGATCCTGCATGGTGCGGGGGAAGAACGGACCAAGGCCAGCCTGCATTACATCACCATCAATATCGCCACATCGCTGCTGTTCCTGATCGGCGTGGCGATGATCTATGGCGTCACCGGCACGCTCAACATGGCCGAACTGGCCGCGCGTGTGCCGCAGGTTCCGGCAGAGGATCTGATGCTGCTGGAATCCGGGGCGGCGGTGCTGGGCATCGCCTTCCTCGTCAAATCGGGCATCTGGCCGCTCAGCTTCTGGCTGGTCCGCACCTATGCCGCCGCTGCCCCGCCGGTGGCCGCGCTGTTCGCGATCATGACCAAGGTCGGGATCTATATCGTGCTGCGGCTCAATTCGCTGCTGCTGGGCGATGCATCGGGCGAAGCGGCCGGTTTTGCCGACAGCTGGCTGGTCTGGGCGGGTTTTGCCACCATTGCCTTTGGCGTGCTGGGGATCCTGTCCGCGCGTACGCTCAGCCGTGTGGCCGGGCATTATGTGCTGGTGTCTTCGGGCACGCTGCTGGCGCTGATCGGTCTGGGCGGGGTGGAACTGACCGCTGCCATGCTGTTCTATCTGGCCAGCTCGACGCTGTCGGTCGGCGCGCTCTACCTGATCATCGAACCGGTGGAACGCAATGCGGACGAGGAAGACGTGATCGACGGCATTACCGAACCGGTGTTCGATGATGAATACACCGGTGCGATCGAGGAAGAGGAGAACGAGGAAGGCATCGTCATCCCCGGTTCGATCGCCGTGCTGGGCGGTGGTTTCATCTTCTGCACCCTGCTGCTGGCCGGTCTGCCGCCGCTGTCGGGCTTCATTGCCAAATTTGCGATTATCGATGCGCTGTTCAGCAATTCGGTGATCACCCCGACCACCTGGATCCTGATCACCCTGATCATCCTGTCGGGCCTGACCACGCTGATCGCCCTGACCCGGGCGGGTATCGATCTGTTGTGGACTCCGGCAGAAGATTCGCCGGTGAAGCTGAGCCTGACGGAAATCACGCCCATCGGTCTGCTGCTGGCCGCCTGTCTGGTGTCGATGGTGCTGGCCGGGCCGATCTTCGCCTATATGGAAGCGACCGCCGCTGATCTGCACCTGAGCAGCATCTATATCGATGCCGTCAGCCATGCGCCGCGCGCCGGGGAGGCTGGGCAATGAAGCGCTTGCTGCCCTATCCCCTGCTGTCGGCCGGGCTGTTCACCATGTGGGTGCTGCTAACCGGCTTTTCGCCGGGACATGTGGTGATCGGCGCGGTGGTGGGCGTGCTGGTGGCCCGGGTCATGCTGGCGTTGAACCCGGAAAAGCCGCGTATCCGTTTCTGCAAGGCAATGCTGATCCTGGCCGGTCTGGTGGCGGCAGATATTCTGCGGTCGAATATCGCCGTCGCCCGGATCGTGCTGTTTCGCCCCAGCGAACGAAAATCCGGCTTCATCCATGTGCCGATCGAACTGGAAAGTCCCTATGCGCGGGCGACGCTGGCGATCATCATGACCGCGACGCCCGGCACGCTGTGGCTGCAGCATGATGCCCGCAATCGCACCGTGCTGATCCATGTGCTCGATCTGGTGGATGAAGCGGAATGGATCGACCTGATCAAGAACCGGTATGAGCGGCTGCTGATGGAGATTTTCGAATGAGCGGCGGGATCATCCTCGCGCTGGCGATCACCGGGGCACAGGTTCTGTTTGGCCTGGCCATGGGTTGCGCGGTCTATCGTATCTTTCGCGGGCCCCGTGCGCAGGATCGGGTGCTGGGCTTGGATGCGCTTTATCTGGCAGGCATGCTGCTGCTGCTGACCTATGGCATCCAGACCGGCCGCACGCTGTTTTTCGAAGCGGCGCTGGTGATCGCGCTGCTCGGCTTTGTCGGCACGGTGGCGCTGGCCAAGTTCCTGATGCGGGGGGAGGTGATCGAATGATCCAGGCACCCGACCTGCCGCTCTGGGCGGCGATCATCGTGGGTATTTTCGTGCTGCTGGGCGGGGTTGTCACCCTGATCGGCGCGCTGGGCCTGATCCGGCTGAAGACCTTCTACGAACGCGTCCACCCGCCCACGCTGGGCCCGACGCTGGGCACGGTCTGCGTTCTGATTGCTTCCATCACCTGCTTTTCCACGCTGCAGAGCCGGCCGATCGTGCATGAATTGCTGATCGGCCTGTTCATCACCGTGACCACCCCGGTCACCCTGATGCTGCTCGGCCGCGCGGCGGTCTATCGCGACCGCAAGGAAGGATCACCCGACGTTCCGCAGGAGTAAAGTCGGGATCAGCGCGATCGGCTGCAGGCAAAAGAAAAGCCCCGCCGAAGCGGGGCTGAGGGAAGAGGGACTGTTGTTCCGGACAAAGGGGAGGGAATTCCGGAACCGTCTGATCTCTTTCTAGCGCCGGCTTCCTGAACGGGCGTCGAACGGGCTGTTTGGTGCCGTTCAGCTTTGTTCAGGGGAGGGCGGAAGTTCGCTTATATAGCTGAAAATAAAATAATATTTGGTCCGGAAAATATTTCTCTGCGGCCTGATCCGGCGATCTGGCGTGTCATTCCGGCGGTGGGCCGAAAGCGGGCATGGCGGGGGCCTGTCCCGCAGCGATCATGGAATCGGCGCCCGCTGGATAGAGGCGGGAGAGATGCGCATCCTCATCGAATTCCATCACCGCCTTGTTCGTTTCGTTCAGGGCCGGCCAGGCGGGCACTTCGCCGCCGGCAGGATTGCCGCTGGTCACGAAATTGACCACCGCGCCGCTGAACTGCTGCACCACGCGCCGGTCGGTCGCGGTGAAATCTCGGCCCGGGGACAGATGCAGCGTGTCGAACATGTAAGGCAGTTCAGACGAATGGAAGGCGCCATATTCTGCCGCCTTGGGCCCCGGTTCGACATGGCTGAAGAGATAGGCATAGACCGGGCTGGTCAGCCCCATGGCCTGTTGCCAGGCGAGGATGGGTGCCATTTCGGCCCGGGCGGTGGCTTCGCGCGCGGCGGAATCGGCCGCTTGCTGCTCGGTTTCGCCGGGATAATGGCGCAGAAATTCATCGGCCTGCGCGCCATAGCGCTGGCTGGCTTCGGCGCGCCATTCGGCTGCGGTGGGGCGCCGGGCCGGGACGAACAGATCATTCAGTGTGTAGCCGGTCATCACCGGCACATCGCTGGCGAGCCGCGTTCCGCCCGCTGAAAATCCGGCAGGGATCACCCTGCCATCGGCGATCGGGGCATGGACGCCCGGCGGGGCCGGTGCCAGCAGCGCATCCGCCGGTAGCGCGCGCGCCTCTGCAATTCCATTGGCGCCCCATTGCTTCAGCAGCGCGGTGCCCTTCTGCTCGGCGCTTGCGAGGGCGGGGTAGCTGCCCATGCCGGGCGCGCTTTGCACGATGGCCGCGCGGAACAATCCGCGCGCTTCCGGCGATGCCAGCAGCGCCAGCACCGATCCACCCCCGGCGGACTGGCCGGCGATCGTCACCTTGTGCGGATCACCGCCAAAAGCGGCGATATTGCTGCGGATCCAGCGCAGCGCGGCAATCTGGTCGGCAATGGCATAATTGCCCGATGCTCCGCCTTGCTCTGCGCTGAGTTCCGGATGGGCCAGAAAGCCCAGCGCGCCGAGCCGGTAATTGATGGTCACCACCACCAATCCCTGCTTGGCGAGATTGGCCCCATCATAGATCGGCACGGTGCCTGAGCCCGAAGTATAGGCCCCGCCATGGATATAGACGAGCACGGGCAGCGGATCGCCGCCTTCGGCAAGTCGTGGCGCCCAGATATTGGCGAACAGGCAATCCTCCGCCACGCCGGGCGCGGAGGGGGCCATATATTCGCTGGTCCACATCATGAAGCCATCGGGCGTCAGGCCCTGCGGGCAACTGTTCGGCGCTTGGGTCGCGTCGCGGATATGGTCACCCCAGCCCGCTGGTTCTGCAGGCGGAGCCCAGCGCAGCTGCCCCACCGGCGGCGCCGCGAACGGTACGCCGTGGAAGATCGCGACATCGCCGTCTTGCTTGCCGGCCATCCGCCCTTGGGCGACGCGTGCCTCCGGTTGCTGCGCCATCGTCGGTGCTGGCATGGCCAGGGACGCGATGGCAACGCCCTGGACAATTGCGGACAAGGCGGGGACTTTTTGGGGCAATTTGATCATTTCGCGATCCTTCGCGCGGTCAGGTTCACGCTCTGCGATGGGCCATCAGCCAGTGCATCGGGCGCCAGCACGAAGCGATAGCTGCCAGCAGCAATGGCCCAGCCATCATCCTGCCATTCGGCGATCACCCGCATTTCCAGCGGAATATCGACAGTGCGCGTTTCGCCGGGGGCCAGTTCGACCCGGGCAAAACCTGCCAGCCGGCGCATCGGCCGGCCGGCGGCATCGGCCAGATAGACCTGCGCCACATCGGCGCCGGCGCGATTGCCGGTGTTGCGCAGGGTGACGCGGGCGGTCAGCTGATCGCGGCCGCGGATCTCGATCTTGTCCTGCGCGAAACTGGTGTAGCTGAGCCCATGGCCGAAGGGGAACAGCGGTTGGCTACCCTGCCGGGCGAACCAGCGGTAACCGACATCGGCCCCTTCGATATTGTAGTTCACATCGATCAGCGTTCCATCGGCTTGCCCAAGGCCGGGGATCTGCGGGCGTGGCAGCTGGCTTTCATCCTGCGGGAAGCTGATCGGTAGATGGCCCGATGGATTGACCCGCCCGGTCAACACATCGGCAATCGCTTCGCCGCCATGCTGCCCCGGATACCAGGCGGCGAGCACGGCGCCGGCCTGATCGATCCAGGGCATGCGCACCGGATTGCCGGTTTCCAGCACCACGGCATTGGCGGGATTGGCTTTGGTGACCAGATCGATCAGCCGGTCCTGCCCCTGGGGCAGGGTCAGCGAATCTGCATCGACCGCCTCAATCTGCCATTGGGTGGCGAACAGGATGACCATGTCATAATTCTTCGCCCGCGCGGCGGTGGCTTCGGGGAAATAGCCATTGTCGAAACTGATCACCGCGCCGGGCAGGGCTGCGCGCAGGGCGGCCAGCGGCGATGATGGCACGATCAGCGCATTGCCGAACACCTCCAGAAATCCATCGCCACCCATCGGCAGCAGGGCGGCCGGGCCGCCCACCGGGGTCACCTGCGATGATCCCGCGCCGGACATCACCCCCACATGGGCGTAACCGCCTACGACCAGCACAGTCTTTGCCTCGCTGACCAGTGGCAGCACGCCATTGTTCTTCAGCAGCACGATGCCCTGCTGCGCGGCCTGGCGGGCGATCGCGCCATGGGCAGGATAGTCGATCGCGGCGGGGGCCGGCGTGACATCGGCGCCCACGGCATAGAGCGAACGCAGGATGCGGTGCGACATGTCGCCGATCCGTTCTTCGCTGATCGTGCCATTGGCGACCAGGGCCTTCAGCGGCTGATCGAACCAGATATCCTTGTCCAGCTGGGCGCCGGCCTGCTGGTCCAGCCCCATGGCGGCATAGTCTGCCGCATGGACCGCGCCCCAATCGGACATGACCCAGCCCTTGTAGCCCCAATCCTGTTTCAGCACGCGGTTGAGTAGCATGTCGCTGCCACAAGCCCAGGGACCGTTGACGCGGTTGTAGGCGCACATCACCGAACCGGGATTGCCGCGTTCAATCGCGATTTCGAAGGCCAGCAGATCGGACATGCGCAGCGGCGCTTCATCGATCACGCTGTTCATCGTGGTGCGCAGGGTTTCCTGATCATTGATGGCGAAATGCTTGACGGTGGAGACCACGCCTTGGGTCTGCGTGCCCCGGATCGCTTCACCCGCCAGCGTGCCGGCCAGCAGCGGATCTTCGCCCAGATATTCGAAATTGCGGCCATTGCGCGGGTCGCGGGCCAGATTGACCCCGCCCCCCAGCAGCACATTGAACCCCTTGGCGCGGGCTTCGGCGCCGATCATCGCCCCGCCGGCGAAGGCGAGCGCCGGATCAAAACTGGCGGCCAGCGCCAGCCCGGACGGCATGGCCGTTGCCACATCCCCGGTGCGCCGCTGCATCGGATTGGTGACGCCCAGGCTCGCATCGGTCTGGGTCATGGCCGGCAGGCCAAGGCGGGGCAGCGGGGCGACATAACCGGCCATGGCCGGCTGATTGCGCACTTCCTCCGGGATAGTGCCGATCGGCAGCGGCATCAGGCTGTGCAGCAGGTGGTAGCGTTCTTCCGGTGTCATGGCGGCCAGGGTTTCACGCGCGCGCTGATCCGGATCCGTGCCGCTGGTCGTGGTGCTGCGCTGCTGCGCGATCGCGCTGGCCGGGGTCAAGACTGCACCTGCCAGCAGCAGGCCCATGATCGCCTGCGTTCTTACGCTACCCTTCATCCCTGTTCCCCATCCCCGATTGGCTGGCGCGGTTGATCCGCGGCCATGCCATCCCATGGGCGCGGTGATGCGGTTTAACCGATCCCAAGGCAAGCGGTGAGATCGGCGGAAAACAGGCTTATCCCGCTGTAACCCCGCGTAACGCGTAACAGGGTGCAAGGTTACGGTAATTAACTGACGCGGCCGCCTTTCAACCCTTAGCGCGCGAAGACTGTCAGGCCGGATCGCGGGGGCGGACCGGCACGGGCCAAAGCGTGTTTCCCGCGCAGCCCGGACAGGCCTGGATTGAGGATACACCAAGGATTTTGGGCAGCATGAAGCGGACACATATCGGGCTGCTGGTGGTGGCGATTGCCGCCCTGCTTGGCGCGATTCTTCTTTTTTCCCGCGCCGGTGATGGCAGCGCGCAAGATCCCGCCGCGCCGGCTGGCGCTGGCTTTACCTTCCGCGATGATCTGGGGCGCACCGTCACGGTGGAGCGCCCGGTCAAGCGGGTGGCGATCTTCAACCGTTATGGCGTCGAATTCATCCGGGCGATTGCCGGCATGGATCCGATCGTCGGGGTGGATGCCGGCACCGCCAAGGAACGCGAATATTGGCCCGGCATCGAAAAGATCGCCATCGTTGGCCAGGGTCAGGCGACCCCCAATTATGATGCGATCGTGGCCCTGCGCCCCGATCTGGTGATCCTGCCGCGCAATGGCAGCTGGCAGGAAGCCGAACGGGTGCTGACCCCGCTGCATATCCCGGTTGCGGTGATCACCGCCTGGGACGTGCTGAAGCATGAGGAAAATGTCACGCTGATGGGCCAGCTGTTTGAACGGCCGGAACAGGCCGCCGAACTGAACGCCTTCTATCAGCATTGGAATGGCGTGCTGCAGGAACGGCTGAAGGGTGTGACGCGCAAGCGGGTCTATCTGGAAGAGGTGGGCAATTACCGGACCCTGCTGCCCGGATCGGGCTGGCATGACATGATCGAGACCGGCGGCGGGCTGAATGTGTTCCGCGATGTTTCCATCACGCGGGACAATCAGTCGCGCGGCAGCGTGCAGGGTTTCACCGTTGACCCGGAAGAGGTGATCGCCCGCGCGCCCGACGTCATCCTGAAACTGCAGCCGGGGCAATATGCGCCCCATCCGCGCGATTTTTCCCGTGAGGTGCTGACCAGTATCGCCGACCGCCCGGGATTTGCCGGAACGCCGGCCGTGCGGAGCGGGCAGGTCTATCACATGTCCTATTATCTCGCCGGCGGCTGTTCCAAGATCATCGGCGCGCTGCAGGTGGCCAAATGGCTTTATCCCGACAGATTTGCCGATATCGATCCGGAAGATGTGATGGCGGAATGGCTGACCCGGTTTCAGCATGTTCCCGCCCAACAGGGTTACACTGCCAGTCTGCCCGAGTTCCGAAAAGCTGAGTTCCGGTCTTGAACGATGACCGGGCGATGCGTGCACCGCTGCTGATCGGCGGGGCCCTGCTGCTGCTGGTGCTGGCGGCGATGATTGCCACGACCCTGGGTGTGACGCAGATCGGACTGGGGCAGGCGCTGTTGGCGCTGGTTTCGCCGATATTGCCCGCACGCTGGAGCACGGGGGTTTCCGCGCAGGATATCGCCATCCTCACCACCCTGCGCCTGCCACGCACGCTGATGGCGATCATCGCCGGGGCCGGGCTGGCGATTGCCGGGGTGGCGATGCAGGGGATCACCCGCAATGTGCTGGTCAGCCCCTATACGATCGGCATTTCCCCGGCGGCGAGTTTTGGCGCGTCGCTGGCGATGCTGTCGGGCGGATATTACGGCGCGGCCAGCCATTTGGCGGTGGTCGGCGGGGCATTTTCTGCCGCCCTTCTCTGCGCGGTCTTCGTGCTGGGGCTGGCGGCGATGCGCGGGATCAGCGGCAATGTGCTGGTGCTGGCCGGGGTTGGCCTGTCCTATCTGTTCGGCGCCCTGACAGAGACCTTGCAGTTCATCGCCACCGAACAGCAATTGGCGATGATCGTTCACTGGGCCTTTGGATCGGTCAATGGCGCCACCTGGGATGGGGTGCGGGTGACCGGCGCCATGTTCCTGGTCATTTTCCCGCTGCTGCTGGCGCAGGCCTGGGCACTGAATGCCTTTGCCGCCGGCGGGGACGAGGTGGCCGCCTCCCTCGGATTCCCCGTGGCGCGTACGCGGATCATTGTGACGATCGGATCGGTGCTGATGACCGCAGCCATCGTCAGCTTTGTCGGGGTGATCGGCTTTGTCGGGCTGATCGCGCCGCATGTCGGCCGGATGCTGATCGGCGGGGATCACCGCCTGTTGCTGCCCTTTGCCGCCATTCTTGGCGGCTTGCTGCTGCTTTGTGCCGATCTGGCCGGGCGGCTGATGTTCGCCCCGGTAACGGTGCCGGTCGGGATCGTGGTCGCCTATATTGGTGTGCCGCTGTTCCTGCATCTGTTGCTCAGCAGAAGGGGGCGCAGCGCATGAGTCTGGCGGTTCAGGGCTTGAGCCTGCAGCGCGGGCATCGCCAATTGCTGGATCAGATCGATCTGGTGCTCGCGCCCGGCGAACTGGTGTGTCTGCTCGGCCCCAATGGCGCGGGCAAGAGCACGCTGATCCGCTGCCTTGATGGAATCTGGAAGGCCAATGCCGGGTCGATCCATATCGATGGCATGCCACTGCACCGGCTTGGCCGCGAAGAGCTGGCACGCACGATCGCCTATGTCCCGCAACAGAGCGGGGAGACCCTTGGCCTGAGCGTGGCAGAGATGGTCACCCTGGGGCGTGCCGCCCATCGCCACCGCGAAAGCGGTGCCGAGCGGCGGGCGCAGGTGGAACAGGTGCTGGCGCGTTTCAATCTGCGGGCGATGGCCCAGCGACCCTTCGATGCGCTGAGCGGCGGCGAAAGGCAGCGGGTGCTGATCGCGCGGGCGGTGGCGCAGGACGCGCATTACATGTTGCTGGATGAGCCGACCAGCGCGCTCGACCTGCGGCACCAGCTGGAAACCCTGCGCACGGTGCGCAGCCTGGTGGATGACAATGGCATCGGTGCGCTGATGGCGATCCATGATCTGAGCGCGGCGGCGCGCTTTGCCGATCGGGTGGCGCTGCTGGATCAGGGGCGGCTGGTGGCGCTTGGCGCCTGGCAGGATGTGCTGACGCCACAACGGCTGGAAGCGGTGTTCGGCGTGCGCGCCCATGTCGGGGTGGTGGATGGCCTGCCCTATATTCTTCCGGGAGACAGCTGATGGGGCGCGACGCATGAATGACATGGCGCATGGCCAACTGACGGATCAGCTGGTGAGCGATGACGGCGTCAGCGCGCCTGCGGTGATCCTGCTGGGCCGTTCGGCCATCGCGGCCGTCCCGATCCGGGAGATGGAGGCATTGGCCGGGCTGTTGGCGCTGCGCGGCGGCCTGTCATCGGTGCGCATTGCCTTTTCCGAGCAGGGCAAGCCCGCGCTGCGCGAAGAACTGCAGCAACTGGTTGATGAAGGGGCGGGGTCGATCGTGATCCTGCCCGTGATGCTGCCGTTTGAACCCAGCCATCAGGCCTGGCTGATGAAGGCGATTTCGCGCTGGGAACGCGAAGATGGCCGGACATGGCCGGATATTCGTATCGCCCCGCTGCTGAGTGAATTGCCGGGGATGGCCGGCCTGCTGGGCAGCGCGCTCGACCAGGCGATGACAGGGGCGCCGATGGGCCGGGTGGCGGAAAAGGCGCGCGAAGGATCGATCGTGCCCGCACAGCATCGCCGGGTGCTGGTTTGCCATGGCGGCCCCTGCACCGCCGCCGGGGCGGCGCTGGTGTGGGGCCATCTGCGCAATGAACAGGACCGGCTGTCACTCCGCACCACGGGGGAAGGCATGATGAGCGCCAAGGCCAGCTGTCTTGGCCCCTGCAATCTGGCGCCGGTGGTACAGGTCTGCCCGGAAAACACCTATTATGGCGGGGTCGATGAAGCGGCTGTCGATGCGATCATCCGCGATCACATCCTGCAGGGCGTGGTCGCCACCGATCATGCTTTCCCGGCCGATGGGCGCAAGCAGGTGCTGCGCAGGAACTGACCTGACAGCGCGCAAAGCGGGTCATCCCTGAATTGATTTGTTCGATCGAACGAATTACGCAGGGGCCATGGTGCAGGCCCGGCTTCTTGAGGTGGCGATCGATCAATTCGGCCGGCTCGGTTTCGAAGGGGCCAGCACGCGCGATATTGCCAGCGCCGCAGGCACGGCAATGTCATCCATCACCTATCATTTTGGTGGCAAGCAGGGGCTTTACCTCGCCTGCGCCGATCATCTCGCCACACTGATCCGCGAACGGCAGGCGCCGGTCTTTGCCGCGCTGGCTGATCCCGCGCGGCTGGATCGCGGGCAGGCGACAGAATTGCTGCTGGGCATTATCGACAGCCTGGCCGCCATGATGCTCGATCCGGCATCGGCCAGCTGGACGCGTTTTATTGTGCGCGAGCAGCAGCAACCGACAGAAGCCTTTGATCGCCTCTGGCAGGGCGCCATGGCGCCAATGATTGATCAGGCAGGCGGCGTGCTGGAACGGGTCATGCCCGGCAGCGATCCGCAGACGCGGGGCATGCTGGCGATGCTGGTGTTCGGGCAGGCCATGGTGCTGCGCGCCGGCCGGGCATCGCTGTGCAGGATTGCCGGGGTGGACGAACTGACCGAAGCAGAAGGAGCGAGCCTGCGCGCGCTGATTCTGCGCAACACACGCGCGATATTGAGCGCAGACAATCTGGCAGCGGAGAATGGGGAATGAACAAGCGCATTCTGGCCATCGGGGCGCTAGTCGCCGTGGCGGTTGCCGGCTTTGCCACCAATGGTTTCGGCCTGATCGCCAAATCGGATGATGGCCCGCTGACACTGTATGGCAATGTCGATGTGCGGGAGGTTGATCTGGCCTTCCGGGTTGGCGGCCGGATTGCTGATATTGCGGCGGAGGAAGGCGACACCATTCGCAAGGGCCAGCAACTGGCCGAAATCGACCCTGCCCCGATCGATGCGCGGATCGCCGAAAGCGATGCTGCCATTGCCGGCGCACGGGCGCAGCTGGCGGAATTGCGCAATGGCGCGCGGGCTGAAGATGTGGCCCAGGCCAGCGCCGCCGTCGCCGAAGCCAATGCCGGCTTGCGCAAGGCGGAACAGGATGTCGCCCGGCGGGAACCGCTGGTCCAGCCGGGGGCGATCAGCCAGGAAGCCTGGCAGGCCACACTGGCGCAGCGCGATGCGGCGCGCGCGCGGGTGGATCAGGCGCGGCAGGCCCATGCGCGGCTGGTGCGCGGGGCAAGGCCGGAACAGATTGCCGCTGCACAGGCGCAATTGCAGGCGAGCGAAGCGGCGCGTGGCAGCATTGAAACCGATCGCGGGGATACGCTGCTGCTGGCCCCGATCGATGGCACGCTGATCACCCGCGCGGAAGAACCCGGGGCGATCGTTGGTGCCGGGCAGACCGTGCTGACCCTGTCGATCGACCGGCCGCTGCGCGTGCGGGCCTATGTTGCCGAAGGGGATTTGTCGCGCGTGGCGCCGGGCATGAAGGTGCAGGTAAAGGCCGATGGCAATCCGCGCACCTATGTGGGCACGATCGGCTTTATTTCGCCGCAGGCCGAATTCACGCCCAAGACCGTGCAGACAGAGGATCTGCGCACCGATCTGGTCTATCGCCTGCGGATCAATGTCACCAATCCCGACGATGGCTTGCGGCAAGGCCAGCCGGTGACGGTGATCGTTACCACACCCGGTGGCGCCACAGCCGGTCGGTCTGCCCCTGCGGCTGAGCGCTGAGCCAGGCGGTGAGCGCCCCGGTCCCAACAGCGGTGGCCGCCAGCGCGATGCAGGTGGTCAAGCGTTTCGGCAAGGGCCGGCGCGATGCGGGAATCGCGGCGCTGGATGGCGTGTCCATTGCCGTGCGCCAGGGTGGCATCACCGGGCTGGTCGGGCCTGACGGGGCGGGCAAGACCACGCTGATCCGCATTCTGGCCGGATTGATGGTGCCCGATGAAGGCGAAGCGCTGATCCTGGGGCAGCCGCCTGCGCAGATGCTCGATCATCTGGGTTACATGCCGCAGCGCTTCGGCCTGTATGAAGATCTGTCGGTTCGCCAGAATCTGGTGCTTTATGCAGAGCTGCGCGGCCTGCCACCCGAAGAGCGGGAGGCGACGTTTGATCGCCTGCTGGAATTCACCGATCTGGCCCGGTTTCAGGATCGGCTGGCCGGGCGGCTGTCGGGCGGGATGAAGCAGAAGCTGGGCCTTGCCTGCACTCTGGTGCGCACGCCCAAGCTGATGCTGCTGGATGAACCCGGGGTGGGGGTGGATCCGATTTCCCGCCGTGAGCTGTGGGCCATGGTGCAGGAACTGACCGGCGAAGGGATCGGGATCCTCTGGTCGACCGCCTATCTGGATGAGGCGGAAAAATGCGATTCCGTTTATCTGCTGAATGATGGCAAGCTGCTATTCGACGGGCCGCCGTCGCAGCTGACCGACAAGGTTGCCGGGCGGGTGATCCAGCTCAACGGCTTTGCCGGGCGACCGCGTCATGTGTTGACGCAGGTGCTGGACCGAAAGGACGTGGCCGATGGATCGATCCAGGGCCGATCCATCCGCTTGCTGGTACGCGATGGTTCGCCGGTGCCCGATGCAGATGATTTCCAGCTGGGCGATGCCACCCGCCAATCGACTACCATTCCCCGGTTTGAGGATGGTTTCATTGAAATTCTCGGCGGTGGTCCGGGTGGTTCCAGCCAGTTGGCCGAAAGCTATCGCACGATAGAGGAAACGGGCACGCCGGCGATTGAGGCCCGGGGGCTGACCAAGATCTTCGGGGATTTCACCGCCGCGAAGGACATGAATTTCTCTATCCCGCAGGGGCGGATATTCGGCCTGCTGGGGCCCAATGGCGCGGGCAAATCGACCACTTTCAAAATGCTGTGCGGGCTGTTGTCGCCGACCCGGGGCAGCAGCGCCGTGGCCGGCCATGATCTGCGAACAGCCGGGCCTGAAGCGCGCCGATCGCTGGGCTATATGGCGCAGAAATTTTCCCTCTATGGCGAATTGAGTGTCGGGCAGAATCTCGATTTCTTCGCCGGGGCTTATGATCTGTCGCGCGCCGAAGCCCGCCGGGCGAAAGATCGCATGGCGGAGATTTTCGATTTTCACAGCATGCTGAACCAGAATGCCGGCGAATTGCCGCTGGGGTTCAAGCAGCGGCTCGCGCTGGCCTGCGCGGTGATGCACGAACCGCCGGTCCTGTTCCTGGATGAACCCACTTCGGGCGTCGATCCGGTAACCCGCCGCGAATTCTGGTCGCATATCAACGGGCTGGTGGAAAAGGGCGTGACCGTGCTGGTGACCACCCATTTCATGGATGAAGCCGAATATTGCGACGACGTTTCGCTGATCTATCGCGGCGAACAGATCGCGCATGGCACGCCCGACCGGCTGAAGGAACAGGCGGCAGCACTGCTGGCGCATGATGATCCGACGATGGAGGATGCCTTCATTGCCCTGATCGAGGAAAGCGACCGCCAGATTGACGAACCGCGCGAAGGTGGGGGGCGCTGATGGCATCGCACCGCTTCAGTTTCCGCCGGTTGCTGGCGCTGATGGTGAAGGAATTTGCCCAGATCGGCCGCGATCCTTCGACCTTCCTGATCGCGGCGGCCATGCCGCTGCTGCTGCTGTTTTTGTTTGGCTATGCGGTTTCGCTCGACACATCGGGCACGCGGGTGGCGCTGGTGCTGCAGGATGACAGCAGCGCCGCGCAGGGGCTGGCGCAATCCTATGCTGCGTCCGAATTCTTCACCACGCAGCCCATGCGCGACCGGGAACAGGCGCGCCAATTGATGGTGACCAACAAGCTGCGCGGGGTGATCGTCATCCCGCAGGGCTTCGGGCGGCAGCTGGCGCAGGGGAGCATTCCCGATGTGCAGGTGCTGACCGACGGATCGCAGCCGAACACCGCGCAATTCGTATCTGCCCATGCGCAGGGCGTGTTCCAGAACTGGTTGCTGGCCGAAGGGCTGAACCTGCCGCAGCCCCCGCCGCAGATCGAATTGTCGGCCCGCTATTGGTACAATCCCGGGCTCAAGAGCCGTTACTTCCTGGTTCCGGGATCGATCGCCATGGTGATGACGATGATCGGCACCCTGCTGACCGCGCTGGTGGTGGCGCGCGAATGGGAACGCGGCACCATGGAAGCGATCATGGCGACCCCTGTTTCCATGGTGGAGTTCATCGCCAGCAAGATCCTGCCCTATTACCTGCTGGCGCTGGCATCGATGACGCTGTGCACGCTGGTGGGGGTGCTGATGTTTGATCTGCCTTTTCGGGGTTCGATCCTGGCGCTTTATCTGGTGTCATCCGCTTTCCTGATGCCGGCACTGGGCACCGGGCTGTTCATATCATCGGCGACCAAGAACCAGTTCGTCGCCAGCCAGGTGGCGCTGCTGGCCAGCTTCCTGCCGGGTCTGCTGCTGTCGGGCTTCATCTATGAAATTGCCTCCATGCCGGTGGCGATCCAGGCGCTGACCTATGTGGTGCCGGCCCGTTATCTGATCCCGCCGCTGCAGACGATTTTCCTGACCGGGGACATCTGGGGCCAGTTCCTGCCCAATATGGCCGTGCTGATCGGGTTCGGCCTGGCCTTCTTCGCGCTGTCATTCCGGGTCACGCGGCGGAGCCTCGACTGATGCAGCGGTTACGAGCGATCATCATCAAGGAAATCTGGTCGCTGCTGCGCGACCCCAAGGCGCGCATGGTGCTGGTGGTTCCGCCGCTGATGCAGCTGTTCATCTTCACCTTTGCCACCACGCTGGATGTGAAGAATGTCGATATTGCGGTGCTGAACCTGTCGCAGGGCGCGCATTCGGCCGAACTGCTGCAGCGGGTGGATGGCAGCCCCAATGTCCGCAGCATGGTCTATCTGCGATCAACCGCAGAGCTGGAACAGGCGATCGACCGCCAGCAGGTGATTGCCGCGCTGGTGATCGATCAGGGGTTCGACCGGCAATTGGACCGGGGGCAACCCGCGCGGGTCGGGCTGGTGCTGGACGGGCGCCGTTCCAACGCGGCGCAGATCGTCAGCGGATATATGTCGGGCATCATCGCGGGTCTGAATGCGGAGGCGATCCCGCTGATGCGTAATGGCGGGGTGGAGGTGACCCATTGGTTCAACCCCTCGCTCGATTTCATCTGGTTCACCCTGCCGGCGCTGATCGTGATCATCACCTCTGTCGCCGGGCTGGCGATCACCAGCCAGACGGTGGCGCGGGAAAGGGAACTGGGCACCTTTGATCAATTGCTGGTGTCGCCGCTGCGCGTGCATGAAATCCTGATCGGGAAGATCATGCCGCCGCTGCTGGTCGGATCCTTCAATGGCACCATGTTCCTGATCCTGGCCCAGCTGGTGTTTGGCGTGCCCTTTACCGGATCGCTGTTCCTGTTTTTCCCGTCGCTGCTGCTCTATCTGCTGTCGCTGATCGGGATCGGGCTGTTCGTGTCTTCGCTGTCGAAGACCCAGCAGCAAAGCTTCCTGGGAGCCTTTGCCACCACCGTGCCGCTGATCATCCTGTCTGGTTATGCCAGCCCGATTGAAAACATGCCCGGCTGGTTGCAGCCGGTCACGCTGATCAATCCGGCGCGCTATTTCCTCGAAATCGTGCAGGGCCTGTTCCTCAAGGCCATGCCGGCCGGGGCGGTGCTGCAACTGCTCTGGCCGCTGGCTGTCATTGCCATCCTGACCATTACCGCCGCGGGCAAGCTGTTCCGCGCCCGCATGGAGTAACCGCCTTGCCCCTGAAACCCATGCGCGCGGCGCTGCTGACCCTGCCGATCATTGCCCCCATGCTGTTGGCAGCCTGCACCACCGTTGGCCCGGATCATGCCGTGCCGGATATGGCGCTGGCCGAAAGCTGGATCGAACCCGCCAGCACCGATCCGGTTGATCCGCGCTGGTGGACGGCGTTCCATGATCCGGTGCTGACCGGGCTGATAGAGCGCGCGCTGGCCGGCAATCCCGATCTGAAACAGGCGGCAGCCCGCGTCGCCGAAGCCCGCGCCGGGCGGGAGGCCGCACAGGGCGGTCGCCTGCCGCAGGGTGGGGCTGCGGCCAGCGCCACGCAGAATCGGCTCAGCGAAAATGGCCAGTTGCCGATCGGCAGCCTGCCGGGGTTTGATCCGTCCTTCCCGCTGTATGACATCGGTTTTGATGCCAGCTGGGAAATCGACCTGTGGGGCGGAACGACGCGCGGCATCGAAAGCGCGGCGGCGCAGGAACGGGCGGCGCAATGGGCCCGGCGCGATGCCATGGTCAGCCTGACGGCGGAAATCGCCCGCGCCTATATCGACTATCGCGCCGCGCAAACGCGCCTTGGCCAAGCGGATGACCGCGTGGAGGCCGCCGGCGAAGTGGCATCGCTGACGCAATTGTTGCGACAGTCAGGCGAAGTGAACCAGATCGACGCCGACCGTGCCGCCTCCGCCGCCGAAGCGGCGATTTCCGGGCGGATACAGGAAGCAGCGGCGGTTGCCGCGCTGGAATATCAGCTGGCCGCGCTGGTGGGGGCAAAGCCGGAAGATGTGGTGCCGCAATTGCGGGCATCGAGCGGGCTGATCCCCGAACCGCCGACGGTGATTGCCAGCGGTATTCGTTCAGACCTGCTGCGCAGGCGGCCGGACATTCGCATTGCCGAAAGTCAACTGGCCGCCTCTACCGCTGAAATCGGTGTGGCCATGGCCGAACTCTACCCCAGTTTTTCGCTGATCGGGCAGATCGGCATGCAGGCGCGCGATCCCGGCGATCTGATCGACGGGGCCAGCCTGCGCTATTCGGTCGGGCCCAGCTTCCGGTGGCCGCTGTTTTCGCTCGGCCGCTTGCGGGCGCAGGTGCGCGCGGCCGATGCGCGGGCGCAGGGTGCGGCGGCGCGTTATGAAGCGGCGGTGATCAAGGCGCTGGCCGAAAGCGAAACCGCCGCCAATCACTATGCCGCTGCAACACTGGTCAGCCAGTCGGCCAGGGATGCGCAACTGCGCGAAACCTCCGCCTATGATCTGGTCCGGCTGCGGGAAAGGCGCGGGGAAGACAGCCGGCTGACCCGGGCACAGGCACGATTGCGGATGATCGATGCCGAAGCGCAGGAAAGGGCCGCCCATGCCGCGAAGGGCGTGGCGGCGATCGCCCTCTACAAGGCGCTGGGCGGTGGCTGGGAAGAGTGACCGGCAGGGACCGTTCTGCAGCGTGCCGCGTTTGACCAAAGCCTGAGCAATCGGGCAGAGCTTGGGGCGGAGGATCCGTGGCGGAACAGGAACAGCAAGGCTTCTACGCTCGCAGGCGGCCCCGTTGGGGCACGCTGCTGCTAGTGGGGCTGTTGCATCTGTTGCTGCTGGTCGGGCTGGTTCGCGCCTTTGCGCCCGATTTCACCGCCTCTGTCGTGGAAGGGGCCAGTTCGCTGGTGACTGTAACGGTGCGGACCGCCGAAGAACCACCCACAGAGCCTGCCCCGCCTGAGCCGGAAGCCGAGCCCGATGAAGGCCGCGCCGCGCCCGAAGCGCCCCGCGCCACCCCGCGCCCGGTAACCGCGCCAAAGCCGCAGGTGCCGATCGCCCGGCCCAGCGCCGCGCCGCCGGTCTCCGACAGCGGTAATGCCAACAGCGCCGGCGCGGGTGAGCGGGGCGAAGGAACGGGCGCGGGTGGCGAAGGGGATGGGCTGGGCAGTGGCCGGCAGGGCGGCGGCCGTGGCGGGATTGCGGTGACCCGCCCGGAGAAAATCGCGGGCGACATTAATGCGGGGAGCGATTTCGACACCCCGCCAGGAGGACGACAGATTCGCTGGGGTCACCGCGTGGTGGTGCATATGACAGTGGGCGTGGATGGCCGCGCCAGCAATTGCCGAATCATCGAACAGGGCCCTGACCCTGTCGCCGCACGGCGGGTGTGTGACCTTGCCGTGGAACGGTTCCGGTTCCGCCCGGCGCGTGATGGAAATGGTGATCCGGTGCCCGCGATTTATGGCTGGCAGCAGAGCTGGCGTTCGCGCGACTGATTTTTTGTTGCTGCCGTTGCAATCGCCGTTGCGCGCGGGCGGCAGGTGGGGGAAAGGGCGGATATGGCGATGATTTATCCGGTAGTCCTGTGTGGCGGCAGTGGAACGCGGTTATGGCCGCGCAGTCGCAAAACCATGCCCAAACCCTTCCTGCCGCTGGTGGGCGAACGGACGCTGTTTCAGGAAACGCTGGATCGCTGCGCCAATGCGGATCTCTTTGCGGCCCCGATGATCGTCACCGGCGCGGCCCATGTCGCCCATGTGCAGGCGCAGTCCGGTGATCACCCGGGCACCACGGTGATCGTCGAACCCGAAGCGAAGAACACCGCGGCGGCCATCGCGCTGGCAGCGGCACGGTTGCCTGAAGATGCGGTGATGCTGGTCTGCCCGAGCGATCATCACATCGCCGATACGGCGGCGTTCCAGGCGGCGGCGCAGGCGGCTGCGCGGCTGGCGCAGGATGACTGGCTGGTATCCTTCGGCATCACCCCGACGGCGCCGGAAACCGGTTTCGGTTATATCCGTCGCGGGGATGCGCTGGAAGGCGGTTTCCAGGTCGAACGCTTTGTCGAAAAGCCTGATCTGGCCACGGCGGAGGCATTCCTGGCCGATGGCAATTACAGCTGGAACGGCGGCATCTTTGCCTATCGCGCCGGTTTCTTCATGGATGAACTCACGCGCTTCCGGCCGGATATTGCCGATGCGGTGCGCGCGGCGGTGGCCGAAGGCACGCAGGATGGCGCGTCCTTCCATCCGGCGCCCTTTGCGGCGATGGCGGGTGAATCGGTCGATTATGCGGTGATGGAACCGACCGAGCGAGCCGCTGTGGTGCCGGTGTCGATGGGCTGGTCGGATATCGGCAATTGGCAGGCGCTGCGCGATGCGCGTGCCGGCGATGCGGCTGATAACCGCACGCGCGGGACGGTTGAGCTGGTGGATTGCCGCAATGTTCTGGCCGAAACCGATGGCCCGCGCATCTCTGTCATCGGGCTGGATGACATCGCCATCATTGTTGACGGGGATGAAGTGCTGGTGACAACCATGGCCGGCGCGCAGAAGGTCGGCAAGCTGGGCGGCGCTGCCAATCAATAGCAGACCCAACGCCTGGCTGTGGCAAAGCGTCGCGGCCGGGTTTCCCGCCAGCCGGGGATATTGTAGGTGGCAATAAGCCTGCCGGAGCCGACATGTTAGCCCATACCATCCAGCTTGCCCTTGCCCCGGTGTTCGTCCTGGTGGCGATCGGCAATATCATGAATCTGCTGTCATCCCGGCTGGGCCGGGTGGTGGATCGATCGCGCCAGCTGCAGGCGCTGTACCGCACCACCACCGATGCGGAACATGATGCGGTGGTGCGCGAAATCCGGCTGGTGGCGCAGCGGATCCGGGTGATCGGCCGCGCGATCCTGCTGATGGTACTGGCGGGCCTCGCGATTGGTGCGGTGGTCGGTCTGCTGTTTCTGGAAGAATTCGCCGGGCTGGCCCTGCAGCCGGTGATCGCCGGGGTGTTCATCGTGGCGATTTCGCTGCTGATGATGGCGCTGCTGCTGTTTCTGCACGAAACCCGCATCGCCACTGCCGCGCTTGAAATTCCGGAAACCTATCTGGAGCTTGAACGAAAGCTCTGATCAGGCTGCGGTCAGGTGCCTGTGGTCAGGCATTGGCGCAGCTTGTCGCGCGCGGCGAGCCCGTCCTGCCAGCGGACATCCAGCAATTGCTGGCCATCAATGGTCAGGCGGAAACGCTGATTGTCCAGCATGGTCGCCAGCACCGCTTCGGGGGAAGGCACGGCCAGTGCGATCACGCCGGTGCTGCCGCCGGGATCGGAATAGCTGTAGCCGCGCACCGTTTGGGATTCCGCCTCTTCATCCTGCAGCAGGCTGACCTGGGTCAGTTCCGGATTCTGCGGCTTGGGCAGATCGCGGCCCCAGAACATCAGCATCCCACCCGGGAAGGCCCCGCCGGGGCCGAACACTCCGACCAGCCCATCGGCGCTGGTGAACAGCGCCATGCAGCGCTGGCCCGGCTGGGCGCGGCGCCCCGTCGCTTCGGAATAGGTCCAGAAACCATCGTCATAATCGCGGGACAACTGGGTGACTGCCAGATTGGGATCGACGCCTTCCATGGCCTGCCGTTGGGCCGCAAGCACAGCCAGCGATTGTCGCATGGCTTCGATCTTTTCGCGGGTGGTGGCGGGCGAAACTTCCCTTTGCCAGGTCGGATCGACCAGTTCCGTATCCCCATCACTGGAGCCGTCCGAATTGGCGAAACAGACCCCGGCACCCTGAAATCCCGGGCCGCTGGCCATGCCGATCTGGGTTTCGCCCGCCCCCGGGCCGCCCGGGCAGAGATAGGTCTGCGCCTGCGCCGTATCGGGCAAGGCTATCAACATCGCGGTGCCCAAAGGCAGGCCGAACAGTGCTGATATGGACAGACGGGAAAATCGTGAAGCAGCCATGGCCGGCAATCCCAAAGAACAGCTGCCGAAATTATCTCAATATCAAACCGATGCCAGTGGCTTTGCGCGCCTTAGCGCAGCAGTTTTTGCCCCTGATCGCGGATTGTGCCGCTGATGATCGGTTCGAAGAAGGCGAGTGCGGCGGGCAGGGCGACATCGAAAATGACCTGGCTGTCTTCCACCTCGACATGGCCGGCGATGGTCTGGCCCATGGCTGAAATCGACATGTTCATCCGGTCTTCGCTGGGCCAGCTGGTCGCGACCTCTGCCATGCCGCCGGGAATGCCGTCGGCAATCTTGTGGCTGCTGTTGCGCAGTCTTTCACGGGCGGCATCCTTGCCCAGCGAATGGGGAATGGCGACCTGCATCAGGGTTTCTCCACCTGGCTGGCCGGACCGGTGTTCACCGGTGCTTCGGGACCTTCGCCATATTTATATTCGAGGTAACGAGTGCGGATGGCCAGATCATCCAGTGATCCTTCGGCCAATTGCCGGGTAACCCGGTCAATCTCTCCGCTGATCTTGCCCAGGCTTTCGACCAATTGCTGATCCGGGGTTGATCCTGCGCGTTCCTCACGCCGCAGCTGGGCCGGAATCCGGCGGTAATTGTCGATCGTTTCGGGCAGCAGTTCACCCACCAGCTTGCGCGTTTCCCCCGCTGCTGGGTGGGCCGGGTCGACATGTTCCAGCTGCAGACCCAGCGCATCAAGCCTGACACCCAGCTGTTCCACCAGTGTCACGGCCGGGGCGGGCAGGGCGGGGCGCTGATGTTCCAGCCACAGTTCGGTGCGCGCCACCAACTGCCGCGCGTCCTGCGTGCGGGCCAGCTGATCGCGTGTGGGCGCTTTGGTTTTCGGGAAATTGCCGAAGATCATCACCGCTGCGACAATGGCCAGGAAGGTGACCATCACCCCGGTAAAGCCGATCCCGTCCAGCACGATCCCTGCTGCAGAGGCGGCCACGACAATCGCGAACAGCGATGCCGCGATCCAGGTGATCCGCGTCTTCAGATTGCGCCGACGAAGCTCTGACGATCCCTGGCCGATCGACGGGCCGGACAGGCCCCGATGGCGTCCGCCCTGCTGATTGTCGCGGATCAGGGCACGCCCTTCGGTCAGCAGGCGATCGCTTTGCCGGGTGAGATCGTCGGCCATCAATTAATTGTCCAGCGACAGCAGCGATTGTTCGCCGGCGGTGACCTGTGCCGCTGCCTGGGCCTGACCTTCGGCGCGGGCGATATAGCCCTTAGACTTTTCAACCTCTGCCGAAAGCGTGGTGACGGTCTGCTTCATGGAATCCAGCGCGCGCAGCTTGAAGCTGTCGATATTGTCCATCGTGTCATAGATGTTCTGGAACGCGCGCTGCAGCGTTTCGAGCGGGATGGTGGAACTGGCCGCCTGTTCGTGGATCTTACCGGTCTGATCGGCCAGCATCTTGCTGGTTGAATCGATGATGCCGGCGGTGGTGGAATTGAGCGCGGTGATCTGCTGCAGCACCAGCCGCTGATTGGTCATGGCTTCGGCCACGGTCACTGCCGTGCGCAGTGCGCCCACGGTGGTGGTGCTGGCGCGATCGACGCCCTTCACCAGTTCGACATTGTTCTTTTTGACCAGATCGAGCGCGAGATAACCCTGCACGCTGACGGCCATCTGCGTCAGCAGATCCTGCGTGCGCTGGCGCACATAGAACAGCGCGGTTTCGCGCAGCGCCTTGGCCTTGGCCGGATCGGAGGAATCCAGATCAGCCGCCTGTTCTTCCAGCCGTTCGTCCAGCGTGCGGCCGATGTGGATCATCTGTTCCAGATTGCCCATCGCTTCCCACAGCTTGCTGCGTTCGACATCGATGGCTGCATTGTCGAGCAGCAGTTCATCCTTGCCGCTGGCCAGATTGGTCAGGATCGACTGGATATGCGATTGCGCGCTCTGATAGCTGCGGAAATAATCATTCAGCTTGTTGCCGAAGGGGATGATGCCCAGGATCTTGCGCGGGGTGGACAGCGAACCGCGCTTGCCCGGGTCCAGGTCTTCCACCACGCGGCGCAATTCGGACAGATTGGCGCCAACGCCTTCATCCTTGTCCATCGCGCGGACCGGCCGATCCAGAAAGCGGTTGGACATGCCTGCGGCCGCCATCAGTTCCTTGCGGCCCATATTGGTGATCTGATCGACCTTCTTGCCGAAATCGGGCGAATTGCTGTCCATCGCCACCAGATCGGCGACAAAGCCATCGACCTTTTCTTCCAGCTTGCTGCGCTTTTCTGCATCGACCGGCACCAGCCCGGCGGCGCGTTCGGGGGCAACCACCGGCACCGGATCGGGCGGCGTCAGCTGCAGTTCGTTCGCGGTGATGGTTTCGGTCTGGGTTGCCATTGCTGAACTGATCCTCCGCAGCGCCCGGACGCCGGGCCTTCTGTATTAGGGGTGCAAGACACGTCTTTCAAGAACGGCGCTTGCCCGGCGGCTCACAATCCCCATACCCATGGTAACGGATTTGATCGGGAGGCGATATATGGCGGGTGAACTGATCGTGCTGGCGCTCAGCGGCGTGCTGCTGCTGGCGCATATCTTTGCCGCCATCCATGTGAAGACGCAGCAATATGGCCGCGACTGGAACATGGGTGCGCGTGATGAAACCCTGCCGCCCCCCAGCCCGGTGGCCGGGCGGCTGACGCGGGCGCAGGCCAATTATCTGGAAACCCTGCCGCTGGCGATCATCGGACTGGCTGGGGTGGTGATTGCCGGCAAGGCAGGCCCTGTCACCGTACTGGCCGGATGGGTCTGGCTGGTGGCGCGGGCGATCTATCTGCCGCTCTATTGGGCCGGCATTCCCAAGGTCCGCACGCTGGTCTGGGGCGTTGCGTTGCTGGCACTGCTGGTGCCGCTGGGGTTTCTGCTGTTCGGCTGAAGATCGGCGGGGCGGGCGATATTATCGCCCGCCCCGCAATACCGGCCTTTGTGCCGGCTGGTCATTTTGTTTGATCAGGCTGCGATCTGGAACGGTTCGATCTCGCCCGACAGATAGAGCTTCTTGGCCTTGGCGCGGCTCAGCTTGCCTGAGCTGGTGCGCGGCAGGCTGCGTGGCGGAACCAGTTCGACCACGCAGTTCATGCCCGTGATCGAACGCACCTTGTCGCGGATTACATCGCGCAGACGGACGCGTTCTTCCGGGTCGGACACGCGGCAATGCACCAGCACGGCGGGCGCTTCTTCGCCATTTTCGGTTTCGACCGAGAAGGCGGCGATGTCGCCATGGTTGAAGCCCGGCAATTGTTCCACGGCCCATTCGATATCCTGGGGCCAATGGTTCTTGCCATTGATGATGATCATGTCCTTCGCCCGGCCGACGATGAACAGATAGCCATCGGCCATGTAGCCCATGTCACCGGTGTCCAGCCAGCCATCGACCAGGCATTCGCGGGTCGCTTCCGGATTGCGGAAATAGGAATGCATGACGCTGGGGCCACGGCACCAGACCTTGCCGATCTGATGATCGCCCTTGATCTGGCCGGTTTCACCACGGATCTCGACATCCATGTCGGGCAGCGGCTTGCCGCAATTGACGATGGCGCGATAACGGGCGGGGCGGGACAGATCGCGGACCGTGCCGCTCAACCGTTCTTCTTCGACCAGTTCAACGCGAATGCCTTCGCTGGGCGGCATCACCGTCACGGCCAGGGTCGCTTCGGCCAAGCCATAGCTGGGGGTGAAGGCGCTGGCCTTGAAACCCGCATCGGCGAAGGCGTTGACGAAATTCTGCATCACGTCCGGCCGGATCATGTCCGCGCCATTGCCGGCCAGCCGCCAGCGCGACAGGTCGAAGCGTTCCGACACGCTCGACTGGCTGGAAATGCGGCGGGCGCAGATGTCATAGCCGAAGGTCGGCGAATAGCTGATCGTGGTGCCCTTGTTGCGGCTGATCAGGTCAAGCCAGGCCAGCGGGCGACGGGCGAAATGTTCGGTCTTCAGATAATCGACCGAAACCTGATTGGCGATCAGCGACAGGAAGCAGCCGACCAGCCCCATGTCATGATACCAGGGCAGCCAGCTGACCACGCGGTCGTTGTAACCGATGTCCATCGAATCGGCATGGCCGAAGAGATTGTGCAGCAGCGCACGATGGGTCACCGCCACGCCGGTGGGGAAACGGGTCGATCCGGAAGAATATTGCAGATAGCAGATATCGTCCGGTTCCGGGGTCGGCAGATCGGAATCGCTCTGTTCGCGGGTGGCAAAGCTTTCCCAGTCCGCGCCTTCGCAACCCTGCCGCTGTGCCGCGACGGCGGTCATTTCGGCGATCTCTGCCGGATAGAGCAGAATTTTCGGGTCGCAGCTGCTCAGTTGGACGCCCAGCTGCTCAATATAATTGTCCTTGCCGCCGAAAGTTGTCGGCAGCGGCAGCGGCACGGGCCATGCGCCGGCATAGATGGTGCCGCAGAACAGGGCGGCAAATTCGGGACTCGTTTCGGCGATGATCGCCACGCGATCACCCTTGCCAACGCCGGCCGCGACCAGCCGGCGGGCCATGGCCAGCCCGTCTTCCTTCATTTCCCGATAGGTGTAGGCGCGAATCAGCGTCCCACGCATATCGTGGAAATTAAGGCCTTTTTCACTGCGCGCGGCGTAATCGACCGCTTCGGTGAAAGTGGCGAAATCTGCACGACGGCGGGGAAGCTCGCAGTCGTTCGGGGTGGGTGTCAGTTCGGTCATAAAATTGTTGCGATACCCGTCTAGCATGCGCCGAAAGCGCGCCCCATAAGGCGAAAACGGCGCCGAAACAAACCGGAGCCGCAACAAATCTCCCCATTTGGCAAGGAGTGTGGCACGAATAAGGCCAATGGATCCTGAACCGCCACCGAACGGCCGCACGCGGCGCACCGCTCGTCCGCTGGATGGCAGGCGTCTGGAAGAACTGGCCCTTGCCTATGTGGCGCGATTTGCGACCAGCGGCGCGAAATTGCAACGCTATCTCGCGCGCAAACTGCGCGAACGCGGCTGGGAAGGGGCGGATCAGCCTGATCTGCCGGCACTGGTCACCCGTTATATCGATCTGGGTTATATTGATGATGCGACATTCGCCCGTTCGCGCAGCGGCAGTTTGCTGCGGCGCGGCTATGGCCCGCAGCGGATCAGCCAGGCGCTGGATGAAGCGGGCATCGCCGAAGAGATTCGCCGCGATATCGCGCCGGATGAAACCGCCCGCCGCCGCGCCGCGCTGACGCTGGCCCGTCGCCGCCGATTCGGACCCTTTGCCGCAGGGCATGGCGCGGATGAACCCATTGATCCGGGTTTGAGGGAGAAGCAGCTTGCAGCCATGCTGCGCGCGGGCCACAGCATGGCCCACGCCCGGGCGATCCTTGATCAGGTTGATCAGGGTGCCGCCGAAGACTGGGCGGCGGAATGGGAAGATCAGGACAATGATGGCTAAGGCATGTGGCGCGGTAAGTTTGGCTTTGCTGGTCGCGCTTGCCGGCTGTTCCCCCGGCGGCAATGGCGCGCCTGCGGCGGCGGCTTCTGATCAGATCGCCCGGCCTGCGGGGGAAGCTTCTGTCCATCCGACATCCGGCCTGCAGGTGCAGCCGCTGAGCGTGGCGGTGGGCAATGGGGTGCACAATTTCCGCGTCGAAATGGCCCGCACATCGGAAGAACAGGCCCAGGGCCTGATGTTCCGCACGGCGATGGGGCCGGATGAAGGCATGCTGTTCCCCCGGCAGGAAGCCCGCATGGCCAGTTTCTGGATGAAGAACACGCTGATTCCGCTGGATATCATCTTCATCGGGGCGGATCGGCGGATCATCAATATTGCCGCCAACACCGTGCCTTATTCCACGGTGCCGGTCCCGTCCGAAGGGCCGGCGCTGGCGATTCTGGAACTGAATGGCGGGCGCGCGGCGGAACTGGGAATCGTTCCCGGTGCGAAAGTCGAATGGTAAGCGCGCGCGAAAGCTTGCCTCCGGCCCCTGTCTGCGGCTAACGCGCGGCCATGGGAATCCTCGGCAAGATCTTCACCTGGTGGGATGGTGCGACCATCGGTACCTCGCTGTTCAGCTCCATGAATGGCGAACATGTCGGCACCGACGCGCAGGGCAACAAATATTACCGCGCGCGGAAGAAGAAGACGGTGGAAGGCCGTGAACGGCGCTGGGTCATCTATGATGGCGCCAATGATGCCAGCCGCGTGCCCGCCGAATGGCATGGCTGGCTGCACGGCGCCTTTGACGATCTGCCCGAAAGCAATCTGCCACCGCCGCGCATCTGGGAAGTGGATTATTCCCCCAATGCGACCGGCACCGTGGGTGCCTATCGCCCGCAAGGCGCGCTGGAACGGGGCGGCAAGCGTGCCCGCGCCACCGGCGATTATGAATCCTGGGCGCCTGACGCGTGAAGCCCGGTGCCGGCCCTGCCGGATGGGTGGGGATCCTGTCAGCCACGCTGATGGCCGGGGGGCTGCTGGCAGGCTGCACCGATGGTGCGCCTGAACCCGAAGCAGAACAGACCGAAGTTCCCAAGGAACTGAGCAGCCCGGCACCCGCCCCGCAAACCGCGGAAGGCCAGCAGATCGGTACGCCGCTGGCCGAACGGGTCGCGACGATCGGCTTGCTGAACAAGCGGAACAATCTGTCGCAGGACATTCAGCTGAAGCCCGGCGAAACCCGCCGTGCCGGCGATGTGGTGATCCATCTTTCCAGTTGTGAGCGCACTGCGCCCTGGGAAAATCCGCCGGAAACGGGTGCTTTCGTCCAGGTGTCCGTGCGCGAACGGGCCAATGCCGAATCGGATTTCCAGTGGAAGCGGATCTTTTCCGGCTGGCTGTTCAAGAATTCGCCCAGCCTGAATGTGGTCGAACACCCGATCTATGACGTCTGGGTCAAGGATTGCGCGATGAGCTTCCCGGGCGAAGAGGAAGCGATCAAGCCGTCTGCCGGCGGCAACGCCGCCCGTCCGGCACCGCGCGCCACAGCATCGGCCGCGCCGTCATCCGCACCCACGCCGGAAGCAGCACCCGCTGCTGCGGCGGAGCCGACCACCGCCACATAGGCCTGTGGCAAGGCCATCGCTGGCGTTCCTTCACGGGCCGCCTGCAGCCGATCGCGATATTCATCCTGGCTGACCGGAATGGCGCCCATCGATTGCAGATGGTCGGTCATGAACTGGCAATCGAGCAATTCGCAGCCGGCATGGCGCAGCAGCGCCACCAGCCAGGCCAGCGCCACCTTGCTGGCATTGTCGGCGCGGCTGAACATGCTTTCACCGCAGAACACCCGGTCAAAAGCGACGCCATACAAACCGCCGACCAATTCGCCATTCTGCCAGCATTCGATCGAATGGGCATGCCCCTGGGCGTGCAGTTCCCGGTAACTGGCGGCGATTCGTTCGCTGATCCAGCTTTCGGGATGATCGGGGCGGGGCGCGGCACAGGCATTGATCACCTGGGTGAAGGCCTGATCGCAGGTTACGGTGAAGCGATCGCGCCGAATCAGCTTGGCCAGGGAGTGCGAACAGCGGAAGCCATCCAGCGGGATGATGGCGCGTTCTTCGGGATCGACCCAGAAAATCTCTTCATCATCGCGGCTGTCGGACATGGGAAAAATACCGGCCCGATAGGCGGCCAGAAGCAGTTCCACCGGGATAAGATGTGTCGGCCGGGTGCTCATCGGGGGACAGCTAGCAGAAGCTTTGTCGCTCGTCGCTTGCCAAGCGCGAAGACTGACTATAGAGGCGCCCGGACCTGCAGGAGTGTAGCTCAGTTGGTAGAGCATCGGTCTCCAAAACCGAGGGCCGTGGGTTCGAGTCCCTCCACTCCTGCCAAGGTGTCCCAAGACACCGATTTTCCAGCGATATGAAATCTTAAAGCGTCTGGCCTAGCAGGGCCGGATGAATATCACGGCGTTGCGGCAGGCAGATTGGCTCAATGGTCAGCGGGTGCGCGGTTATGCCGTGTTGCTGGCGCTGGCCTGTCTGGCGCTGATGGCCAATTCCTACATCAAGGCGATGGGACCGCAGGGTACCGACTTCCTGGCCTTCTGGGGCGCGGGCCATGTCACGGTCGCGGGCGATCCGGCGGCTTCCTATGATCTGGCGGTGCAGGAACGGGTGCAGACCGGGACCGGCAGCCAGGGCTGGTTCGCCTTCGTCAATCCGCCGCCATTCCTGTTTGCGGCCGCTCCCTTCGGCCTGTTGCCTTTCCCGATTGCCTGGCTGGTCTGGGTGGTGGCGGGATATGGTCTGTGGGCTTGGGCTTCGACCCGTGCCTTTCCGCGCCTGTGGCCGCTGGTGGCGGTGTTTCCCGGTGCGCTGCTGGCGGCCGGACATGCGCAGACCGGATTCTTGACCGGTGCGCTGCTGGTCGGGGCGGTGACCTTGCTGGACCGGCGGCCGATCCTGGCCGGGGCGCTGATCGGGGCGCTGGTGATCAAGCCGCATCTGGCGTTGTTGCTGCCGTTCTGGCTGTTGGCCGGGCGGCGGTGGCAGGCCTTTGTTGCGGCCGGCGTTTCTGCCGTGGGACTGCTGCTGTTGTCCTGGCTGGTGTTCGGCACGCAGGCGATGCTGGCCTATACCACCAGCTGGTCCGCCAGTGCGGCGCTGATGGCGCTGGACGATCCGGCATTCTATCTGCGCATGGCCACACCCTACAGCCAGCTGCGGATGTTCATCGATCCGCAGATCGCGCTGGCCATCAATGGTGTGATTGCGGTGGCGATGGTGGTGCTGGCGATGAAATCATGGCGGCGCTTTGCGGGCGATCCGCTGGCGAGCGGGGCGGTGGTGTTGGCGGGCACCGCGATCGCATCCCCCTATCTGTTCAATTACGATCTGCCTTTCCTGATTCTGCCCGTGTTGTGGCTGGTTGCCACGGGCCTGCGACAGGGTTTTCGTCCCTGGGAAAAGCTGCTGCTGCTGCTGGGCCTTTGGGCTGCGCCTTACGCAACCCGGGCGATCTCGTTGCCGTTGGGCCTCAATCTGATGCCGCTCGCCACCATACTGCTGCTGTGGCTGGTGTGGAGCAGGGGTGGGGAAGACTACGCAGTAATGGGTGCCGCCGAGTCGCGGGGGCGGTAAAAAACGGTCAGGCCGAGCCTGACAGCGGATGAAATTCCGTTGTTCGCAGCGAAAAATACGATGAAACAGCGGAACCCTGCGACAGGCTGCGCATTTAGGCTTCACAGAACTGTTGTGGGAGCTTTGAACATGTCGGGCTTTGCCAATCGTACCTATCGCAGCAGCGCGCCGGACAGCTGGACCATGCCGCGCCCCTATCGCGATGCCAGCCTGCGCCATCAGAAGCATGGGCCGATCCGCCCGATGGAAGAACCCAGCTTTTTTGATCGCCTGTTCGGGCGCGCCTGACCGCGACTGATAGATGTCATGCGCGCGTTGTTGAATGCGCGCGCGTATGACTTTCAACCTTGTGCTGCAGGGGCGAATCATTTCGGCAGTCAGCTTTGCTCGCTGTTCCATTTACGGTGGCAGTCTTGCCAATAGCGGGCGGCATCGCTACATCCGCCAGCGTCTTCCGACATCGGAGCATCGCAGCCCCTCCCGGTAACCGCCGGGGTGGCGATGGACCTATGGCGGAAACGGATCAGTTCAGTTCGAGAGAGCGATACCGGAATTATGGCCAAGACCAATCCCGCTGAATTCATCAAGCAGGTGCGCACCGAAGCGTCCAAGGTTGTATGGCCGTCGATGACGGAAACCTATCGTACCGGCATTTTTGTCGCGATCATGATGGTTATCCTGTCGGTGTTCTTCCTCGGCGTGGACAGCCTGTTCGGCGCGGTTGTGCGCTGGCTGCTGTCGCTGCTCTGATCCGGCTCGCGCATTCCACCGAAAGAGAATTCATGGCCCGCTGGTATATCATCCACGCCTATTCAGGTTTTGAGAACAAGGTTCGCGAATCGATCCTGTCGGAAGCCGAGCGCCTTGGCCTGTCCGAAGGTGTCGAAGCGGTGGAAGTTCCCACCGAAACAGTGACCGAAGTGAAGCGCGGCAAGAAGGTCCAGGTCGAACGCAAGTTCATGCCGGGCTATGTGCTGGCCAAGCTGACCATGACCGATGATGTCTATCACCTGGTCAAGAACACGCCGAAGGTAACCGGCTTCCTGGGATCGGGCGGCAAGCCGCAGGCGATTTCCGAACGGGAAGCAGCGCGTTATTTCGGCGGTGTCGAAGAAGCCAAGGCTACCCCGAAGACCCAGGTCAGCGTCGATTACGAAATCGGCGATCAGGTCAAGGTGCTGGAAGGCCCCTTCGCCAGCTTCAACGGCGTGGTCGAGGAACTCGATTTCGACAAGAGCAAGGTCAAGGTTTCGGTCTCGATCTTCGGACGTGGTACGCCGGTCGAACTCGATTTCGAACAGGTCGAACTGGTCAAGTAATTCCGGGTCGCGCAGGGCACGCCCTGTCGATCACACAAAAGGGCGCGCCAATCCGGTTGGCGCGCCCTTTTTGTTTGGGCGGCCTGACCGGCGCCCATGCTGCAATCGGATGGGGCGGGTTAGTCCGGCTCGTTTTGGTCCGTTGATCCTGCGGCGGCGGATTGCGCCTTTATCGCCTGCAGTTCTTCTTCCACCTTTGCGCTGCGCTGCAATTGTTCAAATTCCAGCCTGAGCGCGGCGGTGTCGGACAGCGGGTCTTCATCCACCCGGGCTGCGGCGAAGCTCAGCCGTTCTTCCAGCCTGTCGATCCGGGGCTGCCTGCGGCCGGTGCGTCCGGCAGCGGCGATCGCGGCGGAGGTGTTGGCGGCCACGCTGGCCCGGGCTGCGGCGATGCGGCGGGTGACTTCGGTCTGCTGGCTGGCCATTTCTTCGAGCTGGGCCATGATCTGGCCGGCTTCCAGGGTGGCCTGCTGGGCAGCCTGGCGGGCTTCTGTGGCGACGGCCAGCATTTGTTCGCGTTCGGCCAGCGCGGCATGGGCCAGATCTTCGCGCTGATGGGCCAGGGCTATATTCGCCTTGGCGAACCATTCCCTCGCCAGTTCCTCACACTCTGCCGCCAGGGCATCGCGCGACTTGCGATCCCGCAATGTGCGGGCCAGTTCGGCGCGGGCGCGGATGGCATGGCCCTGCAGTTCGGCATGCAACAGATCGAGCATCTTGATCGGGTCGATCGCCCGGTCGAGCGCGCCGTTGATATTGCTGGATAGCAGGTCACTGATATGTGGAGCGATCTGGCGCATGGTGCCCGTGTGATTGCTGTTTCTGGGCCGGCATTTTAAGGCGGCGTGCTTAACCGGCGGTAAAGGGTGTGCCCCTTGTCGCGGGGGCGTGCTTGAGCTATGGGCCCGCTTCCCTTCGAACAGAATCGGGAACCATGCGGGAGGCGCCCCTGGGTGCCGCTTGTACCGCTTACCATGAACCGTTGCCCTTGCGGGCGCGGTGACAGTGAGAAAAGGAGGTCAGCAATGGCCAAGAAGATTACCGGCTATATCAAGCTGCAGGTTGCCGCTGGTGCCGCCAACCCGTCCCCGCCGATCGGCCCTGCTCTGGGTCAGCGCGGCGTGAACATCATGGAATTCTGCAAGGCGTTCAACGCCGCGACCGACAGCCTTGAAAAGGGCATGCCGATCCCGACCGTGATCACCGTCTATGCAGACCGTTCGTTCACCTTCGAAACCAAGACTCCGCCGGCCAGCTTCCTGATCAAGAAGGCTGCCAATCTGAAGTCGGGTTCCAAGGAACCGGGCAAGGTGTCGGCCGGAACCATCGCGCGTTCGAAGCTGTCCGAAATCGCTGAAGCGAAGATGAAAGATCTGAACGCACACGATATCGAACAGGCAACCAAGATCATCGAAGGCTCCGCGCGTTCGATGGGTCTCCAAGTGGTGGAGGGCTGAACCCATGGCAAAGCTGACGAAGCGCCAGAAGGCACTGACCGAAAAGCTGGATTCCGAAAAGGTCTATGGCCTGAGCGAAGCTCTGGCGACCCTGCGTGAACTGTCGACCAAGAAGTTCGACGAAACGCTCGAAATCGCGATGAACCTGGGCGTCGATCCGCGTCACGCAGACCAGATGGTCCGTGGCATGGTTTCGCTGCCGGCTGGTACCGGCAAGGACATGCGCGTTGCCGTGTTCGCCAAGGGCGACAAGGCACAGGAAGCACTGGATGCCGGTGCCGACAAGGTTGGCGCAGAAGACCTGATGGAAGACATGCAGGCCGGCAACGTCAATTATGACCGCGTGATCGCCAGCCCGGACATGATGGGTGTGGTTGGTCGTCTGGGCAAGCTGCTGGGCCCCAAGGGCCTGATGCCGAACCCGAAGCTCGGCACGGTTACCCCGAACGTCGCGCAGGCGGTGAAGGATGCCAAGGGCGGCCAGGTGGAATTCCGCGTGGAAAAGCAGGGCATCATCCATTCGGGTCTGGGCAAGCTGTCCTTCACCGAAGACCAGCTGATCACCAACTTCAAGGCTTTCACTGACGCCATCGTCAAGGCGAAGCCGAGCGGTTCGAAGGGCAAGTATGTCCGCAAGGTCTCGCTCTCGACCACGATGGGCCCGGGCCTGAAGGTCGATCTGGCAGACGTCGAAGGCGCCTGATTTTCCAGACAGCCAATTAAAAAGGGCCGGCGGAGTGATCCGCCGGCCCTTTTTGTTTGCGCTTTAGCCCTGTGGAGCTGCTCTGGCAGGACAGCCAGCCATTCGTGTGAATGGCCGGCTGTTGCCCTCCCGTCAGAAGTTGCGCTTGATCGAGAAGATGATCTCGCGCGGGCGGCCGGGCATGCCATAGGCATTGCCGGACTGCGACACGCGGTCATATTTGTTCATGTAATAGAATTCGTCGGTCAGATTGGTGGCCGCCACGGCAAATTCCCAATCCTTGTCGACCGTGCGATAGGTGATGCGCGCATTCAGCAATCCGCGTTCTTCCACCTCACCCAGCAGGAAGCCGGCGATGTTGTTGGGGATGTTGCTTTCCATCGCCGATTGCCAGACCCAGTCGACGCGCGGGGTGATGGTGCCCAGATTGCCTGCATCGATTTCATATTGGGCGCCCAGCGCATATTTCCACTTCGGCACAAACGGTGCCTCGGTCACGCCGGGGATGATGCCGCTGCCGGCGAGGCCACTCTTGAACTGGAAATCGGTGTGGCTGACCGAACCATCGATCGACAGCCCTTCGACCGGGCGGGCATCGAATTCGACTTCGAAGCCCTTGATCTCTGCGTCGCCGACATTGCGCGTGGCGGAGCAGAAGGGGAAGCCCGGCGGGCTGATGTCCGGGCAGGAACTGACCAGACCCTGGTAGTTGTTGTAATCGGTCTTGTAGGCGGCCAGATTCAGCCGCAGGCGGCGATCCAGCAGCATGGTCTTGAGGCCGAGCTCATAGGATGTGGCGGTTTCCTGATCATAGGGAACGGCCTGCATTTCCAGATACGGGCGCGGGTTGACGCCGCCACCCTTGAAGCCGGTCGCGATCTGACCGTAGAAACGGATGTCATCCACCACTTCGTAATCGGCCGCGATACGCCAGTCGAGCCGGTCGCCCTTGAAACCGGCCACCAGGCCGTCGAGCGATGCCACGCGCGGATCGGTCGGCACGCCCGGGATCGGGCTGGTGCGGCTGAAGGTATAGGTCTTGTCTTCATCGGTATAACGCAGGCCACCGGTCAGGTTGAACCGGTCGGTCACGCGCAGCACGCCATGGACGAAGGCGGATACGGATGTCTGCTTGAAGGGGTCATTAGACTGGAAGTCGAGCCCGGCCGCGCCGACATTGACCCGCCCGCCCAGCTTGCTGTCCGCCTTGTAGTAATAACCACCGACGGTCACGTCGAAGATATCGGCCAGGGTGGCGGAAAGCCGCAGTTCCTGCGTGAACTGCTGGTGCCTGAAAGTGCTGAAGTTGTTCGAGATATTGACCGGGCTGTTGTCACCATCCCATGCGCTTTCGCCATCGGCATGGCGGAAGGCGGTGATGGAGGTCAGTGACAGATTGTCACTCAGTTCCACGTCCAGCTTGTTCGAAACGCCCCAGGAATTCAGATAGCTGATTGCCGGCAGGGTGTATTGATCATCCGTGCCCAGATAGCCGGAATAATTGGCGTAATTGGTATATTCGCGCGGGCCGGTGACATAATCGATGCCGCCGGTGGATGCCGCCGGCAGGAAGATCGCCTTGCCCGGCGATGCTTCGGACCGGTCACGGGTGACATCAGCGATGAAGTTGTTTTCGACCCGGTCGTTGATGATCCAGCGCACGGCCGCACGGCCGGCGATGACATTCTGACCGCCCTCGGTGCCGATCACGCAATTGTCGCCGGTGGCGAAATTGCCGCCCGGAACATTGACGCCGTGGACGCAGCCGTAATCGAGCCGGTCAAGGTAACCGTCAACATAACGCGCGGTGCCGGTCAGACGGACAAACAGCTTGTCCGGCACGATGGTCAGATTGGTGGCCGCCTTCAGGCTGATCCGGTCGAAGGAACCCACCGATGCTTCGACATAGGCGTCGGGATCGGCATCGGGCAGGCGGCTGAACAGCTTGATCGAACCGCCGATGGAATTCTTGCCCGCCAGCGTGCCCTGCGGACCGCGCAGGATTTCGACACGCTCCAGATCGACCAGATCGAAGGCGGTGCCGAAGGAAATGCCGTAATAGACATCGTCGATATAGACGCCGACGCCCGGTTCATTGGGGAACTGGAAATCGTTCTGCCCAATGCCGCGGATATTGACCGCCGCCGTCTGGGCGCCGCCGCCCTGGCCACCGGCGGAAAAGCTGACGCTTGGCGCGCGCTGGGCCAGCTGTTCGACATTGGTCTGGCTGCGGGCTTCCATCAATGCCGCGTCAACGGCGGTGATCGCCAGCGGCGCTTCCTGCACATTCTGGTTACGGAACTGCGCGGTTACGACGATTTCATTGATGCCGCCTTGATTCTGGCTGCTCGGTTCGGCGTCCTGAGCAAGGGCCACGGCCGGCAGAACCAGCGTGGCAGCAATAGCCGACACCGCAGCGGTCGCACGAAGGCGCCGCCGCGAGAGGATGTTCCCCATCAGATCTCTCCCAAAAGATATGGTTGGCGTGATTATGTTTTGCCTGATGCCAACTATAACGAATGTTATGATCGATGGAAGATGCTCTGTTGGGTCCCCGACAGTTTAGGACGGAACTGTTGTACGCACGCCGCGCACGGCCCCTGCGCGCGCGGAGGCGCTGCGAACAGGGGTGACAGTCTGGTGGGGGTCAGATCCCACCGGGGGTGTAATCAAACCCTAGCTTTTTCAGGCCTTCACCCAGGTTGGCGACGCAGATGGCCAGTTCCTGCGGATCGGTCGAACGGATGACGAAATTGGCGCCCGTGTGTCCTTCGCGAAAGAAGGGGTAGCTGCCGATCTGGCATTGAACGTGGGCTTTTTCGACCGCTCGCAGCAGGTCCGCCACTTCGCTTTCCTTGATCCAGCCGCCGATTGTTTCGCTCAGCAGGATGGCACCGCCTTCCAGCGTTCCGGTCAGCGAATCGAGCATTTGCGCGGCGATGCTGGGGACGCCGGCCATCATGAAGATATTGCCGATATGGATCCCCGGTGCGCCCGATGCGCGGTTGACGATCAGATCGGCCCCTTCGGGCACCCGCGCCATCCGCAACCGGGCATCGTTCAGCCCGCCGCGCGTGGTGTAATACTCTTCCAGGATGGCGCGTGCTTCGGGATGGATCACCACCGGTACGCCCAGCGCCATCGCCACCGCATCCACCGATATGTCATCATGGGTCGGGCCGATGCCGCCGGTGGTGAAGACATAGTCATGCGCGGAACGCATCGCATTCACGGCGGCGCCGATCTGTTCCATCACATCGGGCACCACCCGCACTTCGCGCAGCCGGATGCCCTGCACCTGCAGCCATTTGGCCACCTGGGCAATATTGCGGTCTTCGGTGCGGCCGGAAAGGATTTCATCGCCGATAACGATCAGCGCGGCGGTCCAGATGCGGTCAGTGTTTGCCATGCTTCCGGCTACGCCATTTTGCCCCCGGTCGCCAAGGCCGCATCACGGGCTGGCCACGCTGGCGCGAAAAGATGGGCGATCCGTCCTGTCAGAGCGATTTAATGAAACGTTTCACTGAACCGTCACAAGGCTGTGCCACTGGCCCTTTCGAAACATCTCAGGGGTTCCAAACATGTCTGCTTTTCGACGTTCGTCACGCCGCCTGCTGCTGTGCGGCGCACCGGTTCTTGCATTGTCCATCACGGTCGCTCCAGCCCGTGCAGCGGAAGAGGCAGCTGCCAGCGACCAGCCGGTTGAGGGTGGCGAAGCGATCGTCGTCACCGGCTATAAAATTGGCCAGGGGGAAACCCGCGCGGTGGCTGTGCTCGGCCGGGATGACATCAATGAACGGCCGTTCGGGGCGGATATTACCCAGAGCCTGAACAAGGTGCCGGGCCTGCAGGTTACCACGGGCGATGCACGCGGGGGCAGCTTCTCGTTCGAATTTGCCATGCGCGGCCTGAACAAGGAACAGGTCGGGTTTACGCTGGACGGAATCCCGACCGGTGACGCGCGTTTCAACGGCGGATCGCCGCCGCAGCGTTTCATCGAATCCAGCAATATCCAGCGGATCACGGTATCGCAGAGCGCGGGTGACCTTGGCGCGCCATCCCGTTTTGCCCTTGGTGGCTTCGTGGATTTTGTGACCGATGACCCTGCGCGCAGAGCGTCGGCGATAGTGGAGGCCGGTTATGGTTCGGATGATTTCTGGCGTGGCTACATCCGCCTGGACAGCGGAGAGATCGCCTCGGGCCTGACGGCCTATGCCAGCTATTCGCGGCAGGAAAACGATGTCTGGGCCGGTCCGGACAATCGCCATTCCGCGCGTGAACATGCCGAATTCAAGCTGGTAAAGAACTTCGATGATGGCTCTTTCCTGAAAGGCCGCATCAGCTGGAATGATCAGCAGGACAATGATTTCAACATCATTTCGCTGGCTGAATTTCGTGCCGATCCGCGTTCTGATCAGGCGACGGATGCACTGACCGGCATTCCCGCAACAGACGTCAATTATGGCGGTGCCCTGGGCGGGACGCGGCAGGATATGATCGCCTATCTCAATATGGGCTGGCAGTTGGGGGACAAGGCGCTGCTGACGCTCAATCCCTATTATCAGTCGCTGCGCGGCGAATCCTATCGCTATCAGGATCGCGCCCGCGCGCTGACGGGAACTGATCCCTATGCCGTTACCGGCTATAATGCGAATGGCGGCGCGATCCGCCCGGCGCTGGTGACGACGCGGGACAGCAACGCCGTGGGTGGCCCGGCCGACATGCGCGTCACTCCGCGTGATCGCGATCGTTATGGCGCCACGACAGAACTGAAACTCGACAATCTGATCGCCGGCCACACGATCCGCCTGGGCGGCTGGTGGGAAGGCGGCACCTCCACCGAAGAGCGGCAATTCTATCGCATCACCGATCCGGCCAGCAGCATCGCCTATGACCGGTCGCGGCTGAACTATGTCGAATATCAGCGCTGGACCAGCATCGAGACAACCATGCTCTATGCGCAGGATTCGGTGGAGGTCGTGCCTGATCTGTTGCGGCTGGATGTCGGGGTGAACTGGCTCAATGTCGCGTACAAGACGCGCTCGCCGCTGGAATATTCGGCGCAGCTCGATTTCTCCCAGCATTCGGACATCAATCCGAAGATCGGTTTCAAGCTGACGCCCGTGCGCCAGCTGGAAATCTACGGCGGTTATGCGAAGAATTTTGCCGGCATTCCCGAAGATGCTTTCTTGGGATCAACTTCCGTCATCACCCCAACCACGCTGGAGCCGATCCAGTCGGAAACCTTTGATCTGGGGCTGCGCTATACCACCGGCAGCCTTGCATTCTCGGTGCAGGCCTATTCGGTCGATCTGAAAAACAACATCGGCATCGTGCCCAATGACACCACCACGACAGAGCCGGATGAAATTCTGCGCGGCAATGTTGCCACCCGGGCGGTCAATATTCTTGGTCAGCGGACGCGCGGGGTTGAGGTGACCGGGCTGGGCCAATTGGGTCCGGTCGATTTCTACGCCAGCTATTCCTATCAGGATGCCCGGCACGATGATCCCGCAATTGGATCGATTGAACGGGAAGAACTGGCCGCTGTCGGCGTGATTGGCGGGGCGCGGGTGCGCAATATCCCGCGCCACAGCGCCTATGGTGAAATCGGCATCAAGCCGGTGGAAGGGGCGCGGATCCAGGCCAACCTGCGCTATGTCGGCAACCGGGTCGGCGGCCACATCATCGCCAATGGTTCCTATGATGAAGTCGCGGTGGAAACGATCCCGGGCTATGCACTGGTAGGGGCTTCGGCGACCTATGACTTGAGTGATGTCGGGCCGCTGCGCGGGCTGACCGTTCAGCTCAATGTCGATAATCTGTTCGACAAGGCCTATATCGGTTCTGTCTCCAGCTCCACCGCCACCCAGCCGGAATTTGCCCTGCCGGCGGTGACGCTGGACCGCTATTTCCTCGGGTCACCGCGTACATTCACGCTGTCCCTGCGGGCGAAGCTCTGATGGTTGCGCGGGCATGGCGATGGCGTGTCGTTCTGGCAGGCTGTTGGACGGGGCTCACCATTGGTGCGCCCGCACAGGGGCAGGCCGATACTGTCGCTGCCATGCCTGCGGTCCAGCTGGAGCAGCGCATCACACTCGATCCCGCGCATTTCGATGCCGAGTTCGGCGGGATCTCCGGACTGGCTTACGACAGGCGAAGCCGGCGCTGGCTGATGATCAGTGATGATCGATCGGGCAAGGCGCCAGCACGCTTCTACACCGTCAGAATATCGCAGGATCAGCAAACAGGCTGGCTGATGATCGGCAAAGGGCGTCGTGTCGTTCTGACCGATGCTGTGGGCCAACCCTTTCCGGCACCCGGCACAGGGCGTGAAGCGGTTGATCCTGAGGCTATCCGGGTGATGGGCGATGGCCGCAGCCTGCTCTGGGCGAGTGAGGGCGATGCCGTCGATGGCTTCGGTCCATCGGTGCGGCGGATCGACCGGCGCGGCAGGGAACGGAGCCAAGTCACCCTGCCGGCCAATCTGCGGTTTGATCCCGAACAGGCGTCTGGCATTCGCGACAACAACAGCTTTGAAGGGCTGGATATCACGCCGGATGGCGCCTTGTGGACCGCGATGGAAGGGCCGCTGATCGAAGATGGCCTTCCCGCTGCGGTGGGGCGCACGGCGCTGGTGCGCTTCTCCCGCCTGATGGAAGGGGAAACGGCGCGTCAGTACGCTTATCGGCTGGATGCCGTTCCGGTGCCGGGGCAGGGCGGTGTGGCCGACAATGGCGTCAGCGAGATTCTGGCCCTGGACGATCGGCATATGCTGGTGATGGAACGGTCCGGTGCTGCCGATGCAAACGGGCGCTTCGGGTTTCACAACCGGCTTTATCTCGCCGATTTCGGCGCCGTGCAGGACGTCGCATCATGGGGCAGCCTGTCAGCCGGTGAAGTGGCGATTGCGCGCAAGACCCTGATCGTCGATTTCGACAGTCTTCCGGGCGCCCCCTTCGGCAATCTTGAAGGGATGGACTGGCTCGGTGGGCCGCAGCCGGATGGATCACGGCGTCTGCTGATCGTCAATGACGATGGTTTCGAACATGACCAGCCGACAGAATTGCTGGTGGTGACCATTCCCCCGGGCATGTTGCCGTGACCGGGCCTTGCATTGTGCCATTGGCAGGCCTGTGCCATGCCGCGCTCCAGGGAGCCTGTCTTTCCACCGATGCCTCGTAATTCCTCCGACAAACGCCCGACGCTCAAGGATCTGGCCCGGGAGGCTGGGGTATCGCTTGCGAGCGCGTCCTATGCCGTGAATGGCAATGGCTCGGTCGGCGAACAGACGCGCCTGCATATCCTCGAAGTGGCGCAGCGGATCGGCTACCGCCAGAATCTGGCCGCACGGGTGATGAAAACCGGCCGCTCGGGCAATCTGGCGCTGGTGCTGCCTGATCTGACCAATCCGTTTTTCCCTACCTTGGCGCAGGCCTTGTTCCGCAGCGCGCGCGCGCGGGGGTATGGCATGTTCCTGATCGATACGGAGGGGAATGAGGAACTCGAACATTCCGCCCTGTCACGGGTCAGTGATATCGGCGTTGACGGGCTGGTCTGGTTCCCAGTTCGCGACAAGGATACATCGCAGGGCGTTCTCGCCCATACATCAACGGTTGTGCTGGATCGCACCGTGCCGGGCTTTGCGGCTGTTGGCATTGATTACCATGACGCGGGGCGCCTTGCCGCGCGGCACCTGCTCGACATGGGGCACCGGCGGATCGGGATCATCTCTGGCCCGGGCGATGTCGCCAGCATGCGGGACAGGTGCGACGGTGCGCAGGCTTTGATCGCTGCAGAAGGGGAACTGGCGTTTCGGGTCGAAAACGCCTTTTCGGTCGATCTCGAACCCCCGGTGGTTGAGGCGCTGCTGCGCGATGATGCGACGGCAATCTTTGCTGCTGCCGATGTCATCGCCATCGGGGTTTTGCGCCATGCCCAGTCACGCGGATTGGAAATCCCGCGTGACCTTTCGATCCTGGGATTTGACGATATCCCGCTGGCGGAACAGAATGTCCCGCCCCTGTCGACCATCGAACTTCCCGTGGAAGTGATTGCGACAACCGCCATTGATGTCCTGCTGGCGCAATTGGCCGCTGATGCCCCGGAAACCTTGCCTCTGGCACCGCTGATTGCCACCAGCCTGGTGGAACGCATGACCGTTGCCGCCCCTTTGCATCGCGGAAGGCGAGAACAGCCTGAATGATCAGCGGCAGTCGTGATGCTGTCTTCTTGCCACGGCAGAATTCAGATCACGATGTGGATGCCTGATCACGGCAGCGCATCGCGCCTGAGATATCCCAGCGAGAAGTTCCGCGATTGCCACCTATCCTGCGCTCTGCCACGATCCGCGACATGACCATTCTCGCCGCGCGGCGGTACCGTGAAGGGCGGATAATCGCCGCCAATCTCACCCCGGGGGCGTCGCCTGCCGGGGAGGGGGAGTTTGACTGGATCGGGATGGTTGACCCGACCCCGGCGGAACTGGAATGGATCGGCAAGGCCTATCATCTGCATCCGCTGGCGCTGGAAGATGCGCAGACACCTGACCATGCGCCCAAGGTCGAAACCTTCGGCAATATGCTGTCGGTCATCGCCCGCACGGCAACGCTGGGGCCGGGCGAAACCATCAATTTTGGCCAGACGACCATTTTCCTGGGGCATGATTTTGTCATCACCATCCGGCTGGGCAGCACCCGTGCGTACACCGAAATGCGGGCCCAACTTGAAGCCAACACCGAAAAGCTGGCCGAAGGGCCCGACGTGGTGCTCTATGCCCTGCTGGACTTCATTGTCAGCGGTTATGAACCGCTGATCGATGAACTGGACGGCGTCGTTGGGGAAATGGAAGATAGCGCGGTCGATGAATTTCCCGATCCGGCGAATATCCGCCGGATATTCCGCCTGCGGCGCCTGCTGCGCAAGGTGGAAGGCACCTGCGGCCGGCTGGAAGAGGTTTCAGCCAAGCTGTCACAGACAGAACAGGTCTGCATTGATGACCGGGCGCGTCCGTTCTTCCGCGATGTGCATGACAGCGCCAAACGTTCGGTCTGGCGTGCGCGCGGGTTGAACCAGACACTGGGCAGCATTCTGGAAGTGGCCAGCCTGCTGGAACAGAGCCGGCAAGGTGCCATCACCCGCCAGCTTGCGGCGTGGGCGGCCATTCTGGCGGTCCCGACGGCGATTGCTGGAATTTACGGCATGAACTTCGATTTCATGCCGGAACTGCGCTGGCGCTATGCCTATTTCGTGGTGCTGGGCGTGGTCGCAACCAGTTGCAGTGTGCTCTATATGCGGTTCCGCCGCATGGGCTGGTTGTGAGGCGGCGGGGCTTTGTTACGTGCGCCGTCTGGGTTTGTTGAGCCACCGACGGATCAGAGGCCACAGCAGATAATGGGCAGCGCCTATCAGGATCAGCGCCATGATCACCACCTGTGATGCCATCAGCAGATAATCGCGTGGGACCAATGGTGGTGGTGCGTCGGCGGAGGCATGCGGTGGGAAGATCGCGGCCAGGTAATCGTGAATGTTGAACAGCAATTGCCCCACGCCTGACAGGCCGATCAGCCCGAACAGTGCGCCCAGCCTGCGATCGCGGAGCTGTTCCTTGCCTTCGGCCTCTCGCTCGTCGCGCCGTTCGGCGGCGGCGCGGATGCGTTCCAGATCGCGCGCCTGTTCCTCCAGCGCGGACAGCGCTTCCTTATAGGCATATTCCAGCCGGGATGTGCCGCGCAGCTGTTCCAGTTCGTTGAACACATCGCGTTCGGTGTCGTAGCGGAAGGGATTGAAATAGCGGTGGCGATCGAAATGTTCGAAGCTGTCGATCCGCAACCGGTTTATCTGCTGTTCGACATTGGTCAGGATCGCGCGCGCTTCTTCGGTATTGGATGTCAGCCCCTCATCATCGGCCAGGCTCCTGTTGACCCAGTCGATCACCTCGAACGCGCGCTTCTCCTTCTCCCGCGTCAGATATTCATTGTTCATCGCCAGCACGTGAATCAGGAAGGCATAGGGGCAGGTCAGGATGTGATCATTGCCCACTTCCAGCGTGCGTGACCGGGGCACATAGGTGATCAGCGAGCGCGGATTGGCGTAACGGATGAAGAAGCCTTCCTCCAATTGTTCATCCGATGATGGATAGATCGGGTCGAGGCTGTCGAGCACCTCTGACGCTTCCTGATTGGCCCAGTCGATGATGTTCTGGTTGAAGCCGGCGAGGAACAGATAGATCAGCCGTTCCTGCGCATCGGGCGGATTGCCGGCTTGTTCTGCATCCCCTTCATCGGTGGCGGGGGCTGGCGGAAAGCTGGCGTCATCCAGCATGCGGCGCCAGAACTGTTCGTCCAGCAGATGGACCTGTTCCCGGTTCTCCGGGATGCCGGTGATCCGCCCCGGATATTCCTTGAAGATGTCATCCAGAATGCGTTCGCGCCGGGGGACCAGCTTGCCCTTGGGCGATTTCGGCTGGATCAGATCGAAGAACTGCTTGTCCTGAATGAAAAACAGCGATCGGGTTTCGCATAGCTTGAGCCCCGGCACCTCTATGCACAGCACTTCGGGCAGGAAATCGGCGAAACCGCGCCCGGCAGTATCGGCATGGACCCGGGTCACCATCCCCCGATCGGCATCGAACCAGTGTTCGATCTGTTGCCAGAACGGGGATTGCGCCTGCTCGGCCCCGCCGGGGCGCCCGATCCGCACATCGAGCAGGGCATCGGTGCTGATATCATCGATGCCGCTGGTGTCGCATTCCTTGGGCCAGGCCAGTTTCTGCAGCAGCGACAGGAAATAGAGCGAGGTCACGCGCCCCGCAGCCAGTTCATCGTTCAGCTGGTCACGATAGCGGAAAGCGAAGGATGCGTGCCAGGACAGCGCCCCATCGCTGTGCAGATACCAGAAGCGGCGCATTTCTGCGGGGCGCCGCTGATCGCTTTCGGGGATCGCCACACGGAAGCGGCGGCCTTCGGTCTTCCAGCCGATATGCTGTGGCAGATGGAAGATGATGGTTTCGCGCTGGCCTTCCACCAGCAGCCGATCCCGCACCTCGCCCTGCCGTGTGCGATCAGCAATGTCATTGAACAGCGGTTCGACCGCATCGCGCACTTTCAGCGTTGCGGGGCTCTGTTCTGCGTCGAGCCGCCGCAGTTGAGCGGGCATGTCGCAGGAACTGTGCAGTCGGCGGATGCCGGATGATGCGTCTATCTTGAAGGAGGTGCAGAGCTGGGAAAAGGGAATGTAGAAGGACAGCGTCCAGTATAGCGTGCCGTCTTCGGCCTCATACATGGAGATGCCGTTGCTATCTTCCGTGTTGCTGTCTGCCTGATCGGCCCCCGCCGTCTGCCCCATCCGCATTCCCCTGCTGATGCATCGCCGCCTGACGGGCGAAGGCCCGCAGATTGGTGCCTTTCGGACGATGTGGCAAGCCGCGCAGGCTTTCGATGGCCGGCTGCATCGGCAGCAGCGGCACGCGCTGACCGGCGGCGGCCATGGCGTTCAACCCGGCAAGCTGAGGGGCGGCAGCGGCGTCCTTGGCCGGATCGCCACCCTTGAGCACGGAAATGGCAAAGAAACTTTCCAGATGGGCGGCAAACCAGCCGGCATCCACACTGTCCATTTCCAGGTTCATCACCGCATAGGCCAGCCCGTCATCGCTGTGCTGATCGGCGGACAGCGCCGGCTGAATATAGGGAAAATCCACCAGCAGGGCGCCAAGCCGGGACCAGACATTGAGCCGGTCCACCTGATCAATGCCGGCATGGGCGCTGTCAGCGGCATATTCTGCATCGCTCAGCCGCAGCGGATCATTCTGTTCGATGAACAGGGCGGGCAGGGGAGACGACGGCGGCGCGTCGACAGCGTCCTGCGCCAGTCGGGCCACGCAATCCTTCAGCACGCGCGACAGGCCCCGGCCGCGTGCGGCGGGTTCGACATAAAGATAGTTGAGCGCCACCGCGACTGGCGGATGACCGGCCGGAGCATCCGGAATATGGCTGGCGAGGAAATTGGCACCGCCCAGCAGGGTGCCGGTGGCGGCATCATCAACCACCATCACCATTTCGCGATGGGTCCGGCCGAAGCGGTGGCGGGATTGTGGATTGATCGCCAGGCAGGCGCGGAAGCCGTCGATTTCCTCACGTTCATCCGGCAGCACGAAGGCGCGGTCATATCCGGCAAAGAAATGGTCGAGCAGCGGGGATTGGGGCTGTTCGGTGGCCCGCAGGATCAGCCCGCCATCCAGTGGCCGGGTCCAGCGATCATCTGAGGTTGCAGCAACCATGGCCGGACAGTCCCGGTGTGATGAATTCTGATCGCTCCGCCGGGCAGATCCCGCTGGGATCCGCCCGGCAGGGCTGTGTTCCGGTCAGGCGCCGGTGAACATCGAACGGTCGGGCGCGTCGTGATACAGGTTTTCACCCGTTGCGGCGACGTTTCCCCCGGTCAGCGCGCGGGCTGCCTGTACAGTATTGGCCAACAGGCAGGAAATGGTCATCGGACCGACACCGCCGGGAACCGGGGTGACGGCCTTGGCATGCTGGACTTCGTCAAACTTGACGTCGCCGACCAGCTTTTCCTTGCCATTTTCGCCCATGATGCGGGTGATGCCCACATCGATGATCACCGCGCCGGGCTTGACCCAGCTGCCCTTGACCAGTTCCGGCGCGCCGGCGGCGGCGACGATGATGTCGGCCTTGGCGGCGATTTCCGGCAGGTTGGCGGTGTGAATATGGGTGACGGTCACCGTGCATTCGCGGTCGAGCAGCAGATTGGCCACCGGCTTGCCGACAATGTTGGACTTGCCGATCACCACGGCATCCTTGCCGATGAAATCGTCAACCACGGTTTCCAGCAGCAGCATCACGCCCAGCGGGGTGCAGGGAACGATACCGCCGGTACCGGTCGACAGGCGACCGACATTGACCGGGTGGAAGCCATCGACATCCTTGTCCGGGCTGATCGAACGCAGCACGGTGCGGGTGTCGATATGTTCGGGCAGCGGCACCTGGCAGAGAATGCCATGCACGGCCGGATCATTGTTCAGCTGTTCAACCAGCGCGAGCAGATCGGCCTGGCTGGTTTCAGCCGGGAGGCGATGCTCGGAAGAAATGATGCCGACCTTTTCGCAGGCCTTGATCTTGCGGCGAACATAAACCTGGCTGGCGCCATCATCGCCAACCAGAATCACGGTCAGGCCCGGGCGCGGCAGGCCTTCGGCGACCATTTCGTCGACCTGCTGCTTGGTGCGCTCGTCCAGCTTGTTGGCGACGGCGCGCCCATCAATAATCTCTGCCATTGGGTCTCCCTCGGCCCGAACGGGCGGCGCGTGATGCGCCGCCCGGGGCGATAGTAATCAGTGCTTGGCGTCGTAGCCATTGATCCATTCAGCCGACGCCTTCAGCGCACCGAACGGATAGAGGTGCAGACGCACCCGGCCATGCTGTTCACCAAGCAGCGAATCAAGCGAATTGACGAGCTTGTCCGGTCCGGCATTGCCCAGAAGATTGGTCAGCGAGATACCATACTTCTTCATCACCGATGCCGATGCACCCACGCCGCAACGCTTGGCAAAGCCGAGCAGGCGCTTGATGCCGGCCGGGCCCGGTACGCCCAGGCGCACAGGGACATCGATGCCACGGGCGCGCATTTCGCCCAGCCATTCAACGATGGCTTCATCGTCAAAGGCGAACTGTGTTACCACCAGCGGGGTCATCCCATGGGCGCGAACGGCAGCGATCTTGCGCTCCATCCAGTCCCACAGCTGGTCCTTGGTGTTGTTCGGGTGGCCTTCCGGGTGGCCGCCGACGCCGACGATTTCGATGCCGTATTTTTCGAGCAGACCGGTTTCGATGATCTGCAGCGAATCGGAATAGGGGCCTTCAGCTTCCGGCGGATCGCCGGCGATGATGAAGACGCGCTTCACACCAGCCTTGGTGGTGATGTCGCGCAGATAGTTTTCGAGCTGTTCTTCCGACAGGATCCGGCGGGCGGACAGGTGGACGATCGGCTCAAAGCCCAGTTCACGAACAAGAACGGCGGCTTCGACGCGCTGTTCGATTTCTTCCCCTGGCAGGAAGGTCACGGCAATCTGGGTTCCCGGGCGGATAAGCGGTGCGGCTTCCCGCAGGCCTTCCATTTCCTTCGCTGTCATTTCCAGCGAATAGCCATCGACCATATTGCTGCGCGGTTTTTCCCAATCCGGATGGATTGCGGCATAGGACATAGAATCTACTCCTCTCGCTGTCACACGCGCCCATAAGCGTTCTGCGCGCTTTCACAAAGTCTCTAGCGCAGGTCATTTTTTTCGTATAGACGAAAATTTCATACCTGCGAATTCAAGCGCAGCCTTGTGAATCCAAGCGCAACAATGTTTCGAGAGCGATGCTGATTTTCCTTCCAGGCCTGATCTGTGATGCACGCACCTTTGCGCCGCAATTGGCGGCGTTTTCCGATTCGCGGGCGATGGACAGCTATGGCCCGGCAGAAAATCCGGCAGACACGCTGCAGGACATGGCGCGCATCACGCTGGACCAGGCACCGGAACGCTTTGATCTGTTCGGCCATTCCATGGGTGGCCGGATCGCGCTGGAAATCTATCGCATGGCGCCCGAACGCGTGCGCCGGCTGGCGCTGTCGTCCACCGGCGTGCACCCCGTGCGTCCGGGCGAACCGGAAAAGCGCGCCGCGCTGAAGCAGGTGGGCCATGATCAGGGGTTTGAAGCCCTGGTTGATCAGTGGCTGCCGCCGATGGTGGCCGATGCCAACCGGGTGAAGCCGGAAATCTACGAACCGATGCGGCAGATGTGCCTGGAACAGGGGCAGGCCCGGTTCGATGCGCATATCAACGCGCTGGTCACTCGTCCTGAATGTGAAAGCCTGCTGCCCACGATCAGCTGTCCCACGCTGGTCATCACCGGGGAACAGGATGGTTGGGCCCCACCGGTCCAGCATGAGGCTTTTGCAGGACAAATTGCGAATTCCCAACTCGTCATCGTTCCTGGTGCAGGGCATATGCTGCCTCTCGAAGCACCCGGAGAGGTGAACACCGCCATCGCTCGCTGGCTTGATATGCCGGCGGATGATTAACCCAAGCTCGACACCTTTTTTCTTAAGCGGAGAGGCAAGTTTATGAGTGAACAGACACTTCAGCAGAAGCTGGATTCGGTCGGCAATGTCGTCGAATTCCTGCGCAACCAGCAGACCGGCCCGAACGTATATCCGGGCGTTCCGGCTGAATATTCGAACTGGCGCAACGAACAGCGCGCATGGGCCGAATCGGCCGTGCTGTTCAACCAGTCGTACCACATGGTCGAACTCTATGTTCGTGGTCCCGACGCGTTCAAGCTGCTCGAATACACCGCGATCAACAGCTTCAAGGGCTTCGCCGTGAACAAGGCAAAGCAGTATGTTCCGGTCACCCCCGATGGCTATGTCATCGGCGACGTGATCCTGTTCTACCTCGACGAAAACGAATTCTCGCTCGTTGGCCGTGCGCCGGCGATCGAATGGGTCGAATTCCACGCTGAAACCGGCGATTGGGACGTGACGCTGGAGCGCGACGAGCGCTGGGCGCTGCGCAACGACGGCAAGCGCAAGAACTATCGCTTCCAGCTCCAGGGCCCGAACGCGATGAAGGTGCTGGAAAAGGCCATGGGCCAGACCCCGCCGGATCTGAAGTTCTTCAACATGGCGCACATCGACATCTCCGGTAAGGACGTCATTGCCCTGCGTCACGGCATGGCCGGCCAGCCGGGCTATGAACTGTTCGGCCCCTGGGCAGATTACGAAGCCGTGCATTCGGCCATCGTCGAAGCAGGCAAGGACTTCGGTCTGACCCTGGTTGGCGGCCGCGCCTATTCGTCGAACACGCTGGAATCGGGCTGGCTGCCTTCGCCGCTGCCCGCAACCTTCACCGGCGACCACCCGATGCTGAAGCAGTTCCGCGAATGGGCTTCGGGCAAGTCCTATGCCGGCATGTGCTCGATCGGCGGTTCCTATGTTCCTGAATCGGTTGAAGGTTACTACCTGACCCCGTGGGATATCGGTTACGGCCACATCGTGAAGTTCGACCATGATTTCGTGGGCCGTGAAGCTCTCGAAAAGATGGCCAACGAAACGCACAAGCAGAAGGTCACGCTGGCTCTCGACAACGAAGCCATGACCCGCGTGCTGAGCTCGCTGTACGCCGAAGGCGAACGCGCCAAGTACTTCGAATTCCCGAGCTCGGTGTACTCGATGCACCCGTTCGACGAAGTCAAGGTTGACGGCAAGGTGATCGGCGTTTCGACCTGGATCGGTTACTCGTCCAACGAAGGCAAGATGCTGAGCCTGGCCATGATCGACCCGGCCTATGTCGAAATGGGCAAGGAAGTGACGCTGGTTTGGGGCGAACCCAACGGCGGCACCAGCAAGCCCACCGTGGAACCGCACGTTCAGACGGAAATCAAGGCGATCATCTCGCCTGTTCCCTATTCGAACGTTGCGCGTGACGCCTATGCTGACAGCTGGCGCCAGAAGGGCGTTGGCGCCAACGCCTGATTGATCAGGTGTGATTTTGGCGGGCTGACATCAGCCTTTGCCGAATGAACAATCGGGGCGGCCATCGCAGGATGGCCGCCCTTTTTGTTGTATGGCTTCGGTGCGGTAAAGTGCTGGCGTTAAATAACAAAAAAGGCGCCGCTGCCGTCCCCGAAGGGATCGGCAACGACGCCAGTCACGGGAAACCGTGCCTAATCTTGTGGGCGGTCAGCCGCCGGTATTGGTGACGATCAGCTGGCGTGCTTCGGCAAGGCCGGCCGCTTCGGCGGTTTTGCCTTCCCGAATATCCTCCGCGATCTGCAGCAGGCGCGCGGCGATCACCGTGCCGGTCTCTGCCTGTTCGGTAATGCGGATTGCGCCATGGCGTTCTGCCACATCGGCCCAGACCGCGCGCACCCCGGCCCAGAAGCCCTGCGTCTTGGCCCAATATTCATCCGCTGCCGCGACATTGTAATCGCTGAAGCGGGTGTATGTGTTGAGCACATATTCCTGCACCACCGGCTGCAGCGCGCCATCGGCCAGCCCCAGCTTGGTGTTGTCCTGCCAGTGGACCCAGCCGTCCGGGGTTACCTGATGGCGGTTGATGCCGTAATAGCGATCATACACCGGGTTGCGCACGGCATCGCGGCGGGCCAGCGGGCGCCAGGTCATGTTCGAACGCCAGCGGCGCACGCCGGCCTTGTTTTCGAACTTGCCCCAGCCGGAATAGCGGGGGCTGTCATCCACCTGATAAACCGTCTGCGACCAGCGACCCTGCCGCTGATCGGCCGGCACATCCTGCCAGCTCCATTCATTGCGGTCGGAATAACCAAGGATGCGGGCGGGTTCATATTCCCAGTCCTGCCGCCAGTGCTTGATGATGAAGGTCTGGCCTTCATGTTCGGCCACCAGCAGATGCTGCAGCACGATCTTGCGCCCGGTATCCTCAACCACGCGGACCGATTCATGCCCGCCGGAAATCTTGGCCTCGATCGGCTGATATCCGGCGCGCCACGGGGTCGATTCCTGCATGTCGAACCGAACCTTGAAATCGCCCGCCATGGCCAGGATATCGGCGCGATCCTGTTCGAAGGCGGGCTTTTCCTGGGTCGGGGCGGCGCTGACGATCGGCGGATGCGCCAGTGCGGGCGTGGTGGCGAGAGCCAGCGCCAGCATGGCGGTGCCAAGCCTCAAGGTGATGCGTTTCATTGTTCCTGCTCCCTCAGAACCGGTAGCTGACCGAGACGCTGCCGTTGCGGCCGGGCCGGGTGTAGGCGTCGATCGCCGGGTTGATCTGCGTGGGGTTGCGGCTGGAATATTGCGTCAGCCCACGCACATCGCTCCACAAGGCATAGGTTTCGTCGGTCAGGTTGAAGAGGCCGCCACGAATGGTCAGCGCATCGGTCAGACGGACAAAGGCCGTCAGGTCGAGCACGGTCGAAGCGGGCGGAATATAGCAGAGGCTACCTGCGCAGCCGCCAACCGCATCCTCTGCCTTCTTGCCCGAATTATGGGTGACGATCAGTTCGGCACCAAAGATGCCGCCCGGATCGCGATAGCCAAGTCCGCCCACCAGCGTCAGCGGATCAATCGTGTCGAGCGGCGTCTTGCTGCCGTCGGGCAGAATCTCGTCCCCTTCGGCATAGGCCATGGCCACGCGCCCGGTCAGGCCAAAGCTGGTGGTGAAATCACCCTTGGCCTCGACACCGGAAATCTCCACCTCGCCAAGATTGATATATTGGTAGATCGCCGGATTGCTGGGCGTGAACGCGCCAGAGACGACTTCCTGCGAGATGAAATCCTTGTAATCCGCCCTGAAATAGGTGGCGGACAGGTTGAAGCCCTGGCCTGCATAACGCACCCCGCCTTCCCAGCTTTCGCTGCGTTCGGGCCCCAGATCGGGGTTGGGGGCAGAGGTGTAACCATAGGCGATATTGCCGAAGAAATTGTTCACCTGGCTGGGGGGCGGCGCGCGGAAACCCTGCGCGTAATTGCCGAACAGCCGGATGCCATGGCCCAGATTGACCACTGCGCCGAATTTCGGCGACAGGCGGGAATCCTCCTGCCCGGCCTGGCTGGCGGCCGGATAGAGCGGATCATCCTGCGGGCTGAGCTTGTAGAAATCGAACCGCAACGCCGGGAACAGGGTCACCAGCCCGTCGGCAATGCTGATCTCATCACCCAGGAACAGCCCGCCAAGTGTGAAATCACTTTTCGGGAAGGCGCTGGACGGGAAGGTTTCGCCTGCCGGCGGAACAACCCCGTCGCGAATGCCCTTCTGCTCCGTCCAGCTGACATCCCCGCCGAAGGCGAGCCGGTGGTTTAGGCTCCCGGTGGCAAATTCGCTGCGCCCTTCGGCATTCAGCCCCCACACCCGGTTTTCAAAGGTGTTCAGTCGCTCGCGGTCTGCGGCAGGGGACCGGTCCTCATCGGAAAACTGGATGTCCTGGCCATTCTGCCAATAGCCGGCGACATGTGCGTAATCGATCACGCCTTCACCCTGCCAGCTCCAGTCCAGCGAGATCCGCCCGCGCCGGGTGCGGTCTTCGGCGGTCAGCTGATCGACATTGCCCGATGGATTGGGGCCACCGAGATAGATCGGTCCTTCGCCGGACAGCACATTGGTAAAGACATTGGTGCGCAGCAGTTCACCGGTCAGCCGCAGCTTGTGCCCGCCCTGACCATAAACGATCTTGCCCATCACCGCGTCGGACTGGCCGTTCTGCGGATTGGGCAGGGTGCGTTCTTCCCCGGTGCCACCGACGGTGCCCTGGTTTTCCAGTTCCTGGAAATCGCGCCTTGTATAGGCGAGCATGATCGACAGATTGCCGGACCGGCCGGCCGCCGCGATGGTTTCTGCCCATTCATTGTCGGCGGAGGAATATTGCATGCGGGCAAACCCGCCGACATCCTGACCCGGGCGCAGAAGATCTTCGGGATCGGAAGTGGTGAAGCTGACCACCCCGGCCAGACCGTCGCTGCCGTAAAGGGCCGAGGCCGGACCGCGCAGGATTTCGGCGGATTTGATCAGGCCGATGTCCGTATAACCGCCGCGTCCGGCATCCTGCGCGCCGAAGGAATAGCCCTGCGGGGTGCGGATGCCATCCACCTGGATCAGCACGCGATTGCCGCCGATCCCGCGAATGGTGAAGCCTTCATTGCCGGCACGGCCGGTGGAACCCAGCGCGGCGCCAAAGCGGGAAGGGGCGCGGCGGACGGAGACGCCGGGTTCAAAGCGAACCAGATCTTTGATGTCGGTCGCCAGCTGATCGGCGATCTGTTCATCGGTGATCACCGTCACGGTTGCCGGCGCATCGGCCAGTTCCAGCGGGGTGCGGGTGGCGGTCACGGTGATATTGTGCCGGTCCTGCGCCTCGGTCGTGTCTTCCTCGGCAAAGGCGGGGGTGGCGACAACCATGGCAACCCCTGCCAGCAGCGAGCTGGTCAGCAGGCGGGTGGCAGATTTGCGCCCCTGCTTGTTGGATTGCCTTTGCCCCACGTCCAGAAACGACACCACGCGACCTCCATTTGCTAATAACATTGACTTGCAATAGCGGATAGGCGGCGCGCAGATGCAGGTCAACGTGTTCGTCCGAAAACGTCGCGGGATCAGTCAGGAAAGGGGGTTTTGGGGGGCAGCCGTGGTGGGCTGTAGGGTTGCCAAGCGGCAGCGGATCAGGCGGCGTCGAGCAGCCCGGCGGTGCGCTGCAGCATATCCAGCACGCGTTCTTCGAGCAGGGCGTTCCAGCGGGCGGTGGGAATGGCGACGGAGAGCGAGCCCACGGGCAGGCCGCCCTGCATCACCACGCGGCTGACGCCCCGAATGCCGAGCGAATATTCCTCCGCCATATAGGCAAAGCCGCTCTGGCGGATCTCGGCGATTTCCTTGCGCAGCGCCTTTTCGTTGGTCACCGTTGATGGTGTGAAGCGTTCGCGGATCGTTTCGGCGAAATAGCGGTCGATTTCCGCTTCGGGCAGCGCGGCCAGCAGGGCCTTGCCTGATGCCATGGCATGGAGCGGCATGCGCTTGCCGATGTCGACCGAATAGCGCAGCGCCTGTTCACTGCTTTCGGTAACCAGCGCTTCGACATCCCAATCGCTCAGGATGAAGAAGCTGGCTGTTTCATTCAACTGCGTGCGGAGCGCGCGCACCAGTGGTGCGACGCGTTCCGCCAGTTGCAGATTGCCGCCACGCGCCTGCAGCCGGGCGAGGCCCGGCCCGGCGGAATAGCGGCGCCCGTCCCGGGCGAGATAATCCCGTTCCACCAGCGTCGCCAGCAGATAGGACAGGCTGGACACCGGAATGCCGAGCGCGGTGGCGATTTCCTGCGCCACCAGCGGTCGATCATGCGCGACAACGAATTCAATGATGTCGAGCGTCCGCGTGGCCGATTTGACCTGACTGGACTGGGTAATGCCGGAATGTCCCGGGTGGGACGGGAAATCCGCCATTTTCAGCCGATCCGGGCATCCGCAATATCGGCACCCGCCCGCAGATTAGCCAGCTTCTTCCAGGCGACGGAGGGGTCGATCTTGCCGTAACCGGCGAAGGTGCCGAAGCCGCAATCGCTGCTGGCGATGACCCGATCCTTGCCGACGAAATCGGCAAAGCGTTCGATCCGCTGGGCAATCAGTTCCGGCGTTTCGATATAGTTCGAACAGCTGTCGATGAAGCCCGGCGCCAGGATCTTGTCTTCGGGCAGCTTGGCATCGCGCCACACGACCCATTCATGTTCGTGACGCGGATTGGCGCCTTCGAACAGGATGACCGACGGACGGGCGGACAGCACGATGTCGAGGATCTTTTCGACCGGAATGTCGAAATCATGCGGGCCTTCGTAATTGCCCCAGCATACATGCATGCGCATCTTTTCCGGGGCGATGTTCCTGGTCGCTTCGTTCAGCGCCTCGACATTGGCCTGAATGGTGCGCAGGAATTCTGCCTCATCCATGTCCTGGTAACCGGTGTGGCGGCTCATCGCCAGATCCGGGCAATCGAGCTGCAACTGGAAGCCGGCGTCGACAATCGCTTCATATTCCGGCTGCATCGCAGTGGCGAGATCGGCCAGATAGGCTTCATGCGTCGGGTAGAACTGGTTCGGCTGGAAGGCCGTGATCAGGCCCGGGCTGGCCGAATTGAGGAAGGCTTCCACGCCCTTGCCGTGCTTTTCCAGCGCCAGCTTGAAGCGGCGGATATCATCATGCAGCGGCTGCAGATTGACCAGTTCCACCTTGTCGATGGCGCTTGCGCGGGTGAATTCCTGCGCGCCCATGATGGCGGAAAGCTTCTTGGTCAGCTCGGGAACCTGCGCCAGATCGAGCGCGGGCTTGCGCGGCGAATGGCCGCCAAAGCCGGACAGGCGTTCGATGATATAGGTCGAATAACCGACCTTGCCCAATTCGCCATCGCTGACGATCGAGACGCCGGCATCGACCTGATCCTTCACACCGGCGTCGACAGCAGCCTGAACCAGCCGGTCAAATTCGGCTTCATCATAGGCTTCGCCCTTGTCGCGGGCCAGCAATACGGGCACGAGTTCCGGCCCGCGCGGAAGGCTGCCGACATGGGTAGTCTTGATCATGAAATCGCTCTCCAGGAAGTGGAGAGCGTTCTTTCATATATGCGAAATCGACGCAAGTGCGAAACGCTTCCACTTTGACGGCTTATGGAACAAGCGCGCAACCCACGCTGGCGATCTTCCCATCATCCAGATGGTAATGAATATATTGGCGCATTTCCTGCACATCGCCTTTGGTGATGGGGAAGAACTGTTCCATTCCCCGAGCATCCAGTGTTTCGCGGGTCAGGTCACCGGTCGCCTCGATCCGGATCACCCCTTCGACGGCGGCCAGATTCTCGCTCACGGCGATGCGTTCCACACTGATGGTTTCGATCACATATTGATGCAGGAAACCGTAGAAGTCGCGCAATTGCTGGCGGGTGGTGATTTCAATGCCGAAGAAGGCCATGCGCGGCGTGTCGGAATAGAAATCGAACACCGCATCATAATCGCGGGCGTTGAAGGCGGCGGCATAGCGGGCATAGTCTTCGGCGGATCGCAACTGGGCCATGGGTACCTCTCCGGATGGTGTTATCACCTGTTCTTGCCAGTGATCCTAACGATCGTTAGGGTTGCTGCAAGGGAGAGTGTGAATGGCCGCAATTCAGGCGGAAGCTGATTTCGATTTCATCGTGGTGGGTGCCGGCAGCACAGGCTGCGTCGTGGCTGCGCGACTGAGCGAAGATCCGAAGAACCGGGTGCTGGTGCTGGAAGCCGGCGGGCGCGATGAACATCTTTATCTCAAGATGCCACTCGCCTTCCTCAAGGCGATGCCCGATCCACGGTTCAACTGGACCTATTGGACAGAGGCGGAACCGCATCTGGATGGGCGCCGCATGCCTCTGCCGCGTGGCAAGGTGGTCGGCGGATCGGGATCGATCAACGGCATGTTCGCCATGCGCGGTCACCCGGCCGATTATGACCAATGGGCTCAGATGGGCGCGCGTGGTTGGTCTTTTGCCGATGTGCTGCCCTATTTCCGCAAGTCGGAAACCAGCTGGCGCGGGGAAGGCACCTATCACGGTGGTGATGGGCCGATCAAAACCCGGCCGATCGATTCCCCTTATCTGCTGCATGATGAAATGATGCGCACGGCCGAAGCGGCCGGTTTTTCGACCACCGATGATCTGGCCGGGGCCAATCCCGAAGGTTTCGCGCGCGGCGAACAGACGGTGGATGAACGCGGCCGCCGGGTCAGCGGCGCCACCGCCTATCTGAAGCCGGCGATGGGCCGGCAGAATCTGGATGTGCGTTCGGGCGTGCTGGTCCGCAAGCTGGTGTTTGATGGCAAGCGCTGCGTCGGCGTGGAAATCGACGGACCCAACGGGCCGCAGCAGATCCGCGCCGCGCGTGAAGTGATCCTGTCCGGCGGCGCCTATAACTCGCCGCATCTGCTGATGCTGTCGGGCATCGGCCCGGCAGAACATCTGCGCAGCCATGGTATCGCCGTGGTGCATGACAGTGCCGGGGTGGGCCGCAATCTGCAGGAACATCCCTGCGCCAGCCTGGAATTCAATGCGGCCAAGCCGGTCACTTTCCTGAACCAGCTGCGCTGGGACAAGATCGCGATGAATTCGATCCGCTGGGCGCTGACCGGCCAGGGGCCGATGGCGACCCAGGTCAACAGCTGCAATGTGGTGATCCGCACCGCGCCGCATCTCGACCGGCCCGACCTGCAGATCATGGTCAATCCGATCCGCTTTGACGCTCACCCCTGGTTCCCGGGAATCAAGGCGCAGCAGGAACATGTGTTCTGGGCCGGCGTGGTGCAGCTGCACCCGGAAAGCCGTGGCTGGGTGGAACTGAAAAGCAATGACCCACGCGATGTCGCCTCCGTAACGCTGAACATCCTGTCGGAAGAGGCGGATCGGGAACAGATGCGCCGCGCCTTCCGCACCACGCGCAAGATCTACAACAGCAAGCCGATGGCCGATCTGATCGCATCGGAACGCACGCCCGGCGTGCAGGTGGAAAGCGATGATGAACTCGACGCCTTCATCCGCGCCAGCTGCTATGTTGCGCAGCATCCGACCAGCACCTGCGCCATGGGCATGGGGGAACGATCGGTGGTGGACAATGAATTGCGCGTCATCGGCGTGGAAGGCCTGCGGGTGGCCGATTGTTCGGTCATGCCCACCGTGCCGGGCGGCAACACCAATCTGCCGGCCTTCATGATCGGCGAAAAGGCGGCCGATCTGATCATGGGCCGCAGCCTGCCGCGCGCCGAATTGCCCGAAAGGGACGCTGCATGAGCCGGACCGCAGAAGAACAGGCCAATCTGGACATTGTGCTGGGCATGTTTGCCCATGTGCTGAACCCGATGGATTCCTCCGCCGTCGATCGCTTCATTGCGCCGGGTTATATCCAGCACAATCAATCGGTCGAACCGGGGCGGGACAAGCTGAAGGCCTTTCTCGACATGATCCGCGAACAGACGCCTGATGCGGTGCATGATGTGAAGCGGGCCTTTGTCGATGGCGATCATGTCACCGTGCATTACCATGTGCGGCGGTGGCCCGATGATCTGGGCTGGGCGGTGATCGATATCTTCCGGGTCGAGGACGGGCTCGTCATCGAACATTGGGATGTCATGCAGGATGTGATCGAAGGTGGACCAAACCCGCTTTCTCCATTTTGAGATGGCTCCATTCTGAGATTTCGTCGTTCTGATTAAATGAGCCGCAACCGCAACAAGAGCGGGCGGTGAGGGAGAGAGCAATGCGTTTCAAGGACAAGGTCGTGCTCGTCATGGGCGGCAACAGCGGCATGGGGCTCGCCTCTGCCAAGGCTTTCGCCGCCGAAGGGGCCAAGGTTCATCTGACCGGGCGCAACCAGCAGACGATCGATGATGCCGTGGCGCAGATCCCCGGTGCGCGGGGCTATAGTGCGGACATCGCCGATATTGCCGCCAGCGAAGCCGTGGTGTCTGCAATTGAAGCCGAAGATGGACGGATCGATGTGCTGTTCATCAATGCCGGTGTCGGCGGTTTCGCCCCGCTGCGCGACATCACGCCGGACAGCTGGGATCTGACCCATTCGATCAATCTGAAAGGTTGCGTCTTCGCCCTGCAGAAAGCCGTGCGGCTGATGGGCAAGGGTGGATCAGTGGTGGTGACCGGATCGATCGGCGCCCATGCTTCGCTGCCCGGCAACGGGGTTTATGCGGCAGCCAAGGGCGGTCTTTATGCGGTGATGAAGGTCTTCGCCGGGGAACTGGTATCCGAAGGGATCCGCCTCAACATGGTCAGCCCCGGCCCAATCGATACGCCGCTGCTCTATCGCAACCCCGGCATGACCGAGGAAGCCATCGCGGGGCTGAAGGAAAAGATGATCGCCAATGTGCCGATGCATCGCATGGGGGAAAGCGATGAAGTGGCCAAGGCGGTGCTGTTCCTGGCATCGGACGATGCCAGCTTCATCACGGCGGCCAATCTCTATGTCGATGGCGGGATGCTGGAACTGCGCTGAACGGAAAAAGGGAGGGTGACGGTATGAGCCGCACACAACAGGAACAGGCCAATCTCGATTTCTGCACCCGCATGTATCACGAAATGCTGTTTCGTTTTGATGCCAGCCGGATCGATGAATTTCTGGCCGATGATTATATCCAGCATTCGACCGCAGCGAGTGGGGGCAAGCAAGGGCTGCGGGATTTCTTCGAAAACCGCGCCCATCATTTCCCCGACATCAGCTTTGCCATCAAGGCCAGCATGGTCGATGGTGATCGCACCATGTTTCACATCCACACCGTGCGCCATCCCGGTGATCCGGGCATGTCGATCATTGATTACTTCCGGCTGGAAGGTGGCAAGGTGAAGGAACATTGGGAAGTTGTGCAGGAAATTCCCGAGAAACTGCCGCATGATAATGGAATCTTCTGACGCCCCGCTGATTGCCATTTGCAATTAGGGTTTTGCAGCCCGCCCTTTCTTGGGTAGCGTCCGCCGCCTTGCCCGGCATCAGATCGGGCCGGACACTCGCTGGGTTCGAGTGGGGGATAGTTTCGAGGGAGGGATTTCGATGCCCGCATATTATGCGCTTGCTGTTTCTGTCGGCCTGCTGGCCGTGCTGGATACCTGGATCTTTGTTGGTCCGCTTGCCACCACCGCACTGGCCGGGCTGGTGTGGATTTCCTTCATTGCCTGGGGCTGCCATTTCCATTCGGGCGGCGGCGTAAAGGGCAGCACCACCGCAATCGTCGGCATGAGCTTTGGCGCGATCGTCGGCATGCTGGCGGTGATGGGCGCATCGGGCGCGCTGGCCGGTACCGGCATCATGGCTGCACCGATCGCGGTGGGCATTGGTGCTTTCGTGATCTGCCTTGCCGCCAAGGCGCCGCTGCTGTCGACCATTCCGGCCAGCGTGTATGGGTTTGCTTCGGTTGCCGGCCCGATTCTCCTGGCCGGGAAGACCCCGCAGGAAGCTGTGGTTCCCGTGATTTTGTCGGTCATCATCGGCGCATTGTTCGGTTTCGTCTCTGAACATCTGGCCAATGCGCTGACCAAGAAGAACGGCTGAAAAACGCCTGCAACGGCCTGAAACGGGCAGAATTCCGGCCATTCGGCGCTGATCCCCATGGGCAGCGCCGAATGGCTGCATGCATCAAATCCGGATGGTTCATTGCCCTGTCACAGACGGAGGTCTATGTTAGGGGCATAGAATTAGGAGCTGATCATGGGTTTAGGTGGTTATGGGCACTGGATCATTGTCGCGCTGGTCGTGCTGGTCCTGTTCGGCCGCGGCAAGATTTCCGAAACCATGGGTGATTTCGGGAAGGGCATAAAGAGCTTCCGCAAGGGATTGTCGGAAGAAGAAGCCAAGAATTCCGCGCCTGCTGCACCGCCGGCGCAGATCGCTTCGACTGCGGATGTTTCCAAGCCTGCGGAACAGAACACGCATCAGTCCTGATCGTTTCAGGACGATAAAAAAGGGGCCCGCAGATGCTATCTGCGGGCCCCTTTTTGTTGGTCGGTTGCGACAGCTATGGCCGTTCGAGACCGAGGTCGGTTCCGTAATCGGGTGACCCGCGCCAGATGCAGATCGGCCAGAAATAACGGCGCCACGGCCAGGCCAGCACCACATTGAACACGACGCTCAGCGCGCCGAAGATCCATTCGGTCCAGCCGGTATCGAGCACGAAATTCCAGTACACGATTACGACATTCAGCGGCACCAGCGCGATCAGCGTCAGCGGCATCGCCCGGTTGGCCAGCATGGTGATGCCCAGCACCACCTCAATGACCTTGATCCAGTCGAACAACCCGCTGGCCATCATGGCCAGCGTGAAGTCGATCGCGGCTTTTTCATCACCCAGCGGCTGCAGATGCGGCCACAGGAAATGCATCAGCCCGGAAAAGAGCCACCAGCCGCCAAAGATCAGGCGGCTGGCGTGATAGACCCATTTCATGGCACCCCTCCCTTGTTCGGGTTCAGCCTTCTGCGGGCAGCTTGCTGGCGTTCAGCTTTTCCCGGCTGACCCAGCTGCCATGCACCTGGCTGCGCAGGGGCAGGCCGGTCTTCACCTTGGCGATCGGGCCCTTTTCCACCTCGTCAGCGGCCACGATCCACAGTTCCGAAGAATAATCGGACGGATTGGGGCTGTTGGGCACGTCGATCACAGTCAGCAGCCAACCTCCGTGATCGGGATCGGAAGAGGGAACATGCGCAGGTTCGCTGATCGCGGCGCCGGGCGGTACGCCCATCACGGTCAGCCGGCCATTGCCGGGTTCGATCCGCATCAGCGCGTTGAAATTGATGCCGACGGGCCCGCCGGGCATCGGCGGGCCGCCCTGCGGGTTCATGCTCAGATACCAGGCACGGTTGTAGGGGCGGCCCTGATCGGCATCGGCCAGGCGCGGCAGATCGCCCGGGGGGCCCAGCGGGCGTTCCTCGATCTGCGGGTCTTCCTTGCTCAGGTCGATCGTCCAGCGGGTCAGCGCGCCCTGAATTTCCTGCTGCTGGCGGTGGATGCCGCCGGCTTCGCGCATGAAGGAAAAGGCATTGGTGTCGGTCAGGCACAGATCAATATGCACCAGATCGCCATCGTCATAGGCATTGACCTGATGGAAGCTGGATACGCCCACCGGCCCCTTGATCCAGCGCATGTCTTCCACCTTGCCGTAACGCGGCATGATGGCCAGCCAGCTTTCCAGATCCTGCTGATGCGCCCAGTGCGCGCCGCCTTCCTTCAGCCGGTCGAGATCGGCCGTGGTCGGGAAGATCGGCCAGATCACATATTTTTCGGTGATCACGAAATCATGGATGGTGGCGATATAGGGCTGCTTGAACCATTGTTCCGAAATCAGATTGCCGTCCTTGTCGGCAATGCCATAGGCGATGTCATCGCTGCACAGGCCGCCCGCTTCATAACCGAAGAAGAACAATTCCCCGGTCTTGTCGTCAATGCGCGGATGGGCGGTGAAGGTTTCGGATTTCAGCGTGCCGTAATAATCCCATTTGCCCGCTGTTTCGAGCGTGTGGGGATTGATCTCGTAACCACGGCCATCTTCCTTGGTCATGAACAGCCGGCCACCGTGCCAGACCGGGGTGGTGTTGGCGACGGTGCGATCGACACCTTCGGCGCTGGCATCATCGGTGAAGGGATTGCGATACTGGCCGAACAGCCGGCGGCGGGCGGCCTTTTCGGCCAGATAGCGTTCGGTTTCGACCCATTTGATGTCGAAATCGACCGCGCCATCGGTGAAGTTGAAGCGCGCGACCATACCATCGGCATTCAGCGCAATATCGTCTGCAAACAGCGGGGCGAAGGTGTTGTCCGGCACGGCGCGAAAAAATGCGCCATTGATCTCTGCGGGAATTTCCCCTTCGATCTCAAGGTCGCGGACGGATTGCTCGACCCGTCGGGGGGTATTGGAGCCGATAAAATGAATAGTTTGTGGAAACGCGCCCATGGCCGTTATCTCTCCCAATGATTCCTCGTGGCGAAACGCTAACGCCTGTTATAATCGTTGGAAAGGGCAGTCGGAATTGACCGGCATCAATCGGGTGAGGCATTTGACAGAACAGGACAAGCGACCGGGCGCAAAAGCTGCGCAGGCCGGATCAGCCGTTTCCCCGCCCTCACACCCCGGGCTGGGCGGTTCCAGGGCGGGCCTGCTGCATCGGCTGCTGAAATTGACCAACAGCCTGATGGCGCCTTTTTCCACCCATCTGGCGCATCGGTACCGGATCAGCCTGAATGAATTCCGCGTGCTGATGACCATCGGGGCGCTGCGGCGGACCGCCAGCCACGAGGTGGCAGAGCTGACCGGCGTGAATGTGATGAGCATCAGTCGCGCGGTCGCCGCGCTGGAAAAGGACGGCCGCCTGCTGGTGGAACCCGATTCCGCCAATCGCCGGCGCAAATGGCTGAGCCTGACCGAGGAAGGCACACGGCTTTACAAGATCATGCGGCCACAGAGCGAAAAAGTGGCCGAATATATGCTGTCTGAACTGAGTGATGCTGAGGTCGCGCAGCTTGACCGGCTGGTGATGCAACTGGTCACCACGCTGGAAGCCCGGGACGAGAATGGCAATTCCCTGTTCCTTGAACGGACCCGGCCTGAAGATGATGGGGACGCGGCCTGACGGCGCCGCGTTGCCTGCGACGGGAGCATGCTTGAAGCTGAAGGCTGATTTTCGCGAGGCTCTGGCCTGGCTGCTGATCGGGATGCTGGCGCCGGTTGCCGCCATGGCGCAGCCGGCTTCGCGGCCACCGGTCGATCCGCTGACTGTGACGATCGAAACCGGCGATGCGGATCGTTTTGCCGCGCTGCTGGAAAAAACCGGCGGCAAACCCACGGCGGCGCAGATCCAGCGCGAATATCTGACACCCGGCAGCTACGGTGTGCGGCTGTTCACCCCCAACCGCATCATCAGCGCCGCCAGACTGGCCGAAGCGGTGGCGGTGGATCCGGAGCTTTATGCGCGCGCGGTGGGCCGATGCCTGCCGCTGATCAAGCAGACCACGGCGGAACTGCGGGCGACTTATCTGGCCTTTCGGGGACTTTTCCCGGACAAACCGCTGCCGCGCATCTATCTGGTGGTCGGCGCCGGCAATTCCGGCGGCACGGCCGGGCCGGGCGCGCAGGTGCTGGGGCTGGAAGTGCTGTGCCGTCTTGCCCGCACCCCCGAAGCATTGCGGGACATCATGCGCGGCTTCTACGCCCATGAAACCGTGCATGCCCTGCAGGGTTATGATGATCCGACGAGCGGCAACATCCTGCTGGGCAGCGTGTTGCAGGAAGGATCTGCCGATTTCATCGCCAGCCTGGTTAACGGCCAGCAGATGAACCCCGGCCGGGCCGCCTGGGGCATGGCGCGGGAAGCGGAATTGTGGGGCCAGTTCGAAGCGGATCTGCAAGCCGTGGAAGGCGCATCGCGCGATGATCTGCAACGCGGCACGCCGGCGGGCGATGCCTTCTATCGCTGGATCGCCAATGATGGTGACGCGCCGGAAGGCTGGCCGGGGGAGGCTGGGTACTGGATCGGGCAGCGGATCTGGCAGCGCTGGTATGACGCCCAGCGGGACAAGCGCGCCGCCCTGCGCGACATGTTGATGCAGGATGATCCTGAAGCCATTCTGGCGGCGGGCCGGTACCAGCCAGCCGCGCAGCCCTGAGCGTCAGCCGCGCAGCGCACCAAACCCAGCGATCAGGGCGGCGAGGCTGTCATCAAAGGCATTCTGCGACGGCAGCCGGGCCTGGAACAGCGCTGAGCGGGCGGATTTTTCGAAGGTCATCCAGCCGGTCACCAGCGCCTGAATCGCGGCCTGTTCCAGCTGGGCGCGTGGTCCTTCCAATCCGGCCTGCCGCATCAGATCGGCCAGTTGGCCGCCGGTGACATCATCGGTTGCAGCATTGGGCGGGGCGGTGCCGAGCAGTGCGAAGATGTCCCGTGTTTCGGCCTGTTTGCGGCGCAGCGCCTGACCAAAGGCCATCAGCCAGTCATCCCCGCGCAGCCCGGCAGGAATGCTGTCCAGCGCTTCGCCAAAGATTGTCCCTGACACCAGCGCCAGCAATTGCGCCTTGTCCCCCACATGACGGGCGAGCGAGGGCGCGCGTACGCCCAGCCGCGCGGCGATCTTGCGCAGGCTGACATCCTCTATCCCGCCTTCCTGCAGCAGGGTGATGGCTTCGCGTATGATCATCGCGCGGGTCAGTTTGCGGGCCTGGGCCATGCTGCCGTCCTTCCAACGATACTGGACGCGATGCAAGCTTACAGTGTAAGCTTTGTGGCAGATGATCGGCGAATCACGCCGGCGAAAGATCCGGCCCATCGTGGCCGCATACGGGAGAATGCCGATGTATCCGTTCAAGACGGGCAGCTTTGCGCCGCGCAATGCCTGGTATGTTGCCGCTTTCAGCAAGGATATCGGGCGCGAGCTGGTCGGGCGCACGATCGTCAACACACCGGTGGTGATCTTCCGCAAGGAAGATGGAGAGGTCGTGGCGCTCGATGGCCGCTGTCCGCATCGCCATTTCCCGCTAGCGAAAAGCTGCCTGAAGGGCGACACCATCGTCTGCGGTTATCACGGCATGGCCTTTGGGCCGGATGGCCAATGCGTTGATGTTCCCTCGCAGGCGCATACCCCACGCGCGCTGCGCGTGCCGACTTATCCGGTGGTCGAACATGGCATGTGGCTGTGGATCTGGGTTGGGGACAAGGACAAGGCTGATCCCGCGCTGCTGCCATCGCTGGTGGAACTGGGGCTGGAGGGGGAGGGGCTGAACCCGCACACCATGTTCTTCCACGAAGTGGCCTGCCGCTATCAATTGCTGAACGACAATCTGTTCGACCTGTCGCATCTGGCGTTCCTGCATGGCACCAGCATCGGCACGCTGGAAAATGCCTCCACCCCCGAAGAACTGGTGAAGCGCCCGGGTTTTGTATCCAGCATGCGCCATATCCGCGATGCGCCCAGTCCGCCGATGATGCATGCCAATGGCACCTATCCGACAGAGCGGATCGACCGGTCGATGGGCATGGCGAGCTATCTGCCGGGGCTGCATTGCGGCATCACCCGCGTCGGTTACCCGGAAAGCCACCCGCAGGCGCCCGGTGAACTGATTTCGATGAACCGGGTCTATCACGCGATTACCCCATCAACGCCGCGCAGCTGCTATTACCTGTTTTCCGTCGCGGTGGAGGATGGCGTTGATGTCGAACGCATGCAGATCAATCTGGCGCCGGTGATCGATGAAGACATCTTCGCCTCGGTCGAAATCGAAAAAATGCTCGATCTTTATGACGGGGCCCCGCCGCCGGAACTTATGGTCAAGAGCGACACCAATGCGGTAGAGGGGCGCCGCATGCTGCAGGCCATGATGGATGCCGAGGCAGCGGAAAAGGAGACTGCGTGACAGAAGCCAGCTTGAACGAGGATCAGCGGCGGGCAATCGAGGCTGATTGCGAACGGCTGATCAAGCTCTACGTCAATCTCAACGATGCGCAGGACTGGGAAGCCGTGGCCGCGCTCTATACCGACGATGCGCGTTTTGCCCGGCCAAGCAAGCCGGGTGAATTCACGGAAGGCCGCGCCGCGATCCTGGCCAGCTTCACCGCCCGCCCGCCGCGGGCGCAGCGCCATGTGATCAGCAATATCGTGGTCGATGTGGAAGATGCGGACAACGCCCGCGGCTTCAGCGTGATCGTGCTGTATATGGGTGACAAGGCAGAAGACGGCGGTCTGCCGGTGCAGGATCCCAAGTCGCCGTTGATCGGTACCTATACCGATCGACTGGTGCGCACGGCCGAAGGCTGGCGCTTTGCCGAACGGGTCGGCGGGCTCGATTTTCGCCCCTGACACAGCCGGCGGGGATGCGATGCATCCCCGCCGCTTCGATGTTTTAAGGCACCAGGTCCGATCGTGCTGAACGGGTGTAGGGTGCCTGTTCCCTATAGGCCTGCCTGAACCTGTCCGCGCACCCGCAGGGCGGCGGGAACGCCAAGGCAGATGACCATGCCCACCAGCGCCGGCAGGGTTGCCACGCCCAGGATCAGCCCGGGTTCAACCCCGGCCTTCAGCATTGCCTGCCCAATCAGCGGGCCGGCAATTGCGCCGACCCGGGCTACCAGCACACCCATGCCCATGGCCGATGACAGCACATGGGCGGGGAAGAGATAGGCGGTCAGCGCCGGCAGGGCCATGCCGGTGCCGGTGATGGTGCCGACGCCTAGCAGCAGCAGCACAGTCCACAGACTCGGGCTCGCTTCTGTCAGCGCAATGGCGCCAAAGCATCCCGCCATTACGGCAAAGGCGGTGACCAGCGTCACGCCCGGTTTCCACCTGTCGATCAGCAGGCTCATGGCAATGCCGATCACCAGCCCTACGCCCTGCATCAATCCGGTGACATAGGATGCTTGGTCTGCGGTGAAGCCCACCTGCGGCAACACGGTGGGTGTCCAGGAGGTCAGCAGATAGAGATTGGCCGCGTTCAGCGTCAGCGCGCTGGCAAAAATGGCGAAGGGAAACAGCCAGGGTGCGCGCAGCAGTTCCAGCTGCGGGATGCGTGATGCTGCCTTTGGCGCCACCGGCCGGGTCAGGTCTGCGGGGATGATGAACCACAGCAGCACGCCCACCAGCGCTGCGAAGATCGCCGGGATGTAGAACAGCCCCTGCCAGCCGAAGCTGGCGGTGACCGAAGGCGCAGTGATGCCCGCACCCATGGCGCCCAGCACGATCCCGGCCGAAACCACCGACATCACCGTCGCGCGCAGACGGTCGGGCGCAAGTTCGGCCGACATGGCCGTGCAATTGGGCAGGCAGGCGCCCAGTGCCAGCCCGGTCAGGAAGCGCCAGAACAGGAAGCCGTTGATGGTGGTGGCATGGGCGGTGGCCAGCGTGACCAGCGCCACGGACAGACAACCGGTGACGATCAGCAGCCTGCGCCCCAGCCGGTCGCCCAGCGGGGCGATCAGCGCGGCACCGGCGCCCAGCCCGAACAGCGGGGCAGAAAACACCCAGCCGAAATCGTCGGGGCTGAGGCCGAGCGGCCCGGCCAGCCTTGGGGCCGCGAGCGGCATGGCGTTGAGATCATAGCCATCCATCACGAAGACCCCGGCGATCAGCACCAGGCAGAGCAGCGTGCGAGTGCTGCTCATAGCCGGTGCTGTTGTCGCGGCGGACGTCACCGCGCGTCCCAGGGGGATGGCATGTGGTAAGGCACGGTGTGGAACACCGCTTCCACCTGTTCGATTGCGCCGGCGCGGATCTTGAAGGCTTCGGCCAGGTAATAGCTGTGCGGGCGGCGCACGGGGCTTGATGCCGGGGTGCCGTCGGTCAGCAGATAGTCGCCGACCTTGCCGCAATGATCGATGAAACCATGCGCCAGCACGATGCCGCGTTCTTCATCCACCAGCGGGAAACGGCGGCCGCGCAGCCGGTCATCATAACGATACCAGCCCAGTGCGAATTGTTCTTCGCAGCCCAGCCGCGCGATCGGCAGCGGGAAATCGGCATTGTTGGTGGTCTGCACGCCGTTTTCCACCCGATTGCAATCGGGGTGAAACTTCGTCCTGATCGTGCCGTCATTGCGTTCGATGGTTTCGAAATAGCCATTGGCGATACGCAGCAATTCCGCCCGGTCCGATGCTTCGCCGGCTGGCACAGGCGTTTCCATCGCCGGCTTGCGTTCGTATTTTTGGCCCAGGAAGGGGAACCCTTCATCCTTGTTGCGGGCAACCACGGTTTCGACCCCGGCAACCAGCCCGTCGTGCACTTCCAGCCGGATGGCGGCGGGGGAGGTGGCGTCGGTTTCCTCAACAGTGGTGAACAGCGCGACCTGGCCGGTCTGCGGATCGGCAAACCGCAGATCATAGGGGCCGATGGCGGTCAGCGTGTGCCACAGCCCATCCCCGGGCTGCAGGGCGACATTGTTTTCGCTGGTAAATGCATGGTCTGCCCAGGACACGGCACCCGCGTCCCGCTGCCCTAATGCGGCGATATAGCGGTCGAGAACCGCATATAACTCATCCCTGGATGCCAAGTCGCTCTCCCTTTGCTTGACTTGCACAAGTGCTAGACCAAAAGTAACACTCGTTAAAGTCGCACGGCGATGATCGGGCACGATTAGGGGAGAGGGAATGGATCCGGCAGGCAAGACCGCCGTGGTAACCGGCGGAAATTCGGGACTGGGCGAAGGCACGGTGCGTGCCTTGCTGGCCGCTGGCGCGCGGGTCTATTCGCTCGATCTGGGCGGGCAGGCGCCCGAAGGCGCGCAATTCATCCCCTGCGATGTGGCTGATCCGGCGGCGGTGAAATCCGCCGTGGCGGCGATCGACGGGCCGATCCAGATCCTCGTCAATTGCGCCGGGATCGGCGGAATCGGCCCGATCGCCAGCGCCGATGGCCCCGGTGATGTGGATGCCGTGCGCTGCGTGGTGGAGGTCAATCTGCTGGGCGCGGTGCATGTCACTGCGGAAGTGGCGCATCGCATGATCGGCAATGATCCGGTTGGCGATGATGGCGAACGCGGGGTGATCATCAACGCCTGTTCCATCGCCAGCTTCGAAGGTCAGGAAGGGATGACCGCCTATACCGCCGCCAAGGCGGGCCTGGCCGGGCTGGTGCTGGTCTGGGCACGTGATCTGTCCCAGCATGCGATTCGCTGCATGGGCGTGGCGCCAGGCCTGATGGCGACGCCGATGGTCAGTTTCCTGCCCGAAGAGTTTCTGGCCGAACTGCTCAAGGATGCGGAATTCCCGCGCCGGGCCGGCCGCCCCGATGAATTCGCCCGTGTGGCGCTGTTCGTGATCGAAAACCCGCTTCTCAATGGCGATGTGATCCGGCTCGATGCCGGAACCCGCCCGCCTGCCCGCACCACATGGTCGGCAAGCTGAAGGATTGATACCCATGGCTGATGCACCGCTTCCCCCCAATATCTCCCTGCAGCAACTGAACGAGGCGCAGCGCGCGTTTGAAAGCGCGCTGGGGGCCAGCAAGGTCTTCTTCACCGAAGTCGACCGGACCAGTTATCAGGACAAGTTTTCCATCGATGACAGCCGCCACCACCCGGCCGGTGCGATCGCGCCGACCAGCGTGGAGGAAGTGCAGGCCGCGTTGCGGGTGGCCAACCAGTATCGCCTGCCGGTCTGGCCGATCAGCCGGGGCAAGAACCTGGGTTATGGCGGCACGGCACCGATGATGCCCGGCAGCGTGGTCATGGACCTGTCGGGCATGAAGAAGATCGAATTTGACGAGGAAATGGGCACGGTCGTCGTCGAACCGGGCGTCGGTTTCTACGATCTGTATGATTATGTGCAGGCCAACAAGCTGCCGTTCTGGCTGTCCACCCCAGGCAACAGCTGGGGGTCGGTCATGGGCAATGCGCTGGATCGCGGGGTCGGCTACACCCCCTATGGCGAACACACCAAGAATATCTGCGGGCTGGAGGTTGTGCTGCCCACAGGTGAGGTGGTGCGGACCGGCATGGGCGCCTTCAGCAATGCCCCCACCTGGCAGGCCTATCCCTTCGGTTTCGGCCCCGGCTGGGATCAGATGTTCGTCCAGTCCAATTTTGGCGTCGTGACGAAGATGGGCATGTGGCTGATGCCTGAACCCGAAAGCCTGATGGGGATGGATGTCGAATTCGCCAATCCCGAAGATCTGAAGGCGATGATCGATGTGATCGGGCCGCTGCGGCGCGAACGCGTGCTGACGCAGAGCCCCAGCATCGGCAACTGGCTGCGCGCAGCAGCCGTGCTGACCACGCGCGATGAATGGACCGACAAGCCCGGTGCGCTGGGCGATGATGTGATCGCGGCGATCTGCAAGAAGTTCAACATCGGCTGGTGGGGCGTGTCGCTGCGCCTCTATGGCCGGGAAGAGGTGAACAAGGCTGCCTACAAGATTCTGGAAGAGGCGATCAATTCGATCAAGCCGCAGCTGATCAAGCCGGCCAGCTGGCGGAAGGGCGAACAGATCGAATATACCGGCTGGACCGGCACGCCGATGACCTTCCCGATGCAGAATGTGAACTGGTATGGCGGGCGCGGCGGCCACATCGGTTTCTCTCCGGTGATCCCGCAGAACGGCGATGCCGCGCTGGCGCAGTTCCGCCGCACTTACGATCGCTACAAGGAATATGGCATGGATTATCAGGGCAGCTTCGCTTTTGGCGAACGGCACCTGACCAATGTCAACGCGATGATCTTCAACAAGGATGATCCGGCGATGATGGGCAAGATTGACGGCTTCTTCCGGCGATTGGTGGCCGATGCCAAGGCGCAAGGGTATGGCGAATATCGAACCCATCTCGATTACATGGATCTGGTCGCCGATACTTATGACTGGGGCGGCGGCGCGCTGGGCAAGCTGAACCGCAAGGTCAAGGATGCGCTGGATCCCAATGGCATTCTGGCGCCGGGCAAGAACGGCATCTGGCCCACCAGCCTGATTGGGGAGAAGAAGGCATGAAGCTGCGTATTGCCCTCTCGCTGTTGCTGGCAACGGGCCTGCTGGCCGGATGCCAGGTGAAGGAAGATGCTGGTGCCGATGCGCCGGCCGGCGCGGCCAAGGGTGGCCCGCCGCCGATGCCGCAGCCGATCACTTTGGCCAAGCGGCCCGATGCCACGGGCGGTGAAGCGGCCTATGTGGTCAAATGCGTGATGTGCCATGGCCCCAATGGCATGGGCTTTGGCCTGCTTGCCCGGCGGATGGACCAGCCCGATCTGGAAAAGCGCGATGATCTGACCGTGGATTATGTCGAACTGGCCGCGCGCCAGGGCATCGGCAATATGCCGGCAATCCCGCGTGGCGAGGTCAGCGATGCGGAATTGCGCCAGATCGCCGAATATCTGGCCGCCGGCCCACATGGCGCAGCCCCGGGGGCAGCCCAATGATCCGCGCGACACGCCGCAATGTGCTGGCTGGGGCACTGGCCGTGCCCACCGTGGCGGGCCTTGCACATTGGCGCTGGCGCCATGGCGAAAACAGCCTGCTGCTGCATGATCCATCGCTCGCCGCCGGCCGTCGTTTTGCCGATGCGGGCATGGCGCAGGGTGGCCGGGTGCTGGCGATCGAAGGGGATCGGGTGCGCTTCACCCGTATGGCGCTGGAGCGCAAACCGGCCTTGATCGCCGGGGTCAGCCGTCATGCCGATGCGCTGATCATCGAAGATGTCGCGCGGGAGGCAGGTTATGCGCCCGTTGCTACGCTGCACGGCCGGCGTGACCAATGCGCCATCGGCAATTGCCGCCCGGGCTGGCAGGCGCTGGGCCGGCTGGCCGATGCCGCCGGTGGCGACTGGGTGGAAGCCCTGGCAGCCTATGCCGCAAAGCCGGGTGAAATCATTGCCCGTACGGCCGGATCGTCCCTGTCCCGGCGGCTGGATGCCGGGCTGGTAATCGGCTGGGTGCTTGCGCCCAAGGCGTGATAGTGTTCGGGGGTAGTCTTCGGGCGCGGCCCCGCAAAGGCTGCCCCGTTTCACGCCGCATCAGGCGATTGTCAGGTGAAGAGGAAAGCAGACGATGAAGATCAGCGCGCGCAATCAGCTGACCGGAACACTGGTTTCGCTGGATCATGGATCCGTCAATGGAACGGTCAAGATCGACATCGGCGGCGGCAATGTGATCACCTCCAGCATCACCGAAGAGGCAATCGCCGATCTGGATCTGGCCGTCGGCGACAAGGTTACCGTGCTGATCAAGGCCAGCGACGTCCTGATCGGCAAATAGACAAGTTAATCCGATCCTGATCAAGGGGGCGCTGGTCACCAGAAAAGGAAGCTGATGCGTCGAAGTCGATATCTGACAGTCAGGCTACTCGGCAGCGGATTGCTGTTCATGTTGTTTTTTGTGCTTTCAGTTGGCACTGCGCAGATATTTTCTATCCTTTTTACAATTGGATTGGTTGTATCGGCCGGATATAGTTGCTGGATAAGCTTTACACGAAGGCCATGCCGCCACGGCTCTGTTTCCCAGGGGAGGTTCGGCCTGATCTATCCATGGGCGATCAGGTTTTGCCCGAAATGCGGTGATGATCTCGATAATCCACGCGCCACTCATGCTGCACCAGTTTCGGCCTGGTAGCTGCGGTTCGTCTGGCGGCTTCGTTTAGAGAGTGTTCGTGCGCGCGATGATCGACCGCGCGATCTTCTCCAGCCGCGCGTCTCTTCCGGCCGGGGTCTTCGCTTCCCGATAATGTTCGATGGCTTTGCGCCGGTGGTTGGCGCTGAGCCGGTCCCAGGCGTGGGCAAAGCTTTCGTCGCCGGCCAGACGCATGGCGATCTCTTCCGGCAGGGTCATGTCGGCCAGATGCAGTTCCACCTCGACCCGGTCGCCGGCCTGACCGCCTATCGCCTGGGTCAGCGGTTTGGTCAGCGCCAGATACCAGTCATCTGTCTTGGACCCGCTGTCCTTGATCGCCCGGCGGCCAAGGGAATGGCCGCCGATCGTGCCCTCCACGGTGGTGGTCGTGGACAGGCCCCATTGCGCGATGAAATGCGCAGGTATGCGCAGCCATAGGCCGAGCGCCGGATCGTTCTGCAACAGAACGGCGGTGAAATGGATCGGCCCGTGGCTGTCGCCTGTCATGGGCAGCAGGTTTGATCAGCCGGATTACTTGCGGATGATCAGGCTGTCCGGCCGCTTGCGGGCAACCCACTGGCCACGGCCGGGGAATTTTTCCAGCACCTGGCCATCCCACAGGCGCACGATGCGGCGCTTGAAGCGCCATTCGCCATCCGCGCCCTTGACCGCATCATCATCATACCAGCCGGTGAAGCGCAGCAGATAGGGCGGTTCGCCTTCGCATTCGGTGACAAAGGCGAAGCTGCGCAGCTTCACCGAACCATCGGGCTGCGGGCGATATTGCACTTGGGTCACATGGTGCTGGCGGCCCGGGAAGCCCGGCGCATTGGCATAATGCTTCATCAATCCGCGAATGCCATCATGCCCTTCCCAGATATCGGGTTCGTCGAACACTTCCTCGCTCATCAGGCAGTCTTCGGTGAAGCATGCCACCAGCGCATCGGCATCGCCGGTGTCCAGCGCCCAGCTGTAATTCGCGATCAGATCCTGCAACGCCAGCCGGTCGGCCACATCAAGCTTGCTCAAACATCTTCTCCCATTGGTGCCGGTCTGCCCTGTGTTTGGGCCAAACCTGTTTCGCCGTGTTGCCTCAACCGTAACACTCGTTATGATCATCGCCAAGCGGGCGGATTCCAAATATGCCGCCGGATGGGAGAGAGAGATTGGGCAAGATTATCGTCACCGGCGCGTCGGGTCAGTTTGGCAGCGCTGCCGCCAACAGCCTGCTGGAAACATGCGCGGCAGAAGATCTGGTGTTCCTGTCCCGCACGCCGGAAAAGCTGGCCCATTTTGCCGAACGTGGCGCGATCGTACGGCAGGCGGATTTCGATGATCCTTCGTCGCTGCCCGCCGCGATGGAAGGTGGCGAACGCATGCTGCTGATTTCCACCGCGCGCGTGGGCACCCGCGTCGGCCAGCACACCAATGCCGCGCAGGCTGCTGCTGCTGCCGGGGTGAAGCAGATCGCCTATACATCGCTGATCAATGCGGACCGCCCGGGCAATCCAGCCATTGTGAAGGATGATCACTTCGCCACCGAACAGGCGATCCGTGCCACTGGCGTGGAATATACCTTCCTGCGCGACAGCCAGTATTCCGAAGCGGTGGCGGCAGCCATGGCCATTCCCGCGCTGCAGATGGGCGTGAAGCCCGACAATTGCGGCGATGGCCGGGTCAGCTTCGTCAGCCGTGATGATTGCGTGGCGGTTGCTGTCGGCGTGCTGACGCAGGATGGCCATGGCAATCAGGCCTATCCGCTTACAGGGCCCGAAGCCCTGTCGATCCCCGATGCCATGGCGCTGGTCAGCCAGCTCGCCGGCAAGCCGATCGAAGTGCAGCATGTCGATGATGAAGGCATGTTTGCCTATTTCGATTCGCTGGGCGTTGTTCGCCATGCCAGCGATATCGTGCCCGATGGGCCGATTCCGTGGTCCAGCGATGATATGGTCACCTTCGGCATGTCGATCCGCGAAGGCTATTTCGATGAAGTGACCGATTGCGTCGAACGGATCACCGGCAAGGCGCCGCGCAGCCTGTTGTCGGTGCTGGAACAGCATCAGCACATCTGGCCGAAATGAAGGCGCTGTGGTTTGCAGCGGCAGCGCTGCTGGCGCTGTCGGGCTGCAAGGGGGATTATGATGATGCCCCGGTCATCGATACCAGCACCTATGGCGCAGGCGATGACTGGGACAATCCCGCCGGTGACTGGGCGGAAAGCCATTTTTCCCGCCTGACCGACATCAGCCCGGCCAACGCCGAACGGCTTGGGCTGGCCTGGGAATATGACCTGGGTACGCAGCGGGTGCAGGAAGCAACGCCGGTCGTGATCGGCGGGGTGATGTACACATCCGGCAATCTGGGCCGGGTCTATGCGCTGAATGCCGCCACGGGCCAGGAATTGTGGACCTTCACGCCGGAGGTCGACATGCAGTCCAACCGCGCGGCCTGTTGCGATCAGGCCAATCGCGGCGTGGCGGTGCAGGATGGCAAGGTGTTTGTCGCATCGCTGGATGGCTGGCTTTACGCGCTGGATGCCAAGACTGGGGCGGTCGCCTGGAAAAGCGACACGATTACCGATCGTGCACGCGGTTACACCATAACCGGCGCGCCGGAAGTCGCCGGCAATCTGGTGATCATTGGCAATGCGGGCGCTGAGTATGACGCGCGCGGCTATGTCAGCGCTTATGATACCGGCAGCGGCAAGATGGTCTGGCGGTTCTTTACCGTGCCGGGCAATCCGGCCGATGGGCCGCAGGAAAATCAGGCGCTGGACGATGCGCTGAAGACCTGGGATCCGAACAGTCGCTGGGAAATCGGCCTGGGCGGTACCGTCTGGGATGCGATCACCTATGATCCGGCCTTTGATCAGGTCATCATCGGGGTCGGCAATGGCGGGCCTTATCCGCAGAAGATCCGTTCGCCATCTGGCGGGGACAATCTTTATCTCAATTCGCTGGTCGCGCTGGATCGGGCCACCGGCCAGATCAAATGGCATTTCCAGGAAACCCCGCAGGACAGCTGGGATCTGACCGCGACCCAGCCGATGGTGCTGGCGCAGCTGGATGGCAAGCCGGTGATCCTGCACACGCCCAAGAACGGCTTCTTCTTCGTGGTCGATCGCGAAACGGGCAAGCCGCTGGCCGCCAATGCGCTGGTTCGCACCAGCTGGGCCAGCGGGTGGGATATGCAGAGCGGCAAGCCGGTGCTGACGCCCGAATATTCCGATTATGGCACCGGGCCGAAGATCGTGTTTCCCGCGTCTTCCGGCGCGCGCAACTGGCATCCGGCGGCTTATGATCCGACGCGCAATCTCTATTTCGCGCCGGTGGTGGATATGGGCAATCTGATGTTCATTCCGCCGGGCCAGGAAAACCCGCCGCATCGAAAGAACTTCCTCAATGCCGATGCGGCGCTGATCTTCACCGCGGATCTGGAAGCGGCAGCGGCAACACTGCCCCCGCCAATGCAGGAAGCGATCAAGGCCCTGCCGCAATGGCAGCAGGTGGTCGACATGCCCTATAGCTCGCAATTGCGGGCGATCGATCCGATGACGGGCAAGACCCGCTGGGCGGTGGATGCCGATGGCTGGCAGGATCGCGCCGGTGTGCTGGCCACGGCCAGCGGGCTGGTGGTGCATGGCAATCTGGCCGGGCGGCTGGTGGTGCGCGATGCGGAAACCGGCAAGGCGATCAAGACCATCGAAACAGGCAGTTCGATTTTGGCTGCACCAATGACCTATCGGGTGGATGGCGTGCAATATATCGCCGTGCAGACCGGCTGGGGCGGGGGTGGATGGGGCTTCGTGCCGCCCTATGCCGCCGCCTATGGCAAGGGCAATCGCAACCGTTTGCTGGTGTTCCGCCTTGATGGTGGGGAAACGCCGGTTCCGGCCGATTTGCCGCCGCTGCAACCCGCGCCCGAAGCACCCGCGCAGCTGCCGGGGGTAACCCCGCAGACGATTGCCATGGGTTCGGCGCTGTTCACCGAAAACTGTTCGATCTGTCATTCCAACCAGCCACGGGCGCCATTGCCCGATCTGCGGCGGATGCAGCCTGGTACGCATCAGGCCTTCAACCAGGTGGTGCTTGATGGTCTGCTGGTGCCCAATGGCATGCCGCGCTGGAATGATCTGCTCAAACCAGAACAAGTGACGGCGATCCATGCCTTCCTGATCGATGAACAGACCAAACTGCGCGCGCGTGAACTGCAATTGCAGGCACAGGGCAAGCCGCTCGACAGTCGCAGCCTCACAATCCTGTCCAACTTCTGACCTAAGACCAATTCAGCAATCTCATTCGGGGCTTAAGGCCCAGACCATTCAAACGGAGATCAAGTGATGACCCCCCAAGGCGTGAATATCCAGCATCCGGACAAGCTGTTCATCGGCGGCGCATGGGTCGCTGCCAACAGCGGCCGGCAGATCGAACTGACCAATCCCAACAGCGAGGAAGTGATCGGTCGCGTGGCGGAAGCCGATGCGACTGACATGGATCGCGCCGTCGCGGCCGCGCGTGATGCTTTCGACAATGGCCCCTGGCCGAACATCGCCCCGGCCGAACGCGGCGCCGCGCTGATGAAGATGCTCGACATCCTCGAAGCGCGCGTGCCCGAACTCGCCGCCGCATGGACGGCGCAGGTTGGCGGCCTCGCCAGCTTTGCCCCGATGATGCATGGCGGTGCGATCGCCGGCCTGCGCGGCATTGCTGCCATGGGCGAAAGCTTCGCCTGGACCGAACAGAAGAAGGGCATGGTGGTCGACACCGCGATCATCGCGCGTGAACCGGTTGGCGTGGTGGTCGGCATTGCGCCGTGGAACGCGCCCTTCGGCATCATGGCCAACAAGGTGTTCTATTCGCTGATCGCCGGCTGCACGATCGTGATGAAGCCTTCGCCGGAAACCCCGCTCGAAGCCTATATCATCGCGGAAGCCGCCGAAGCCGCTGGCCTGCCGGCAGGCACGGTCAATCTGGTGGCGGGTGAGCGTGAAGCGTCCAACCATCTGATCCACAGCGACGATATCGACAAGGTCAGCTTCACTGGCTCCAGCGCGGCAGGCATGCATATCGCCAGCGTCTGCGGCGGCAAGATGACCCGTTGCAGCCTGGAACTGGGCGGCAAGAGTGCGGCCATCATCCGTGACGATTTCCCGATCGAGGCGGCCGCCGGCATTCTGGGCAACACCATCACCGTGATGAGCGGCCAGGTCTGCGCCATGCTCAGCCGTGCGATCGTAACCAAGGATCGTCATGATGAACTGGCACAGGCGATCGCCAAGGTGATGCAAGGCATCAAGATCGGCAATTCGGAAGAGCCTGATACCCAGCTGGGCCCGCTCGCCATGAAGCGCCAGCTCGAACGCGTGGAAATGTATATCGAGGAAGGCAAGAAGAGCGGCGCCGATCTCGTCACCGGCGGCCAGCGCCCGGCGCATATGAACAAGGGGTACTTCATCGAACCCACGCTGTTCGCCAATGTCGATAACAAGAGCCGCATCGCGCAGGAAGAAATCTTCGGTCCGGTGCTGTGCCTGATCCCGGCAGAGGATGAGGAAGACGCGATCCGCATCGCCAATGAAAGCAATTTCGGGCTCAATGGTTCGGTCCTGACCGCCGATCCGCAGGCCGCCTATGACATCAGCCGCCGCATCCGCACCGGCGTGATGGGGCAGAACGGCATGCGCATGGAATTCGGCATGCCGTTTGGCGGCTACAAGCAGTCGGGCATCGGCCGTGAAGGCGGCGAAGAAGGCCTGTGGGCCTATCTCGAAACCAAGACCATCCTGCTCGACGGCGCGCCCGCGCGTCTGTGATTGCCGGAACGGGCATTCGAAACCACGAAGCCGGCGGGTCGCAAGATCCGCCGGTTTTTTTTTGGAAAGCGTCGCGATAAGCTTTGCCGATAATGATCTGATCGCAGGAGGGGGCATGCGGATTGGTATCTGGGCATGGATCGCCTTCCTGCCGCTGATCGCCGGCGCTTATCCAGGCGGAGCCGCGCAGGCTGATCCGCCGGAGCAGGATCTGGCCGCAACCGGGCCGATCTCTTTTCTGCCCGGCATTGCGGGTGATTACTTCCCGCTCGATTCCGCCGCAGTTGGCCGGCAGTTCCACATCTTCGTCAAACTGCCGGAATCCTATGCCAGTGATCCGAGCCGAAGTTTTCCGCTGGTGGTGCTGCTCGATGGCGACACGCTCATTCCGATGATTGCGCCGCAGCATCTGTTGCTGACTTATGACGAGGCGGTGCCCGAAGCGATCGTGGTCGGCATTGCCTATGGCGGGCTGGGCATGGATGTGAACATGCGACACATCGATTTTCGGTCTGTCCTGCCTGACGGTAAGCCGGGCGGAGCGCCTGATTTTCTGCACATGCTGGAACAGGAGTTGCTGCCCGATCTTGTCGCGCGTTACCGTATCGATGCGGACCGGCGGATGCTTTATGGCCAGAGCCGGGGCGGCAGCTTTGTCCTCTACGCTGCCCATCAGCGGCCCGACCTGTTCTACGGTTTCATCGCCAGCAATCCCGCGACGGAGGGTGATGGCCGGCTGTATGGCACGACCCAGGCGGCACCAGCCCGCAAAGGCAATGGATTGCTGGTGGTGGCATCGGGCACGCGCGATCGGGCGCCGCTCCGCGCGGCCGCGCTGGACTGGCAACAGGTGATGGCGGGCAGGAGCGACTGGCCATGGGGCGCGGAGCTGGTGTCGATCGAGGGCGGCACCCATTCCGCCAGCGCCGGCCGGGCCTATCGCGCCGGTATTCTGCGTGCTTTCGGGATGGCCGATAGCGCGCCGTGACCGGGATATGCAGTGACCTTGCTTGACAGGCGGGGCGATGCAGCGTTCCTTCCCGATATGGCAGAGGAAAAACCCAAGGGCCCGGCATCCTATTTCCCTTCGATCGAGAAGAAATATGGCCGCCCGATCTCCGAATGGCAGGCGCTGGTGCGCCAGGCTGCTCCGGCAAAACACATGGAACTGGTGGCGATGCTGAAGAATGATCATGGCATGGGCCATGGCCATGCCAATGCGGTGGTCGCGCATGTGCTGGCAGAGGATAAAGGTCAGGGTTGAGCCGGTGATGCGCTGCCTTCTGCCCATCGGCCTGCTGGTGCTGGCGGGGTGCGCCAGTGTTGCCGACACGGGTGTTGCGGCCGCCGGTGCTGCTGGAACGGGTGACCAGGTACAGCTGGTGGTCGCCGGGCCGCCGCTTGATGCGCCGCAGGATTGGCAGCGGCAGTTCTACACCATGCCTGCCACGGTGCAGAGCGTTGAGGATGGCGGGCTGGTGGCGCAGGCATGGTCCATGCTCGGGCGGGAAGACCGCGCGGCAAGGCTGGGCCAGTCGGAATATGTTCCGGCCGAATGCGCCCTATTGCCCGGCAGCCCGACTGGCTGGGATGCGGTGGCCGATGCCATCGCCGCGCAGGCGACCAGACACCGGATCATGATCATCAATGAAAGCCATGTAGTCACCCGCCATCGGCACATGACGCGCAGTCTGCTGCCGCGATTGCACGCGCTGGGGTTCCGCGCGCTGGCGGCGGAAACCTTCTTCAATCCCGGCGAACCCGTGCCGATCAGCAACCAGCCAGGCATTCACTGGCCGCGACAGGATGATGGTTTCTATTCGCGCGAAGTGGCCTTCGGACGGATGGTGCGCGATGCAAAGGCGCAGGGTTTCCGCCTCTATGGCTATGAAAATATCGGCGATGGCGAGCCGCCAGAGAACGAGAGTATCGCGCAGCGGATATCCCGCCGGGAAGAGGCGCAGGCCCGCAATCTGGCGGCCATCATGGCCACGCTTGCGCCCGATGAACGGCTGATCGTGCATGTCGGTTATTCGCATGCGCTGGAGGTGCCCAGGCCCGCGCGCGATGACGAAGGCGGTGGGCCCGATATCAGCTTCATGGCAGCCCGGCTGAAGGCGCTGACCGGGATCGATCCGCTGACCATTGCGCAGACCCACTGCCGCCATGCGGAGGGGGAGGCCATACTGGCCGAGGCGCCCGCCTCCGTGCCGCCGGGAGGGTTTGACATGGTGATATCGCACCAGATCGACCTTTTCGTTCAGCACCGGCCACAATGGCGCCGCGATGCCGGTGATATTCCCGTCGCGATCCCGGCGGCGCTGCGCCCGACAGCCGAACCGCTGGTGATCGAGGCCTTCGGCTGGGACGAACCCTTTACCGCCGTGCCGATGGACCGGATGCTGGTGGAACCGGGGGAGGATATTCCGTTGATGCTGCCGCCCGGGCAATATCGTGTGCGCGCGGTGCGGATGGTCGCGCAGCCCTGACTGGCTTTTCCCGTGCGGCGGGGCGGGTTAAGAGACCGGCATGGATCGGACGGGAATTATTCGGATGGCGGGCGCCGCGCTGATGGCGCTGGCCCTGGCGGCTTGCGGTGGCGGGCGGGATTATCGCCCGGTCAGCGATGCCCGGGTCCAGATCGGCCGGCCCTATGTGATCCGTGGCAACACCTACACACCGGCGGCGGATCCGGGATATGACCGGATCGGCTTTGCCAGCTGGTATGGTTCTGAATCGGGCAATCAAACGGCCAATGGGGAACGCTTCCGGCCCGAATGGGTGACTGCCGCGCACACCACCCTGCCGCTGCCGAGCTATGTCGAGGTGACTGCCCTGGATACCGGCCGGCGGATCATCGTGCGGGTCAATGATCGCGGGCCTTTTGCCGGCGAAATGCGGCTGATCGATTTGTCGCGCGGCGCGGCAGAGCAATTGGGCATTCGCCAGCAGGGCGTCGCCCCGGTGCGCGTACGGGTGGTCGAACCTTCGGAAAAGGACCGGGAGAAACTGCGCAGGGGCAAGCCGGCCGCCAGCCTTTCGCCGCTGCCCGCGCGCCAGCTGGAAAACCTGCGCAACCAGCTGCGTTCGGCCGGTTACTGAACCTCAGGTCACGCTGTTGCGGATGAAGCGGGTGATGCCCTCAGCGGCATTCACATAGGCATAGCTCTGGGCGCTGCTGAAAATCGCGAAGCCGCCCTGTTCGATCAGCCGGTCGCCTTCGTCCAGTTCCAGCCGCAGGCAGCCTTCGCTGACATAGATCATCTCGTGCCAGCCGCCCGGATCGGGTTCGGCCTGATACCGATCGCCCGGGCCCAGCACCCATAACCACATCTGCGTATCATGCTGCCCGGGCGCGCTGCCCAGCAGGGTGGCGACGCTGTCCGGCGCGGTGCCGCGCCACATCACTTCATTGATATGCCGGTGTTCAGCGGCCGGATCGGCGACCATGTCGACGAAACCCACACCCAGTGCCTCGGCAATACGGTCAAGGCTCGACAGGCTGATATTGGCGTCGCCCTGTTCCAGCGCGACGATCATCCGCCGGCTGATGCCGGAGGCATCGGCCAGCGCCTGCTGGCTCAGCCCGGCATCCTGCCGCAACTGCCGCAGATTGCGGCTGACATGGACCAGAACGTCAGAACGCGGCGCGCCCGGGCTGCCGCCACCTGAATGGCTATTGTGCAATATATTGCTCATATGTATATGCGCAGTATGTTGCACAATGCCGAATCCCGCAAGCCCGATCAGGCTCTTCCCTCCGGTGATTTTCGTTTCGCCGGCCTGCGCAAGGAAGAGCTGGTGCTGCTGGGCATCACCATCATCTGGGGCGCGACCTTCCTGATCGTGCATATCGCCATGCGCTATGTTGATCCGCTGTTCTTTGTGGCGCTGCGGTTTCTGGTGGCGGGGGCGGCCGGCTGGCTGATGTTTCGTACGGTGATGCGTGGGCTGACCCTGGCTGAGGTGAAGGCCGGGGCGCTGATCGGGCTGGCGATCTTTGCGGGTTATGGCCTGCAGACCTGGGGCTTGCAGACGATCAGCGCCAGCCAGTCTGCCTTCATTTCCGCGCTTTATGTGCCGATGGTTCCCCTGCTGCAGCTGTTTGTGCTGCGCCGCGCGCCGCATCCGATGGCCTGGGCCGGGATCGCGCTGGCCTTTGCCGGGCTGGTGCTGATGGCCGGGCCGGAAGCAGGGGCGATTGCCATCAGCCTGGGCGAAATGGTCACGCTGGCGAGCGCGGTGGCGATCGCCGGGGAAATCATCCTGATCAGCCATTTTGCCGGCCAGGTGGACAGCCGGCGGGTGACCGTGGTGCAGCTTTGTGCAGCAGGGCTGTTCGCGGTGCTGATGATGGGCGCGACTGGCGAAGCTCTGCCGGAATTCTCGCCCGTCTGGCTCGTCTGTGGCGTTGGGCTGGGGCTGGCCAGTGCGCTGATCCAATGGGCGATGAATTGGGCGCAGCAGCGCATATCCCCCACCCGTGCGACGCTGATCTATGCTGGGGAGCCGGTGTGGGGCGGGGTGATCGGCCGGCTGGCCGGTGATCGCCTGCCGGCACTGGCGCTGTTGGGTGCAGCCTGCATCGTGGCCGGGGTGCTGGTCAGCGAATGGCGCCCCCGGCGGGGATGGTTGCTGCGGCGGCGGCCGCCGCATGCCGATGCGGGTGGCGAAGCGACGGTCTGACGCTGGCCACCCGCATCCGCGCGATTACAGCCTCCGATCGTTGGGATCGATCTTCGGATCGCTCTTCAGCATCGGATCCCAATGTTCGATGATCTTGCCGTCTTCGATGCGATAGAGATCGAACCAGCTGGAATAATAGGTTTCACCATTGGCGTCCTTTTCCGGGCGGACAAAGGTGGTGGTCACATAATTGCCTTCGGCCATCAGATGGACCAGCGGCAGATCCAGCACGTCCAGGATCGGCCGTTCGGGCCGGGTGGCGCGGACATAATCGACCAGCCCCTGCAGGCCCTGCCCGGCATTGGGGTTATGCTGGATGTATCCATCGGCGATATATTCATGCGCCCGGTCGGCCAGCCCCGCCTGCAGCACGATCCGGTACATGTCGTACACCAGCCGCTTGTTGGCGGCGAGTTTCGGGTCCGGGCTGGCGAGCAGCGCGGCGTGATCCTGCGAAACGACGGGTGGTACGGACATTCGGGCATCCTCCTGGGCATGGACCGGAGCCGCCGTCAGCAATGCTGCACCCATGAAAATCAGGGCTTTTCCGGCAAATGGCATCCTTCTTCCCCTTGTTGTTGATGTTTATCGGTTTTGGAATTGTTGATTTTGTCTGTTTTCAATTGGCGGGGTGACGCGGAGGGAAACGGCCGCTAGGGACGTTCGAAATTGTCATAATCCCTTTGGTGGTCCCCTTCATGCGCATCCCTCTCCTACTCGCTACCGCTCTGGTCGTGCCAGCTGTTCCCGCCATGGCCCAGGATGCCGATGTGGAGGATGATGGCAATGTAATTGTGGTCCATGGCCGCGGTTTGGCGCAGACGCCGGCAACGCCCGCCTATGACGTGATAGAGCTGGATCGGGACACCATCACCTCCACCGCATCGGGCCGGATTGAAGATGCGCTGTCGAATGTGGCGGGTTTCCAGCAGTTCCGCCGGTCAGACAGCCGATCTTCCAACCCGTCGGCACAGGGCGTTACCCTGCGCGCGCTGGGCGGCAATGCCAGCAGCCGGGCGATGGTGCTGCTCGATGGCGTGCCGCTGGCTGATCCGTTCTTTGGCTATATCCCCTTTTCCGCCGCTGCGCCGGAACGGCTGGATTCGATCCGCATCACCCGTGGTGGCGGTTCGGGGCCGTTTGGCGCGGGCGCGCTGGCTGGTACGATCGAGCTGGAAAGCGCCGATCTGCGCACCCTGCCGCTGGTCAGCGGTCAGGCCATGATCAGCAGCCGCGCGGAAACCGAACTTTCCGCCACGCTCGCCCCCAAGGTGGGGGATGGCATGATGGTGGTCAGCGGCCGCTGGGATCGCGGGCAGGGCTTCCACACTACGCCGGAAGATCAGCGCGTTCCGGCCACGGCCCGGGCACGGTATGACAGCTGGTCTGCCAGCGCGCGTCTGGTCCAGCCGGTGGCTGAACAGCTGGAACTGCAGGTTCGCGGTCTCGCCTTTGAGGACAATCGCGTGCTGCGCTTCCGCGGCGCGGATTCCAGCAGCAGCGGCCGCGATATCTCCGCCCGGCTGATCAGCCGTGGACCGTGGCAGGTGGATGCGCTGGCCTATGGCCAATGGCGCAATTTCACCAATATCGTCATTTCCTCGACCACCTTCAATCGATCGCTCGACCAGAAGGATACGCCCTCGTCCGGCTTCGGCGGCAAGCTGGAAGTGCGCCCGCCGGTTGGCGGTGGCCATGTGCTGCGGATCGGTGCGGATTATCGCGCGTCCTCCGGCCATCTGGCCGAAGACGCCTATAACGCCACCACGGGCGCCCTGACGGCGCGCCGTTTTGCCGGTGGCCTCAACAGCGATCTCGGCCTGTTCCTGGAAGATGACTGGACCATTGGCCCCGTCACCCTGACGGGCGGCGTGCGGGGTGATCGCTACAGCATCGCCAATGGATATTACCGCGCCTACAGCGCGGCCGGCGTGCTGACGGCGGACAACCAATATGCCGATCGGTCCGACTGGGAATTTTCCTGGCGCGGTGGCGCCGTGGTGCAGGCCACGGAAACCCTGCGCCTGCGCGCGGCCGGTTACAGCGGGCTGCGGCTGCCGACGCTGAACGAACTCTATCGCCCCTTCGTGGTCTTCCCGATCACCACCCAGGCCAATGCCGAACTGCGCAATGAACGGCTGGAAGGTTTCGAGGTCGGGATCGATTACACCCCGATCGAAGGGATCAGCTTTGCCCTGACCGGTTTTGACAACCGGGTGGAAGATGCGATCACCAATGTCACGCTGAACGCCACCACGCGCCAGCGCCGCAATATTGATGCGATCAAGGCGCGCGGGATCGAATTCGCGACCCAGGCGCAGATCGCGATTTTCCACTTCAATGCGACGGTCGCCTATACCGATGCCAAGATGCGCGGCACCGGGGCAGCGGTGGATCTGGATGGCTTCCGCCCGGCGCAGACGCCGGAATGGGCGGCCAGTGCCACGATCAGCTATCGCCCGGCTGAAGACACCAATCTGGCCGTTACCCTGCGCCATGTCGGCGCGCAGTTTGAAGATGATCAGCAGGATGATCGCCTGCCGGCCGCAACCACGGTTGATTTGTTCGCGCAACTGCCGCTGGCGGCTGGTTTTTCCTTCATCGGCCGGGTCGAAAACCTGTTCGACAAGACCATCATCACCCGCAATCAGGGCGGATCGATGGATATGGGCGTGCCGCTGACCGTGTGGGGCGGTTTCCGCTACGGCTTCTGACGCATTTTACGCCCGTTTTGGCGGCAAAACGGGCGTAAATTACGCGGATTTCCCGGTTTTCCATGAATTGCGCGCTTTGGCGCGGATGCTTCCTGTTCTCTCTATCAAGCGGGCCGCCAAGCGGTTAGGTTCCGCGCAAAATAGAACAGGAGAGGTTCATGGCGTCGAGTGTTATCGCGCAGGATAAGGTGTTGGACGTGCGCAACCCGCGTACGGGGCAGGCGGATCATCGCCTGGCTGTTACGAGCGGGGAAGATGTTGCGGCAAAGGCCGCGCGGCTGCGTGAAAATCAGATTGCCTGGGCAGCCATGCCGCTGGAAGCACGCTGCGGGGTGATGGCCCGCTGGCTGGGTGCGGTGAAGGCGCGCGCGGTGGATATCGGGGAAGCGGACGCGGTGGACACCGGCGGCTGCCATACCTCCTACATCCAGGGTTTCATCACCATGGGCAATATCGGCGGCTGGCTGGAAGATGCCGGCAAGGCGCTGGGCAATTACCAGTTCCATGGCCGCAGCGCGGTGATGCCCGATGTGGAAGTGCGCACCCAGCTGGTGCCCTATTCGCTGGTCGGGGTGATCAGCCCGTGGAACGCGCCGCTGATGCTGGCCATGCTCGATGCGATCCCCGCGCTGTTCGCCGGTTCGGCCGTGCTGATCAAGCCGAGTGAAGTAACCCCGCGCGTGATTGAGGCGATTTTTGAAACGGTGCGCACCGTGCCGGAACTGGCCGCCGTGTTCGATTATGTCGCCGGCGCCGGTGACGTTGGCCAGGCGGTGATCAATGAGGTGGATCTGGTCTGCTTTACCGGCAGCGTACCCACCGGGCGCAAGGTTGCTGTGGCCTGTGCCCAGCGGCTGATCCCCTGCTTCCTGGAACTGGGTGGCAAGGATCCGGCGATCGTGACCGCCAGTGCCGATCTGGAACGTGCCGCCACCGCCGTGCTGCGCGGCGCGGTCTATGCCACGGGGCAGGTCTGCTATTCGACAGAGCGGGTTTATGTGCATGAAAGCGTGCATGATGAATTCGTCGCGCTGCTGGTGGAAAAGGCGCGCGCGGTGCGGCTGAATGCGGATGATCCGCGTGCCGGCCATATCGGTCCCTTCACCTTCGCGCCGCAGGCCGAAATCGTGCTGCAGCATCTGGCCGAAGCCAAGGCCGCCGGTGCGACGGTGCTGACCGGTGGCGAAGTCGAAAACCACGATGGCGGGCTCTATATGCGCCCCACCGTGCTGACCGGGGTGACGCATGACATGGCGATCATGCGCGATGAAACCTTTGGCCCTTGCGTGCCGGTGATGAAGTTCTCCACCGTGGATGAAGCCGTTGATCTGGCCAATGACACCCAGTTCGGCCTGACCGCATCGGTGCTGGCCGGCAGTGAGGATGAAGCGCTGTCGATCGGCAGGCGGATCAATGCCGGGGCGATATTCTTGCAGGATACCTTCCTGACCTTCGGCAAGATGCGCACCGTGGGCACACACAGCTTCGGCTTTTCGGGCCTTGGCGGATCGCGCACCGGGCTCGATTCCATCCTCCGCTTCGTGCGGCGCAAGGCGTTGATGACGCAGCATGGCGCCGTGGCCGATATCCAGGACGATCATCACCTCGGCGCGCCGAAGGGCCCGCCCAAATGAGGATCACGGCTGCCATCAGCCGGGCGGGGGCACTGTCCCCGCAGATCGCGGAGGCCGAACTGGAAGATCCGCGCGCGGGTGAAATGCGCGTGCGGATCGTCGCCACGGGTATTTGTCACACGGATATCCATGCGCAGGATGGCCGGCTGTCGCCGCTGCCGATCGTGCTCGGTCATGAAGGCGCGGGCGTGGTGGAAGCGGTCGGGGCCGGGATCAGCGATTTTGCCGTGGGCGATCATGTGGTGCTGTCGGGCAGTTCCTGCGGAACCTGCCCGTCCTGCGCGGCCAGCCGGCCCAGCTATTGCGACACCGCCATGCCGCGCATTTTTGGCGGCGGGCGCATGGATCGATCGGTGGCGCTGAGCAGCGGCGGCGAAGCGATCCATTCGCATTTCTTCGGTCAGTCGAGCTTTGCCAGCCATGCGATCGTGCCCGAACGCACGGCGGTGAAACTGCCGGCTGATCTGCCGCTCGAAAAAATGGCCCCGCTTGGCTGCGGGATCATCACCGGCGCGGGCACGGTGCTGGAAACCCTGGCGATCCGCCCGGGCCAGAGCCTGGTGGTGTTCGGCACCGGCGGGGTCGGTCTGGCAGCGATCATGGCGGCCCGGCTGGCGGGTGCATCACGGATCATCGCCGTCGATCTGTCGGATGACCGGCTGGAACTGGCGCGCGATCTGGGTGCCACCAATCTGTTGCGTGGTGATCAGGCCGATCTGGCCGGGGCCATTCGCGGCATTACCGGGCGTGGGGTGGATGCCAGCATCAACACCACCAATGCCCCGGCGGTGTTCGATGTGGCGATGGATTGCCTGGCAATGCGCGGCACGGCCGCCTTTGTCAGCGCGCCACATGGGGACTGGGCGCCAAAGATGTTCCCCATGCTCAGCGGCGGGCGATCGCTGAAGGGTGTGCTGGGCGGTGATGCTGCCCCGCGCAGTTTCATCCCCATGCTGGCCGAATATTGGCGGCAGGGGCGTTTCCCTTTCGACCGCCTGCTGACATTCTATCCTTTTGCCGAAATTGACCGGGCCTTCGCGGATGCGCGGGCGGGCCGGGTGATCAAACCTGTTCTACTCATGGAAGGAAAAGCCGCATGAATCGTGAACTGCGCAAGATTCTGGAAGGCTTCGGGCGAGAGCTTTCACCGGAATTGATGCAGGGGACCAATGCGCTCTTCGCCGGGCTCAATCTGGGCATTTCGCCCGATACGCGCATCACCCGCGACATTTCTTATGGCGATGATCCACGTAACCGGCTGGATGTGTTCACCCAGGACGGCACGAGTGACGCCCCGGTGCTGATCTTTGTGCATGGCGGTGGTTTCGTCATGGGCGACAAGAACGCCGAAGGCAGCCCGTTCTATTCCAACTTCGGCGATTTCGCGGCGCGGCGCGGCATGGTCGGGGTGCCGATCACCTATCGGCTGGCCCCGGCGAACCGTTTCCCTTCGGGTGTGGAAGATCTGGCCAATGCCATCCGCTGGGTGAAGGCCAATATCGCGGAATATGGCGGCAATCCGGACAAGATCGTGCTGGTCGGCCAGTCCGCCGGCGCGGTGCATGTCGCCGGCTATGTCGCGCACAAGGCCTTCCATGTGGAAGAAGGCGGCGGAATCGCCGGGGCACAGATGTTCTCCGGCATGTTCGACACGCTGACTGTCATCCCCAATGGCTTCCACATCGCCTATTATGGCGATGATCCCAAGGGCTGGGGCCGGGCATCCTGCATGGCAGGGCTGCTCAACACCGATATTCCGCTGTGCTTCACCCTGTCGGAACTCGATCCGGAAGATTTCCAGAAACAGGCCGCTCAACTGGTGGGTGCCTGGGGCGTGGCCCATGCCGCCTATCCCGAAATGCATCTGATCACCGGGCACAATCATCTGTCGCCCATTCTCAGCATCGGATCGAGCGAGAAGGAAATCGAACGGCTGGTGGCAGGCTTTGCCATGCGCGCGGTGCGCCGGCAGGCCGAACGCAAATAAGGCTTTCCTTGGCGGGAAACAAAAGGGGGCGCGGTGCCGTCACCGCGCCCCCTTCTTATGTCAGGCGGATAGGGGGCCGCGCCTTACAGATCGGCGGTGACGCCATCCATCCAGCAACCGTGGAAGGCCATCGGCAGGGCGAAGGGCAGGGTCACGGTGGCGATCGGCGGGCGCGACACATCCCGCCCGTCCAGGATCAGCAGGTCGGAACGCTTTTCGGCGAAACGATCCACCACCGACAGCACATAACCATCGCCTTCGGCCGAATCCGGGCTGCGCGGAACGAACACGGGTTCCTGCGCGGCGGCGCCCTGCAATTCATGCGAAATCATTTCGCCGGTTTCCCAATCCAGCTGGCCAATGCCCATTTTGGGAAAATCTCTCAGCGCGAAATAACCGGTCCGGTACTTTTCCATCGCAAAGCGATCATCCATGCGCGGCATGTCCCCCAGCGCGCCGGTCATCGGCGTGATGGTCACGGCTTCGGCATCGGGCTTCGACAGGTCGAAACTGATGCGGTTGATCTGCGTCACCCCTTCGGCGGGGGTGGGCAGATTGCCGTGCTTGTCCGGGAAGAAGCAGAACACATTGCCGGGCGAGAAGGGCACATCCATGTGGACCACATCGCCTTCGCTCCAGGCATTCATGACATGGCCCATCACCAGATTGGGGATGCGGAACCAGCGCAGTTGATCCACCGTGCCATTGCGCGGCATCACGCCCCAGGCAGAGGCGAGATCATCGTCATAGACATACCAGGCTTCGCCCCGGCGCAGTTGCGCATCGCTCGCCAGCAGCGGCATGATCGGGAAAACGATGTGATCGCGGGTTACGCCCCAGTCATGGCTGAGCCCGGGGAACGGGGTCTGAAACCATTCTTCGCGCACCAGCGTGCCTTCACGGTCAAACACATGCAGCGATGCATCGGTGCTGGCTTCGCCCTTGGCATAGACGCCATAGCTCCACCATTCGCCTGTCACCGGGTCGATCTTGGGATGGGCGGTCAGCGCGGTGCTTTCCAGCCTGCCGAAATCGCCTACGGGCAGGGTTTCCAGCGTGGCCGGATCGATCCGGTGCGGGCGGGAATCCTCGCGCAGGGCGAACAATTCGCCGTGATGGGCAAAGGCATAGGTGTTGCCGGTGTTGTCACGATCCGGGATGTTGGAAACCGACGGATCATCAGAATATTTGTTGCGATATTTGCCATAGAGCCGCCGCCGGGCTTCGCGTTCGCGCTTCAGCCTTTCGGTCATCACATAGCGGCTGCGAAAGCTGACATGGCCGTTGTCGAACCAGAAGGCCGACACCTGGCCATCACCATTCAGAACGACGTCGTTTTCCAGGCTGGGATACTGCCGGTCCGGGCCGATTCGAAAATATCCACCCTTCAGTTCGGGCGGAATGGTCCCTTCCACTTCGCATTCGAACACATCCGCTTCAAAGCGCATGGGTTTCTTGTGCTGCTGGCCGAAACTGGCCGCAGCATGGAATATTTCCGGCATCTTTTTCTCCCTTATGTTACCCGCAGAGTGAACCGGGTTGCCGTCTCAAGGCAAGACCACAAAAGAAGGAGAAGGATGAATGGCCGAACCGTGCTGGCCCAATGGCGTGCCGGAAATCATGCCGGCGGATGATCGTGGCGAAATTCAGGAACTCTACGCCCGCTATGCCTGGGGCCTCGACCTTGCGGATGAGGAACAGGTGATCGCCACTTTCGCTGAAGATGCCGAATTCGACCATCTGTGGCAGGGCAAAGCCAATGGCCATGATGCGATCCGCGAAAATCTGCGCAGCCTTTGGTACGATCGGCAGCATTGGTGGTATGGCCGCCAGCACGCGATGAACCATTTCATCATGGATCCGCATCCTGAAGGGGCACGGGTGCGCTGCTTCTTCCAGATCCTGCAGTGGAACGCCGATTATGGCACCAGCTTCGTGTTCGGGATCGGCACGCGCGATGACCGGCTGGTCAAGCGCAATGGCCGGTGGAAATTCTTCCGCCTGCATGTGAACGCCTGGACCGCCGCGGATCAGGTGCCGTGGAAGGGCGAACGCACCATGCCCGCGCGCCCGCGGCACATTTCACCCCCGGCCGATACGCGGCCGTTTGACGAACAGTCCAAGGATCCCTGGTAAGCGATCCACACCATGGGTGCCCGGTCCGACCGGGCGCCCATGGTATCAGCCGGCGGGCTTTTCGCCGGATTTCTTGTCCGCCTTGCGGCTGGATTTGGTTTTCGGAATCTTGGCCAGCTTGGCCTTTTCCTTTTTGTCGGCATTCTTCTTTTTCTTGCCCGATGCGGGTTCGGGCTTGATCTTCTTGGCTTTCTTGCCGGGATTTTCAGCGGCCAGCACAGCTTCTGCCAGAATGCGGATATGCGCGGCCAGCGGGCGGATCGTCCGGTCCAGCACCGCACGGGCCAGTTCCGGCGGGGTCATTTCGGCAGGATCGGTTTTGGCGGCGGGCTCAGCCACAGTTGCAGGCGGGGCATCTGCCGCGACTGTTGCTGTTTCATCGCCTGTGCTGGCAGGAGCGACTGCCTCTGGTGCCGTGTCCGATTTCCTTGTCCGCGTCATATCCACTTTCCGTATCATCTGATCGTGTGGAATGCAGGCCGATGCCGGCCGTGCGCAAGCAAACTGTCAAATCGTCACAAAATTGCAATATCTGTAAAAGTGATCGAGGGATCTTGTTCTGAAGGCGCTGCCTAATCAGGCACATTTTCAGCAAAAACAATTTCATGCTGTAGCCCAAGCCACTGGGCCAGGGCCTTGCAATCATTGCGCACGATGTCCGAAACCAGCGCGGCGCGGGCGGGGTCGATCCGCAGGATCAGCTTGTCGCCATCGCGATGCAGCGAACTGCTGAGCAGTGACACGCGCGATCCGGCGCCCAGCCGGCGGCACAGCCGGATGGCCAGGCCCCAGCCGACGGCTTCGCGCAATTGTTCGGCCGTGGCGATGCGCGCCAGTTCGGGCGCGGTTTCGATCCGACCGCAGGATGCGAGCAGGGCGGCGGCAATGCGTGCCCGATCGGATGGGGACAGGGTCAGCCAGCGCTTTTCCATCGCCCATTCATAGGCATGGCGGGCACGGTGATTGGGTTCCACCTGCGCCGCTGCCAGCGCGAACATGGTCGCGGTCAACCGCAGCCGTTCACTGCCATGGCCGCTGCCACCGGCCACCGGAGTGGTCCAGGCTGCGATGGTTGTGGCCAGCGTGGCCGATCCGCCGCGCGGGGCGACGAAATGGCTGACGGCTGCCGTCAGCGGATCCTGTTCCCGCGCGCCCTGGCTCAACCGGTCGAACAGCAGGCCTTCGCGCAGGCCCCAGGATGAAAACACCAGTCCATCGGGCTTCATCTTCGCCAGCATCACCCGCAGCAATGCGGCCGCATCGGGCAGGCCCGCCGCGCGGGAGGATGATATGCCCGGAATGGGGGAAAGCTGCGCCGGGGTCAGTCGCATGATCTGCTTGGCCGTGGCATCGGCGTCTTCGCAACTCATCCGGAAGCCATGCGGATCGGTAACGGGATGATTGTCGCGCCGCATGGCAAAGGCGGCCAGCGCGCGCCAGGTGCCGCCCACCATATACAGCGGGCCCGGGTGGGCACTTGCCCAGCCCACGCGCTTCAGATCATCGCCCACGGATTTGCGGAAGGCCGTCATGCCCGGTTCCCGCAATTTGGGCAGCCGCAGCGTGCCCAATTGCAGGCTGGCGGCATCATGCAACTGGCCGTTTTCCACCTGCACCAGTTCCAGGCTGCCACCACCCAGATCCGCCACCGTGCCGATGGCTGCGGGGAAAGCGCCCACCACGCCCATCGCAGAAGTCAGCGCCTCTTCCTCCCCCGACAGCAGCCGTGGGGCAAGGCCCAGCTGGCTCACCCGGTCCAGGAACTCCGCGCCGTTTTCCGCATCACGAACCGCTGCGGTGGCCACCGTGTCCAGATTGCGCACGCCCAGATCGGGCAGCAGCGCGGCATATCGGCCCAGTGCCGACAGGGCCAGATCCATCGCCTTGTCCGGCATACGGCCGGTAACGGAAAGGTCACGGCCCAGCCGTGCCGTGACTTTTTCGTTCAACCAGACATTGGGCGCGCGCGGGGGGCCGGAATAGACCACCAAACGCACCGTGTTGGACCCGATATCAATCACTGCCCGATCGGGCTGATCGCTCACCGGAAAACGCCGGCGGGCGGCACTGCTGACGATCATATGGCTCCCTTACGCAAACTCAGCTTGGGCACGCGGCTGTTCTTCAGCGCATCGCCCCGACCGGAAAGCGAAGGGTTGGTCATGAAATATTCGTGGCAGTTGAAGCCCCCTTCGGGATCATCGCTTTCCACGCGTTCATAGGTCCCGTCTTCCCCGTCCAGCAGCCAGCTCTGTTCGGTATCGAGCAGATTGGCCATCAGCACTTGTTCCAGCACCTGATCGTGCACGGTGGGGTTCAGAATGGGCACCAGCGTTTCAACTCTCCGGTTCAGGCTGCGGCTCATGGCATCTGCGCTGGAAATGAACAACCGCGCCTCGCTGCTCGGCAGGGGATGACCATTGCCGAAAGCCCAGATACGGCTGTGTTCCAGGAACCGGCCGATGACCGATTTGACGGAGATATTGTCGGAAAGCCCGGGCACGCCGGGGCGCAGGCAACAGATGCCGCGCACCACCAGCACCACCCGCACGCCGGCCTGGCTGGCTTCGTACAGCCGGTCGATCAGGCCCTTTTCGGTGATCGAATTCAGCTTGGCCCAGATTGCTGCCGGCATGTCGGCTTCGGCATTGGCGATTTCCTGATCGATCAGGCCATAGAGCGTTTCCCGCATATTGAGCGGGGACAGTGCTAGCGCTTCCAGATTTTGCGGTTCGACATAGCCGGTGACGAAATTGAACAGCTTGGCCGCATCGCGTGCCAGGCGAGGATCGGCGGTGAAGAAGCTGAGATCGGTATAGATCCGCGCGGTGATCGGATGATAATTGCCGGTGCCGAAATGGCAGTAGGTGCGATAGCCATCATCTTCGCTGCGCACGACCATCGAAACCTTGGCATGGGTTTTCCAGTCCACGAAGCCATAGATCACCTGCACGCCGGCCCGTTCCAGCTCGCTCGCCCATTTGAGGTTCTGTTCCTCGTCAAAGCGGGCCTTCAGCTCGACCACGGCGGTCACCGACTTGCCGTTTTCGGCCGCCTGCACCAGCGCGGCGATCACCGGGGACTGGTTGCCGGCACGATAAAGCGTCTGCTTGATCGACACCACGGCCGGGTCGACCGCTGCCTGCCGCAGGAAATCGATCACCACCTCGAAACTTTCGTAGGGGTGGTGGATCACCAGATCCTTCTCGCTGATGGCTGCGAAGCAATCCCCATCATGTTCGCGCACCCGTTCGGGATAGCGCGGGCTGTAGGGGGCAAACTTCAGATCGGGCCGGTCTTCGCCGACGACCTGGGACAGATCGCTGATGCCCAGCATGCCTTCGGTCTTGACCACGATCGCCTGTTCCAGGCCCAGCTGTTCGCGCAGCAGCGCTTCGGCGGCCGGATCGAAGCTTTCGTCCAGTTCCAGCAGGATCACCTTGCCGCGCCGGCGGCGCTGGATCGCGGTGCGGAAGAAGCGGACCAGATCTTCGGCCTCTTCCTCTATTTCAATGTCGCTGTCGCGCAGGACGCGGAACACGCCGTCGCCTTCCACGCGGAAACCGGGGAACAGCAGATGGGCGAACCGGCAAACGATCCGGTCGACCGACATATAGATCGCTTCATCCCCCGGCACGCGCACGAAACGCGGAATGGCCGAAGGGATCAGCACCATTTCCACCAGCCGGCTGTTGTCCGCCAGACGGGTGAGGTCGAACAGGGTGCCGATGCCGCGATTGCCGACAAAGGGGAAAGGGTGCGCGGGGTCGATCGCCTGCGGGGTGATTACCGGCAGGATGTGGTCGATGAAATAGTTCTGCAGCCAGGCTTCGGCTGTGGCGTCGATCCGGTCTTCGCCCTTGATGTGAATGCCCTGCGCTTCCAGCAGCGGCTGCAGATCAGCCAGCGTATCATGCTGGAACCGGGCCAGCTCGCGGGCGCGGGCCTTGATCGCCGCCAGCTGCAGGCCGGCGGTCTTGCCATCGATCGAGATATCGCCAACTCCGCGCCGGACCTGGCCAGCCAGACCAGCGACGCGGATCATCATGAATTCATCGAGATTGCTGCCTGAAATGGACAGGAAGCGCAGCCGTTCCAGCAGCGGATAGGCTTCATTGCGGGCTTCGGCCAGCACCCGATCATTGAAGGTCAGCCAGCTGAGTTCACGGTTGAAGTAACGGTCTTCGGGCAACAGATTGGCACTGACTTGCGGCGTATTCGGGGCAATAGTGCTCATACAAGATCCCTGCTGCGCGCGATTGCGCTGATACCACGTTTGCCATTGCTGCGATCCAGCTGCACGATCACATCAATCACCGATGCTGCATAGGCAATTGTGTCTGACCGGGTCAGGCCGATACCGGTCTGCATCACCATCAGCGATAATTGCTCCAGCGCGCCGCGCAGGGAATTGGCGTGGATGGTCGAAAAACTGCCCGGGTGACCGGTGTTGATCGCCCGCAGGAAGCTGACGCTTTCCGCGCCGCGCAATTCGCCCAGCACGATCCGGTCGGGCCGCAGCCGCAGCGCCGATTGCAGCAGTTCATTGGCGGTCACCTTGGCTTCGCCCAGTTCACCCTTCACCGCCACCAGCCCGACGCCATTGGCCCCGGGCAGTTTCAGTTCGGGCGTATCCTCAACCAGAACCACCCGTTCTTCCGAACGGATTTCGCCCAGCATGGCGTTGAGGAAGGTGGTCTTGCCGGTGGAGGTACCGCCGGAAATCAGAATGGTCTGCCGCGCCTGAATGGCGGCACGCAGGAAGGCGACCGGTTCCAGCGCGGGATCGGGCATCACCGGTTCGCTCGGCTGCAGCAGCGGGCCATGGTCATAGGCGCTGAGCGGCAGATCAAGCCGGCGATGGCGGCGGATGGCCAGCGCCCAGTGCTTGCGCGTGGCGGGCGGGCCGCAGAACTGCACACGGGCGCCGTCGGGCAGGGTGGCGCCCAGCAGCGGATGTTCGCGGTTGATCCCCTGATGGCTGACCCGCGCCACCTGTTCGGCCAGCCTCTGGATCAGCCGGTCATCGATTTCCGGGATTTCGACGCGCTGCATGCCCGGATGGGCCGCATCTTCGATCCACAATTCGCCGGGCCGGTTGACGAGGATTTCGGTAACCGTGTCGCGTTCCAGCCATTGCCGGAACGGCGCCAGATATGCATCCAGATAGACGCTGCCCGACAGCACCGGGGCGCTGGGGGCGGCCGAGTGGTCGGGCATGCTGGTGGCGGCGGGATAACCCGCGCCCACCGCTGTTGCATCCGAAGGCGGATCGCCTGCGTTCAAATGAAGTATCTCCGCACTCATGATCCGGCCCGTGCTTGCCTGTATGTTTGCCTCTGCGCCGTCAGAGGCGCGGAGCCTGCGAGAAATCGAGATCGCGCGCAGTCACCACGCGCACGGGTTCACCCGGGCGCACGCGAATGGTCGGGCTGATCTGGCCATTCTGCTGCAAGGCGGTGGAGGCGGCGCTCTGCCCGCCGCCCAGAATGACGGAGGTGCCGCCACCGGTGGCAATATTGCTGAGCCCGCCGATTACCGACAGCAGCATGGCCGAACCAAACCGCTGGAAGAAATGGCTGTCAACCTTCCCCGGCAGACCGCCTGAACCGTCGAAATCAGTGGCCGGCGATGCCAGCGCCACGGCCACGCCATCGGGCCGGATCAGCCGGGTCCAGATGACATAGGCGCGCTTCTGCCCGGCCTGCAGGCCAGACTGATACTGGCCGATCAGCCGGGTGGACCGGGGAATCAGCACGCGCTTGCCGTCGAAACTGCGCACATCCTGGCTCACCAGAGCGCGAACATAGCCGGGCACGTCGGTGTTGATCGCGGTTTCCAGTACGGCCGGGATCATGGTGCCCTGGGTCACGGTCGTCGCCGGGTCGAAATCGTTGCGCGCCACAGCGGGCCCGCCGCCAACGCCGCCGATGCGGCTGGCGAAATCGCCGGCGGTTCCGCCGACGGAGGCAGCGTTTGCTTCCGGTGCAGCGGCGGGAATACCGGCCGGGGCCGCAGCAGCGGGCGCGACCGCGCCGTCAAACACGATGGTTTGCGAAGCATAGGGATTGCCCGCCGGGGACATGGCCGCATTGGGATCGGCGGCCAGCACGGCGGTGGGGGCCGGGTCTTGCTGCGGGGCAGCGCCCGGCTGGGCATTGGCCAGCGGCACCACTTCCTGATCGGCCGGTGGAATGAAGCGGTTGGCTTCGCTGGCGGTCTGCGCGGCCTGGGTGGCAGCCTGTTGATCATTGGTGCGGGCCGCGTTCAGCCCCCACAGCGTGGCGCCACCGATCAGTGCGACCACGCCGATGCCGGCGGCGAGGCCAACCACATCGGATCGACCCTTGCGCGTCGCCACCGCCGGGTAAGCGGTGCGGCTGGCCAGATCGATCACCTCTGCGCTGGCTTCCTCGCGCGGATCGGAATCATTGCGGGTTTGCGGGGTCCTGTCGGGCAGTCGCGTGGCAAGCTTCATGTTTGTTACCTCCGGGCCGGGGCATTGTTGGCAGCCAGCGCCGCATCGCGCGGTGCGGCGGCCTGGCGGACAGGTCCGTTATTGTAGAGCGTGGCAATGTCTTCGCCAGCGCGCAGCACGATTTCACGCGGCACGCCATCAACCACGATGGTGTCACCCCGCACGGCGAAATTCACCGGGCCTTCGACGCCTTCGGCATTCTTCACCAGAATGGCGGGCAGCACGGCACTGGGCGGCCATGACAGGAAGGTGGCATCACCATCATCATAGATCCGCTGCGGCAGCAGGCCAGTGGCACCGCGCGTGGTCCAGGCGAAATTCAACCGCGCGGGATCGGTCACCGCATAGGGATCGGTCGCGGCCGCCACTTCCGTCGCATTGGGGCCTTGCGGGCCGGCCACGGCGACATCGGTGCCTTCTTCGGGTTCCGGTTCGAGTTCCTTGGGATAGGTAAAGGCCAGCACATACAAAGGCGTACGAACCTGCGGCCCGGCGATCAGATCGAACAGATAGGTGTGCTTGTTGGTTACCACCGTCATATTGGTGGCGGCGCGTTCGGCCAGCGGCTTCACAAACAGCAGATTGGCCCGGCGATTGGGGGTAACCTGCCATTTCTGGGAATCGCCGATCGCGACATTTTCGATCGTTTCGCCTTCCCCGAACTGGATGGTCGCCTGCACATTCACCCGGCCGTTGATGCGCACCACCTCTGTGGGATCATACAGCCGTTCGACCAGCCGCGCATCGCGGGCATGGGCGGGCAGGGCAAGCCCGGTGGAAGCCAGCGTGGTGGCAAGCAGCGCTGCGGCAAGCAGGGCGCGGGTCATTATTTCGTCTCCGGTTTGCGCGGCGGGGCTGATCGGAATCGGCTGCCGATGCCGCGTGCGCGCGATGGTCCGGCAGCGTTGGAACTGCTGCCGCCGGGCGCCGTGGCGCCCGCAATTATACGTGTTTCACGATGGGTGCCACCGCCGCCATTCCCGCCGCCGTCATTGGCGGCGAGCATGGGCGTGGACACGCGGATCTGCCGTGCGGCCGCAGCCGCAACAGCAGCGGCCTGATTGTTCTGGCCTGCCGCAACCGGGGTTGGCGCCGGCATGGGCCGGGGCATGGCGTCCATCTGGCGATGCGACGTGCCCGCGCTGCTGCCCCCGGCAAGGCCGAAGACCCGCCAGCCGCCGACCATGGTTCCGGCCACTTTCAGCACCATGATCATCAGCGCCACATGCACGGCACCGATCATGAAGAAGGCCATGGCCGCGCGGGCATCGATCTTGCCCGGGGTCTGGCCGATGGCGGCGATCACCGGCACGGCCAGTTCCAGCATCAGCGATCCGGCCAGCACGGCGAACAGCGGGGTGATCGCCACCAGCACCACACCCTTCAGCCAGCCGCTGAACAGACCGCGCGTCTGTTTGAACAGCGCCATCAGGATGAACACCGGCCCCAGCGCCAGCAGGACGGCCAGCGCGATCTTGCAGGTGGCCAGAATGCCCACCGTGCCCAGCAGCAGCAGGGTTGCGCCCAGCCACATCAGCCCGGGCGGGGAAAAGACCGATGTCGCCTCCGTCTCTGCCTGATCGCCCGCGGCTTGCAGCAGGGCGTTAAAGGTGATGTCGATCTTGTCGCCAAACACATGGGTGGCCGCGCCATCGCCGCCCATCAGCCAGCCGGCAATCTCGTTCGGGGCGCCGGTCGCCAGCAGATAGATGGTGCTCTGGAATGCCGTCAGCCCGGTGGCGAAGGTGATCACCAGCGTCATGGTCAGCAGTCGCGGGGTCAGCGCGGCAACGCCGATACGGGCACGACCAGTGATCAGCCCAAAGCCGAGCAGCGCGACAAAGATCGTCAGCGCAATGGTCAGCCCGGTCTGGAAATTGCTGTTCGTCATCAGGCGGCCGAGCGCCATCTGCGATGCCTGCCCGGCGGCGCAATCGACCGCACGCAGCGCCGCACCGACGCCGCTGCCGATATTGTCGATCGCCTGCTGGCAGGTGGCGGCGTTCATTCGGCCGCTTCCCACCGGGCAAAGCTGCCGTCAGCCTGCGGTTCTTCCAGCGCGGGTTCGGTGATCGCACCGGGCCAGGGGCGCCCGGTCAGCGCCGGGAACCACAGCGCGGGATCATCGCCCACGGTTTCGCGCAGCAGATCGACCCGCCGCACGGCGCTTTCGCGGCCAGACAGCATGGTCAGCACCTCGGGCGCGCCCGACAGATCAAGCCGGACAACCACGCTGGCATCGGGCTGACGCACCAGGAAGCAGCGGCTGTGCGCGGGCAGGCTGCGGATCAGCGCCAGCTCATGTTCGGTCAGGCCGAAGCCGTCGCAATAATCTTCCGGCCGGGCGCGAGAATTGGGCATGAACACCATGGTCGCGGTCTGTTCGACCAGCGCGGTGGAAATCCGGCTTTCCAGCGCGTCCCGCGCGGACTGGGTGGCAAAGCCGACCAGCGCATTGCGTTTACGCAGCGTCTTCAGCCAGTCGCGGATGCGGGCGGCGAACACCTCATCATCCAGCGCCTTCCAGCCTTCATCGATCAGGATCATGGTGGGATCACCGTCCAGCCGTTCATCGATGCGGTGGAACAGATACATCATGGTCGGCGTGCGCAGGCGCGGATTTTCGAGCAGCGCGGTCATGTCGAAACCCATCACCCGGGTCGACAGATCCAGCTGATCCGCCGCATTGTCGAACAGCCAGCCATGCTCGCCATCTTCGATCCACGGGCTCAGCCGGTCGGCCAGATCGCCGGGTTGCGGGCGGCGCGTGCCGGACAGCAGTTCACGGAAATAGCGCAGCCGGCGCAGGCTCTGGTCATTGCCGAAGGCGGCATCCACCGCGCCGGCAATGGTGGCCAGTTCTTCAGGGCCGGTGGCTTGCAGCAGCACGCCCAGCCAATCGCGCAGGAAGGCGCGGTTGGTGGGATTGTCGGGCAGGGCCATCGGGTTGAAACCGCTCGGCTCGCCCGCGCGGATGCGGTCATAACGCCCGCCGATGCCGCGAATGAACAGTTCGGCGCCGCGATCCTTGTCGAACAGCACGGTGCGGGGTGCGAATTTCTGCGCCTGGGCGGCCAGGAAGTTCATCACCACGGTCTTGCCAGAACCCGACGGGCCGATGACCGAGAAATTGCCCAGATCGCCGTGGTGGAAATTGAAGAAGAACGGCGTCGCGCTGGTGGTTTCCAGCAGGGTGACGGCATCGCCCCAATGGTTGCCCTGCGCCTGACCCAGGGCAAAGCCATGCAGCGATCCGAAGCTCGCCATATTGGCGGTGGAGATCAGCGCGCGGCGAACCAGATAGCTTTCATTGCCCGGGAACTGACCCCAGAAAGCCGGTTCCAGATTGGTATCTTCCCGCACGGCGATGGCGCCGGTGTCGGCCAGGGCCGCCGCGCAGGCGGCGCTGGCGTCGTCCAGCCGGGCCAGATCGCTTTCGCGCACCAACACGCTCAAATGGTGATCGCCAAAGGCTACCGAACCATTGCCCAGCGCATCGCGCGCGGCCAGCATGTCGGCGCGTTCAGCCATGGCATCTTCATCGGCAGAGCGCAGCCGGCGGATGGCAAGATCGATCTTTTCCCGCGCCGTCTGGCGTTCCTGCGGGGCGAAGCTTTCGCTGACGATCATTTCAAACGGCATGCGCAGCAAACCGTCGAGCAGGCCGGGTGATGTTCCGTCAGGATAATCCTTCAGGCTCAGCATGGCGGCAAAATCGGATCCGCCGGCGCCGCGCAGTTCCATCGCATCGACACCAAAACTGGCCCGGCGATAGGGCAGCATATTGCCGATATCGACGTCGCTTTCCGGGCGGCGCACGGGGCGCATTTCGCCGTTGTAAAGTGCGCTCAGCAGTTCGAGCAGTTCATTGTTGGCATTGCCGCTGGCGCCGATGTAATCGCCCAGCGGCTGCGCGCCATAATCACCAAGGGATGCGGCCAGTGCCTGGATCGCTGCCCGCAGGCCGCGCATGTCCTTCACATCGGCTTCGATATCATCCTGCCCACGGCGTTGCAGCATCTTGCCCAGCCGTTCGGCCAGCCCGGCCTTGCCGCGCGCGGGGCGCCGCAGCAGGGTGACGAACTGGTCATTGACGAACAGCGATCCGCTGGACAGTTTTTCGCGCCAGCGCCGGTCGATATGCGCCGACAGCGGATCATCGAACTGCGCATCCAGCTCCACCGCCACCCGGCGGCGGATGACGTGGTGATACATGACGAAGCGCGAATCCAGATTGGACCGCAGCATCACTTCGCGCGTGGCCGCATGGGCGTTCAGGGCCGTGGTGTCTTCTGTTTCGAACAGCAGACCCGGAACCTGAAGCGCGCTCATCAGCGAACCATCGCGCAGCAGCACGGTGTGCTGGTCCACCAGCCGCGCATAGGGCAGGCGATCGCCCGCCTGCGCCTCTTTGGCGCTCCATGCAGCAGCTCCCAGCCACTTCGTCTTCATGTGTTTACTCCATGCCGCATGGCGGCGATGCAACAATCCGGCCGCCCGGGCTGCACAACCCTGACAGCCTGTATAACGGGGGCGGCGGACACAATGGGTCAGCCCGTATAGCTATTGCAGCCCCAGCGTTTCCAATTGCGGACGCGGGGGCATTTGCTGACCTTGGTGATCCACAGGTCGAACACCCGTGGTTCACGCAGACAGGCGAAATAGCCAATCACATGCATCACCAGGGGGACCGGCAGGATCCACAGGCTCTTGAAAATCAGGAAAGCCTCGGTCGTGACGATCGCATTGATGACAAAATAATTCATGGTCACGCCCGCAAACATCTGCGGCCGCGTCAGGGCACGATGCACAGGGCTGCGGACCAGTTCCATGATCAGCCGACCGCAGCCGCGCTCTGGATGCCGGCAACAATGGTCCCGGCGCCGAACAGGATGAACAGACCGATGATCACGGTCGCGCCAAAGCGCCAGTTCATGCGCCCGGTCAGCATGCCAAAGCCGACGGCGGCCACGGCCATCACCGCGACGGCGGTGGCGACATTGCCCATCATGGTGCCCTGCATCCACGACAATGCGCCAACGATCGGGCCGGACCCTTGCGGATCACCCGACTGGGCATGGGCAGCAGCAGGCAGGAAAATCGTGGCCATCATGGCCAGTCGGGAAAGCAAACGCATGTTATTCAGGGCTCCGGGAATGGGCGGAAAGTCTGCCCATGATGGCAGATACATAGGTCTGAGTCTCGCGAATGCGCGGGATACCGCCGGCGCGGATGACGCGTCCGGGGCCGGCATTATAGGCGGCGAGGGCACGTTCCAGATCACCATCGAAACGATCGATCTGTTCGCGCAGATAACGGGCGCCGCCTTCAAGATTGGCGAAGGGATCATCGGCATCGACGCCCAGATAACGGGCGGTGCCGGGCATCAGCTGGGCCAGGCCACGCGCGCCGACGGGCGATATGGCATTGGTGCGCCAGCGGCTTTCCTGCCAGACCAACGCCTCGATCAGGGCCGGGCTCAGGTCAAAGCGGGCGGCCAGTTCGGCCACCTTGGCGGAATAGGCTTCGGGCACCTGGGCGGCGGTGCGGTGCGGCATGGCAACCGCATGTTCGGGCACCATCAGGCTGTCGGCCGGCACTTCAGACAGCGGCATGGCGGCGGCTGCGGGATCGGTCAGGGCCAGATCAACCGCAGGCTGCAGCGAAAGCGGGCCATTGACCCAGCGTGCTTCCCCGCTGTCACCGATTTCCAGCACATCGGCCCGCGCAGGCGACACGCACAGCGTGGCCAGCGCCAGAATGGCAGCGGCTTCACAAGCGCGCAGAATCATTGGGCCCTCCATTCTCGGGCCCTCTGCTTACCGGAAATGACACTGGCGTGACAGTGCGCGGTTCGGTGTTGCAGGGAAGGGGTGAACCGCACGCAGCCCGCATATCAAGGGGCTGCGCGCGGTCCGCAGCGGCAGGGCATTATCGACGAAGCGCCGGATATGTCTGCCGCGATAGCCTGCTCAGCGCAGGGCGAGCATGGTCCGGTCGAGCGACTGCATCGCCAGCCGGGCGGCGTGGCGGGAATCGACCCAGCTGCCATCGGCCAGTTCCAGTTGATAACGGGTGCCGCTGTCGACGGCTGCCTGGAAGGCGGCTGCCGCGCGCTGGCTGTCACCGCTGCGCTGATAGGCTGTGCCCAGATTGATCAGCAGCGCCGGGTCACCGGGGTTTTCGGCCAGCCGGTCCTGCAGGGCGGAAATGGCTTCTGCGTTGTGACCGGCAGCGATCGCTTCAAAAGCGACATCGGTTGTCTGGAGGGTCTCAGACTGTGGCGGCGGAACCGCCACTCCGGCCTGAATGGCAAACAATGCAGCAGCCGTGAACATCCCAAACATCGCCCTACTCCTTCTATCTCATAGCCGGAGTTTGCTGCCGTTTCGCCGGAACTGCAACGTAAATGAAATATTGTCATAAAAGTGCAATATCAGGGCTTGGATCGATAAAAACCATTATAATATCAGGTATATACTGCGCATGTGTGCCATTCTTGCCGCATATGTTCACCCTGTTTCGCACTGCAAACAAACTGTCACGTTGAGCGCCTAGCAGCCCCCCTTGCGACCTAGATTTTCGCATCTGTTCGATTCTCGGTTTTTGAGGGGACCGCTCGCCGTGACTAAAATTTCCCGTTCGCTTGTTCTTGGCTGCAGCATGCTGGCGCTCTCCGCCTGCGGTCCGGATGACATCGCTTCGCCCGGTACCGGTGGCAATGTGACCATCAACTATCCGGAAACTCCGGCTCCGACCCCGGCACCGACCTCGCCGACCCCGACCGGTGTTGTCGCAGCTACCGGCTGCCCGACCATCAACGACCCGCAGGGCCTGACCGATGCCGGCACCATCACCGGCCCGACCGGCAGCTGGCGCGTTTGCACCCTGCCGAGCGTGATCCGCGCTTCGAGCACTCTGCCGCGTCTGGATGGCGTGCTGTATCAGATGGCCGGCCGCGTTGACGTGGGTTGCGATGGCGGCTTCACTGCGCCGAGCACCGGTGCGCCCTATGCCACTTCGACTGTTGGTTGCCCGTCTGCTTCGCTCACGGCTGACACCAATGTCACCCTGACGATTGAGCCGGGCGTGACTGTCTATTCCGGCACTGGTCAGTCTTGGCTTGCGGTCAACCGCGGCAACAAGATCAATGCTGTCGGCACCAAGGAACGCCCGATCGTCTTCACCAGCCGCGACAACGTGCTGGGTCTGAACAGCGACACGTCGCATGGTCAGTGGGGCGGCATCGTGCTGCTGGGCCGCGCCAAGACCACCGATTGCGTTGCGGGCACGGTTGCTGCCGGCACCTGCGAACGCCAGACCGAAGGCGCGCCGAACCCGGCCCGTTATGGCGGCAATGACGACACCTACAACGCCGGCCGGATGAGCTTCGTCCAGATCCGTTATTCGGGCTTCGTGCTCAGCGGTAACAGCGAACTGCAGGCGCTGACCACGGAATCGATTGGTTCCGACACCGTGCTGGATCACATCCAGTCGCACAACAGCTCTGACGATGGCGTCGAATTCTTCGGCGGCAAGTTCAACCTGAAGCATCTGGTTGTGACCGGCGCAGACGACGACAGCCTCGACGTCGATACCGGCGCGCGCGTTGATATTCAGCACGCTCTGCTGCTGCAGCGCCCGGGCCTGGGTGATGGCCTGCTGGAAATCGACAGCAACGGCAACGAAGGTGATACGCCGCGTACGCACCTGCGTCTGGCCAATTTCACGGCCGTGCAGAACCAGGTCAGCTCCAACAATGAATCCAACGCCCAGGCGTCGCTGCTGATCCGCGGCAACTCTGATGTTGAGCTGATCAATGGCCTGATCGTTACCCCGAACAACCAGTGCATTCGTATGCATGGTTCGGGTGGCGCCAATGCTGCGACCCTGTCGTTCACCTCTGTCCTGCTGACCTGCAGCTCTGACAAGTTCATCGGCAGCGGCACCTACACGGCTGCTTCGGTGTCGACCCTGTTCAACGCAGGCACCAACAACAATGATGCCTTCGCTTCGACGCTGACCGGCCTGTTCATCAATGGCACTGGCGAAACCAATGCTCTGGCCGCCAATGCCAATGCCATCTCCAGCTTCTTCGACACGACCACCTATGTTGGCGGCGCTGCCAGCAGCGGTGACAAGTGGTGGGAAGGCTGGACCTGCAACAGCTCCTACGCAAACTTCGGAACCAGCAACACCGGTTCCTGCACTTCGCTGCCGGTCTATACCACCGCAGCTGCTTGATCTGATGGGGAAGCGCATCCTGGCTCTGCCGGGCTGCGCTTCCCCTTTTTCTGTTCCGGGGATTCTCCCCGGGCAGCATTCGGCCATCGAATCGTGAGGGGTTTCGTACCATGAACACTGGCAAGCAGCTGGGTGGGCTGCTTCTGCTTACCACCGCGTTGACCCTTCCTGGTGTCGCGCTGGCGCAAGACACGGCTGCCAACAGCGGGTCGCAAGATCCCGTTGCGGCTGAACAGCCGGTTGAAGAACCAGCCGTCGAAGAAGCTGACATCTCGGTACCGGGCGGCGTGATCGTCGTGACCGGCCGTATCAGCCGCGATCCGACCCGCAATTCCAGCCAGGTGCTGAACGTCCTGACCAGCGAACAGATCGCACGTACCGGCGAAGGCAATATTGCCGGCGCACTGGGCCGCGTGACCGGCCTTTCGGTGGTGGGTTCCGGCTTCGTCTATGTGCGTGGTCTGGGCGATCGCTATTCGCTGGCGCTGCTCAACGGTTCGCCGCTGCCCAGCCCTGAACCGCTGCGCCGCGTGGTGCCGCTCGATCTGTTTCCGACCGGGCTTGTTGCATCCTCGCTGGTGCAGAAAACCTATTCCGCCAACTATCCCGGCGAATTCGGCGGTGGTGTGATCAATCTGACCACCAAGGCCATTCCGAGTGAATCCTTCCTGACCGTGGGTGTCGGCGGATCCTGGGATAGCGAAACGACCAATCAGACCGGTTATTCCTATTACGGCAGCAGCACGGACTGGACCGGTTTCACCAATGGCAACCGCGACATTCCGCCGGCGCTGGCCGATTTCTTCGCCAGTGGCGAACGGATCAGTTCGGGCAATGTCGATACCCAGGCCATTGCCGGCCAGCTGGTAAATGGTCGCAACGCGATCGTGCAGCGTTACGATCGCATGCCGGCCAACTGGTCGGGGTCATTTTCGGGCGGTACATCGTTCCAGGTTGGCGACAGCGAACTCGGCGTCATCGTCGGTGGTGGCTACAGCAACAAATACACCACGCGCGATGCCATTCAGCAGTCGTCGCTCTCGGCCGACCTGTCGGGCGTGGATTCCGATTACCGCCGTGTGTCCACCGATCAGCGGATCGTGGTCAACGGCATGGTCGGGCTGGGCCTGAAGTTTGGTGAAAACACCATTCGCTGGACCAATCTGTATATTCGCGACACCGTCAAGCATACGCGGCTTGGCCTCGGCCAGGAACTGCAGGGTCTTGCGGACTTCATGCAGCAGGATACGGCCTGGTACGAACGCCAGCTGATCGATACCCAGTTCGTCGGTGAATTCCGTACGGATGGGGGCGTCAGCTTGGATATTCGTGCCGGCTACGCCAATTCCCGGCGCAATGCACCTTACGAACTGTCGTTTGAATATGTCCGCACTAACACCGAAGCGGATCCGTTTGGCGCCTATTTCGTCAACCGCCTGAACCGCAACTCCGGCAGTGCAGACGTCACCTTCTCCAAACTTTCGGAAGATCTGTGGTCGGGTGGTTTCGACCTCAGCTACGAACTGATGCCGCGTGTTGTGGCAACGGTTGGTGGTGCTTTCTCCGACACCACACGCGACAGTTCGCGTCGTGGTTTCCTGTTCGATGCTCCGCCCACCTTTGAATCGGGTGTCGGCATGCTGCGTCCCGATCTGCTGCTGCAACCGCAGATCGTCGATGCATTCAATATCGGCCTGATCGAAGACGATGAAAACAGCCCGGCTTTCCGCGCTACGCTGGTGAACTATGCCGGCTACGGCAAGATCAACGCAGAGCTGTTCGAAGGTCTCGTGCTGGACGCCGGTGTTCGTTACGAAACCGCCACGCAGGTGGTTTCGCCGACCCAGGTGTTCAACGACGTTACCGGTTCGACGGCGGCCACCCGCCTGGCCAACAATTACTGGCTGCCCGGCGCGACACTGACCTGGGAAGCGCGGCCTGATCTGCAACTGCGCATCAGTGGATCGAAGACCATTGCTCGCCCACAGTTCCGCGAACTGATCTATCAGCCGTATTTCGATCCCGAAAGCAACCGGACCTATCTGGGTAACCCGCTGCTGCAGGACAGCGAACTGTACAACGCGGAAGCACGGGCTGAATGGTACATCAACCGTGATGAACGTGTGTCGCTGGCCGGTTTCTACAAGAAGATCGACCGCCCGATCGAAGCCTTCATCGTTTCGCTCAGCGGTATCCAGACGGTCAGCTATGCAAATGCCCCTTCGGCGACCCTCTATGGTGCCGAACTCGAAGTGCAGAAGAATTTCGATCTGCCCGGCGGGTTGTGGGAACAGGGCCAGCGGATCGTGATGGTCGGCAACTACACCTACACCAAGTCCCAGCTGGAAGTGTCTTCCAATGACACGGTGCGGGTGTTCGCGGCATCTTCGGGTATCGCGACTGACTATTTCCGTGATGGCGCAGCCCTGACCGGTCAGTCGGATCATCTGATCAATCTGCAGTTTGGCCTGGAAAATGCTGACCGTCTGTCGCAGCAGACCTTCATGCTCAACTACGCCAGCGATCGCGTGGTCACCCGTGGCCTCAACGGTTCGCCGCCGCAGCCCGACGTGATCGAACGGCCTGGTTTCCGCCTCGATTTCGTGGCGCGGGAAGGCTTCTCGCTGTTCGGCAAGGATGTCGAAGCCAAGGTCGAAGTGCGCAATATCTTCGGCCGCCGGCATGAAGAATTCCAGCAGTATGAAGCCAATCGGATCGACGTGAACACCTACAACGTGGGCACGACCTTCTCCGGCTCTCTGTCGGTAACCTTCTGATCCCGTTCCCTGCTGCGCCCGATCACAGGCCGGGCGCAGCAGGGCAGGTTCTCCAGGACATAAAAAAGCCGGCGATCCCATTGCGGATCGCCGGCTTTTTATGTCGATGGGCTTGGAGATCAGGTCAGATCGAGCACATAACCCTTGCCATGTACGGTGCGCAGCAGATGGTCGGCGCCGGCCCCGCGCAGACCGAAGCGCAGGCGCTTGATCCAGACGTCAACCGTGCGCAGGTAATCCGGGTCGCCCGCCTTGCCCAGCGCATCGACCAGATCCTTGCGGGTCAGCACGCGATTGGGGTTTTCGGCCATATAGCGCAGCACGCGGAATTCATTGGGCCGCAGCGGCACCAGCTGGCCCTGCCACAGCGCCTGTTCACCCGTGACATTGATATGCAGCCCGCCGGCGGAAATCACCTGGCCTGCCGCGCGCGCGGCACTGGCCGGTTGCAGTGCCATCACCCGGTCCAGCATGGCTGTGCGGTCAAGCGGGCCGACAGCATAATCATCAGCCCCGGCCTTCAGCGCGCGACGGCGGTCTTCGCTGTCATCGCGTTCCAGCACCATGGTCACATGGGCATCCTGCAGCCGCGTATCCGCGCGCAGCCGGCGACACATTTCCAGCCCCGAAAGATCGGGCATGACCCAGTCGACAAAGATCTGCGCCTGGCCTTCGATCAGCTTGCGCGGCCCGTCAGGGCCGAGCAGTTCGAAGCTGTAGGATGTGTCACCATGGGCGAATTCGGCAAACCGCGCCGCATCCGGATTGGATGTGAAGATTTTGACGCGTTTCATTGTCATAAGTCCCTTGCCTTCACGGCTCCCTGCCGGGGGGATGTGACTTCCGTATGACGATGTGAAGGCGGGCTGGTTACATGCCGCTGTTGCGCAATGGTCACGCGCCGGCCATGCAAAATATCCGGCCCAGAATGGCCTTGATTATCTCTATCGAATCTGTAGACAAAGCAAATCGGGGCTGGCCATGCCCCGCCCAAAACCATGGCCCGCGGTTTTTGATGGGAAGCAGCTTGCCCCGCGTCACCAATAGCTAAAGCGCGCGACTCTGAGGCGACGGTGCCAAGTTTCGTGTTCCCCCAGATGACACAGGGGTTCGATCATGAGGCCGATGGGCTGAGCATTCCGTAAAATTTTTTAACATCACCACCACGGGGAGCGCCCGCGCGCGCCCGGTCAATCAGCAATGGGCTGCCGGCACATAACCGGCGCCATGATGGCGTGTGCGCGCCATCTGCAACAGGGCTTCAAAGACAATGCGTTATGAATTTTTGGCCGGCCGGCTGGCCGGTGGGCGTGTCGCACGCCGGGCGATCGTGGCGGCCATTCTTGCGACCGGCCTGTCGCTGCCGGCAACGGTCCAGGCCGCCGATGACGCGGCCGACGTTGCTGACGCCGCCGCTGAAGAGGCGGAGCAGCTTTCACGCGATGGCATCATCGTTACCGGAACCCGCGCAACCGGCCGCACTGCGCGGGAAAGCGCAGCGCCGATCGATGTGGTCAGTGCCACTGATCTGAACGCCACGGGCAAGGCCAATGTGCTGGAAGCACTGCAGAACATCCTGCCAGCTTTCAACGTGCCCGCGAATATCCAGCCCGACCTGGGGAGCATCGTGCGCGGCGGTCAGCTGCGCAATCTTGATCCGGGCTACACGCTGGTGCTGGTCAATGGCCGCCGCCGTCACACCACTTCGGTCACGCAGGATGGCGGTTTTGCCGGATCGGTCTGGGTCGATCTGGGGCTGATCCCGTCGTCCGCGATCGAACGGATCGAGGTGCTGCGCGATGGCGCATCGGCGCTCTATGGCTCTGATGCGATCGCCGGGGTGATCAACATCATCCTCAGCAACAAGCCGGGTGGTTCGCTGTCGGCTGAATATGGCCAGTCCTATGCCGGGGATGGCGCGGTGCAGAAATATCGCGGCCATTATGGCTTTGATCTGGGCGGCGCGGGTTTCCTCAATCTGTCGGCCGAACACACCAGGCAGAACATCGCGATCCGCAACTCGCCTTTGCAGGATAGCTACCTGCTCTATCCGGCGATCAGCAATTCCACCGGCCAGCCGGTGCGGCTGGGCACGCGCAATTCGCTGCCTGCCGGCGCCAGCCCCGATCCGCGCGAAGCGACCCGGCCCGATCGGCCGTGGATCAACAGCGGTGTGCCCGAATATTCGACCACGGCGCTGGCCTACAATCTTGAGCTCGGACTGTCAGGCAGCACGCAGCTTTACAGCTTCGGCACCTACTCGCACCGCGATGCCGCCTCGCCGCAGAACCTGCGCCCGGCGAACACCATTTTCATCAACAATCCCGGTCTGCTGTCGGTCTATCCCGATGGCTTCACCCCTTGGGAACGCACGGCAGAGGATGATTTTGAATTTGCCGTCGGCCTGCGCGGCAAGATCGCCGGCTGGGATTGGGACATCAGCAATGTCTATGGCCGCGACAATGTCGATGTGTCGGTCACCAATTCGGCCAATTACAGCCTGACATATCCGGGCGGGCAGACCGATTTCTATGCCGGCCGCCATTTCTTCTCCCAGAACACGACCAATCTCGATCTGCGTCGCGGGATCGACACCGGCGTCTTCGCCGCGCCGCTGGAACTGGCGCTGGGCGCGGAACATGTGCGGCAGTTCTTCAAGCTGGAACAGGGCGAGGAAGCATCCTGGACCGGGCAGGGATCGCAGGCGATCACCGGCTATCTGCCGATCGATGCGGCGCGGACCCAGCGGCACAGCACCGCGTTCTACATCGGCGCATCGACCGATGTAGTGAAGGGCTGGTTTGTCGATCTGGCCGGGCGTTATGAAAACCATTCCGACTTCGGCGATGTCTTCACCGGTCGCATCAGCAGCCGGTTGCAGCTGACCCCGACCATCGCCGCGCGTGGTACCTTCAACAATGGCTTCCACGCCCCGGCGCTGGTGACGCAAAGCTATTCCACCACGTCTGACAGCGTCGGCGTGGTCAATCGCCTGGCGCCAGCCGGATCGGCGGAGGCGCGCGCGGTGGGCGGGCGGGCCTTGCGTCCCGAAAAGTCCGAAAATGTCTCCTTTGGTCTGAACTGGACCCCGACGCCGGACTTCCACATTGCGGTCGATCTCTATCAGATCGACGTGCGCGACCGGATCGCGCTGTCGCCCAATATCGGATATGACAAGAGCGATCCGGCCAATCCGCTTGATGCCTCCGGCCAGCCGCTGACGCCCGCGCAGGTGGCGATCATCGATGCGCTGATCCGCGATGCCGGGCTGCAGCCGACCGCCGATGAATTCCGCGTGCGGTACTTCACCAATGCCGGCGATACGCGTTCGCGCGGGGTCGATGTCACCGCAGAACTGGTTACCCGAACCGCCAGCGCGGGCCGGTTCCGCTGGTCTTTGGCGGCCAATTACAACCACACCAAACTGACCCGCGCGGCCGATGTGGCCGAAGAGCTGCAGGATCTGCCCTATATCGAACTGCTCAACGAAGCTGCGCAGCTGGCGCTGACCGAACGGGCACCGCGCTTCAAGCTGATCGGCGGGGTCAATTGGGATCACGAAGGCTTCAATCTGGGCATTCGCGGCAAATATTACGGCGGCCTGCGCCGGATCGGCAATGGCCTGCATTATGAGACATCGGGCAAATGGCTGGCCGATATCAATGCCGGCTACAATTTCGCCGGCGGTCTGCGGATAGATGTCGGGATCGACAATCTGTTCGATGCCTATCCGGACCGGACGCCCGATGCCTATCGGACGGCCACATCGATCGCCCAGTATCAATATGCCTATGACAATTCCGGCCCTGTCGGTCTGCTCGGCGGCAGCTGGTACGCGCGCCTCACCAAAACTTTCTGATTGTATTCAACCACCTGATTGAACAGGAGTATGCTTTATGTCGTCCCATGACATCATCATTCCCAACAGCGATCTGGATCAGCAATGGGCCGATTATGTTGGCCCCAGCCGTCGCCGTTTTTTGACCGGTGGCGGGTTGGCGGTGGGCGGGTTGGCGGCCAGCGGGCTGATGGGCGGGGCCGCGCTGGCGGCTACGCCGGCCGCTGCCTCCCCCGAAACGGGGCAGGCGCAATCCGGGCGGCTGGGGGATTTCGACTTTCGCCCGGTGGTTCCGGCGCGCGATCAGGGGCGCAGCCCCTGGGGTTACAACACCGCCAATGAACCAGCAGTTCGGCCGGTCAGCGTGCGGCCGGAAGGCGGCGATGGTCTGCCGGACAAGCCGCGACCCTATACCGACATCTACAGCTACCACGCCCATGTCTATTTCGATGAAGACACTTACGGCAAGGCGGCGCGGTTGCGGCAATGGGTGGTGGAACGCTTCCCGGTTGAGCTGGGCAATTGGAACCTCGAACCGCGCGGGCCACATGTGACGCCGTCATTCTATTTCGGCTTCACCAATGATCTGGTGCCGGCGCTGATCCCCTGGCTGCAACTGAACAGCCTCGGGCTGACGATCCTGCTGCATCCCAATTCGGACGATCCACGGGCGGACCATCTTTATTACACGCTCTGGGTCAATCGATCGCAGCCGGTGAACGCCTATGGCATGGCGCGCCCGGGCGAACCGAACGCGCCGCAGATCGAGAAAATCCTGCCCAATATCGTGCCGACCATTCCGCTGGAAGCGGCCTGATCACCACGGGTTCTTGCGATACCTGATCGCCGGTTTTCGCCGGTGTGATCAGGCGCGTGCAGCCATGGATCAGGCGGCGGGTTCCTCTTCCCCCCCAACCGCTTCATCCGTGGCTGCCGCCTCCCCGACCGGGGATGTGGCGGCCATGTCCGTCAGCGTGACATAATCGACCTTGCCTGTGCTCAGCACCGGCAGTTCGGCCAGAATGCGGATGTCGCGCGGGATCATCAGTTCGGTAACGCCATTGCTGCGGGCCCATTCCTGCAGGGGTTTATGCCCGGCGCCGGTTGCTGTGGTGAACAGCACCAGGGTTTCGCCCTTGCGCGGGTCGGGTCGGGTTACCACGGCATGCATGGCATCGGGCCAGACGGCGGCGGCATAGGATTCCACCGCCGGCAGGGAGACCATTTCCCCGCCGATCTTGGCAAAGCGTTTGGCGCGTCCGCGAATGGTGATGAATCCGGCATCATCGAAGGTGACGATATCGCCCGTGTCGTGCCAGCCTTCGACCGGCGGTTGCAGCACGCCGGGATCGGAGGCGAGCATATAGCCGGCCATGACATTGGGGCCGCGAATATAGAGCCGCCCGCCTTCTTCGATACCGGGGACCGGGTCGAGCCGGGCCTCGATCGCCGGCAGCAGGCGGCCGACGGTGCCGGCGTTGAAATGCATCGGCGTGTTGACCGCGATCACCGGGGCAGCTTCGGTCGCGCCATAGCCTTCCAGCACGCGCAGCCCGAATTTTTCTGCATAGATGCGGCGGGTTTCATCGCGCACCTTTTCTGCGCCGGCAAAGATGTAGCGCAGCGAATAGAAATCATAGGAATGCGCCATCCGGGCATAGCCTGACAGGAAGGTATCCGTGCCGAACATGATCGTGGCATTGGCATCATAGGCCAGCGCCGGCACGATCCGGTAATGCAACGGGCTGGGATAAAGCACGGTGCGGATGCCGTTCAGCAGCGGCAGCAGCGTGCCGCCGGTCAGGCCGAAGGAATGGAACACCGGCAAGGCGTTCAACACCACATCGGCGGAATTGAAATCGATCCGCGCGGCCAACTGGGCACAATTGGACAGCAGGTTGCGATGGGTCAGCACCACGCCCTTGGGCGCCCCTTCGGATCCGCTGGTGAACAGGATCACCGCCGGGGCGTCAGGTGAAATATTGAGCCGGCGATGACGCCGGGCAATCGCGCCCCGGGTCAGCAGCGCGCGCAGCTTTTCCCCGCCGCTGATGGTCTGGCCCAGATCTTCCAGCCAGATGATCCGCCGGCCATCGCCTTCCAGTGCGGCGATCACATCGCCCAGCTTGGCCTGTTCGACAAAGGCGCGCGATGTCACCACGGTTGCAATCGCGCCGGTGACGCAGGCGGAGCGCATATTGGTGGCGCCAACGGTGAAGTTGAGCATGGCCGGCACCCGGCCGATCGCCTGCAGCGCGAAGAAGGTGACGGCAACGGCATTCACATTGGGCAGCAGCACGCCCACGGCCTCGCCCTGGCGAGTGCCCTGCGCCAGCCGCTTGCCCAGCAGGCTGGCGCCGATCAGCAGCCGGTCATAGCTGAGCGGATCGCGCTTCACATCTTCAACCACCAGCGCCTTGCCGCCATGGATGTCGCGGGCGTCGGCCAGCGCGGCAAACAGGCTGCGCGATGTGTCCGACGTGTCAAAGATCATCCGGCTCATTTCATCATAGAGCCGCCGTCCGGCGATCGCGCGGCGTTGCCGGGCGCTCATTTCCCCTTCGATGGTGAAGCGGCGTGGTGGCAGTACGGTCAGGGTTACCTTGGGAAACCAGCGTTGCCGCACCTTGCCCTTCATGCGGGAGAAGGGGCTGTATTGCGGTCCGTCCAGCCGCACCGGGATCAGCGGGGCATCGGCCTTGTCCGCCACCATGCCGGGGCCGTCGAACACCTTCATCAGCGCGCCGGTGCGGGTGATGCGGCCTTCGGGGAAGATCACCAGTGTCTGGCCTTCCTTGACCGCCTTCACCATGGCCTTGGCCGCCATGGGATTGGTCGGATCCACCGGGAAACTGCGGAACAGTTTGAGGAAGGGGCGGATCAGCAGGCTGCGGGCGATATGGGTGTTGATGGCAAAGGTCGGCTTGCCCGGCAGGAAAGCGCCCAGAATCAGTCCATCAAGGAAGCTGAGGTGATTGACCACCACCACCGCCCGTTCGCCCGGGGCGGGCATGTTGTCCGCGCCATGGACCTCCACCCGGTAGAGCAGCTTCAGCGTGCCCCGGATCACGTCCTTGAACAGGGTTTCGGGCAGCAGCCACACGCTCATCAGCGCGACACCCAGCGTCGCAAAGCCGAGCACGCCGATCAGGCCGGGCACTTTCATCCCGGCCGCCAGCAGGCCGGCGATGGCCAGCACAGCGGCGACGGTGATGCCGGCATTGACGATATTGTTGGCGGCAATGATGCGCGAACGTTCTTCGGGCGGGCTGTGCACCTGAATGATCGCATAAAGCGGGACGATGAACATGCCGCCGGCAAATGCGATCACGGCCAGATCAACCAGAATCCGCCAGGAACCGGGAGAAGCGAGGAATTGTTCGACCGAGGCGCCAGCCGTGCGGACTGAAAATCCGCTGCTCGACAGCCACAGGTCGATCATCCCGGCGGACAGCAACAACGCAGAAACCGGCACGTAACGGGCAGAGACCGCTCCGCCGAGCAGCTTGTTCACGGTCACCGAACCGATCGCGATCATCACCGAGAATATGATCAGGAACAGCGTCGCCACGCCCTTTTCAGCAGCGAGGGTGCCGCTGACCAGCGGCGCAAATTGTGAAACCAAAACCGCGCCGGCGGCGAAAAACCAGCTGATGCCAAGGATAGCCAGCCACACCCCGCGGCCATGCTGGGCGGTTTTCAGAATGTCCCAGGTGCCCCGCCAGATGTTCCAGTTGAGCGGCTGCGGGCTGCGCAACGGCGGGGCAGCAGGAATGGCAAAGGCGGCAATCAGGCCAAGTGCGGCCACACCCATGGCAGCAAGGCCAGCTTCCCAGGCGGGTATGGTTACGGCGAGCAATTGCCCGCCCAGAATGGCGAGGAAGGTTCCGGCTTCGAACAGGCCGGTGCCGCCCATGATCTCTTCAGGTTTGAGGTGCTGCGGCAGGATGGAGAATTTGACCGGACCGAACAGGGTGGAATGCAGCCCCATCAGAAACAGGCTGGTCAGCAGGGCGGGGATCGATTCATACCAGAAACCAGCCAGCGCCAGCGCCATGATGGCCACTTCGGCGCCCTTGACCCAGCGCACCAGCCGCGCCTTGTCGACCATGTCGGCGATCTGCCCGGCCAGCGCGGAAAACAGAAAATAGGGGAGGGTGAACAGGCCGGTGGCAATCGCCGCCAGCATTTCGGCCTTTTCCGGCTGGGTCGCGAAGATCCCGAAATTGGCGAGGAACAACATCGCGAATTTCAGCAGATTGTCGTTAAAGGCGCCCAGGAACTGCACCACGAACATCGGGGCGAAGCGGCGCTTGGTCAGCAGTGACAGATCAGGTGCAGACATGGGAAACCTTTGGTGCAGTGTTGTTTTCAAGCGGCTCTTGCGGTCATTCCCGGGCGGATGTGCTGTATCCGCCCGGTGTTAAATGCGGTTTAATCAGCACTCTGTCGCAATTGGCGGGAATAAAGCCATCCAATTCCGATCAGGCTGAAGCCAAGGGCCATGAAGCTGCCGATCCGCAGCAGGCCATCGAGCGCGGCGGCATCCAGCAAGAAGACCTTGGCCACGGCCGTCAGCATCAGCAGCAGCGATCCGATCCGCCAGGCGTAGAGCTTCCGGCGAATGCCCCATTGCAGATAGGCGATGGCCAGCACGATCCCGAGCAGGGAGCGCAGGATGTCTTCGGCCTGTTCGATCCCGGACACGGTCAGAAGGCTGCCGTGGAAGGCGTGGCGCAGGCTGGCCCAGGCAAACATGGCGATCATGATCATCATCACCACCTGCCGGGCCAGGGTGAGCAGCGGCAGCAGTCGCGCGACCGGATCATCAGCGCTGCGCGCGGCGGCCAGCCGGGCCAGCGGATATTGCGCGAGCATCAGGCACAGCGGCAGGCCGGCAAACAGCGGCAGCAGCAGATTGGCCAGGGGCAGGGCGCCCACGGCCTGCGCGCTCCACAGCGGATTGTAGAGGATCAGGCTGAACCAGGTGAGATGGGCTGCTGACAGGCTGGCGAGCACCAGCGCGACGACATCCACCGCGTGATGGTTCCAGCGCTGCCGGCTGCGCCAGACCAGCGCCGCGCTGCCCAGCAGAAGGGCAGACCACACCAGTCGTTGGCCGAGGCCGAAAGCGGTGAAATCATCCCCGATGGCAGCGGCATAAGCTGCACGGAACAGGATGTGCACGGCGATCAGGCTGACCACAGCCAGCACGGCCGAGGCAGCGGTCACCATTCTGGAGTGAAGCGCATCGCGCAGCCGCCACAACACCCCGCCCAGCAGGATTGCGGGGATCAGCAACTGATAGATCGCCTGATCCAGCGGCACGGTCAGCATGGCAGCGGGCACGGCCGGGGTTCTGTCACCGACCAGAGCGGCCATGTTGATGGCCTGCCAATGCAGCACGGGGGCCAATGCCCAGGCAGCGGCGATGGCCACTGCCGTGGCGATGGCGGGCAGGGCGCGCCGATCCCACGGTGTCAGGGCCAGCGCCAGCGCGGCGGCGGGCGTCACCAGCGGCAGGGCCGGAACATTCAGCAGCTGCGCCGCTGTGCCATAGGCGAGTCCCATGCCGCTGATCTGGGCCGCCATCCGCAGGTGCGGCTGGTCGCTGCGCCACAGAAAACCGATCGCGAGCAGGGTCATGATGCTCCAGCGCAGGGCGCTTTCCGAAAGGATCGTGTGTTTGGCAAAACCGAACAGCCCGGCCCATTCCTGTCGGCCGTCCAGCTGACCTGTCGACAGCAACAGGATGATCGCCAGCGTGGCAAATCCGGCAGCGACCCGTTCCAGCCGCAGATCCTGTGCCGGCCGGGCCAGCAGCAGCAGGGCCAGCGCCATACCGCCGGTCCACAGCGGCGCCTGCCACAGCGGATTGAGGGCGATCAGGGAAATGATCAGCAGGGCCCAGCCACTGCCGAGCAGCACGGCGAGCCGGGCATCATTGCCCCGGCGTCCCGGATCACGGCCCAGCAGAGCGCCGATCAGCGGCAGCAGCGCGCCCAGCGTGCAGCTGGCGGCGATGACATGTTCGGCCATGCCCCATGCGATGGCATAATGGACCATGGTGACCAGCGGAACGGCGGCACCCAGGGCGCTGAGTTCCAGCGCCCATTGCAGCCGCACCGGCTGACGCCACAGGCGCAGCAGCAGCGGCACCGCGTGAATGGCCGCCATGGCGATGCCGGCGCAGGCCAGCGCGCCGGTGGGCGGGTTCGGCCAGTCCAGCAGCAGCAGGCCTGCCAGCAGCGCGGTGATGCTGGGCACAAGGGCGAAATCCCGGTCACGCCAGGCAAACCACTGGCCGGCGGCGGCAATCAGGCCGAACAGCGCCCAGTCGAGTGGCTGATAGCCGCCCAGGCTGAGCAGCAGGGCCAGCTGCCCCGCGCCGATCAGCGCTGCGCCAGCGCGTAACAGGCCCTGCGCCTGTTGATTTTGGGGCAGGCTCTGATCGCGCAGAACGAAACCGGGCAGCAGCAGGGCAAACACCATGATGAAGCCGCCCAGCGCGATTGAATCGACCGGATGCGGGGTGCCCCGGGTCAGCACCAGCCACAGGCCCCAGCCTGCCGCACCGGCAAGCGAAGCAAAAGCCAGCCAGGACCATTGCCGCATCCGGCTGACCCCGATCAGCCCGGCTGTCAGCAGGGTCAGATAGGCGGTCAGCAGCGGTATCTGGTCATCGCTGGTCAGGGTGATGGCCGGCATGGCCAGCCCGCCGACCAGCCCCAGCAGGGCAGATGCCGGGCCATGGCGCAGCGCCAGCCCCAGCGCGCCGGCGGTCAGCACGGCAAAGGCGAAGAAGCCGGCCAGCGGCGGGATCAACCCATAGATCGTGGTCGCGACGGTGATTGCGGCATAAAGCGTGGAAATGCCGGCACCGGCCAGCGCCTGGCTGACCCGGGCATCTTTGACCCGGTCACGCTGACGATGGGCCCATTCTGCCCCGGCGATCAGTGCCAGGCCGAACATCGTGCCCAGCAGACATTGGATGCCCGGCGTCAGCACGCGGGCAAAGAAACCCACGCTGTGGGCATAATTCACCAGCAGAACACCCGCGATGGCGAGTGTAATGCCACCGGCCCAGATTGGCAGGCGGCGCCCGACGACATCTTCGAACAGCACGGACAGCTGGCGCAGCCAGGCACCGCTGGGAGGGCGATCGGCCGGCTCCGGCTGATCGGCGTCGTTCCGTTCTGCGCCATCGTCGACAGAGGGTTGCTCCGTATTAGCGACTACCGCAGGCACAATCGGCACTACTGGTTGCGACGGCGTCAGCGGCTCTGCTGCAACGGGTGGCGGAGCATCAGCGAGGGGCGCCGGATCGGGTTCTGCCATAGCACGCGGCGCGGTCTGGATTTTCGGCGCGGCGCGGGCGGGCTCTGTCGCTTGCCGTTCCGGCTGCCACGGGGCTTGCCATCCTTGGCGCCATGGCTGGCGCCGGTCATGGCGCGTGCCGCTTTTCCCTTCATTTTCAACCAGCCACAGCCGCTGTTCCAGCCGCGCGATACGCGCATGGGCCCAGATCACTGCCGCCAGCAGGCTTATCATGATGAGAAAAGTCATCGCCGATTCCTCCATGAAACAGAGGGGTATCGATAAATTGATCGATGTTCAATAAATAAATTATCACTGTTTAATTTCTCGGCCGAGGCGCTATGGTGCCGGCAAGACGACACCGCGAAGGGGTTCGGAATGAAGCGTGGATTTCTTGGCCGGCTGGCCCATGATCTGGAGGCGCCGATAGAGGCGCGTGGTTTTGGCACGGGCTGGTTTTCCGGCTTTTTCGCGCTGGTTCTGGCGATTTTCGGCCTGTGCTGCGTGCTGGCACTGCGCTGGCCGGAATGGACTGCGCTGCCCGAACTGGCGCTGTTGCGCGACAATCCCGCCTTCCGCATGGTGGTGCATGGTGTGTTGCTGGCGGCCTATGCGCTGGCGCTGCTCAGCCTGTTGCTCCGCCCGCGCAAGGCGCTGGGGCTGACCGCGCTGCTGATCGCGCTGGCGGCGACGATCCTGGGCGGGGCGGCGGTGCAGGCGCGCGAAACCCATGACTGGGGCATTTTCTTCGGGGTCGATTTCTTTGCCGTGAACATGATCGCCACCGGGCTGATGTTCGCGCCGATCGAACGGCTGTTGCCGCATAAATCCAGCCAGCGGCTGTTCCGTGTCGAATGGCGCGAAGACCTGTTCTATTTCCTTGTCAGCTCCATGATGGTCCAGCTGCTGACCTTCCTCAATCTGGCGCCATCAAGCTATCTCAATGCCCATGCCGGCTGGCTGACGGGTACCCGCGAATTCGTGTCCAGCATGCCCTGGCTGGTGCAGTTTGCCGTGGCCATGGTGCTGACCGATCTGGCGCAATACTGGTTCCACCGGCTGTTTCACCGCGTGCCCTTCCTGTGGGGTTTCCATGCCGTGCACCACAGTGCCAAGGCGATGGACTGGCTGGCCGGCGCCCGGATGCATTTCATCGAAATCGTGCTGCTGCGTTCGGTAACGTCGCTGCCGCTGCTGACGCTCGGCTTCCTGCCGTCGGTGATGCAGGCCTATGTCGGCCTCGTCTATGTCTGGTCATCGCTGCTGCACGCCAATGTGCGGGGTGATTTCAACCGGTTGGGGCAGTGGATTGCCTTGCCGCGTTTCCACCACTGGCATCATGCGATCGAGCGGGAAGGGGTGGACAAGAATTTTGCCATCCATTTCCCGATCCTGGACCGGATTTTCGGCACCTATTACCTGCCGGACAGCAAATGGCCGTCTGGCTATGGCGTGCCAGAAAAGGTGCCCAGCGGCTATTTCGCGCAGTTCAAATATCCCTTTGTGCGGAAGCGCCGCAAGAATGGGTAGGCGTTCGGACCACAGCCGCGCCGAACTGCGCGAAATGATCGTCACCGAAGGGCACCGGCAGATGCAGGAGGTTGGCTTCGCGCGCTTTTCCGCGCGCGAAGTGGCCAAGCGGATCGGATATTCGATCGGCACGCTGTACAATGTCTTCGGCAATTATGACGGGCTGATCCTGGCCATCAACGGCCGGACGCTGGACCGCTGGCGCGATTTCCTGGATGCGCAATTGGCGAAGGCCGGGCCCGATGCGGACCGGTTGAAATGCGCGATCGACGCCTATTTCGAATTTGCTGTGGCCCATCGCCATGCCTGGGCGGCGCTGTATGATTTCCGCCTGCCCGAAGATGTGGAGCTGCCCGAATTCTATCAGGGCAAGATCACCGGCATCATGGATCTGGTGGTGCGCGAAGTGGCGGCGGTGCTGCCGCCCGAACGGCTGGATCAGGCCGAGCCTCTGGCCCGATCCCTGCTGGCGACGGTGCATGGCCATTGTGCCTTCACCCTCAACGGCACCTTCGCCCTGCTGGGCGAGCATGATCCTTTGGCAACGGCGCTGCAGCGGGTGAACGAAGCCCTGCGGCGATAGCGGCGGGGCAGGCGGGGCATGGAAGCCCTGCCTGAGCGCCCGTCTGCGCCTCCCTCTGGCGGCGATTTGCAATTGTCGGTGATATAGGGTACCCCCCTATCCCATGGCGCATCATTCTCATGATCGGGAGCGGATTTTGGCAAGGGTCCGCCGCATTGGCGGGCTGATTTCCGCGATTGAACGTTCTGTCGAAGGCGATGCCCCGTGCCGTGACACGCTGCATCTGGTGGCGGGGGTGCGCGGGGCGGTCAGCGGGCTGATGGACGAACTGATCGAAGAACAGCTGCGCGAACATGTCGCCGCCCCGGGGCTGAGCGATGAAGAACGCAGCGAAGCGGCCCAGGAAATTGCGACGCTGCTGCGCCGCTATGTGAAATAGGACAAGACGTGACTATCCAATCGGACGACCGGCGCCAGACGCATGATTTTCTGGGCGCATCGCATGATGAAAATGCGAAGCGCACCATGTGGGTGGTCGCGCTGACCGCGGTGATGATGGTGATCGAAATCGTGGCCGGTTACTGGACCGGTTCCATGGCCCTGCTGGCGGATGGTTTCCATATGGCCACCCACGCCGGCGCGCTGGGCATTGCCGCGATCGCCTATCGTTATGCCAAGGCGCATATCGGTGATCCGCGCTTCAGCTTCGGCACGGGCAAATTCGGTGAACTGGCCGGTTTTGCCTCTGCCATGGTGCTGGGCATGGTGGCGCTGGGGATCGCCTGGGAATCGGTGATCCGGCTGGCCAACCCTACCGGGGTCGCCTTTGGCGAAGCGACGGTGGTGGCGGTTGTCGGGCTGGTGGTGAATCTGGTCAGCGCCGCGCTGCTGATGGGTGGGCATGGCCACGGCCATGGCCATCATCATAGCCATGCGCATCATCACCATCACCATGATGACGACCATGCCCATTCGCATGATCACGACCATGATCATGATGATCATGATGATCGCGCCGCAGCCAAAAAACCCGCCGCCAAAGGCAGCCACGACAACAATCTGCGCGCGGCTTACGTCCATGTGCTGGCCGATGCGCTAACGTCTGTGCTGGCGATCGTGGCCCTGCTGGCCGGGCGTTATCTCGGCTGGGTCTGGCTGGACCCCCTGATGGGCATCGTTGGCGCGGTGGTGATCACCCGCTGGGCCTGGTCCCTGATGCGCGACACTGGCGCGATCCTGCTCGATGTGGCGGACCCGGAACTGCTGGAAGAAATCCGCGAATGTGTGGAAGCGCCCGGCGATGCGCGCATTGCGGACGTTCATGTCTGGCAGGTCGGCCCGCAGGCCCATGCCGCGATCGTGGATGTGATCGGCAGCGTTTCGGTCGCCGAAATCCGCGAAAGACTGCGCCCGGTCCATGAAATCTCCCACCTGACCGTGGCGGTGGAGCCGGCTTGAAAATGCCCGTCTGCGCGGGCGGCGGCCTGACCGATTGAGCAATAAATATGGCTGTTTTCGACCGACCAAGCTCCCATTTTCCTGCGCTCGGCACGTTGCGATATGGCCGTGGATATTGGGAAGGATCGGTCGATCTGCCGGCCTTGGGCGGATCCTTCCCGCTGATCCTGCGCGCCACGCGTGACGGGCCGTCGGAACAGCAGATTGCGGCGATGACCGGTGTTGTTTCGGCCGCCATGGCGATCAGGCAAGCGGCCGGCAGCGGCATGGTGGAGGTGCATCAGGAGAGCACGCTCCTGCCCCATGATCTGGGCGCGGATGCCAATGGCATCTGGCGGTATCTGCTGCCCTGTCAGGTGGAGATTGCCGACGACAGCTATTACCGGGACGGGCGCATTGCCGTGCTCATCATCTTCACATCGACGCAGCATGAAGATTTTGCGCCCGCGATCGAGACGGCGGACGGACATTTCGTGGGTGTGCTTTCGGGAACTTAGTCCGTGGAAGCCGCTGGCTTGTTATGATTATGCGTATCGCGCCGCTCGGCTATTGGTTGCGACCAAGGTGAGCGCTGATAAAATGATGGTGGCCAGAGGTCGCCTATTTCACGCCACCGCAGGCCGTTGCGATTGGCGAAGTTGATCCAACTCCGCACCCGACGGTCATACACGGTTGTTGCCCTCGCAGGGCCTGGATCACGACGACGCGCGCCAATCCATATGTCCTGAGCTCAGGACCGGCGTATGACGCAGCGAAAGCCTATATGAGAAGTGGATGTATCGATCGTTTCCGGCTGGCGGGCGGCGGGGCGATAGCGCTGGCAATAATTCGGTGCGCACAGATGCGATCCGCCCTTTATGACCTTCCGGCCGAAACGACGCCCTTGTTGGTTTGGATCGAAACTGTCCTTCAGCCGCGCGCCGCGCGGGTTCCGTATGGTGCAGCAGGATCGTGTCGGCTGTTTGTCGCGGGTTCGATCGCCCCACCAGTCGCGCGTCCATTCCCATACATTGCCGATCATGTCCGACAGGCCATAGCCATTGGCTGGGAAAGTGCCGACCGGGGACGTGCGTTCCCACCCGTCCAGCACCTGGTTGGCAAAGGGAAACAGTCCCTGCCAGTAATTGGCCAGCATCGCGCCACCCGGGGCCAGTTCATCGCCCCAGGCATAATCGCGATTGTCCAGCCCGCCCCGGGCCGCAAATTCGAATTCCGCTTCCGTTGGCAGATCCTTGCCCGCCCAGGCGGCGTAGGCCGCCGCATCGGCGTAAGCGACATGGACGACGGGATGATCCCATAATTCCAGTACATCCAGATCCTGCGCTCCGCCGACCGGGTGGCGCCAGTCTGCCCCGAATTCATATCCCCACCATTGCCCTAGATCGGCCGTGTCCACCGGCCCGGCGGTGCGATGGAACACCAGCGATCCGGCGCGGGCCATGTCAGGCAGCATGCCGGGGTAGTCTTTGGGATCCGGCGCGATTTCTGCTGCCGTGCGGTGGCCGGTCGCATCGACAAAGTCGGCAAACTGCCGGTTGGTGACCGGGGTCGCATCCATCCAGAAGCCATCCACCGCCACGGGCCGCGAAGGTGCTTCTTCCGGATAGAAACGATCTGATCCCATGGTGAAGCTGCCGCCAGCGATCCAGATCATGCCGTCGGGCGCCGGCGCTTCCGGACGCTTTTTCTGCGGGGCGGGGGGCATGCGGGATGTTCCTCGTAAACGCCGGCCGATCCAAGCCAGGCTGCGTGATACCCAAGGGAAACTTAGGTTGACCCCTATTCTCTACCATGCAAGTCGAGAATGTATCAACCGAAGTGAACCGAGGCGACCACGCCAGGTCTCATATCTTACCAGACCATACCGGACCACTCGGGGGCCTCATGACATCCGTATATTCGCGCGCTTTCCAGGCGCATCGTGGCATTCTTCCGTTCGCCGCGCTCGCCGTGGGTTGCTGGGCCGGCACGGCCCAGGCGCAAGCATCAGCACAGCCTCAGTCCCCAAACACCGTGGCAAATGCACCGGCACAGGATGGCTCCACGGTGCCGGCCGAACAGGGCGATGCCATTGTCGTCAGCGGCATCCGTTCTTCGCTGGAACGGGCAGCTGATGTGAAGCGCAATGCGGTGCAGGTGGTCGATTCGATCGTGGCGACCGATATTGGCAAACTGCCTGATCCGACCGTCGCCGCCGCCTTGCAGCGCGTGCCGGGCATCCAGGTGGTGAACGACCGGAACAATGAACTGGGCGGTGTGCGCATTCGCGGCCTGACCGACGTGCTGACCACGGTCAACGGGCGGGAAGTGATGACCACCACCGGCCGTGACTTTGACCTGCAGGACATGCCGGCAGAAGCGCTGAACCGGGTTGATGTGTTCAAATCCCAGACCGTTGATCAGATTGAAGGCGGCGTTGCCGGATCAATCGATTTGCGGCTGAACCGTCCCTTTGACCTGGGCGACAGGGTGTTGGTGGTTACCGCGCGGCAGAACTACGCCGTTAATGCCGATGCCCTGAACCCGCAGTTGGGTGCGCTTGCATCCTTTCGTACTGACAGCCCCATTGGCGAAATCGGCCTGCTGGTAAATGGCACCTGGTCACGTTCTGAAACGGTCCGTGGGGCCAGCAATATGACGGAACGCCGCTATTCCGACAGAACGCCGCTGAATGTGCCGGGCCTGCTGATTCCGCAGGTGATCCAGAACATGCCGGACGTAGGCAGGGTAGACCGTGGCCAGTTGAACGCTGCCCTGCAATGGCAGGCAACGCCCGAACTGCAGGTCTATGCAGAAGGGTTTTACACCTATTTTGGTGCCATCACCGGCTTTGCCGGCTTCAATGCCCAACCTTTTACCGATGGCACGCGGCTGGCGGAATATCAGGTGGGGGATGAATGCTTTGATGCGCGGGTGAATGCTGCGGGCACTAACCCGACCATCATCAGCAATGCAGATGGCACCCGTTCGCTTCAGCCTTTCACCGTGGAACGGGTGTGCAACATCACCAGCGCCCGGTTCGACAACATCGTCATCAATCAGAACAACAATTCTGAAGATCGCAGCCAGGAAAACCGGCTGTTCGCCGGCGGTCTGAAGTTCGAGCGGGATCGGGCCACTGCCACGTTCGACATCGCCTATCAGTCGTCGAAAGAGGTGAACGAAACCTTCAATGCGGAAATCGGGCAACGGGTGCCCACCGTGTTCATCCAAACCGATGTCGACAACGGGCCGACGATGACGCTTGATCCGTCCATTCCGATGGATGCGACCAATCTGTCGCTGCGCAATTCGATCAACCAGAATTTCAATCGCGGCGATGGCGAGCTGTTTCAGGCACGGCTCGACGGCGGGTATGAACTGGACGGCGTGCTGAGCCAGCTGCGTGCCGGTGTCCGCTTCGCCCGGCGGGAAGCCCGTTTCCAGAGCGTGCAGCAGACCAACACCGTGCAGTCCATCGGCTTTGGCAATATCGGCACGCCGACCGAAGCGAATGCCCGGCTTGTTTCCAGCCTGCCCCTGTCGCCCGACTTTGTCGGTGTGATTGGGGAGGCGCCGCGGCTGAATGGCGGGACGACGTTCCTGGGTGCGAATTCGGCCTATCTGCGGTCCGAACGCGGGCGCAATGAACTGCGATCGCTGTTCAATCTGCCGCTGCGTGCGCCGGACTATGATCCGACGCGGGAATTCGACGCTCAGGAAACGACCTATGCCGGCTATGTGGAAGGCAGCTATGAAATCCCGCTTGGGTCGCTGACGCTGGATGGCGTGATTGGTGGCCGGCTGGTGCGGACCGAACGGACCATCGCTGGTTTCGAGCGGGCAGGTACTGCTTACAACCAGGTGGAAGCGAGCACATCCGATACGGATTTCCTCCCCTCTTTCACTGCGCGGCTGAAGTTTCCCGCCGGGTTCCAGACGCGGTTCACCTATTCGCGGGCCATTCGTCGCCCGGATTTCGCCTCGCTCAGCCCGACTGAATCGCTGACTCTGGTGGGCAATGTGTTTCTGCTGAACAGTGGATCACGCGGCAATCCCAACCTTCGGCCGCAGAAATCCGACAGCTTCGATGTGACCGCAGAATATTACTTCCGCAGCGGCTATATCGCGGTCACTGGCTATTACCGGTCGATCAAGGATCGCGTCGTCACTGCCAGTTCGCAGGAAACGATCAACGGCCTCAACTATCTCATTTCCAGCCCGCGCAATGTTGGGTCGGCGGATCTGAAGGGGGTTGAGGTCAGCGGGCAGTACTTCTTCGATTTCCTGCCCGGTGCGCTGTCGGGTCTGGGCGTGCAGGGCGCCTTCACGCTCGCCGATACCAAGATCAAGGGTGATGATCCGCTGGCCGGATATGAACTGGTCGGCGTGTCGAAGTACAATTACACGGCGGGGCTGCTGTACGACAAGGGCGGCCTGAGCGGTCGGCTGATCTGGACCCATCGTTCACGTTATATCGACAGCGACAGCACCGGCGGCATCCAGCTGCGCCCGTTCGATGCCGCGCGGGTGGACGAAGCCTATGTACCCGTACTGCTGGCCCATACCCGCGCCGCCGGGCGGCTGGATTTCAGCATTGGTTATGATGTGACCGACAATCTGCGGGTGGATGTTGGCGGGACCAATATCTTGCGCAACCGCACGTCGATCTATCGCGGGTCCGAAGCGATCAATTTCTCCCTGCTGGAGGATGAGACTGTCTATACCCTTGGCGCGCGGGTGCAGTTCTGATGGCTGCGGGCAAGGGTATCGCCCGGCGGGCATTGCTGCTGTCCGGTCTGATGTTGGCGGCGCTGCCGGCACACACCTGGGCCCAGGATGCGCCGGCACGGCCGAACATCGTGGTCTTCATCGCCGATGATCTTGGCTATGCCGATGTCGGGCCCAATGGCAGCCCCGATGCCCGCACCCCCAATCTGGCGCGGCTGGCCGCGGAAGGGATCGGTTTTGACCGGGCCTATGTTGCCTCCCCATCCTGCGCGCCCAGCCGGGCGGCACTGCTGACCGGGCAGATGCCTGCCCGCAATCAGGCGGAAGCAAACCATGCGCGGCCAGACCCGGCGCTGCGAAAACTGCCATCCTATCTGCAATCGCAGGGCTATCAGGTCGTGGCTTTCGGGAAGGTCGCCCATTATGGGCAGACCGCGACTTATGGCTTCGATCATTTCGACCATGATACTTTCCACGATGATGCCGCCGTTCCCGAAGCGATCCGCTGGCTGAAGGCGCGGCGGGACAACCGCCCGCTGGCGCTGTTCGTCGGCACCAACTGGCCCCATGTGCCTTGGCCCCAATCCGGTGACGGGATCGATCCTGCCGGCCTGACTTTGCCGGCCCGGTCTGTTGATACGCCGGAAACGCGGGCCGCCCGCGCATCCTACATCGCTGCCATCGCCCGGATGGACCAGGAACTGGGCGATGTGATGGCCGCTACGGATGACCTGCTGGGAAAGGACAGCGTGTTCCTGTTTACCGCCGACAATGGGGCGCAATGGCCGTTCGGCAAATGGAACCTGTATGAAGCCGGCACGCGCACGCCGCTGTTCGTGCGCTGGCGCGGGGTGACACCGGCGGGTACCCGTACGCCGGCCATGGTCAGCTGGGTCGATATCCTGCCCACGCTGATCGATGTCGCGGGCGGGCCGCCACCGGCCGGCCTGGACGGATTGTCCTTCGCCGCGGCCCTGCGCCCCGGACGCAACTTTGCCGGGCGCGATGCCATTTTCACCACCCACAACAATGATGGCGACATCAATGTCTATCCGGCACGCGCAGTGCGCATCGGGCGGTGGAAATATATTGCCAATCTGGCGCCCGATCAGGTGTTCACCACCCATATCGATCAATATGCCCCGCTGGGCGGTGATGCCTATTTCACCAGCTGGCGGCAGGCCGCACAGCAGGACCCGGCCGCGCGAGGCATTGTGGATGCCTATTTCCGCCGTCCGGCCGAAGAATTGTTCGATCTGCAGCAGGATCCGGAAGAAACCCGCAATCTGGCGGGTGATCCCGCCCATGCAGCCACCCTGCGCCAGATGCGTGGACTGCTGGCCAATTGGCGGCGCGATCAGGGGGACAGTCGGCCGGTGGCGGGGCGCCCGCATCTGGACGACAGCCCGATCCCGCCGGGGCAGGGGGATGCGAAATGATGCGCGGCATTCTTCGCAGGTGGCTGGCGTCGGCGCTGGTCACCACCACCTTGGCGGGGGCAGTTCCGGCATCCGGGCAAGAAGCTTCTGCGGTGGCGGAGAACGCGCGCCGCCCCAATGTGCTGCTGATTCTGGTGGATGACCTGAAGCCCGCCATCCGTGCCTATGGCGATCCCGTCGCCATTACCCCCAATATCGACCGGCTGATCGCGCGCGGCACGCGGTTCGATCTGGGTTTTGCCAATCAGGCGGTTTGCGCACCAAGCCGGTTCAACCTGCTGACGGGCGCCCGCTCCACATCATCCGGCATCTATGATTTCGGCATCAATCTGCGCGATGTGCTGCCGGGCGCGGTCACTTTGCCCCAGCATTTCATGCGTGCAGGATATCATGCCGAAAGCATCGGCAAGGTATTCCATACCGGCCATGGTACCCGCGGTGATCCGCAAAGCTGGTCTGTGCCGCCGCATAAGGATCACGTGATCGAATATGTTTCCGCGCAGGCGCGGGCCATCGGTCACAGTCGGGAAGAGGCGCTGTTCGGCGAATTTGAAACCGGCGACGGTGACGTATGGGATATTGCGGCGGCGCTGCCGCGCGGACTGGCCTGGGAACGGCCAGATGTTGCCGATGAAGCCTATGCCGACGGGCGCAGTGCCCAACTGGCAGCCACGCGCCTGGCCGCGCTGGCTGGGCAGGAACAGCCCTTTTTTCTGGCGGTGGGTTTTGCCCGGCCTCACCTGCCCTTCAGCGTGCCGGCGCGATATTGGGATCTGTACGACCCTGCCGCGCTGCCCATGCCGGTGCTGGAACAATTGCCCGACGGAGCGCCTGCGCTGGCCGGCAAGACCGGGGGCGAAATCGCCGCTTATGATCCGGTGCCGCTCCGGACGGCAGATCCGGATTTTCCGGACACGCTGAAGCGGCAATTGGTGCACGGCTATTATGCCGGGGTCAGCTATGTCGATGCGCAGATCGGCAAGGTGCTGGATGCTCTGGACAGTGCCGGTCTGGCTGACAACACCATTGTCGTGCTGTGGGGGGACCATGGTTATCATCTGGGCGATCACGGGTTGTGGACCAAGCACACCAATTTCGAACAGGCCACCCGCATTCCGATCATATTCGCCGGGCCGCAGGTCACCGCCGGGGCCGCCACCGGCCAATTGGCAGAAACAGTGGATATCTATCCCACTCTGGCCGGGCTTGCGGGCTTGCCCGCACCAGTCGGGCCGCAGCCGATTGACGGGATTGATCTGACCCCGGTGCTGCGGCACCCGGATGCCCGGCTGCGCAGCTATGCTTATCACGCCTATCCGCGCAGACACCATCTGGGGCAGGCCATCCGCACAGACCGGTATCGGCTGGTCCGCTGGACTGATGAGCGGAATGGCGAACGCATTTATGAATTATACGATCTGATCGGCGATCCGCAGGAAACGCACAATCTGGCCCAGCCGCAGCCGGCGATCGTGCACCAGCTGGATGATATTCTGTCCAGTCAGCCGTCTCCTGCCGCTTTGCCCCGGAAAGACTGACCACCATGGCGCCAGCCAGACGCTGGCGGCCAGTCAAGGCGACAGACCGAGGTCGTGCCTCGAAAGCAGAGCGATAGCACCGCTGCTGTGAGCATCGCAGCAAGGTCATGATTTTCACGCGACCGGAAAGGTTGGGGCGGTGATTTCATCAAGGACGACCAACTTGGGCGCCTGGGCAATGGTGCGTGCAATCATTACGCGCCGCCGCTCTCTATCTGAGTGACCGCCGACTTGGTAAGACTCGCGAACTGTTTGGCGTTGAGCTTGTTGCGAGCGCGCATGGTTTGGCGAAGATCGCCCTGACAGTGGTCAATGAAGCCATAAGTCTGACCATAAAGGTGGTCGAGGTTTGGCGCGATTTACAGCGAACACATGCGAATTTCACCGCCCAAGGCGGTTCGTTATTATTCTGATCTTTCAGAAATTTAACTGGTTTGCGACTGGCCGTGGCGGTTCGCAAACATCCGACAGGTGGCGGAGACGGAGGCAATCGCATATTGTGCTATAAATACCTGTAAAATATGGTGAAATATAGTGTCCTGGTTGCTCGATGCCCCCAAGAATGCCCCCACTTGAAACGAGGTTTTCCAGCCAGCCTGCCCGAGAGTTGGACATCATCATGAGGCATTCTTTCATTCTATAATTGGCACTGGGGGCGTTGGCTATCGGGAAGGCTTCAGGGTTGAGCTGAGCCGCCTTGAACAAGCTG